>Ga0194060_10000054_pt1 | contig 76406 bp, 66 predicted proteins | sample SepL225m_MetaG_FD_163427 | JGI IMG/M metagenome (GOLD analysis project Ga0194060, IMG submission 163427) | Anoxic zone freshwater microbial communities from boreal shield lake in IISD Experimental Lakes Area, Ontario, Canada - Sep2016-L222-5m | ecosystem: Environmental > Aquatic > Freshwater >... | reverse complement strand
CGGCATCAACCTTGAACTCTTTGCTGTACTTCCTGCGACCATCATTGCCTTTCTCTGTCATTTTTCATAGCTCCTTTTGATTGAAGATATGACTTCTTACCCTGTCCACGAAAATATAGCAAGTTCAAGTTCCAGAAGATCATGATTATGCATGCCTATAAAGCGGGTAGTGCCTTTGTAAATGTAGTCGGTGCCACTGCCCAAGTCAAAATAGAGAATGTTTATTGAGATGACTTTGGTAATTCCGGCATACGGTTGCTTCTCTTTCATCCCCTCGATCACCGTTTTGGAAACGCCATAAAAGATGCGCTGCAGATAGTCATACTCCCGATCATACTGTATTTCTATGATGATGAGCTCCTGTTTCTGGTTGCGTACCCTGAGATCCACCCGATTATATTTGTCGAGTTTATCATCTTTGTTACTCTCAATTTCAAGGAGATCAAGAATGGTTATCTCCTCTTTAAGCAGCTCACTTAAAAAGCCTTCCAGAATCCCGAAGTTGGCTTTACTTCGCAGCAGGCGTTTTATGGCCCAGTCGAAGGTGATCAGTTTTCGTGTATTGCTCATAAGCAGGAAAATAAAGTGGAGAAATCAGTTTTCATTGCAGTGCGTTCTCGTAAATCCCGAATGGTAAAAGTTTCCAAAGGGTTTCTCCAGAAAGAATGGAACGGGGACGTTGGCGACTATGCCACAAGCACTTGCGACCAAAAGTCAGATTTCATGAATCCCGATGAAGCAGTGCTCTTTTTAATAACACAATCTACGCAACACCGAGCCTCAATGTAAAATGTTTCAGCACATAACCCCAAAACCATGTAACCTGATTCCTTCATCATCACCCCTCCGGGTAGGTCTGCGTATACGATTCATCAAGATCATCATGAAACCCCCAACCAATGCCACGTGTGTCATGAACAATCTGCACCGCTCGTTCTGCAAATTTTGGCAAGAGATGCTCTTGTTTGATCAATTGCATCGCATGGTCATAAACACTGGCAACACTGTTATAAAACGGCATATCAATATCACCATATTCATTGGTGTATTTTACCCCCTTCTCCGCATAGAAAAGCATGAGATCGGCAAGCAACTCACCGTTTGAAGAACATTTTTTGAAATCAGCAATGGCTTTTTTCCCCTCTGCAAGCCGTAGTTTGTAGCCACGTTTTGGAAAAAAAGCATATAAAATCCTCTCCCTGCATTTTTTGTGGATCGCCCCTTCATCGGGGTTCACATAAAAATCAAGAAACTCGCGCGTTGCCTTGTCTTTGCTGTACAACTCGGCCAGTAACTTGATAAGCCCCTCCTTGTCCAGACGGGCAAGCTCATTTTTTACTGCTCCAATTCCCATAGTTCTTTTGTGGTAATTTTTTGCAAAATTGCTTTTCAGAATCGTTGGAACTTTCTCTCATTGTTATAGTGATAATGATACTATTTTCATTCAGTACAATCAGCTACGTGCGTTCACAAATCCACCGACAGATGAGGCTATTTTTGCCAAAATCTGGTCAAATTATGCTCTCACTCTCATGGCCTTCTGGCTGCATAGAACGCCAGCTCAAGATATTCACGAACATGCCTCGATACGATCTCTTCCTGCTTCAAGAGCTTGATGTGACGACGCAATTTTCCTCCACCCTCAAGCACGCCGAACTTGTCAGGAAGAGAAGCGCCATCCCCAAACTCAAGCGAAATATGCTTCGAGTAAGAGAAAATACCACAAAATGGTTTAACCGCACTGAACAGGATACCTCCGTATTTTACCTCCTCGGAAATCGATTCGTCCAGGCCAAGCACCTCACTTCGCAATGATTGCACCAGATTGTAGCGCTCTTCTCCAAAAACATAGAGTGCTTCGAGAAAATTTGTGATCCGATCAGAAGTCATGGCGCAACTATTGACTTGATTATCCATACAGAAGCTGAATGGCAATTCCCGCGACGGCGCTGATGGCTACGAGCAAAAGCAGAATCCGGATTGAGTCGCGACGGTCACGGTTCTCCTTGAGTAGCACCAGGATGCCAAGCCCCGCACTGCTGCATAACCCGGCAATTGCAGAGCCATAACTCAGTCCACCTTTCAGAAACAATTCAGCGATTGCAACTGAAGCAGCGCAATTAGGAATGAGTCCAATCAATGCTGCCAGAAAAGGCTGCAACAGATGCTGTTTGAGCAGAACCCGTCCGAGATTCTCTTCACCAACAAACGCAATCAGCACATTGATGGCAAAGGTAACAGCCATGATAAAGAGGAATATCTTTGCCGTGTGAATGAGTGGATGCGTCAGCCACTGCCATTTACCGATTGTGCCGGAGAGATCATGTTTGCAACAATCAGCATCATGGGCGGCTTCAACAGGAATTTTGTAATCATGCTCCGGTTTTTTCCGTGACAAACTCCCAGAAAGCAGATCAATCGCATATCCGGCGACCACTCCGATGATCAGCTTGGTCATCAGAACTACCACAACGAACTTGCCCTTGCCTGGTTGAGCGAGAATAACAGGAATGGCCTCGTCTGAGGTTGCCAGAAAGACGGCCAGCAAGGTACCTTTTGTGATCACTCGGTGAGCATACAACGCACTGGCTACCACCGAAAATCCGCACTGGGGAATGCAACCAAAGGCAGCGCCAAGTGCTGGGCCAGCTTTTGCGGTCTTCTCCAAAGCGTGTGTTATCCTTCCACCAACTCGCCGTTCAAACAATTCGACAAGAAAGTAAATGAGCAACAGAAAGGGAATCATCGCGGCACTGTCAAAAAGCGCATCAAGAAAGAGTTCTCTCATCACTTTTCTCCATGAGTGCCTGAATTCATGGTATCAATATTTACGCAAAACTGAATGTGCCGCTCGTTTTTCATGACATACTGACAGGTTGTGCATCACCGTTAACATAGCCTCAACTGGTGAAGATACATCATGTATCCGAAAGTACACAAAAACCGTGACCTTATCACACGTTATCTCACACCTCAATCAATGCTTTTCGATGACGATATAATTGGAGTCCACTGTAACTGTTTTTTATAGAAATAAAGTAATAGTAATTATTTTCAAAGAATGGTAACACTTTTTCAACTGAACCCATGACTCAGAATCGTTTTGCAGGCTTTACCTTCCTGATAGAGAAATATCACCTGGAGATCACCCCAAACTGGCATATCTCCTCAGTCAGCCAGTCAGAACTCAAGAACCCCATTATTCAGGACAGACAGGTTGAGGAAATCTACCCACAGTCATATTGGACAGGAGAAACTCTTGGTGATCGTCTGGAATTTGCAATGAGTTAAAACGTTCCTTAAATTATCTTTATAATTGAAAAACCAGATCATCGTTCGAGATTGAGCATCTAGCGCCAAGTGCTTCCCGGTCAGAGAAATTCATCACGTTGCTTACAAGAGCCGAACATTGTGACTTTTATGAAAAGTCGATGCTTGATTGACTATGAGATTGATGAACTTGGCGTGATGACGGTTACTGGAGAGACAAGAGATTGGTACAGTTACCTTGACCTGACCGTTCAGGTCGAAACCCTGTATGATTTTGTGGTTAAAACAGTTGAAAAGGAGCTGAGAGAAAAGCTTGATTTTCTTGTCAGCTACGACAACAGCAGGAGCGCTATACAGGATATTGTGGATATGCCTGATCATGATATTAATCTCTTGATCAAGCTCTCTCTCCAGAACAATGGGTATTTGTCGGCCACAAAGCGGGAGTCGCATTTCAGTCTTCTCTCCGATGATGAGATTTTGCGCATGGAAGAGTCTGTGCCGAATGGGTACAAAAGTATGGAGTAGCTGTAGTGCGGGATGATTTCCGGTTTTGTTGGCAAATCTCCTCTCAGTCGGATTGATAATTGCCAAAAAGGCAAGTCCTACATCGCTTGGGAGGGAATCAGCCCTCCGGGGCTGCGTGGGAACACCCGGAGAAAACTGAAATGAAATCAGGCGTTTGCCTTTTTGGTGGCCTTTGCCCTCAGATTGACATCAAGGATCTTCTTTCTCAACCTGATGCTTTGGGGTGTTACCTCCAGCAGCTCATCATCATTGATAAACTCAAGCGCCTGTTCGAGCGAAAGAATTTTCGGTGGAGTAAGGCGAAGAGATTCATCCGTGCCGGAAGAGCGCATGTTGCTCAGCTTTTTCGTCTTGCAGACATTCAGGGTAATATCCAGCCCTCTGGTCGACTCGCCAACAATCATTCCGCCATAAACCTTGGTGTTGGGTGACACAAAGAAGGTGCCACGATCTTCAAGAGCACTGAGTGCATAAGCAACGCAGATACCTGCTTCAGAGACAACCAGTGCTCCGGTCTCACGCGAAGGCAGCTTGCCCTTGAAGGGCTGATAGTTATAAAAGACATGTGACAGCATACCCTCGCCTTTGGTATCAGTGGTAAACTCAAGGTTGTAGCCAATAAGGCCACGAGTTGGAATTTCAAATTCAACCCTTACCATACCACCACGCAGCGTCCCCATGTGGGTCATCTCTGCCTTTCTGCGGCCCATCTTCTCAATAATCACACCAGTGTACTCTTCAGGAATATCAATAGTGACATGCTCAATCGGCTCAAGCAGCGTACCATCCTCATCGTTGTGCATAATCACCTCAGGCCTTGCAATGGCAAGCTCATAGCCTTCGCGCCTCATGGTCTCAATAAGTACGGAAAGGTGAAGCTCTCCCCTTCCAGAAACACGGAAGGTATCGGCGCTGTCGGTCTCTTCGACGTTGAGCGCAACATTGGTCATCTTCTCTTTCATCAGGCGTTCGCGAATTTTGCGGCTGGTAACCTCTTTGCCTTCAAGACCAGCAAAGGGGGAATCGTTCACCGAAAAAAGCATGGAGAGTGTCGGCTTGCTGATCTCAAAAGAGGCAAGCGATACGGGATCGTCAACAGAGGCAAGCGTCATTCCAACAGTGGCATCAGGTATACCGGCGATAGCAATAATATCACCCGATGTTGCCTCTTTCGACTCAATTTTCTGAAGCTTGTCAAACAGGAAGACTTTTGTTACTGTCCCTTTGCCCATCACACCATCAGGACCAACAACCGCGAGCTGACTGCCGGGGCTGACCTTTCCACGCTGGATACGACCAATGGCTATCTTGCCGATGTAATCGCTATAGTCAAGCGTGGTTACCAGCATCTGAAATCCTCCCTCGTCATGGGCAACCGGCGGGGGGATCTCTTTAACGATCATGTCGAGCAAGAGGCTCATATCGCCATCTTCGTCATCCATGCTGTATTTGGCAACACCATTCTTTGCTGAAGTAAAGATATAGGGAAAATCAAGCTGATGCTCATCGGCACCAAGCGCAATGAAAAGATCAAGAACCTGATCGTGAACCTTGACCGGGTCTGATTGCGGTCGATCAATTTTGTTGATGACCACAATTGGCTTCAAATGCAACTCAAGGGCTTTGCGCAGCACAAACTTGGTCTGTGGCATGGGGCCTTCAAAGGCATCGACAAGCAGGAGGACTCCGTCAACCATCTGAAGGATCCGCTCTACCTCACCACCAAAATCGGCATGACCAGGAGTGTCAACAATATTTATCTTGTGGTCTTTATAAACTGCTGCTGCGTTTTTTGAAAATATGGTAATGCCCCGCTCTCTCTCCTGCGGGTTGGAATCCAGCACCCTGACATTTACCTGCTGGTTATCCCTGAACGCACCGGTCTTCTGAAAAATTGAATCTACAAGCGTGGTTTTTCCATGGTCAACGTGAGCGATAATGGCTATATTTCTGATATTTTTTGTGGATCTCATCTTTTTTCCTTGTATATAAAGTATATTTGCACTACGTAATGGCCGGAATATACATTATTTATTCCATATAATGCGGCCGCAATATTTATCGATCTTCTGATACTATCCAATGAATAATATATTACTCAATAATACACCTCTGTTGCTCCTCAACCAGCTCGTTTCAGTACTCTATATTGCAACGACCTATCTGTATGGAGTCCATTTTTTCAAGGATCACCAGGGGGCAAAAAAATTCAAACAGCCTTTTCTCATCCTTACGGTGCTGACCCACATCATCTATCTTGCTCTTCTTACCTCTACTGAAGGGTACAGAATCAGTTACTCAACATTGAATCTTATGACCATGGTAGGGTTTACCCTCACCTCCACCTACCTGTTTACCGAGTTCACCACCAAGAGCGACAAGACCGGCTTTTTTGTCATCTCCTTTGCCGCCGGCGCACAATTGATCTCTTCAATTCTGACAACTCAGGTACAGAACTCGGGAACAACATTCAGCGGAGTTGGAATCGGGATACACCTTATTGCAACAGTCTTTGGTTTCAGCGCCATTGCTATTGCGGGTCTGTACAGCATACTCTATCTGCTCCTGTTCCGTCAGATTCAGCAGAACAGGTTTGAATTGTTCTTCCAGCGACTGCCGAATCTTGAAGTTCTTGAAAAACTCACCATGCACGCGGTCTCTCTTGGATTTCTTTTTCTCACCATTACCATTTTTGCCGGTATATTTGAGCAAAGAGCTTCAGGGGAAGGAATTACCATTTTTGAGCCAAAACTTTTGACACTTATCATTATCTGGCTCCTCTATGGTACTGGTATTATCGTCAAGCCGATTATTGGATGGGATATCAAGCACATGGCCTATCTGATTATCTTTCTTTTCCTCTTTGTCACGATTTTGATTGTTTTCATGACATTTTTTTCACCGACCTTTCATGGTTTAACTAAATAGAGGCTCGTCTTTGAAAAATAGAGGCTTTTCAATATATTGAGAAATGTATCATAGTAAATAAAGTTGCGAGCTCATTTAAACTACCCTGCCATGAACATCATTTCAGTTGGTGTCAACCACAAAACTGCACCTATTGAAATCCGTGAAAGAATCTCCCTTTCAGAAGTTCAGAACAAAGAGTTTGTCGCTGGCCTGATTTCAAGTGGCCTCGCCCATGAGGCTATGGTGATTTCGACCTGCAACCGAACGGAACTTTATGTTGTTCCTGCAATGCATGAAGTCACCTGTGAATATCTCAAGGAGTACATTATCTCTTTTAAGGATGCGCGCAAGGAGGTTCGACCGGAGCACTTTTTCGGTCGTTTTTATTGTGGCACTGCACGTCATCTTTTTGAAGTGGCAAGCGCCATTGATTCGCTGGTCCTTGGTGAAGGTCAGATTCTTGGGCAGGTCAAAAATGCCTACCGCATTGCAGCTGAAACTCAATCTGCAGGAATTCTGCTCACCCGTCTCTGCCATACCGCATTCAGCGTCGCAAAAAAGGTCAAGACAAAGACGAAAATCATGGAGGGGGCAGTCTCTGTCAGCTACGCCGCTGTTGAACTTGCCCAGAAGATCTTCTCCAACCTTTCCCTTAAGAAGGTGTTGCTTATCGGAGCCGGTGAAACCGGTGAACTGGCCGCAAAACACATCTTCCAGAAAAACGCCCGCAATATTGTTATTACCAACCGAACTCTTTCAAAATCTGAAGCTCTTGCCGAAGAACTTGGCACCAATCAGGTACTTCCGTTTGAATCGTTCAGAGATCACCTCCACGAGTTTGATATCATCATCACCGCAGTCAGCACCAAGGAGTACATCCTCTCTGAAGCAGAGATGCACCGCTGCATGACCAAGCGCAAACTTAAACCGGTGATTATCCTTGATCTTGGGCTACCGAGAAATGTCGATCCCGATATTGCCAAACTTCAGAACATGTTCCTTAAGGATATTGACGCTCTGAAGCATATTATCGATAAGAATCTTGAAAAAAGAAGCAAAGAGCTTCCTAAAGTCCATGCCATCATTGACGAGGAGCTTGTGGCTTTTGGTCAGTGGATTAATACCCTGAAGGTGCGTCCAACAATCGTCGATCTTCAGTCAAAGTTTATTGAAATTAAGGAGAAGGAGCTCGAACGCTACCGTTACAAAGTGAGCGAGGAGGAGTTGTTGAGAATGGAGCACCTGACAGACAGGATCCTGAAAAAGATCCTTCACCACCCCATCAAAATGCTCAAGGCACCGATGGATACAACCGACTCCATACCTAGCAGAGTCAATCTTGTGCGAAACGTATTCGATCTTGAAGAACCAAATCAGTCATACTAAATAAAAATCTGTAATTGCATTGAAAAAACAGCTTATCATCGGTACCAGATCCAGCCCGCTCGCATTGTGGCAGGCAGAATTCACCAAGGCGGAACTCTCCAGGCATTTCCCTGAGCTGGATATCACCCTTAAACTGGTTAAAACAACCGGTGATGTCCTTCTTGACTCACCCCTCTCCAAAATCGGAGATATGGGTCTTTTCACCAAGGATATTGAAAAACATTTGATTGCCAAAGAGATTGATCTGGCAGTGCACAGCCTTAAAGATGTTCCAACAGCCACACCTGAGGGACTTATCATCACCTCATTCACTGAGCGTGAAGATACAAGGGATGTCATTATCTCGAAAAATGGCATCAAACTGAAAGAATTGCCGCCGAACGCCAAAATGGCCACCAGCAGCCTTCGCCGTATGTCGCAATTGCTCAGCCTTCGCCCTGACCTTGATATCCGTGATATCAGAGGAAATCTCAATACCCGTTTTCAGAAGTTTGACAACGGTGAATTTGATGCCATGATGCTTGCTTATGCAGGTGTCTTCCGCCTGAATTTCAGCGATCGCATCTCCGAAATCCTTCCGCACGAAGTGATGCTTCCTGCTGTTGGACAGGGTGCGCTGGGCATTGAGACCCGTGTTGACGACGAACAGACCAGAGAGATTGTGAGAATTCTCAACCACTCCACAACGGAGTATTGCTGTCGGGCAGAGCGTGCGCTATTGCGTCATCTGCAGGGTGGATGTCAGATCCCCATTGGCGCTTATGGCTCATTCAAAAATGGCACACTCAAGCTCCTTGCCTATGTCGGTTCTGTTGATGGTAAAGTTGGATTGCACAATGAAATCACAAAAACAGGAATCACCTCCCCTGAACAGGCTGAAGAGGCTGGTATTGCGCTTGCTGAAGAGCTCCTGAAGCAGGGCGCTGACGCAATTCTTTCGCAGATCCGTAAAACGCGCTGATGAAAACTGTTCTTGTTACCCGCCCCAAGGATCAGGCGGCTTCGTTTGTGAGTATGCTCGAAGGTTATGGTCTGAACTCGGTTGTGTTTCCGACAATCGAGATCAGGCCTCTACCTGACTGGAAGGTCCCATCTCTGGAGAATTTTGATGGCGTTTTCTTTACGAGCACCAACAGTGTCAAATTTTTTCTGGAAAAGTTATTAAGCGATGAACCCGAAAAGCTGAAAACACTTCAGAAAATCAAGGTGTGGGCTGTAGGTAAAACGACTGCAGATGATCTTGTAAAGCATGGTATTAACACTCAGCCGATAGCAAAAGTTGCTGATGCCGTCACCATGATGGAGGAGATTGAGAGTGACATAATTGCTGGACACACCTTCCTTTTTTTACGAGGCAGTCTCTCATTGGGCACTATTCCTGACGTGATTAAAAAACGGGGAGGCACCTGCATTGAGTTGACCGTTTACGAAAATCTGCCACCCTCCCTTGAAGAGACCGCAAAGGTTAAAACACTCCTCAATAATGGCACACTCTCCTGTCTGTCGTTCACAAGTCCCTCAACCGCCACCAATTTTTTTGAAGCAATGGGCACCACGGCTCTCCCCGCCGGCGTAAAGGTTGCGGCCATAGGAACCACAACTGCCAAAACACTCAAAAAACTTGGGCTTCAGGTAGATATTATTCCTGACTCATTCGATGCGCCGGGGTTCGCCAAGGCTATAGCGGAGGGAATGAAAGTAATCAGTTGGCAGTCTAAATTGCAATCAAGACGGTCTGAATAGTCCTTTTTTAAGGATTTATTTTAAAGATTTTATATCGAAGAATAAAAGCCTTTTTGAAAGGAACTCTGAATCAGCTATCAGTAGTCAGTAAAAATTTATTAGTCACGTTACTGATTACTAACTACTGACAACTGATTACTTTTTTAACAACTCATGGAGGCAAGCAGGGCTGTACCAATCTCCTTGTTAGCGCTTACCAGGCCCTGCCCTGCTATTGTGGTTACTCCCGTGTAATCAAAACAGCAACCGCCAGCTTCTGTTACAATCGGAATGATGGCGGCACAATCCCAGGGGCTCATGATTTTGTCAACAGAAACTTCGGCACGACCTGACGCAACAAGAGTATGACCATAGCAGTCGCCCCAGCCGCGAACAAGGCCAGCCTCATGACGAAGCCTGTCAATGGGATGAGAGGATGGTGGGTCAAGCAGATACTCCTTTTCAGTAAAGAGCACCGTTGCTTCAGGGATATTGGCAACAGAAGAGACTGTTATCAGCGATCCGTTGAGAAAGGCCCCACAAGCTCGTTCAGCATAATAGAGCTCGCGAAGGGCTGGAAAATTGACAACACCAATCTGCTGAACTCCCTCAACCTCAAGGGCAATCATAACTCCGTAAAGCGGCACGCCATGAATAAATGCCTTGGTGCCATCTATTGGATCAATAATCCAGCAACGTCCGTTACTGGATAAACGCTCCTCAAACTCCTCGCCCAGCACACCATCCCCTGGATAAGCCGTAGCAATTGCCGACCGTATAAGCTCTTCCGCCCTCCTGTCCGCCACCGTAACAGGGGAGGCATCCTTTTTGGTGAAAACCTGCAACGACTTGCTCGAAAAATATTCAAGAGTCAAGCGACCAGCCTGTTCGGCCAGTTCAAGAGCAAACTGAAGATCAGAGGTCATAGAAGAGTCCGTTTTATTAAAAAAATATTGTCCTGTAAAATAAAAAATATAAAATTAGATTGTCTTGCCTTGCGTAGATGAAAAAGCGGTTATTCCAATTTTTTTCAGATATTTCAGATATTGCGCGTCAGAAAAATAATGAGAACAAAAATGGCACCAGTATGGCTTAAGAGTATAACCGGCAGAGTCCCTTCTGAAAAATGAGCCTGAGCGCTTGTTCAGACAGAGAGACAGAGAGAGTTGATCCGGCAAGTTAGTTAATCAATATCGCAAAACAACCAATGAAACGTTTGATTGCTGAACGCGACAAAGCCCGTCTCGGAGGCGGACAAAAGCGCATAGATTCACAACATAAAAAAGGCAAGTTCACGGCCCGCGAGCGCATCAATTTACTGCTTGACGACGGGAGTTTTGAAGAGTATGACATGTTTGTCACGCATCGGACAACTGATTTTGGCCTTGACAAGCAAAACTTTCTTTCAGATGGTGTCATTACCGGTCACGGTACCATTGACGGGCGTCTTGTGTTTGTTTTTTCTCAGGATTTTACCGTTCTTGGCGGTTCACTTTCAGAAACCAACGCACTCAAAATTTGCAAGGTGATGGACCAGGCAATGAAAGTTGGCGCGCCCTTCATTGGAATCAACGACAGCGGTGGGGCAAGAATTCAGGAAGGTGTTCGCAGTCTGTCCGGCTATGCAAGTATTTTTCAGAGAAATGTCATGGCATCGGGAGTCATTCCCCAGATATCTGCAATTTTCGGACCATGTGCGGGCGGTGCGGTCTACTCCCCTGCCCTTACTGATTTCGTTGTCATGGTCGAAAAAACGAGTCATATGTTTGTTACCGGCCCAAAAGTTGTAAAGACTGTTACCGGGGAGAGCATCACGGACGAGGATCTTGGAGGCGCTTCGGTTCATGCCACAAAATCAGGAGTCACCCATTTTGTGGGAGCAGATGAGACCGAAGGAATTCTGCTGATCAAAAAGCTGCTCAGCTACCTGCCGCAAAACAATCTTGAGGAACCACCTCTTGCTCTCTGTGACGACCCTGCCGACCGCCTTGACGACAAACTGAACTCCATCATACCCGAAAAACCATCCATCCCTTACGATGTCAAGGATATCATCTATTCAATTGCCGATAACGGAGAGTTCCTCGAAGTACAGCGGCAATATGCAAGAAACATCGTCATCGGCTTTGTCACCTTCAACGGCATATCTACCGGTATCGTCGCCAATCAGCCGAACTATCTTGCCGGTTGTCTTGACATTAACGCATCGTGCAAGGCAGCAAGGTTTGTCCGGTTCTGCGATGCCTTCAATATTCCCCTCGTCACCCTTGTCGATGTTCCCGGCTTCCTTCCCGGCAGTGCCCAGGAGTTTGACGGCATTATCACCAACGGTGCCAAACTGATTTTTGCTTATGCAGAGGCCACGGTGCCAAAAATCACCATCATCCTGCGAAAAGCTTATGGTGGAGCATACATCGTCATGAGCTCAAAGCAGCTTCGCGGTGATGTCAACTATGCATGGCCAACGGCTGAAATTGCTGTCATGGGCCCCATAGGTGCAATTGAGGTACTCTTCAACAGAGATCTGAATGCCATTGAAGATCTGGAAGATCGAGCCAAATTTGTTGCTGAAAATGCTGCTGAGTATCGTGAAAAATTCGCCAATCCCTACGAGGCGGCAAAGTTTGGCTATATCGACGATATCATCGAACCACGCAATACCCGTTTCAGGATAATCCGCGCCCTTCAGACGCTCATGACAAAAAAAGACAGCAACCCCCCCAAAAAGCACTCGACACTGCCACTTTAACCAGTAACCGTCACTGTAACAATGATCTCTCTCTTCTTCCCGATTAACTTTTCAGCAATCGGCGCTGAACATCTGGTGCTTGCTGTATCATGTTATGTCATTGTCTTTTTGGCGCTTTTTCTGCTCTCACTGGTTTTCGGTATCCTTCCGAAGCTCCACACGCGAAACCTGAGAAAACAAATGCTGAAAGGGGGGGAGCAGGTCAACACCCTGGTTGCTGGCAAAATGGTTCCAGGAGAGGTAAGCGCTGCAATTGCCATGGCTATTTCAATGTACTTCGAAGAGCTGCATGATCAGGAAACCTCTATTCTGACCATAAAAAAGGAGGGAAAAAGCTACTCCCCGTGGAATTCAAAAATATACAATGTCATTAATTTTAACCGTTTTCAACGATGAGGCGATATAAATTCACCATAAGTGGCAACAAATACAATGTTGAAATCAAGTCTCTTGATGAGGACATCGCTGAAATTGAGGTAAACGGCACCAGCTACCAGGTCAAGCTTGGCCATGAGATCAAAACACCGCAAACACCGAAACTTGTCCGTTACTCTCCACCGCCGCCGCCAAAAGCGCCAGTGCTCATCACTCCGGGACTAAGCTTGCTCAAAGCCCCCCTTCCAGGGACAATTATCGCCATCTCAATTCAACCGGGCGACCAGATAAAACTGGATCAACCGATCCTGATACTTGAAGCGATGAAAATGGAAAACAATATTTTTGCTGAAAAACCCGGCATCGTCAAGACGGTGAGAGTTGCCGTCGGCGATACGGTGATGCAGGGCGACATTCTTATAGAAATTGAATAACACCATTATGGAAGGAATTATACGATTTCTGGAGAATTCAGGTTTTGCCAATGCTACACCGGGTCACCTCTTGATGATTCTTGTGGGATTGCTCTTTATCTACCTTGCTATTCGCTATGAATATGAACCGCTGCTGCTCATACCGATAGGGTTTGGCATACTAATAGGAAACACGCCGTTTATCGAGCACGCCGGAATGCAACTCGGCCTCTATGAGGAGGGCAGCATCATGAATTTTCTCTATATGGGTCTGCTCAAGGGTATTTTTCCATCCCTGATTTTTCTTTGTATTGGTGCCATGACCGACTTTTCAACCCTTATTGCAAACCCCAGGCTTATCCTGCTTGGAGCTGCTGCGCAATTCGGCATTTTTATGACCTATATCGGAGCCATTACCCTGGGCTTCAACAACCTTGAGTCTGCCGCAATCGGTATCATTGGCGCGGCAAACGGGCCAACAGCTATTTTTCTTGCCTCAAAACTTGCCCCTCACCTCATGGGCTCTATTATCATTGCCGTATACTTTTACATGGCGCTGATACCGGTAATCCAGCCACCAATCATGCGACTGTTAACGACAAAAGAGGAGCGAATCATAAAAATGAGTCCACCTCGGGCGGTAAGCAAATATGAAAAGGTACTCTTTCCAATCGTAGCCCTTCTTATAACCGGCTTTATAGCACCCGCATCCCTGTCACTCCTTGGAATGCTTTTTTTTGGCAATTTGCTTAAAGAATCAACCGTGACCAAACGTCTGGCAGATACTGCCAAAAACGGACTGCATGACATCGTCATTATCATGCTTGGTGTCACGGTAGGTGCTACAACGCAGGCAACCACTTTTCTGACAGCTCAATCGATGTACATTTTTGTCCTTGGCGCTGTAGCCTTCATGATTTCGACGGCAGGAGGTGTGCTCTTTGCAAAATTCATGAACATCTTTCTTTCAAAGGAGAACAAAATCAACCCACTGATAGGGGCCGCCGGTGTCTCTGCCATGCCTGAAAGCGCTCACGTTGTACAGCGTGAAGGGCTGAAAGCTGATCCCGACAATCATCTGATCGCCCACGCCATGGCTCCAAATGTTGCTGGAATGATTGGTTCAGCCGTAGCCGCCGGCATTATTATGGGATTTCTCCGTTAACAAGGTGGTGTGGGGAAATCCTTCGTGATATTCATGGATTTTCGTATTTTTGGCTTTATCAACTCCTAATTTGCTCTTCCGCCATGAGTCAGCTCGATTTACTCAATATTGTTCAGCGCCCCAGAAGACTTCGTAAAAGTGCAGCTATCAGAAACCTTGTTCAGGAGAACACCCTGACAGTCAATGACCTTGTCTACCCGCTCTTTGTCTGTCCGGGAACCAACGTTGTTGAAGAGGTCTCCTCAATGCCAGGCAGTTTCCGCTACTCTATCGACAATGCTGTCAGAGAGTGCCAGGAACTCTGGGATCTTGGCATTCAGTCTATCGACCTCTTTGGCATTCCAGAAGTTAAAACTGAAGATGGCAGTGAAGCCTACAATGAGGACGGAATTATCCAGAATGCCCTTCGTGCCATCAAGGCAAAGGTACCTGATCTCTGTATCATGACGGATGTAGCGCTCGACCCCTTCACCCCCTTCGGCCACGACGGCCTGGTGAGAGACGGTATTATCCTCAATGACGAAACTGTTGAGGTACTCTGTAAAATGGCCATCTCCCATGCCAACTCCGGCGCAGATTTTGTCTCCCCGAGCGATATGATGGACGGCCGTATCGGTGCCATCCGTGAGGCGCTTGACGACACCGAGTTCTCTGATGTGGGGATCCTCTCCTACGCGGCAAAGTATGCCTCAAGCTTTTACGGACCTTTCCGTGACGCACTCCATTCTGCGCCACAGTTTGGCGACAAAACGACCTACCAGATGAACCCCGGCAATACCGACGAGGCGATGAAAGAGATCGAACTCGACATCATGGAGGGTGCCGATATCGTGATGGTAAAACCGGGACTTGCCTATCTTGACATTGTTTACCGCGCCAAAGAGCGTTTTGATGTGCCTGTAGCAATCTATCACGTCTCCGGTGAGTACTCCATGGTCAAGGCTGCTGCCCAGCGTGGATGGATTGATGAGAAAAGGGTGATGATGGAGTCACTGCTCTGCATGAAACGTGCTGGCGGCGACCTTATCTTCACCTACTATGCAAAAGAGGCGGCAAGAATTCTTCGTTAAGCATTGTAACAAGCCCGGCAGCACCCTCCCGCTGCCGGGCATTGTCATTTAAAAAAACATGATCCGATATTTTACCGCTGGCGAGTCGCATGGGCCGGCACTTTCAGCAATTGTGGAAGGAGTGCCTGCTGGTGTCACCATCTCACTGGATGATATCAACACCCAATTGGCCCGCCGTCAGCAGGGATATGGCCGAGGGGGACGGATGAAAATCGAAACCGACAAGGCTGAGGTTTTATCCGGCATCCGATTTGGCAAAACCATAGGTTCGCCGATTACCCTTGTCATTAAAAACCACGACTGGGAAAACTGGACAACCGTTATGGCCCAATTTGAAAAGCCTGATGAAGAAGTGTCTAAAATCACCATTCCAAGGCCTGGCCATGCCGATCTTGCTGGTCGCATCAAGTACGGTTTTGACGATATCCGTCCGGTTATTGAACGTTCCTCAGCACGAGAAACTGCCGCCAGGGTTGTTGCAGGAACGCTGGCGAAAATCTTTCTGAAAGCACTTGGCATTGAGATTGGCAGCTATATCTCCGCCATTGGATCGGCAGGCGAACATGCTCCCGAAGCGCAACTTGCCCAACTTCTCGGCAAAGGAGCTGAGGCTGTTTCACGACAAGCTGACCTCTCACCGGTACGAATGCTGAACAAATCAACGGAAACTGAGGCTGTTGCAGCCATTGATGAGGCCAAACAGCGGGGCGATACGCTTGGCGGCATCATTGAAATTTTTATCACCGGAGTTCCTGTTGGATTTGGAAGCTACGTCCAGTATGACAGGCGGCTTGATGCGGCGCTTGCTGCGGCAATCCTCTCCATTCAGGCCATCAAAGGCGTGGAAATTGGTACCGCCTTTGAAAATGCCCGAAAACCAGGTTCTGAGGTGCATGACGCACTCTATTACTCCCCTGCTGAGGGTGTGATCCGCAAAACCAACCGAGCTGGCGGACTTGAAGGAAGTATGTCGAGCGGAGAGACTATTCACCTCCGTGCAGCGATGAAACCAATCTCCTCGCTTGTCACCCCCCTCCAATCTTTCGATGTTGAAACCCTCCAGCCAACACCATCACGTTTTGAACGGAGCGATACCTGTGCGGTTCCCGCTGCGGGCATAGTTGCCGAAGCCGTTGTGGCTCCGGTTATCGCCAATGCCCTCCTTGAAAAGCTTGGCGGCGACCACCTTGATGAAATCCGCCAAAGGCTTGAGCTGTACCGGGAGAGTATCCGCCGTTCATTTTATTCCTGACACACCCATTCTGCCTCCAGGCGCTTATCACCTTGTCTTTTCGACGAACGACTTCAGCAGAAATCTTATAGCACAATAATCATGATTTCTCGCTGATGCTGGAAATGACAGGATTATATATTTATACAACGATACTCCTCTCAAAAGCCCTCGGTTGATGTAAAAAAACAAGATTTTTTGTTATTTCCTTTTGTGGTTACACAATAATTACGTAACTATTGTTCAGTAAGCATAGCAACAAGAGAGAAATTTCAGTACCACGCAAAATCTTAACATTCATCAGCCATGAAAACCACCCATTGCTCTATCGGAATCAGCACCCGGGACACCTGGATTATCGCTGCGATTGTTACCCAGGCACTGCTTGGCGGCAACAAGCTTTTTGCACTTCCTACGAACGGAGAGGTGACTGCCGGAAAAGCAACCATAACCACTCCAACAGCCTCAAAAATGCTTATCGGCCAAGGAAGCAACCATACTATTATCAACTGGAACTCCTTCGGCATTGGAAAAGGCGAAACCGTCAATATTTCGCAGCCAACACCCCATTCAACCCTCTTGAACAGGGTCATCGGGAACGACCCTTCATCAATTTTTGGTACACTCACGGCCAATGGACGACTCTTTCTGATCAACCCGAACGGAATGATGTTTGCCCCCGGGGCCACAGTCAACGTTGGAGGGCTGGTAGCCTCAACACTGTCGATTAACAACGCTGACTTTCTTGCAGAAAAATATGTATTTCACCACAATAACACGAAGAGTTCACTGGTAAACGAGGGTTCTCTGACTGGCGATTTTGTCGCTCTGTTTGGCAACGACATCACGAACAAAGGAAACATTGTCGCCACCAAAGGCTCCACAAGCCTCGCCGCCGGTAATGCAATTATACTTGATCTCGACACATCCGGCCTTGTCGCCATCAAGGTAGAGGAGAGTGATTATAACGCACGGGTGACAAACAGTGGAGTCATTGAGGGCAATGGAGGCACCATCTTTATGAAGACTTCTGTAGCCAATGAGCTGCTTGGCTCGGTCGTCAATAACAGCGGCGTGATTCGAGCAACCAGCATTACAGAGAGAGAGGGGAACATTGTAATTGAGGGTGCCTCAATCGTCAACACCGGCACACTGAGCGCATCTGATATCAACGCACACGGTAATAACCTTCTTGATGCAGGTCGATGGAGTGCTGATGGCAGCGCCAAAGCAGGAACAATACAGATCGATGCGACGGGCAACATTGAGCAAACTGCTGACAGCCACATAACAGCAGACGGTAATATTGGAGGAGACATCCGCATTGAGGCCGGGAATGGCATCTACCTCTCCGGCACACTCAGCGCCACCGGCATTTCCGGAAAAGGAGGTCAGATTGCCATCACGGCTCCACAAACACTCCTCGCAGGAGCCCTGGTGAAAACTGACGGCCTGACCGGAGGAGGAAACATCCTGATCGGTGGTGGTTGGCAGGGAAACGATGCCTCCTTAGCCAATGCTGTTACCACAACAGTTACCAACAGCAGCAGGCTGACGGCCAATGCTCTTGAGAACGGCAACGGTGGCACTGTCGTTATCTGGTCTGATCAAGCGACCAATTTTGCCGGCTCCATTGAGGCCAAAGGGGGGAGCATCAGCGGCAACGGTGGAAAAGTTGAAGTCTCTGGACATGAGAATCTCGCGATGGCAGGTGGGGTTATCACAACTGCACCAAATGGTGAAAACGGTCTGCTGCTACTGGATCCCCGTAACATCACTATTGATGCCAATGCTTCTGCTCAGCTCTTCTCTGTCATTCCACTACTCGATCCTGACCCTGCCGCCGGTGATCAACATGGATCCGGAAACATCGTGGAGCTGCAAAACGGCAATATTGTGGTTGCAAGCCCACTCGACGACTTCGTTGCAACCGATGCTGGAGCAGTCAGACTCTACAAGCCTGATGGCACACTGCTTTCGACCCTGATCGGATCAACCGCCAATGATCAGGTGGGTGAAAAAGTGATTACCCTGACTGGAAATAGCAATGCTGTAACCATGAGCCGCAAATGGTCGAATGCCGGATTGGCAAACGTCGGAGCCGTAACATGGATTGATGGAAACAGGGGTACAAGCGGCAGTGTCTCAGAGAGCAACAGTCTGATTGGCTCTTCACTCAACGATGCTGCGCTCTCCACCCTCACCCCCCTTGCAAACGGACATTATGTGGTCGCTTCACCAGGCTGGGATAATGGCACCATTGTTAATGCAGGAGCAACAACATGGGGAGATGGGGGCAAAGGAACTATTGGGGTGACAAGCGCACTCAACAGCCTCGTCGGCTCCAAAACCAATGATGGTGAATTGTCAAAAGTGATCGCATTAAGCAATGGTCATTACGTCATTGGGTCGCCAAACTGGGACAATGGAACAGCAACCAATGTAGGGGCTGTAACCTGGGCAAATGGCGCTGGCGGCACAGTCGGAGCAATAAGCAGCACAAACAGCCTGGTCGGCTCCAATATCGGTGATAATGTCGGACTGGTACTCACGCCCCTGACCAACGGCAGTTATGTGGTGGGGTCGCCAAATTGGGATAATGGCTCAATCACAAACGGTGGCGCTGCAACATGGGTCAATGGAAACATTGGAGCTACTGGAGCCTTAAATACAGCAAATAGCCTGGTCGGCTCCTCCCCAAATGACAAAGTTGGCACGGCTATTTTTGCTCTCTCTAACGGGAATTACGTCATAAGCTCACCAACATGGGACCATGGAACAATTGTTGATGCAGGCGCAATAACCTGGGGAAATGGCACCATCGGTTCTATCGGTACAGTAAACACAACAAACAGTCTGATTGGCTCTGCCACAAATGATTGCCTCTCTTCGACGGTGATGGCGCTGACCAACGGCAATTACGTCGTCGGCTCTCCGAATTGGGACAATGGAGTGATGATCAATGCAGGGGCTCTGACATGGGGTGATGGAGTTAACGGCACTGTTGGGGTGATAAGTGACAGCAACAGCCTTGTCGGGTCAACAGCCAATGATGGCATAGCCTACACCATGGCACCCCTGACAAATGGAAACTACGTTGTCGGCTCATCGCATTGGGATAACGGAACAATTATCGACGCAGGTGCAGTGATATGGGGAAATGGAAGTGGTAGTACGGTGGGAATAATCAGTGCAACAAACAGCCTGGTCGGCTCCACAACCAATGATGGTGCCCTCTATACCATAACACCTCTCACCAACGGCAATTATGTGATTGGGTCGCCAAACTGGGACAACAGCTCAATCATTGATGCCGGGGCAGTGACGTGGGGAAATGGAAGTGGTGGAACTGTGGGGACAATCAGTGCGACAAACAGCCTGATTGGCTCCATCAAAAATGACTTCACCAAGCCGGACAACACAGGATCAAATACTATAACAGCCTTAAAAAATGGTAATTACGTTGTTTCATCTCCAGGATGGGATAGGGGAAGCGCCACCAATGCCGGCGCTGTAACCTGGGGAAATGGAGTTGGCGGTACGGTGGGAGAGATAAACGTCACCAACAGTCTCGTCGGCACAAAAACTGGAGATCAGGTTGGCTCCATAACAACAGCTCTCCCGAATGGCAACTACGTCGTGGGATCTTCAAATTGGGATAATGGATCAATTTCAAATGCGGGAGCAGTAACGGTGGGCAATGGAGTGAGTGCTCTTCTTGTCGGCACCATAAGCTCAGCCAACAGTATAACAGGATCCAAAAAAGATGACTTTATAAGTTCAAGCGGTATCACGCCACTCACCGTAGGAAACATGAATGGCAGCTTTATTGTCAGCTCCATGAACTGCTCAACAAACAGCGGCCGGGTGGATATTGTTGCACCGCAAGTGGCAGAAGCTGCGGTGCAGCAGGAGTACAACACCAACCCTGGGGCAGACAACACCTTCACTCCGGCACAGATCACGGCACTCCTTGACACCGGTAACAATCTCATACTGAAGGCCAACAACAACCTCACCATCAATTCAGCCATCGTGGCAAATAACCCACTTGGCAATGGCGGCAATCTTGAGATGCATGCAGGACAAAGTCTTTTTCTGAATGCTGATATTACCACCGACAATGGCAACCTGACACTCATCGCCAATGACAAGCTGGCAAACGGAGTTGTTGATGCCATGCGCTCGGCAGGCAACGCTGTCATCACCATGGCAACAGGAACAAGCATTGATACCGGAACCGGCAATGTGACCATTGAACTGCGTGACGGTGCGGGACTAACCAACAGAGAGAGTGGCGACATCACCCTTCGCAACATCAACGCTGGAACGATCAATGCGGTAAACTACGGGCAAACCGCTGGCTCAGGCATTACCCTTTCAGGAACTCTGGCAGCCACCGCTACCAACGGCACCAGCATTATTCTAGCTGGGCAGGATTTCGACAACAATACTGGCTCAATTCTCTCCACTGCCGGCACAGCACGATGGTTGATCTATTCAGACAACCCTGGAGCAACCAACAAGGGCGGATTGACCTCTGCCTTCCGTCACTACAACAGCAATTATACCGGCTATGCACCAACAAGCGTGATCGAATCCGGCAACGGCTTCATCTACGACAGCTCTCCCGGACAAATTTCAGTCAACACCACTCTGGCAAGTGGAACATCCAGCGGCTACTACGGAGATCAGCCTGATGCCACGTATGGCTACACCCTTACCAATTTTGCAGATAATGAAGACAACGCTCAAAATATTGGCTTGACCGGCACCATGAACGTCAGCGGCACACCAACGGCCACCTCAAACACCGGCACCTACCCCATACTCTATGCTGGTGGTTTGTCGAGCAGCGTCGGATTCACCTTCACAAGCGGAAGCGGCATCACCTATACCGTTGAACCAAAACCGATTGATATCACTGCTGACCCAAACAATAAAACCTACGGCTCTGCTGATCCATCGTTGACCTGGTCTGCCGAAACTCCGACTAACGGAAGAGGCCTCATTCCTGGCGACCTTTTCACCGGTGAACTCAGCAGGGAACCTGGCGAAAATGTCAGCAATTACGCCATCCACCAGAACACGCTGGACAACAGTAACTATGACATTAACTACACTGGAGCTTATCTTACCATACACCAGCGACCAATTACCTTAAGCGCTGTAGCGGTCAACACCATCTACGGCGAAGCCGATCCTGCTCTCGCCGTCAACATTACCGCTGGCACCCTCGGAAGCAGCAGTGTCAATGACTCCATAAGTGATGTTACCGGCTCCTTAATCCGGCAAACAGGAATGAATGTAGGCAGTTACAATATTAACCTCGGCTCGGGCGCCAAGGCTGGCAACTATGCCATTACCTTTGATAACAGTAATAAAGCTTTTTCAATTGATCCTCGCCCTGTCAATGTTGCGGCCAACGCTCTCACAAAAACTTATGGTAACTCCGACCCTGCCCTGACATGGTCAACCGAAAGCCAGAGTACCGGACGCGGCCTTCTGGCAGGTGACAGCTTCAATGGGGCACTCAGCAGAAGCGCTGGTGAAAACGTAAGAGCTGAAAACTATGCAATCACCCAAAACACGCTGGAAAACAGCAACTATGCGATCAACTTCACCGGGAACTCTCTCAACATTCAGCCGCGTCCGATTACCCTGAATCCACTTGCCGCAACAAAACCCTATGGCGAACCAGATCCAGCACTGGCAGTCACCATCACCAATGGCAGCCTTGGAAGTATAACCGTAACCGATGCCCTCAGTGACATCACCGGAACACTGAATCGTCAGACAGGCTCAACACCAGGCATCTACGACATCGCTCTCGGTTCTGGTAACAAATCCGGCAACTACGAGATAACCTATACCGCTGACAACAACGCCTTCACCATAACCAGACGCCCGATCAACATTATGGCCAACGCTCTCAGCAAAATCTACGGCGATGCAGACCCCGCATTGACCTGGCTGGCAGAATCACCGCTCATCACTCAGAGTGCTGCAAGCCAGCTCATAGCTCTCAATGCCCTTTCAAGTAATAATCCAGACAACGGAGCACTCTCTCTCACTCCTGTAACAAAGAATCTGCTTGTCTTGAACAGCAGCAGTCAGTCTCCGGCAACGGGCTCTCAATATCTCAACAACACCTCCACCGGCTTTACTGCTGCCAACCCAATCGTTGTAGCGGAACCTGCGGGCGCACTCTTTGCTATCTCTCTTCCTGAGGAGATGTTTACCCATAATAATCCAGATGCTGTTATCGCTTTTGAGGTAGGCTCAGTCAATGGCTCATCCATTCCACCCTGGATGTCATTTGATCCAGATCAAAAGGTGATCAGCGGTACACCACCAGATGATGCCATCGGGGATTATCTGGTTGAAGTTATTGCCAAAGACCAGTTTGGTGGTGAAATTCGAACAACTGTTATGGTAAAAGTCGGTTAACTAAGAACAAAAGATGCCCATTATCCATACCATCAGTCCTGAAATACTCATCGTTAACAGATTGTTCGTATGTATCCCATATCAAAAGCACTTCTTTTCACTGTAATTTTTCAGGCCAGCATCTCCTTTGCGGCATCTCTTCCCGATGCTGGCCGATTGCTCAAGGAGAGTCTTTCTCCACCATCCCTTGTTCCCCGACAGGCTCCACCAGCTCTCCCTCAACAGGTGAAACCTCTGGAACAAAAGAGAGATAACACTTCACTCAAGGTTGCAAGCTTTACCTTTAGGGGAAACACCATCTTTTCCGATGGTGAACTCTCATCGTTAATGGCCACATACCTGGGTAAAGAGTTAACACTTTCCCAGCTTGAAATCGCCGCAACCACAATAACCAATGCCTACAGGAGACGGGGGTATTTTCTTGCCTCAGTCTTCTTTCCACCCCAAACAGTGACACCCGGGGGAACTCTGATCATTGAGGTACAGGAGGGGATACTGGAACAGATCCAGGTAGAGACAACCACTGCCGCAACAAGAACTCATACATCGGTTCTGGAATATTATGCCAATCAGGTACCAACCAACCATCCGCTTGACGAACATTCTCTGACCGCCATGGTCATGAGAACCAATGAACTGCCCAATATCACCTCCCGCATTATGCTGGAACCTGGCTCCAGGCCAGGCACAACAAAGGCAACCCTTCAAGTCAGCGAAGGCAATCCCTTCAGCTTTTCCGTGAATATTGACAACTATGGGAACCAGGCAACCGGAGAAAATCATCTCAGTGGCACCATGAATCTTTACTCCCCATTACATGTCGGGGATCAGCTCAACCTCAGGTTACAAACATCAACTATCGGGAACCTCCAAACGATACAGAGCAGCTACACGATGCCATTAATGTCTTATGGAACAAGAATCGGATGTAACTACAGCCAGGTTGGCTATCAGATGGGAGGATTGTTTGAAGCATTGCACGCAAGCGGCAGTGCACGAAACATCAGTATCTCACTCGCCCACCCTCTCCTGCGGCAAAACAATCTTGTTCTGAATGCAACCGTTGCTGCAGAAGGAGGTCTGCTCGACGACCGAATCGCAAGCGCCAGCTCCCGCAATCAACGTCTGAATACATCCATTCAGGCTGGCATCAACGGCCTGCAAATGGATAACAATCCGGGCGAAGGCGGCAGTTTTACCTCTTTTTCACTCGGATTTGTTACTGGAGAGCTGAACATCAGGGACTCGGAAACACTCTCCATCGATCAATCGTCAGGCGGATTGCACACCAATGGAAAATATACCAAGCTGAACATGGCCCTTGCCAGGAGCCAGACACTGTATCATGGATTATCACTCTACACCGGAGCATACGGTCAGTGGAGCAACAATAATCTGGGCAGCTCTGAACAACTCTCTTTGTCCGGGCCCAGCGCAGTCAGGGCATATCAGACCAGTGAATCCTCAGCCGACCGGGCAGTAGTGTCAACGGTTGAACTACGCTATCTCTTCACTTCAACCGGAGAGCTTCCAGGCAACATTGAGCTCTCCGCATTTATAGATCACGGTTATGCCGCGCTTCACACCACTCCCTTACCCGACGCTGGCAGAAATATCCGCACCCTCACTGGAGCAGGACTCGGCATCAAATGGTTTGATACCAATAACTACAGCCTGCAATCGACAGTTGGATGGAAAATCGGTGGCGACAACACGCCAGCCGAAGGCCCTTTGGTCTATGCCCAGGCAACTAAATATTTTTAACTGCACAGCAGGCTTCTGCTCCTTTACCGACAAAATCCAAAGCAAAACATAAATTCGCGAAACAGTATTTTTTTGTGTACACTTTGCTTGCCACAGCCAACAAAAATACTCAGGTAACTGACAATTTTGGAAGATTCCATGCGCATTTCACGAAAAATAGAGATTGATTACGGCCACACGCTTCCGGGCAGCTTTTCATTCTGCAATCAACTGCACGGCCATCGCGGAGTGATTGTCGCCACAGTTGAAGGCGAATTGATTGATCGCGAGGGGGACAGCGAGCAGGGAATGGTGATGGATTTCAAGTTTCTGAAAGAGATTATGGTCGAGCAGATTCACGACAAACTTGATCATGGCTTTGCTGTCTGGAAAAATGATACTGAAGATCTTGACTTTATCGTCAAGCGAAATTCGCGAGTCCTGATCACCGATGAGCCACCAACGGCTGAATGCCTTGCCAAATGGGCATTCACCCGGATATGCCACCATCTTCCTCAAGGGGTGACACTGAAACAGCTCCGCTGGTACGAAACTCCAAACAACTGGGCAGACTGCGAAGGCAAGTAGATCAATCTCCCGCCAGCTCTTCAGAATCTCACAACAAGAGACTTGCTTTTCTTACTATTTTTCGTAAATTCCATAAATACGTTTTTTATACATTAATTCTGGTGTTAAATAATTAAAGAGATGCGACTCCATGATTTTGACCCGGAAAACAGACCACGAGAGAGGTTTCTCAATAGTGGAGCGGCCTCGCTGAGTCCGGCCGAACTCCTGGCAATCATTCTGCGCTCTGGCTCACAACAACTCAACATCGTTGATACCTGCAACGAAATCATTGCCCGTTTTACCCTTGAAAAGCTCGTCAACATAACCATCGGTGAACTTCAGGAGATCAAAGGTATCGGAGAGACCAAAGCCATGCAAATTGTTGCAGTCTTTGAATTGAACAAGCGGTTGCACTACGCAAAGAACAACAAAAAGAAAATCCAGTCAGCAAGGGATATTTTTGACTATATGGCTAACCGCATCCCTGATGAAACAAAGGAGCACCTTTTTGTTTTGCACCTCAATACCAAAAACCAGATCACCAAAACCGAACTGGTCTCTGTAGGAACGCTCAACGCCGCGCTCATTCACCCCCGCGAAGTGTTCAAGGCGGCAATCAAAGAGAGTTCACACGCCATTATCCTTGTGCACAACCACCCTTCCGGCGATGTTGAGCCAAGCAATGCTGACAAGCAGATTACTGAACTTCTGAAAAAGGGAAGCGCCGTCATACAGATTGAGCTGCTTGACCATATCATTATCGGAAAAACAGAGTGGTTCAGCTTTCGGGAGAGCAGCCTGCTGTGATGGTGATATGAGCAGCATCCCGTAGTTGCACGCTCTTCATCATAGGGCTTCATGACAGCATGAAAAAACCCGAAGGGGCGAAAGAGACTAATGATGAGTGCAGCCCATCGAAGAACGCACCACTTTTCTATCCATTCAACCACCCTGAAACATCATCATGCAACACATCATCATCATAACCGGCGCTGGCAAGGGAATCGGCAGATCCATTGCCATTGATTTTGCAAAAGCCGCAAAAACATACCACGATTTTGAGCCTGTGCTGATCCTCGTTTCGAGAACGCTTTCGGAGCTCGAAGCTGTTGCGGCGGAATGCCGCGCTTTCGGTGCAGCTACGAACATCCTCCCGGCGGACATTGCCGATATGGCACAAATCGACCACCTCGTCAGCACCACGCTTGAACGCTACGGCACCATTGACTGCCTGGTGAACAATGCGGGCGTTGGACGGTTCAAGCCATTCACTGAATTGACCGTGGAGGACTATGAATACACGATGGCAACCAACCTGAAGGGCACTTTTTTCCTGACTCAGAAGGTCTTCCCTGTCATGGAAAAAAACAGGTCGGGACACATTTTCTTTATCACCTCCATCGCTGCCGAGACCGCCTTCAAAAGCTCTTCACTCTACTCCATGTCCAAATTCGGACAAAAGGGGTTTCTTGAAGCCATCCGCCTCTATGCAAAGAGCTGTAATGTCAGAATTACCAATGTGATGCCTGGCGCGGTCTATACTCCAATGTGGGGAGAGATTCCTGATGAGATGAAAGCTGTCATGATGATGCCTGAAGATATTTCAGCGCCTCTGGTCAATGCCTATCTCCTTCCGCAGCGCACATCAGTGGAAGAGCTGGTCATCAGACCAGTGGGTGGAGATATCAATGAATGAACAAACCGCACTCAAATGTGGGAAAGCCGCTTTTTTCCTTTATTTTAAGGTTCACCTTTTACAATTGCTGAACATACATCACCATGAGTTTGAAAGAGAAAATAGATCAGGATCTGAAAAGTTCGATGAAAAGTGGCGATAAAACTCGCCTCAATGCCGTCCGCTCCATCCGCGCAGCGCTGCTGGAAAAAGAGGTCTCCATCCGTGTTGGCGGCACCGCCATGCTGACGGAAGAGCAGGAGTTGGGGGTGCTGGTGAGTCTCGCAAAAAAACGACGGGATGCCATTGAGCAGTTTACCGCCGGCAATCGTCTCGACCTCGCCGAAACAGAGCAGGCCGAGTTGGCTGTGCTCGATGAGTATCTTCCTGCACTGGTCTCTGACGAGGAGGTAACGGCAGTAATAGAGAATATTATCACGACAACAGGCGCTGCATCCATGAAAGAGATGGGCAAGGTGATGGCTGATGCGATGAAAGCGCTAAAAGGAAAGGCTGATGGCACCAAGGTTCAGCAGATTGTCAAGTCACTGCTTTCAGCATAACCCCTTCCATCGATCATTATGCTTGATATCAACTATATTCGCCAAAATCCGGACGAAGTTCTGGCTATGCTGCACAACCGACAGCTCTCCGCTGAGGAGCCAAAACTGCATGGGGTGCTTGAGTGCGACAAAGAGCGCAAAGAGCTTGTACAGCGTTCAGATGAACAGAAAGCGCTGCGCAACAAAGTCTCCAAAGAGGTTGCCGAGATGAAAAAGCAGGGAACCGGTTCGCCGGATGAGCTGATCATCCAGATGAAATCGGTCTCGGAAGAGATTGCCCGTATGGATAGCGCACTTGGCCAGCTCGAAGAGGAGATAGAAAATATTCTTCTGGCGCTCCCCAATAAACTGCACGCTTCCGTTCCAACAGGACGAAGCGCTGCCGATAATGAGATTTTCGGTGAGCCAGTAGCTTTTGTGCATAACCTTGACTTTCCGGTGAAAAACCACCTCGAACTTGGCAAATCTCTCGGTATTCTCGACTTTGAACGTGGAGCAAAGGTGAGCGGCGCAGGCTTCCCTGTATACATTGGTAAAGGTGCCCGTCTGGAACGAGCCCTGATCAACTTTATGCTTGACACCCATTCTGAACAGCATGGCTACACCGAGGTGTTTCCCCCTTTTCTGGTGAACAGGGAGTCCCTGAGAGGAACCGGGCAGTGGCCAAAATTTGCCGACCAGGTCTACCACATCGGTGAAGATGACCTCTATGCCATTCCAACCGCTGAGGTACCGCTCACCAACCTCCATCGGGGGGAGATGCTTGATACCGCAACCCTGCCCATCTCCTATGCCGCATACTCAGCCTGTTTCCGTCGTGAGGCGGGAAGTTATGGAAAGGATACACGAGGGTTCCTCAGAGTGCATCAGTTCAACAAGGTTGAGATGGTGAAGTTTACCCGACCAGAAGAGTCGTACGCAGCGCTTGAGAAAATTCGATCCCATGCTGAAGCAATTCTCGTAGCGCTGAAGATCCCCTATCGCGTTTTGCTGCTCTGCAGTGGCGACATCAGCGCCAACGCAACAAAATGTTACGACATTGAGGTGTGGTCACCAGCGGAACAGAAATATCTGGAGGCATCGAGCTGCTCAAACTTTGAGGATTACCAGGCAAGAAGGTCGAACATCCGATTCAAGCCCGACAGCAAATCAAAACCCGAGTTCGTACACACCCTGAACGGCTCAGGCCTCGCAACATCCCGACTCATGGTCTCCCTGCTTGAGCACTACCAGACAGCGGAGGGCCATATCAGGGTGGCGGAGGTGTTGCAACGCTACACCGGATTTGAAGAGATATAAAACCTGATGTTTCTGCCTCTCGGATACCCATACCTGTAGGGGCGTATTGCAATACGCCCCTACCATATCGGCATAATTTCCCATCCGAAAAAATCATGCCAATCCGGCAATCATGAAAATCATGGTTCAAGACGATCAAGAAAACTCCTCACCATACCGCTCACCGTTGCTACATCAATAAGAAAAGCATCGTGACCATAAGGCTCATCCAGGTAGAGAATCCTTGAATTTGGCATAAGTCGGACAAGCTCCTCCTGCTCCTCTTTGGGATAGAGAATGTCAGAATTAATGGAGAGAATCTCAATCGGTAATTTCATGGAGCACAACACCTCTTCGTACTCTCCCCTGCCTCGGGCAAGATCGTGCATATCCATGGCCCTGGTGAGGGTGATGTAGCTGTTGGCATCAAACCGCTCAACAAGTTTTCTCCCCTGATGATGGAGATAACTCTCCACCTTAAAGATTGTGTGATCTTTTCCATCCTGAACCGACCTCCCGAAACGCGACTGAAAGTTTTCAAAGCTTCGATAGGTACACATGGCCATCATCCTTGCGGCAGAAAGACCTTTCGCCGGCGGATGAGCCTCATCATACCAGCCACCATTCCAGTCACGATCAGCAGAGATGGCCTGCCGTTGCGCTTCACTCTGCCCGATACACCACGACGAGTGGCGTCCTGATGCACCCATTGGCATCAGCGCCTGTACCACCTCAGGATAGAGAAATCCCCACTCCAGCACCTGCATCCCGCCAAGAGATGCACCAACCGCAAGTTTGACCCGCTCAATACCAAGTCCGGCAAGGAGGAGGCGCTGGACATGCACCATATCCCTGATGGTTACCAGTGGAAAATCGGGGCCATAATTGCTCCCGGTCACTGGATTCAGGGAGGTGGTGCCGGTTGTGCCATAACAGCTCCCAAGCACATTGGTGCAAATAATAAAATCAAGAGAGTCATCAAAAGCGCCTCCTCGGGAAAACATCCCTTCCCACCAGGCATCAGCATCAGCGGAGCCAGTAAGCGCCTGACAGACCAGAATGACATTATCTTTCCGGGCATTGAGTCTGCCCCACGTCCTGTACGCTATACGCAACGAGGGAAGCTTGCCACCAAGCTCTGTGGTAAAGGGTTCACTCACATCGAAATAGCGGGTTTTTTCTGAAATGAACCCAGTGTATGCTCTCATGCGCTTCATATCGTTTTGCAAAACTTGTTCAAAAGCCACCTTGTACAGTGGCGCTATCGCTTCCAAAGTGCGCAACAGCACTGAGTATGAGCAAAGGAGTACAGAAAAATATCTGAAGTGAGGTATGAACCCGAAAAGAGGCATACATACCATCATCATTCCCGGTAATCGCTCCGGGGTGGAATTGGCACCGATCATTGTGCAATGATGGTTGCCAAGGCTTCTCTGGGCCAGTCCCTCCGCCTTTCTGGATGATAGCTTGAAATCCTGAAAAGAACATTTAGTATGGCCAATCTACAACAGGGAATAGTATTTTACAAACGACCTGAGTATCACAATGCACATAACCTGATTTATTACCGTACACCCATGATCACAGCACGAGAACTTGCCCTGAATGTCCTGCAGTCACTTGAAACCGGTACCGAACACTCCGACAAGCTTCTGCACAGAGCTTTGCAGCACACAGCACTGAACCGAGTTGACCGGGCTCTCTCGACAGCACTGGTGAATGGTGTGCTTCGCTACCAACTTCAGCTCGATTTTATTATCGGCCATTTTTATCATCACAATCTTGAAAAAGCAGCCTCTGTCCTCAAAAACATTCTTCGAATCGGAGTCTATCAGATTCTCTTTCTCAGCAAAGTCCCCGACTGGGCCGCTGTCAATGAATGCGTGAAACTTGCCAGAAAATACAAAGGGGAGCGCATGTCGAAACTGGTGAACGGTGTCCTGCGGAAAATCACTCCCGAAAGCGTCACCCTCGATGAGTGGCTGAAAGAGAAAAAGCCGGAAGAGCAGCTTGCGATCCGATACTCACACCCGCAGTGGCTGATTGAGCGCTGGATGAAGATATTCGGGAGAAAAAAAACAGAGGCTATCCTGCTATACAACAATCAGTTTCCACTTTTTGGATTCAGGATCAACTGCCTGAAAACGTCGGCAGAGACGCTCTTTGCCAATACCGATCCTGCTGCTGAATACGAAGAGTGCAATATTGAAAACTTCTTCCTTTCAACAGATTTCAACCGCTTTGAACCAGCCGTGACCAACGGACTCCTCACCGTCCAGAATCCAACACAGGGGCTTGCCTGCCTGCTGCTCAACCCTGTTCCCGGAAGCGTTGTGCTTGACCTCTGTTCGGCACCAGGAGGCAAGGCCACCTTTATGGCTGAGCTTATGCAAAACAAAGGGCAAATTATCGCCGTTGACCGCTACGACAAAAAACTTCCAAAAATAGAGGCTCATGCCAACACTCTCGGCATTACCATGATCACCACAGTAGCCGCCGATGCCCGGAGCTATCAGCCTGAAGTGCAGCCTGATGCCATTCTGCTGGATGCTCCCTGTTCAGGGACAGGAGTCCTTGGCCGACGTGCGGAGCTGCGCTGGAAGCTGGGCCCCGGGATGCTGCACGAGCTCCGGATACTGCAAGAAGAGCTCCTAGATCACGCCGCAGAGCTGCTTCATGAGGGTGGAGTGCTGCTCTATGCCACCTGCTCCATTGAACCGGAAGAGAACTCGGTGCAAATTGAGGCGTTTCTGCAGAGGCATCCTGATTTTATTGCTGACCCTGAAGAGCTGTGCCTCACCCTGCCAGGCGACTATCCCGGTTTTGACGGCGGGTTCTGTCAGCGACTGCAGAAAAGAGCAAGGTAGAGAGATGCAGAGTCTGGACAATCACTACCGGAGAGTGCTGGAGAGTTTCCTGAACTACCTCCTTGTTGAACGCAATTTTTCGACCAACACCAGGGAGTCATACAACAATGACCTCAAGCGCTACCTGCTCTTCATGCAACAACAATCAAGGGCGATTGAGGCTATAACGGCTGAACATATTGAGGAGTTTATCACGGAGCTGTTCAGCCTTGGGCTCGAAGCAAGTTCAATGGCCAGAAACATCTCGGCAATCCGCTCTCTGCACAAATTTCTGCTCATCGAACGCACGACCACGCTCAATCCGACAGAGAGGCTCCACCAGCCAAAACTGGGGCGATACCTGCCAGACGTTCTCACCATTGATGAAACCCTGCGCATTCTGGATGCGCCACTCACCCACCAGCCCCCCGGTAAATACCTTCTGCGAGACAAGGCTATGCTGGAGCTCCTCTACGCAACAGGGGTCAGGGTGAGTGAGCTGATCACCATCCAGCAGCAAAATCTCTACCTCGACGAAGGTTTTATCAGGATTTTTGGCAAGGGGTCAAAAGAGAGGCTGGTACCCGTTGGCAGTTCGGCAATTGCATGGGTAACCCGCTACCGGAGGGAGCTGCGGATCGCCATGGTGCAGAAGAACTCTGATGACTACCTCTTTCTCAATGCACGGGGAGTAAAGCTGTCGCGCACGGCTCTCTTTGACATTGTCCGAAAGTATGCCGTCACGGCGGGCATCGAAAAAATGATCAGCCCACACACCTTCCGCCACAGTTTCGCCACCCACCTCCTCGAAGGGGGAGCCGATCTCCGTTGCGTCCAGGAGATGCTGGGCCACAGCTCAATCGCCACAACCCAGATCTACACCCACATCGACCGAGCTTTTATCAAAGAGGTTCACAAAACCTTCCACCCGCGAGGTTAGCGGGAGGAGATTAATCCAACATCCCTGAATTATATTTGAAGGTGCCCATCGTTTCAATGATAATGCGCTTTTTGTCATGGCTCTCCATCTCAATTTTGAGGGCTGAAAGGGTCATGTTCACATCAACAAAGAAAAAGAGCAGCGAAAAACTCAAGCTGAGCATGCTGACAATAAATATCCCCGACAACAACATCGGAAAATCGAGATTGACCAGTGCGCTCAGAAAGAGAAGGATAATAAGCCAGCTCGCTCCAAAACAGGTAAGACAAGCCAGAAGGATCGCAATCCTTATATAACGTGCCCGTTTCCATAAAATGGCCACCTCTCTATTGATTCTGATGATATAGGATTCCGGATAAGACTGAAGATCGTCCAGAAGTGATCGTGAACGGTCAATAATCCGGCCAAGCCTGTTGGTCATGGTGAGGAGAAGAAGACCGAGGCCCGATATAAGAATCATCGGGCCAATTGCGGTTTGAAGAATAGGGACAAGCTCCCTGAATGATGTAGCTGACATAATAGACGGGCGACAACCTCAACCCTTTCTTTTCTTTTTGTTGCCTGTAAAGAATGAGGTCTCTTTACCTGCGGGTTTATAAGGCTTTTTAAAACTTTTTTTTGCGCCATAAGGTGACTCGCGCTCCTGATCTTCCATTTTGGAGAGCCGCAACTGACGGCCACAGACCCTCACCTTTCGTAACTCATGAAAGACATTATCCGGCAGACCCTGAGGAAGCTCAACCGTGCTGTACGCCTCATTAATGGAGATATGACCAACCGACTCGGGATCAAGACCAACTTCGTTCAGAATAGCCCCAAGAATATTGCCAGCCTTGACACCGTGCTCACTGCCAACCTCAAGACGGTATCTCTCCTTGCCTTCGTCGCCATAAGATTCACCCTTCCCTCTTCTTTTCACTGGCGTGCGATCCCGATCTGAACCACGATCTCTGTCGAAACCACGATCCCGGCTGCCCGAACCTTCTCTCTCTTCGTGAAATTTTGATTTCTCTGGTTTGTTGGACAAAAGAAGCGGTGTTTCACCCTGCACCATCGAGGCAAGCGCTGCTGCAGCGTCAAGCACCGGAACATCGTGCTCCTGGCAATACTGCTCAATAAGATTAGTGAAAAAGCCAAGCTCTTCTGCCGCAATCCTGTCGGTAATTCGCTGGTTGAACTTGGCAATCCTCTTGTTGTTGATCACCTCCGTCGTCGGAAGCACCATCAGTTCAATGCGGCTGTGCGTTGCCCGCTCAATGGAATAAAGCATGTTTTTTTCTCTTGGAGAGACAAACAGAATAGCATCTCCGGCACGCCCGGCACGACCCGTACGTCCAATACGGTGAACATAGGACTCTGTATCAGATGGAATATCGTAGTTGATCACATGGCTGATGCGCTCCACGTCGAGGCCACGAGCAGCAACATCGGTTGCAATAACTATATGCAACGTTCCGTTCTTGAGTTGCTCGACGGTACGTTCACGCTGGCTCTGTGGCATATCTCCATTCAGTGCTGCGGCACCATATCCCCTTGCCTGCAGTTTTTCAGCAAGCTCAATCGTCATGGTTTTTGTTCGCACAAAAATGAGCATCCCGTCAAATGGCTCAACTTCAAGAATTCTGGTCAGAATATCAATCTTGTGGCTGCCACCAACAATCCAGTAGCGCTGACGAATGGTGTCAACCGTTGTGGTCTTTGACTGTATGGTCACCTCTGCAGGATTGTTGAGGTACTTCTGCGCAATACGACGAATCGGTGAGGGCATGGTTGCCGAGAAAAGGGCAACCTGGCGTCCTTTGGGCGTCTGCTCAAGAATCCACTCGACATCGTCAATAAACCCCATCCGAAGCATCTCGTCAGCCTCGTCCAGCACCAGGCATTTGAGAGTGTTAAGGTTAAGTGTACCGCGACGGATATGATCCATCACACGACCGGGTGTTCCAACAATAACATGCACTCCCCGCCTCAGCATACGAAGCTGAATGCCATAATCCTGCCCGCCATAAATCGGGACAACGTGAAAACCCTTGAGATATTCAGCATAACGCTGAAACGCCTCCGCAACCTGTATAGCGAGCTCCCGTGTAGGGGCAAGCACCAGCGCCTGGGGTTCGGCCTGCTCAAGGTCGATATTAGAGAGTATAGGGAGCGCAAAAGCGGCAGTTTTACCTGTGCCAGTCTGTGCTTGACCAAGGACATCACGTCCTTCGAGAATAAGGGGAATTGTCTGAGCCTGAATTGGTGTCGGGTTTTCGTACCCAACCTCCTGAAGCGCTCTCATTAACGGTTCGATAAGCTGAAGGGCGTTAAAATCCTGCGGCAACAGTTGCTGTTCTTTCATGGTGTATGTTTCCTTTCCGGATCATTGATAAAAAGCCTCGCGTGAGGCGAGAGTGGCAGCAATGCAGGAAAGAAAAACATGAAGAAGAGTTCTCATCAACCGAAAACATCGGGGCAACTTCCGGCAAAGCCGTAGGCCATCGTATCCATCACAAACGCCAAAAATTTACACTCAGTAGCAGGATAAATCTTTCAACGTCCTTTCTTAGCATATTCACCACGCATTAAAACGAACCTATAGTACTATTTTTTTTTGTAAATGACGAATATATTTTCCCCGGAGGAAAACCTCCCGCTGCTCTGGAGCAGGTAAGTTCTCTCCCGCAGCACCCCTTCTTCATTCCCCTCTCTGGAGGGGTGCCCCGCAGGGGCGGGGTGGTTATTGACCTGTATCGAATCTGCTCCTACAAGGTTCAAGAGGATTGCAGCAAAGCAATCGGTACATCAGCAATCCCTGCTGCCTACTCCGCACTAAACCCACTTGCCATGAGCTTGCGAGCAACCTCAACCCTGCCTATTTCTATGCCCTCAACAACCCCAAGCTTTTTGCCTATTTCCATGCCCACTTCCTTGGCATCTCGCTCAAAACTGGTAACGTATGTCATCTTTTGGTGCTCCTCCACTCTGTAGATTTCAGTTTTTAATTTTTGCCTCAACCCTTTCGGTAATTCTAAAATCCAGTCAATAACCCTCAATAGTTCCAAAATGCGCTTTCGCTCCCACTGGCGTTCGTACAGTAACCGTATCAGCCGCAGTTCACTGAGAAGCTCATCAATTTTTTGTCCACCGGCTGGGGTCCACTTCAAGGTTAGACAAAGATAATTTTAAGTGAGATATGGCAAACACCTCGAAATGATATGCAATATCTTTTGTTCAATGAGAAATCGTGTAAACTTTATGCTTACCTTAAAGTTGATTGTGTCAACAACCATGCTTTCCGATTGTTATGAAGAGCCCCGCCTTTACACTCTATTCCTTTTTTCTCCAGATTTTTCTCGGACTTGCAAGGCTCTTGAGCCCTCTGCACCCGAAGCTCAAGACTTTTTTCAGGGTCCGACAAGGGGTGTTTGAAGAGCTGGAGCAAAAAATCAGCAAACTTTCCTCCACCACCTTCAGATTATGGGTCCATGCGGCTTCAGTCGGCGAATTTGAACAGGCACGCCCAATCATTGCCGCACTGAAAGCGAGCCACCCGGAGATCACTCTTTTTGTCTCATTTCTCTCCGATTCCGGATACAACGCCCGAAAAAACTTCCCTGATGCGTCGGCAGTTTTCTATCTGCCAACTGACACGCGCCGCAATGCCCGAAAGCTGGTGTCGCTGCTCAAGCCGGATACGCTGCTGCTTATGCGTTACGATTTCTGGCCAAACCATCTCATCGAAGCAAAAAAACAGGGGACAATACTGATTCTTGCAGCAGCGGTACTCCAGGATAATGCCTCCTACTTTCATCCCCTCCTGAAAGGATTTTATCGTACCATTTTTCACCTGTTCGACCACCTCTATACGGTATCAGCAAAAAATACCATGGCATTCAGGCAAACTTTCAATTGCGAGCAGGCAGAGACCGCCGGTGACCCGAGGTTTGACCAGGTCATGCTGAGAAGCAGAAACAGGTCGAAGGTTGACCACCTCAAGCGATTCTATACAAACCGTACTGTACTGGTTGCCGGAAGTGTCTGGGAGCATGATGAGATGCTGCTGCTTCCCGCCTGGCAGGAGCTTCAAAAGCGACCATCCCTGGTTCTCGTCCCGCATCAGGTCAACCATGAAAACATGGATCGCCTCTATCAGGAGCTGCGCAACCGCTCCCTCGCTTATGTACCGGTATCAGCCCTGAATGATACGCTGAATGATACATTAAACCCTGAAGAGGAGATATTGGTTATCGACCAGAGCGGGTATCTTGTGGAACTTTACTCCATCGCATCGTTTGCATACATCGGAGGGGGCTTTGGTGTTAATGTGCACAACACGCTCGAACCAGCGGTCTACAACATTCCGGTACTCTTCGGTCCCCGCTACCACAACTCCCCCGAGGCGGAAGGCCTTGTTGCCGCAGGTGGAGCGACGGTGGTTCACAATCAGAAGGAGATGGCCAGCGCACTGAACACTTTGACGGGCGATGCCGAACAACGAGCTGAAAGAGGTATGGCAGCAGGTGCATTTGTTCAAGAGCGAACAGGAGCTACAGCGATCATTGCAAAGGGCATAGAACGCTACTACTCACAAAACAGCCCAGGCAAGCGCACCCAGTAAACTTAAACCTATCAACATTTCACCACTATTGCCACCCTGGCTGCCTCCAGCGTATGGATCCGCGCCGGTGGTAAAGTCGTAGCCCGTTGTGCCAGTGTAGCTGTTCTCTGCAAGATCATGGATTGATCCATCAGCAAAGGTTACATAGTAGTGCGTACTGTATGCCAGATTATGAGTCGGGTTGATCGTCAACATAGTACCAGCGGTGGAAATGGTTGCGCTTGTTGCATCATCCGAGCTGGCCACAACCGGGCCACCGGCTGAACCACTGTGGATGGCTATCGTACCAGTGCCGCGATGGATCGCCTCACTGAAGGTCAACACAACATCACTGCCGACTTCCACTTCTGTCGCTCCAGTGCCCGGTCTGAATGTTTCCACCATTGGCTTTATGATATCCTGATGGGTCCCGTCAGCAAACTGAAAGTTTTCTACATGGGAAACAGCATCCGTGCCATCACGCCCCACCACCTTATCCAAAACAGCATAAGTTTGTGTTGCCCCATCATAACTGATCGTGTAGTCAGCATAATTGCCACTGAACACAGCCGTATCGGTGCCTGTGCCTCCATCCAGCGTATCGTTGCCAATACCTCCGCTCAGCGTATCATTTCCTGCATCACCGAAGAGCACATCGTTACCGCCGTATGAGCCAATAACATCATCGCCTCCTCCGCCATACAGGGTATCATCATCGGCACCAAGCACAATCCACTGGGCAGCATTATCGCCAATGACAAAGTTTTTCCCGTCACCACCCATAAGCCGCACGACACCGATAACAATGGCAAATTCAACATTGTTAAAGTAGATAACAGAGCCTGACGGCAAGTTGGTTGTATCAACAACCAGCGCCTCCTGATGGTTTGGATTTGCTGTACTGCCCCCTCCTGTGCTCTGTGCACCCTGGATGGTGATGGGATGTTCGGCGGAGGCTGTCGTACCGGCAGAATCGTTACTGAACGTAATGGTACGCACCGTCACCTGCGCCTGCTCCTGAAGCGTAAGCATATAGGCATCAATACCACCAGTCAGTATCTCCTCAAAAACTGCGGCATCACCAATCTTCGACTCTGAGGCTCCGATAAGCTGATCGCGCAGAGTTGCAACGCTGCTTTCAGGAGAGTGCTCCTCTGAAAAAATGATGCCAACAGGAACGGTGAGATCAACAAAAGAGACTCCTGAGCTGTCATGGCCCAGCGATATTGCGCCGCTGGTTTTGTAGACACTGACGGTCGTTGCTGTTCCATCAGCACTGAAAACATTGAAGAGATCACTATAGCTGGCCCCGGCAGTAAACACAACCTCAGGATCAAACGTATAACTCCATACTCCGTCAGCACCAAGTACAAAGGTGCCGTTGGTTCCATGAGTACCCGCCTGGGCCACAAAAACAGGCGAAGAGGTGTCAACGTCATGAATAGTCAACTCTCCACCTGTTGTGCGAAGCGTGCTGCTTTCTGGCAGGGTAGAGATAACTGATGAAAGCACTGCGGGATCGTCAACACCTGTTATGGTAACGGGAACAGGCTGCTGCGTACCATCGGCCGTTGAGGCGGCAAGTGTGTCAGTATAATCGATCCCACCCTCAAACTCCCGGTGTGCACTGTCAGCCGTATAACTCCACACTCCATCCGTGCCGATGGTGAAGTGTCCATAGCCATTCGAGCCAGCAACATTCGTTTGAGCTGCAAAGGTCGCTGCGCTGTCAGCATCAGTCGCCGAAAGTTTCCCCGCAGCAGTCAGTGGCATACTGGTCTGGGTGAGGCTCGCCGTGCTTGTTCCGCTGATAACAGCCGCATCATTCGTTCCCTCAACAGTAACCGTTATCACCTGCTCTGTCCCGTCTGCTGTGGAGACTGTGAAGCTGTCGGTATAATCGGTGCCTCCGACAAACTCATTGTGCGCACTGTTCGCCTTGTAACTCCACACACCGTCTGTACCAATGCTGAACTTGCCGTAACCGTGATTGCCCGCCACATTTGTCTGCGCAACAAAGTTCGCTACACTGTCAACGTCAGTCGCACTCAGCGTACCCGTCGCCGTCAGAACAGCGTCGGTTTCTGTCAGGCTCGCGGTGCTCGTGCCGGTTATCACTGCAGCATTATTCGTCCCGGCTATCGTCACCGTCACAACCTGCTGCGTACCATCTGCTGTAGCAACGGTAACACTGTCGGTGTAGTTGGTACCACCGACAAACTCATGGTGTGCGCTGTCAGCCGTGTAGCTCCACACTCCGTCTGTGCCAATGCTGAACTTTCCGTAACCGTGATTGCCGACAACACTCGTCTGCGCTGCAACGATCGCTTCACTGTCAACGTCAGTCGAATTCAGCGTACCCGTCGCAGTCAGAACAGCATCGGCTTCTGTCAGGTTCGCTGTGCTTGTGCCGGTAATAACTGCCGCATCATTTGTCCCTGCTATCGTCACCGTCACAACCTGATGCGTCCCATCTGCTGTGGCAACCGTCATACTGTCGGTGTAGTTGGTGCCTCCGATAAACTCATGGTGCGTGCTGTCAGCCATGTAGCTCCACACTCCATCAGCGCCAATGCTGAACTTGCCGTAACCGTGATTGCCCGCCACATTTGTCTGCGCAACAAAGGTCGCTGCACTGTCAACGTCAGTCGCACTCAGCGTACCCGTTGCCGTCAGAACAGCGTCGGTTTCTGTCAGGCTCGCGGTGCTCGTGCCGGTTATCACTGCAGCATTATTCGTCCCGGCTATCGTCACCGTCACAACCTGCTGCGTACCATCTGCTGTGGCAACGGTAACACTGTCGGTGTAGTTGGTGCCACCGATAAACTCATGGTGTGCGCTGTCAGCCGTGTAGCTCCACACTCCGTCTGTGCCAATGCTGAACTTGCCGTAACCGTGATTGCCAGCAACATTTGTCTGCGGAGCAAAGGTCGTCGCGCCGTCAACGTCAGTCGAATTCAGCGTACCCGTCGCCGTCAACACCGCATTGGTCTCCGTCAGGCTCGCTGTGCTTGTGCCTGTGATAACTGCCGCATCATTCGTCCCTGCTATCGTCACCGTCACAACCTGCTGCGTACCATCTACTGTGGAGACTATGAAACTGTCAGTATAATCGATGCCTTGTGCAAATTCATTGTGTGCATTGTCAGCGGTGTAGCTCCAGACTCCATCTACCCCAATGCTGAACTTGCCATAGCCATGGTTGCCCGCAACATTTGTCTGCGCGGCAAAGGTCGTCGTGCGGTCAAATTCGGTAGCGACAAGCACACCGGTGGCGGTCAGAACAGCATCAGTCTCGATCAGGCTGGCTCTACTTGTGCCGGTAATAACCGCTCCACTGTTGCTGCCCGCAATAGTCACCGTGACAAGCTGTGGCGTTCCATCAGAGGTGGTTACAGGAACACTGTCAGTGTAGTTGGTGCCCAGGACAAATTCACCATGTGCACTGTCGGAGGTGTAGTTCCACACTCCATTCGTGTCGATACTGAAAGAACCGTAGCCATTCGAACCAGCCACGTTCGTCTGCGCAACAAAGGTCGCCGCGCCGTCAACATCAGTTGCCAAGAGTGTACCGGTAGCGGCAAGCGCTGTTTTAGATTCAGTCAGACTCACCTTGCTGGTGCCGGTAATAACCGCTGCGTCATTTGTGCCTGCTATCGTCACCGTGATGAGCTGCTGCGTCCCATCTGCTGTCGTAACCATAACACTGTCGGTGTAGCTGGTACCAGCGACAAACTCGTTGTACGCACTGCCAGCAATGTAGTTCCACACTCCATCACTGGCAATGCTGAATGTGCCATACCTGTTTGTACCAACTGCATTCATCTGCGCAGCAAAGGTCGCCTGGCTGTCAACGTCTGTCGCAGAGAGTGTGCCCGTCGCCGTCAGAACAGCGTCGGTCTCTGTCAGGCTTACCGCACTGGTGCCGGTAATAACTGCCGCATCATTTGTTCCTGCTATCGTCACGGTTACAACCTGCTGCGTCCCATCTGCTGTGGAAACCGTAATACTGTCAATGTAGTTAGTTCCTCCAATAAACTCAACATGCGCGCTGCTTGCCGTGTAGCTCCACACTCCATCGGAGCCAATGCTGAACATACCATAACCGTGATTGCCTGCAACATTCGCCTGCGCTGTAAAGGACGCTGCACTGTCAACGTCAGTCAGATTCAACGTGCCCGTCGCCGTCAACACCGCATTCGTCTCCTTCAGGCTCACTGTACTCGTGCCGCTTATCACTGCGACATCATTCGTCCCTGCTATCGTCATCGTCACAACCTGCTGCGTGCCATCTGCCGTCGCAACGGTAATACTGTCGGTGTAGTTGGTGCCTCCGATAAACTCATTGTGTGCACTGTCAGCCGTGTAGCTCCACACTCCGTCTGTACCAATGCTGAACTTGCCATACCCGTTACTGCCAGCAACATTCGTCTGCGCAACAAAGGTCGCTGCGCTGTCAACGTCAGTCGCGCTCAGCATACCTGTCTCCGTCAACACCGCATTGGTCTCCGTCAGGCTCGCTGTGCTTGTGCCGGTTATCACTGCGACATCATTTTGCCCTGCTATCGTCACCGTCACAACCTGCTTCGTGCCATCTGCCGTCGCAACGGTAATATTGTCGGTGTAGTTGGTACCTCCAACAAACTCACGGTGCGCGCTGTCCGCCCTGTAGCTCCACACTCCATCTGCGCCAATGCTGAACTTGCCATACCCGTTGCTGCCAGCAACATTCATCTGAGCGGCAAAGGTCGTAGCACTGTCAACGTCAGTCGCGCTCAGCGTACCTGTCGCCGTCAATACCGCATTCGTCTCCGTCAGACTCGCCGTGCTCGTGCCGCTTATCACTGCGACATCATTTGTCCCGGCTATCGTCACCGTCACCACCTGCTGCGTCCCATCTGCTGTGGAAACCGTCATACTGTCAGTGTAGCTGGTACCAAAGACAAATTCATTGTATGCACTGTCAGCCGTGTAGCTCCACACTCCGTCTGTACCAATGCTGAACTTGCCATACCCGTGATTGCCCGCCACATTTGTCTGCGCAACAAAGGTAGCTGCGCTGTCAACATCAGACGCACTCAGCGTACCCGTCGCCGTCAAAACAGCGTCGGTTTCTGTCAGGCTCGCTATGCTTGTACCGGTTATCACTGCGACATCATTCGTCCCGGCTATCGTCACCGTCACAACCTGCTGCGTACCATCTGCCGTGGAAACCGTCATAGTGTCGGTGTAGTTGGTGCCCCCGACAAACTCATTGTGCGCATTGTCAGCCGTGTAGCTCCACACTCCATCAGCGCCTATGCTGAACTTGCCGTAACCGTGATTGCCAGAAAAATTTGTCTGCGCGGTAAAGATCGTCGCGCTGTCAACGTCAGTCGCATGCAGCGTACCCGTCGCCATCAACACCGCATTGCTCTCCGTCAAGCTCGCCGTGCTCGTACCGGTTATTATGGCCGCATCATTTGTCCCGGCTATCGTCACGGTCACAACCTGAGGCGTGCCATCTGCTGTCGTCACCGTAATACTGTCGAGGTAGTTGGTGCCACCGACAAATTCATGGTGTGCACTGTCAGCCGTGTAGCTCCACACTCCATCAGCGCCAATGCTGAACTTGCCATAGCCGTTGCTGCCGGCAACATTCGTCTGCTCGGCAAAGCTCGCGGCACTGTCAACATCAGTCGCACCCAGTGTACCGGTCGCCGCCAGAACAGCAAAGGCTTCTGTCAGACTCGCCGTACTCATACCGGTTATCACTGCCGCATCATTTATCCCTGCTATCGTCACCGTCACGACCTGCAGCGTCCCATCTGCTGTGGCAACGGTAATACTGTCGGTGTAGTTGGTGCCAACCACAAATTCATTGTGCGCACTGTCAGTCGTGTAATTCCAAACTCCGTCTGTGCCAATGCTGAACCTGCCGTAACCGTGATTGCCGGTAACATTTGTCTGCGGAGCAAAGGTCATAGCGCTGTCAACATCGGTCGCACTCAGCGTACCCGTCGCCATCAACACCGCCTTGCTCTCCGTCAGGCTCACGGTGCCCGTGCCGGTTATCACCGCCGCATCATTTGTCCCTGCTATCGTCACGGTCACAACCTGATGCGTCCCATCTGCTGTGGAGACCGTCACGCTATCAGTGTAGCTGGTTCCTCCGACAAACTCATTATGCGCATTGTCAGCCGTGTAGCTCCACACTCCATCAGCACCAATGCTGAACTTGCCATACCCGTTGCTACCCGCAACATTTATCTGCACTACAAAGGTCGCTGCACTGTCAACATCAATCGCACCCAGCGTACCCGTTGCCGTCAACACCGCATTCGTCTCCGTCAAGCTCGCTGTGCTCGTGCCAGTTATCACCGCAGCATCATTTGTGCCGGTGATGGTGACAACCACATCTTTTATGACAATACCGTCTGTCTTGCTGTCGTCGACGGTGACGCTCCAGGTCGCCATAATGGTCTCGGCTGTCGCCAGAAAATCGAAGGTCGAATCTGCTGCACTGAACTGCCATGCCTGGGTGCCACTGCCTGTTCCGGTACTGTCTACCTTCGTACCCAGAGTAAAGGCATCTGTCAGCGCACTCTGTTGGGCGGTGGTCAGCGTTCCGCCCGTCCAGACCAGGCTCTTGACTGCCTGACTGATGCTGTGGCTGTCGGAGAGGTCAAGGTCTGCAAAGGCTATCGAACCACTTGCTCTATCAGATGTCGCTGAACCGGTTGTCGGCTCTGCTTCCGTGATGGAGCCGCTGGCCGTCGTTGTGCCAGCGGTAATGGTTGGTGTATAATTTATGACATCAGTGAGTGTTGGTTTTACCCCGGTACTGGTACCGATCCAGAGCGAGTAGCTTCCTGTACGGCCTGAATCGTATGTTGTTGCGCGAATAATGTCCCCTGGCTGGTATGTCCAGGATAAAAAGGCATCACGAAGACCCTTCTTTCCCTCACCGCCGTCATCGTTATAGGTAAAGACGTTAGCTCCACGACCGATTATCAAATAGTCATCGATCGTGGAGGAGTTTCCCATGTAAAGGTACACGGTTTCTCCGTTGGCTACACCGCTGAGGAGATACCTGTCCCAGTAGCAACCTGTACGATCGGGATCGAGAGGATCGCTGACAGATATCTCCGCGTCTACTCTTGTCTGAAAAGTATAGCCGTTCCATGACATACTGTTGGTGAGCGAAGCTGGCAAGAGTGGATCATCGCCCAATATGCCGCGATAATTCTCATTACCCATCGCCGTTGCCTCAACTGCACCGCTCTGTGCCTCCAGAACCCAGTCGCCACCCATGCTCGCCGCACCCGTGAGGTCAGTGCTCGCCGCCACATCTGCACCGGTCGCCACGGCCAGTTCATCAATGAACGCCTGGCCCGCATCGCCTGCCGCCACATCGCAGCCGTACAATAACAGATCGCCATTGACGATCAGCGAAGAGCCAATACGGGCAAGGGTTGCCGAGTAATCGTGCAGATTGTCGCTGGTGAGCGTGGTTGTTCCATTCAGAAGCTGGCCGGCACTGCCATGGCTCAGAATGTGGATGGCATCAAAGCCTGTACGCCCGGCGAGGAGCGCAGCCATCTGCGAGAGTTCGTCGGATTGTGCGTCGAGCATATATACTTCGGAACCCGCTGCGACACCGTCAATCAGTGCCGGAAGATCAGGCAGATCGCCGGAAATGAAAACAATTTCGTGCAATAACGAAAAATTCTCACGGGAAAAAATTCCTGGATCAGGTGACACCACCAAACTAACTTCAGCGCTACTGCCTGGATATATCAAAACGTATGCCTTTTTACTGAAAAAATCGAAATATAATGAGATAGCTTTACATCCCCTCCTGAAAAGCCGATATCGGAATTTTTTTTACCCTCCTGGTTACACCCTAAAAAATTGCCCAGGCAAGCACAGCCAGTACACCTAATCCCACAAAGGCGATTCCGGATCCGCCTCCACTACTGCTCTGGGTCGCCCCGACGTATGGATCGGCACCAGTGGTAAAGTCGGAGCCCGCTGTGCCTGCGTAGCTGTTCTCTGCAAGATCATGGATTGATCTATCAGCAAAGGTGACAGAGTAGTGCATATTGTATGCCAGATCATGGGTTGGATTAATCATCAACATATTGCCGGAAGTGGTAATGGTTGCGCTCGTTGCATCATCCGAGCCAGCCACCACAAGCCCACTGGCTGAACCACTGTGGATGGCTATGGTGCCAGTGCCCCGATGGATCGCCTCACTGAAGGTCAGCACAACATCACTCCCGACTCCCACTCCTGTCGCACCACTGCCCGGGCTGAAGGTTGCCGCCGTTGGCTTTATAATATCCTGATGGGTACCGTCAGCAAACTGGAAGTTTTCGACATGGGTAACAACATCCGTGCCATCACGCCCCACCACCTTATCCAAAACCGTATAGGTTTGTGTCGCCTCATCATAACTGATCGTGTAGTCGGCATAATTGCCACTGAACACGGCCGTGTTGGTGCCTGCGCCCCCATCCAGCGTATCGTTACCACCTCCGCCAGTGAGTGTATCATCACCCTTTCCACCCTCAAGCTTGTTGGTAATGTTGTTTCCAATGATGGCATCATCAAAATCTCCGGCAACAATGTTCTCAATATCGAAAAGGGTATCATGACCAGTTCTGGTGCCCCCCTCTTTAGTTGTGTAAAGTATACCGTCATCACCTGTCTCTGCGACAAGATTAACCGTAACCCCGGCAAGAGCATCAGTGTACAACGCTGTATCCACACCATCGCCACCAGTTGCCGACTCATCACCATACAGCACATCGTCTCCACTGCCACCGCACAGCGTATCGTTTTCAACGGAAGTTCCAGCCGACTTTTTCGTTAACTCCTTATAAGCAGTACTTTTAAGGCGAAAATGAGCGAATAATATAGTCACTAAAATATTTGCATATCAATATTTTTTTTATTATTAATAAATAGTTAAGAAAAAATTGATATAGTCATAATGTATATCGACACCAGCAAGACCACCATAAACGGCAAGACCTACCATCGATACCTGTTTCGCGAATCCTATCGTGAAGATGGCAAGGTGAAGAATCGTACTCTTGGCAAGATCTCAAAATGTTCTGCTGCAGAAATAGCTGCCATTAAACCCTACAACGTCACTTGATCAGTTAACCCCAGTTTTTGAATAATTTTTTTTCGGTGCGACATATAACGTACTGAGATTTCTTTTCTGTATCCAGATTATCTTTTTAAACACTGCCTTTAGTGTATTACGTCTCAGTGGCAATATAGCTGTCAATAGTACTTTAAGCTGCGATATCGTAATAAACGGTGCTTTTTTCCTAACTTGATCTTCAGATGCCAAAGAAAAAAGTGAGCCAGTATGGTCGAGAGTATGTGGTGATGCCATCCGGGAAATTTTCGTACTTCGTAATGATCCATTCCCAAATCACTTTTGGTTTCCTCGAAGCATTGTTCAATAGCCCATCAAAGTCCGCTTAGCCACACAAACGTTATAAGCCTTATGTCTGCGGGTGCATTACTGATGAAAAAGTCGTATTGCTGCTTATTGTCAAGCTTTCGACGAATAACCAACAAGACAGTCTTTATCGGTATTCCTTCTGCGGCAAGCGTTATCCTGCGTCGAGTAAATTCATAAACAATTGGGCCTTTGCTGCCTTCTGAGACCGTTCTTCGATACCAGTAGTGTCCGGTTAAAATAAAGAGAGTTGTGCAACAGGATCCCACACTTTTTGCAGTGAGCGTTCATCCAAAAACAAAATATCAATAAGCAATCGTTGCTCCATGAGCACAGATGCGATCATTCTTGTCAGAACCTGCAAGGAGTAACTGTATTTTGTCTGAAATTTGACGTACGATAATAACAGATAATAGCACATAGCCACCCATATCTGGGATAACACGGTATTCTGGCTTGTACCAAGGAATGACTTGATTTTCGGGTTTTGTTTGATCCACTTGAAAAAGAGTTCAATCTGCCAACGGGACTTGTAAATCGCTGCAATCGTTGACGCAGGGAGTTTCATATTGTTGGTGATAAACGTATAAACTTTCTTGGTTTCCGGATCCGTATAGCAGACCAGACGAAAGGGTTTTGGATATTTTTTTCTGGTTTTCTCAACGATTAGCTTGATTTCATCATCCCGAGTTACCTGGGGATGATCAATTGCCTGATACTGTCCGACAATACGGTACTGCATCGAGGTTTTAGCGCGTGTCACAAACCAGACGTGACGCTGATCAAGGCGGTACAGCCATTCAAAGTCAATATATGCACGGTCAACGTAAATAATGCTGTCCGGCAGAAGGTGAAAATCAAGCTTCTCCTCACTTTTTACTACTCGAATGTCAGACTTCTTGCCATCCGTCATGACCATGAATGATGGCAAGAAGTCTGATGATCATACAGATAATGCAATTTAATAGCTCCTTTCCGCTGGCGATAGTTTGCCCAGGGCAACATACTCAAGGTCAGATTAATGACCGTAGCGTCCATCGAATAAAGAGAATTTGTGAAGTCAAAATGATGTTTTGGGGCGTGCAGACGGTACTTTTCGAGCAGCTTATAAAAAAGACCTTCGTAGATTTGATACGGCCGGTTTTTCATGGCATCATGACAACGTGCTTCGCTTAATATCATCCAGCCCAAGGTGATACCATTTGTGGGAATGAACGCCAAGACTTCTCTGAATAGCTCGTAGACTGTCGTGACCAGCAATCTGGGCAAAGAGCAACGTCACCAATTGCTGCCATCCTGTGTAATACTTTGTGTAATGGTTGCTTCGATGCTGCTTTTCGAGTTTTTCAAATTCATATCGAGGAAGAATTCTTAGTAACTCACCCATTATCGTTGTAATTTGTCGCTTGGTCTGAAACTCCTTGTGAATGTTACTGATAACAACACCCATTACCAAAATAGACCATTGATCCAGGCCTGGCCGTCCCGTACGAGGATCGGCTTTTCCAGTGCCATTATTCCGCTCAGGGCGTACCTCTTCAAGAATGGAAAACACTCGTTTGCGCAGTTCAATATTGGTGTAAATAGCCTGAAGAGCCCGTAAGATTTTTGGCATATCATCACGAGACTTTTCATTGAACTGTATTGCAGAAATATCGGTCTGGCCGAACATCATTTGATGGTTGATGACGCTACGCATAGTGGATTTCAGAAAACGAAGTTTGGAGCCAATTGCTCTTTCATGGCACCTTACTACACCTTTTTTTGACTAAAAATACCTATTATTGGTGGTTATTTCGCTTTTGGAGCTTCTTGATAAAAAATCTTTACCCACCGAAAAATAATATAAGATATTATTATATAATATAATAGCGCTTTTTCGTTCAGACACGTATAATAATTACACCAACAACGATATCGCGAGGTACGAGGGCTTTTATGCCAGTGTGCTCTATGCTTATTTTTCCAGTATCGTGGTGGCCATCATCGCCGAGGATGTGAGCAACAAGGGAAGAGTTGATCTGACCATAAAGGTCGATGGTAGAACCTATCTCTTTGAACTCAAAGTGACCGACGGGGAGCCACTTGAGCAGATCAAGAAGATGAAATATTACGAGAAGTATGCAGGTGAACGCTATCTGATTGGCATTGTCTTCGACCCGAAGGCAAGGAACGTCAACAGGTTTGAGGTTGAGAGGGTGTAGCAAGACTCTTCACCCACTCAAGCTGACGGGGCAAACAGACCGTTTTGAGATCATAATGGCTTTGTGCAAAGGCACGGGCGTTGGCTCCCAGCCGTGCCCGACCGGCAGGGTCGTCGAGCAGTGAGCAGACCTCATCGGTCAGGGCTGCAACATCAAAAAAATTCACCAATCGTCCGGTCTCATCATTCAGGATTGCCTCGTGCACCGGCTTTGTATCGCTGGCCACGATGGCGCACGCGGCGCTCATGGCCTCAAGCAGGCTCCATGAAAGAACAAACGGATAGGTCAGGTAAACGTGAACGGTTGAGAGTTGCAGAAGCAGCATAAACTGTGGATAAGGAATAGTGCCGAGAAAATGAACCCTCGCCCAGTCCGCATCGCTGATTTGCGGGCGCACTTCGGCGGCAAAAATCTCCTTCCAGGTTCGTTCTCCCTCAGGTTTTGCCCCATAGCTCACCCTGTCGCCACCAACAATGAGCACCCGAGCCTTTGGCCTGCGCCGCAGCATCTCTGGCAGCGCACGCATGAAAATATGGTACCCACGGTATGGCTCAAGGTTACGATTCACAAAGGTGATCACCTCATCCTGCCTTGTCAGCGTCACCTTGCCATTGAGGGTGAGGGTGACCGTCGAATTTGGCGCAACCATGGCGGTATCAATGCCATCGTGTGCCACCGTAATCTTTGAACGAAATGGCTCCGGGAAGGTGCTTGCCTGCCACTCTGTGGGCGAAAGTCCGGCATCGGCTATCTGGAAGTGCAAAAGATTATTAAGGTTTTTCAGACGCAGACGACAGGCATCCCCACCCTCGTCCCTTGGAGGAAACTCCGGATCGAAACCCACATCAGCGCCCTGGGCATGGTAGTAAAACTCGCAGTAGATACCCAGCTTTGCCGTCGGCCAAACATCTTTAAGAAACAGGCTCTCTCCCCATCCGGGATGGGCAACAATCACCCCAGGAGTAAACCCGCCCGCTTTCAACTGTTGCGCCGCCCGAAAACAGGCCTCTCCCCGAATGGTCTTGGTCTCCAAATCGCTCACCCACGGATGCACACCCTTTGTTGTGCCACGGGTAGCCGCATAGGAGAGCAGTTTGACACCCTGCCATTCTTTCGCCTGCACCTGCTTCATGGTCATGGCCACAACGCTGTTTGCCGGGTCGGCAGCCAATGCAGGAGCAAGAAACTTGAACTGCCCCGGAAAATTCTGATGAACAAAAAGAATATGCACGAATTAAAAAGAGTGAGGTTGTACTTGTAAGCTTACCGTAACAAAACGGAACAGATCTGCTCAATCTCCTCCTCCTTGAGATACGGATGCATGGGAAGCGCAAAAACCCTTCCGCTCAGATCCTTCGACACCGGAAAATCGCCTGCGACATACCCGAGGTTGTGATAGGCTTTCTGAAGATGGAGCGGAATTTTGTAATAGATCATTGAGGGAATACCCGCCTGCTGTAACGCCTGCATAAGATGGTCACGCTCTTCGGTTGAAGCGGCAAGCACCGAGTATTGCGCCCATGCCGAGCGATACCCTTTGGGAATCCGGGGAACCACCAGCCTGCCCTGAAGCCTTGCGCTATAGGCTTCAGCAATGCGCTGACGAGTGGCGAGCTCCTCCTCAAAAATAGCAAGCTTTTCGAGAAGCACTGCGGCCTGAAACGAGTCGAGGCGACCATTGATACCGATACGGTCGTTGCTGTATTTATCCTCGCCACTGCCATGCACCCTTATTGAGCGGAGCAGTGCGTAGAGCTCATCATCATCGGTAAATATCGCTCCCCCGTCGCCATAAGCGCCAAGCGGTTTGGCCGGAAAAAATGAGGTTGCGCCGACCAAACCAAAACTGCCTGCCTTGCGTCCACCAATGCTGCCACCAAAACTCTGCGCCGCATCTTCAAGCATCCAGAGCCGGTAATCGCTGGCAACGGCATCAAGGAGCTCATAGTCGGCAGGCAGACCAAACAGGTCAACCGGAATAATTGCCTTGGGCTTCAGCCCTTGCTGCACTGCCTGATCAACAGCATGGCCAACAAGATCGGGATTGATATTAAAGGTGTCGGGAGAGACATCCACAAACACCGGGGTTGCACCAACAAGGCTGATCACTTCGGCCGTAGCGACAAAGGTAAATGGCGTGGTAAAAACCGCATCACCCGGACCGATCCCCTTTGCCATCAAAGGCATGAGCAGGGCATCCGTTCCTGAAGAGCAGGAGACGCAGTGGCGCGTGCCGACATACGCTGCAAGACGTGATTCAAGTTCGGTCACCTCAGGCCCCATAATAAACTGGCCACTGTCCAGAATCCGCTCGATACGCTTGAGGAGCGATGCACGTATCCGATCTTTTTGTGAAAGCAGGTCGATAAATTGCATAATTGCGTCACCGTTTTAATCCATAAAAACTGTAACCATCAAAGTACAGATTCATTTCATTCTTTTACAGCATCATGCCGATTCTTTTACTCAAAAGAGCAGAGCACCCGCTGAACGCCCCGCTCTTTTGCTCACTCCCCCTTTTTTATGTACTATAAGCCTCAACATTCCAGACACACTACTCCTGAAAAAGATAACCACAGCACGATGAGCTCCTTTTACTTTCTTGGTATCGGTGGTACCGCCATGGCCTCGGTTGCCGTAGCGCTTTCACACGCCGGTCATGCCGTTACCGGCTCTGACAGCCAGCTCTATCCGCCCATGAGCAGCTTTCTTGACGAGCACAATATTCGCTACTACAACGGTTTTTCAGAAAAGAATGTAGAGCGTGTTTCGCCCGACACCGCCATCGTGGTCGGCAATGCCATAAGCAGGGGAAATGTTGAACTTGAGTACGCCCTTCAGCAGCGCCTTGAGCTGGCGGCTATGCCAGACCTTGTTCGACACCACCTGATCGGCAAGAACACCTCGATTGTGGTTGCTGGCACCCACGGCAAAACAACCACTACATCGCTGGTTGCATGGATCCTTGAAGATGGTGGCCTCAAACCCGGATTTCTGGTTGGCGGCATCCCTGAAAACTTCTCTCTCGGCTGCCGCGCTTCAGGACGAAGTGAAGAGGGGTTCTTTGTGACTGAGGGCGATGAATATGATACCGCCTTTTTTGACAAGCGCAGCAAGTTTCTCCTCTACCGCCCCGACATTGCCATTATCAACAATATTGAGTTCGATCATGCCGATATTTTCGACTCCCTTGAGGATATCAAACGCAGTTTCCGGCTTTTTGTCAACCTTCTCCCCCGTAACGGCCTGCTGCTCGTCAACGGTGACGATCCCGTTGCCCTCGACATTGCTTCACGGGCGTACTGCAAGGTTGAGCGGTTCGGCCTGAACAGTTCGTGCGAATGGAGCGCCACCAACATCCGCTCAGACCGTGAGACCTCAACCTTTGACCTTCTCCGTCACGGTACCATCATAGCCACTCTCCAGGTTCCGCTCTTCGGCAACTACAATATCATGAATGCGCTTGCCGCCATTGCCGCAGCAACCCGCAGCGGCCTCTCTCTTGATGCTATCACACACGCCATGCCCCTGTTCAAACGGCCAAAGCGACGGATGGAGATTATCGGCACCTACGCTCACAATATCACCCTGATTGAGGATTTCGCTCACCACCCAACCGCCATCCGGGTAACGCTTGAGGCGCTTGCACAGCGTTACAGGGGACAAAGAGTTATCGCCTGCTTTGAGCCTCGTTCAAATACCACCACCCGGAACATCTTCCAGCAGGAGCTGTCGGAATGTTTCGCCCCAGCCTCCATTGTTGTTATGGGCAAGGTGCACCGCCCTGACCGTTATACGCCCGACAAATCTCTCAACACGACTCACCTGAAAGATGAGCTTGAAAAACAGGGCAAAACCCTCTTTCTCGCCGGTCAAAATGCGCCAGACTACCCTGCTGATATTGTAGAGTTTCTGCAACGCCAACTGCAAGAGGGCGATGTAATTGCACTGCTCAGCAACGGCAACTTCGGAGGGTTGAAGCAGATGCTGATGGAGAGCCTGGGGCACCTCGATACGCGCTTCGCGCTACTCGGCGACCGGATTTGGTGGCTTGCCCACGTCGCCGGTCGCTGAGTAGGCCGAAGGCCGTATCGAAGCGCGGGGAGCGGATTTTGTGGAATTATGACAGAACGGAAGAATTCAGGTTTCATATTATCTTTTTATGTAGTATTTTTGGAATTGACCAAGGCACATCGCGAAATTTTTTCGTGACAGCAACGCTAACTCATATACAACACCGGAACGACATTATGGCAAAAGTGAAAGTAGGCATTAATGGATTTGGCCGCATCGGGCGTCTGGTTTTTCGCCAGGCACTGGACAATCCGAACTACGAAATTGTTGCAATCAACGATTTGTGTGACCCCAAGACCCTCGCTCACCTTCTCAAGTACGACTCTACCCACAAAAAATTCAAAGGTGATGTGAGTGTTGACGGCAGCAATCTCGTTGTCAACGGCAAAGTTATCACCATTACAGCTCTTCGTGACCCTGCTGCTCTTCCCTGGAAAGAGCTGGGATGTGATCTGGTTGTTGAGTCAACCGGTATCTTCACCTCACGTGAAGGCGCTTCCAAGCATCTGGCCGCAGGTGCAAAAAAAGTTATCATCTCTGCTCCGGCGAAAGATAAAATTGATGCCACAATTGTTCTCGGCGTTAATGGCGACAGCATCACCGGCAAAGAGGAGATTGTTTCAAACGCAAGCTGCACCACCAACTGTCTTGCTCCGATGATGAAGGTATTGCAGGATAATTTCGGCATCGAAAAAGGGTTTATGACCACCGTTCATGCCTACACCAACGACCAGAACATACTCGATCTTCCTCACTCCGATCTCCGCCGTGCCCGTTCAGCCGCCATGTCAATCATCCCGACCAGCACCGGCGCAGCAAAGGCTATCGGCGAGGTTATTCCTGAACTGGTTGGCAGACTTGACGGCTTTGCCATGAGAGTTCCTGTGCCAGATGGCTCCGTCACCGATGTTACCGCCATTCTCACCAAAGCGGCAACAAAAGCAGAGATCAATGCCGCAGTGAAAGCCGCTGCAAATGGCCCGATGAAGGGATTCCTCGAATACTGCGAAGATCCAATTGTTTCACAGGACATCGTCGGTAACCCACACTCCTGTATCTTCGATTCACTCTTGACCATGAGCTCAGGTAATCTGGTGAAGGTTGTCGGCTGGTACGATAACGAACTTGGCTACTCAACAAGAGTAACCGATCTTCTCGACATCTACTCAAAGTTTGTATAAAAACCACTTGTCAGAGAGGTTTATCAAAAAAGGCGCTCTCACGGGGTGCCTTTTTTTTATACTTTTACAACAGAGCAGAATCAGGGAGATGAGCGATTCGACCTCGTCGAGGTTCCGTCGAACAATGCAAACGATGCAGACGACGAGGATAAAACGAAAAACAGATTGTGATCTTTATTCGTTACTTTGTAACCGTTCCAGCCAGATCTTTTAACATAACTCTTTACTCTTATGACACACTCTGCCGCCACACCAATGAGAGCAATTATCCTGTTCGACAGCAAAACGTCGGGTGGTTCAACCGATAAACTCATCGATTCGATTGGCCGTAAACTTGCCGAATCGGGAGCTTATGTCGAAAAAGCAAAATGTAAAAGCACTGGAGATTATAGCTTTGTCAAAGATTTTGATGTCGTCATCATGGGTGCCCCGATTTACTATTTGATGGTATCCTCAGAACTGCTTGGCGCTCTGTTGCAAAGCAACCTGAAAAGCTCCCTTCAGAACAAAAAAATTGCACTGTTCCTCACCTGCGGCAGCCCTGAACTGATGGCCAACCTGCTCTACCTTCCACAATTGAAACTTAACCTGATCGGCAGCACCATTATCGCAGAGAAGATCTTCGCTCCGGATCAGCTTTCTGACCAATCCGTTATTGCGCACTATGTCGACGAGCTGATTGAAGCCTATAAGAGAGGGTAAGAATAATCCGGGCACCATTGGCAAGCCACCAAATCCGGTTGCTGAGTAGCGAAAAGCGCGTATCGAGGCACATTGTCATTGAGCTTCGACCAAATCGCTGACGTAAAAATTTCAGCTATGGGATTTGTCTCGCCAGAAATCTATTGCTTTTTCAGACTTATGAACTAAAAAAGCATATATTATGGCGTTCTTACATAACCTTGTCCTGTTGTAAAACCTTTTGGAATCATGAACAATGTCCACCAGGGTATGCCGCCTGACAAGCTAATTTCATACCTTAACGATCAAGGTCGTTGACCAAAGCATCAGCATTATTATATATGGATTATTCAAAGCAGTCAATAGAATTACATCGCCGCACCCGTGGAAAAATAGAGATCAAATCAAAGGTTGATGTCGCTACCAAAAATGACTTGTCACTGGCATATACCCCAGGAGTTGCTGCGGTCTGCCTGGAGATCGGCCTCGACAAGCAGCAATCCTATACCCTGACCAATCGGGGAAACCAGGTTGCTATCGTTTCCGATGGGACGGCAATTCTGGGACTCGGTGACCTTGGACCCGAAGCAGCAATGCCTGTTATGGAGGGGAAGTCAATAATTTTCAAGGAGTTTGCTGATATTGATGCTATTCCGCTCTGCATTAACTCCACCAACGTGGAGGATATCATAAAATTCTGCAAAATGATTGAACCAAGTTTTGCCGGAATCAACCTTGAAGATATTTCAGCGCCAAGATGCTTTGAAATTTTTGAGCGTCTCGAAAATGAGCTCTCCATTCCTGTCTTTCACGACGACCAGGATGGCACCGCCATTGTAACGTTAGCCGCTATCATCAACGCCTGCCGCGTTACAGGTCGTGACCTGAAAGAGTTGGTTGTTGTTATTAACGGCGCTGGCGCAGCGGGTATCGCCATCGCACGCCTGCTGATTTATGCAAAGGTCAAGGAGGTCATCCTGGTTGATACGCAGGGAGCAATCTATGATGGCCGCCCAGGCATGAACCCCATGAAACAAAAGATCGCTGAACTCAGCAACAAAGCAAAGCATAAGGGTGATTTGGAGAGTACGATGGTCGGCACAGATGTCTTTGTCGGTGTCTCTGTAGGCGATATCGTCACGACCGGGATGATTGAGGCCATGAACCCGTCACCGTTTATTTTTGCGATGGCCAACCCGACTCCCGAAATCATGCCCGATCTCGCCTATCAAGCTGGAGCAAGTGTGGTAGGAACAGGTCGATCGGATCTGCCGAACCAGGTGAACAATGCCCTTGTCTTTCCTGGCCTCTTCAGGGGAATCTTGACAAGTGGTATTAAAAAAGTAACTGCGGAGATCAAAATGGCTGTAGCGGTCTCCATTGCCTACTCAATTGAACCAACCCGCGACAAGCTCATGCCAACCATGTTCAACAAGGATGTTGTCCGCAATATCGTGAACGTGATTGCTCAAACGGTGAAGGGTGAACACTGTATAGGTGATGAGTGTGAGCTGGAAGAGATGCTTGCTGAAATTGTTGAGTAACAGGTTCCCTCCCTATTCAAAGAGAAGGCTGGCGATAAAACCGCCTTCTCTCTGTGATCATAAACCGTTAACTGAAGATACCACGAGCTTTTTCAAAAAAGCCTTTGGCCTCCTTGTCGTTATGGGCTGTTGGTGAAAGCCCTGGAGATTTTTGGATATCCTTCAGAAGCTCCTTGTCGTGGTGCGAAATATCTTTCGGCACATAAACATTGACTTTGACATACTGGTCGCCCTTCCCCGCCCCCTTGAGATGGCCTATGCCAAGACCGGGAATCCTGAGCATGGTCTCCGGCTGTGTGGATGGTGGAATAGTGAGCTTGACCGCCCCCTCCAGGGTCGGCACCTCAACTTTCGTCCCAAGCACCAGATCGGCAAAACTGACCGCAAGCGAATAAACCACATCGTTGCCATTGCGCGAAAAGAGCTCATGCGGTATCTCCTCAAGCACAACAATCAGATTTCCTGCAGCGCCTCCTCTTGGACCAGCATTTCCCTGGGAACGAAGAGTGAGATAATTTCCATCCTCAACGCCGGAAGGAACCGTTATCTTTACCGTCACCTCACCAAGCTTGATACCCTCACCATAACAGCTCGTACAACGCTCCTTGATAGTCCTGCCTTCACCACCACAGGTCGGACATGCCGCAATATTGACAAACTGACCAAACATTGTTTTTGACACCTGCCGCACTTCACCAGCTCCATGACAAGTCTGGCAAGTCTCGGTTGCCCCTGTTTTTGAACCTGTACCATTACACACCGTACAGGTTATCTGTTTTTTAATCTTGAGGGTCTTCTCAACGCCCTTGGCAATCTCCTCAAGGGTCAATTTGAGACGGATTTTCAGATCGGTTCCAGGAATTCCCACAGGAGTACGACCTCTTCTTGCACCGCCTCCACCAAAAGCATCTTCAAACCCGAAAGGTGAGCCCCCTCCCCTTCGATTACCGGAGAACATGTCACTGAATGCGCTGAAAATATCGTTGATATCTGCACCGCCTGCCTGCTGTCCTCCACCAGAAGCGGCTGACGAGCCAACACCGGCATGGCCAAACTGGTCGTAGCGACGCCGCTTGTCGTCATTACTCAACACCTCATAAGCCTCATTCACCTCCTTGAAGTGCTCCTCCGCATCCTTGTTGTCAGGATTTTTATCGGGATGAAACTGCAATGCCAGCTTCCTGTATGCCTTTTTGATTTCATCCTTGGTTGCCGAGCGGCCAACACCAAGAACCTCATAGTACTCTTTCTTCATATTTGGATATCAGTTCAATAGTATAAAAAGCTCCCTGCTACCTGGCGACAATCACCTTCGCATGCCTGATAACTTTCTCCCCCAGCAGATAACCGGTCTGGTACTCTTCGATGATGGTCTCCGGCTCCACTTCAGGGTGATCGACCTGCGAAATAGCCTCATGAAAGTCCACATCAAGCTTGGCACCAATTGACTCTATGGCACTAACCCCCTTTTCGGCAAACCATTTCTCAAGATTTTTCTTCACCAGCTCAACACCCTCAATATAGGGGCGGGCTTCACTGGAGAGCTCCAAATTCCCGGGAACATGTTGCAGAAGCCGCTTGATATCGTCAACAACCGGAAGCAGCTCCCTGATGATATTTTCAAGTGACCTTGATGATGCCATCATTGCCTCACGCTCTTTCTGCCGACGAAAATTTTCAAAATCTGCTGCTCTACGCAGCGCCTCGTCGCGAAACCTGGTAACCAGCTCCTTCTGCACCTCCAGCTCAGCCTGGAGCTCGGCAATTCTGGCCTGAGCCGGATCCACTGCGGGTGATGGGTTGCCTTGAGACAACTCCCCTTCCAGCGACGTCATATCAAGAAGATCACCCATATCGAAAACCTCCTCCTGATGCTCCTCTGCTTTCTTTGTCATAACATTCATTACTTTATTAGTTAACACCCGACAGGGTCGAAGAAAGGCTGTCCGCCATATAGTTGAGAACACGGACTGCATATTCATAATCCATTCTTTTAGGCCCGAGAATTCCAACTTTTCCTACCATATTGCCAACATAATAGGGAGCAGAAACAATCGTCAGACCCTCTGCATGACGTTCGCAGTTCTCCTTGCCTATACTGATGGTAATATCCATTCGCGACGGGCCACTGTTTTCAACAAGCTTTGCAACACTGAACTTGTCCTCGATCATGGTAATCAGCTCTCGTACCTTGTCAGGCTGCTTGAACTCCGGCTGATCAACAATATACTCTGTGCCGGATATATAGAGTCGTTCAAAAAGCGGAGTTTCGTCGAAAAGAGTTCCGGCTGAACCTATAATAAGATTTTTCAGAGCACTGTCGCAACCACAGTCTGAAAGACGCTGGCCAATCGAGCGGCGAATTTCGGCAAGGGTCAACCCCGAAAGCCGCTGGTTCAGCACATCAACAACCTCATCAAGCGTTTGACGGGAGACCTCCATGTCGAGCTCCATGACAATGGTCTTGACAAACAACGACTGAATAGAGAGGATAACCATCATCCGTGTTGAGCTCAGCAAGACCAGATCAAGCTTCTCAAAAATAGCATTGGAGAGTGTCGGCGACAGCACAACGCTCAGTTGGCGTGAAATGGTGCCAAGAACCTTCACGGCCGAGAGAAGGACATCGGAGGAGGTGCCTTTGCGATCGATACTGATTTGGCCTACATTTTCCTCGATTTTCTTTTTCTCCCTTTCGTCAAGAGACTGAAAGGTCATAATCAGGTCAACATAGTAGCGATACCCTTTGTCGGTTGGAACTCTGCCCGCTGAGGTATGCGGTTGACTGATATAGCCCTTCTGTTCAAGTTCCGCCATAACGTTGCGGATCGTGGCATCTGAAAAACCAAGATTATAATTTTGGCCAATATACCTTGAACCCACCGGAGCGGCTGTCACCAAGTACGACTGGATAATGATACCCAGCACCTGGCGCTCTCTTATATTGAGTTCACGAGATTCCATCAACGTACAAACCTGAACATAGTGACAATAAACAGTGATGAATGTAAGAAAATCAATCGCTTTTACAGCTTTTCAACCATACAACAATAAAACGCATTAATACCGTTCCCACAAGAGAAAGGGCACACTCTTCTCAGCTTGCAGTACCCGATATGATCCGGTCAATCGCCGAATAATCCTTCAAAACCTTTATCTCCTTAAACCCTTGAACAGCCATAAGTTCCGACACCTCGGCGGCACCATCAGCATGCAGTTCAAACATGAGCGATCCTCCCGAAACGAGAAGTAATGGGGCCAATGATGCAATCACCCGGTAACACTCGCTCCCCTGGGGGGTGGTCAGCGCCACTTCCGGTTCAAACTGTCGCACCTCCCGCTGAAGCCCCTCCCATTCAGCACGTGGAATATAGGGCGGATTGGAGATAATCAGCTCATAAGGCGCTGCTGGCAATTTAGCCGTAAAATAAGGTTCAAAAAGATCAGCCTGGATGAACGTCACCTGCGACAAAACTCCATGCCTTTCAGCATTAATCCGGGCAACAGCAAGGGCATCGGGCGAATAGTCAACAGCAACCACGCGGAGCGACGGGCAGAGCTTCGCCATAGTCACGGCAATACAGCCACTTCCTGTCCCAATATCAAGCACCGTCGCCTTTACACTGCCTCCGCGAGCTGTCATGCCAAGAGATTCAAGGGCATGCTCTACCAGCAGTTCAGTCTCTGGACGAGGAATGAGCACCCGCTCATCCACCAAAAATTGCAATCCAAAAAAAAACTGTTCCCCGATAATATACTGTACCGGACACCCCGCCAGCCTCTGGCGACAAAGGCTCCTGAAACGGTCGAGCTCTTCCCCGGAGACCGGGCTATCATGATCCAGATAGAGCTGAAGCCTGCTGCGGGAGATAACATACCCCAGAAGCAGCTCGGCACTGATTCGAGGCTCATCAACCTGTTTTGAGACAAAATAATCTGTCGTTGTCTTGAGCAGATCAACAATATGCCACTCCTTCAGCTCTCCCATCCCTCTCCATTACACAAAAATTTATACCACAGGCATCCCCGCCCAACAAATTGCCCGGCAAAATTTGGTAATATACATCCGATATACCATTTTTTAAAAGAATCATGGACAAGTTACCCGGCATAGAGTACATTCCCCTGTAGAGACAAGACTCTGGCGAACGCTCAACAATTACTGACAACCTCTATACACGACATCTCCAATGAACAAAGTGCTGCTCACTCTTTTTTTGCTGCTTATCGCTCTCAGCGATGGGCACACAGCCTCAGCCGCATCAAAATTTACCGGAACCATGGATATGGCCCTTACCATGCCAAACGGCTCCGCCACCGTCACCTATTTTTTCGCTGAAAAAACCCAGCGCATGGATATGGTCATGCAGATTGAAAAGATACCCGATCCACTCAAAACAACGGTCATAACAAAAGCTGCCCAGCCAGATATCGCCTGTATCATCAACCATCAGGAGAAAAATTATTCCATCATCAACCTGAGAACTGCTGCCGAAAATGCCCTGCTGCTTGATTTTGACAGTAACTACACCGTTGCCCGGGCTGACCGGCAAACCATCAAAGGGTACACCTGCGAACACATCATTGTGACCAGCAGCACCGAAAGACTTGAGCTCTGGGTGACCCGCGATCTGGGAAATTTCTCCACCTTCAGCATTCTGCAGACACAGAATCCACGCCTCTCCAACACGCAACTTGCCAAGGCACTCAGCGCTGCAGGCATTGAGGGGTTCCCCGTCAAGCTTGTACAGCATAACAATAATCGTCCCTACGTCATGGAACTCACCCGTATCTCGGAAAAGAAAGTTCCCCCATCGCTCTTTATCGTGCCTGCAGGGTACCAGAAAGTAACCAACGACCAGAAACCTCTCGGAAGCCAGCAGAAGGAGCATCTGAAAAGCCTGATGGAGAAGATGAAAAAGTTTGAGTAGTGGATGATGGGGGGGCTGACGAAGTACGAGCGTTGCCCAGAAGCAACAGACCTTGAGATATACCTCCATTCGATGTCTATTGATGCGATTATTTATTACGGAGTGGATTACATGCTTGCTGCAGCCAAGGCACTCAATGCCATTCTCGTCCCCTCCGACATCGATCCGGCCAGGGCGCTTGACGACAACGAACGCTACAAGGTGGTCTGGTCAGTGCTCAACGCCCTGCGCGCCCATGACGACCGCTTCAACGCCACCGTCAACAAAATTGAGCTGAACCGAAAGCGGGCCCGAACAAATTCTGGTAAGCCGACCTGACGCAGGGAATTACGGAGATGGTGGTTCTGAAGATCTTGTCAATGCTCACGCAAGCTCAAACAGTTACCGCACCTCAACAGAACTGATGCGTGAACAGGTTGCCATGCAGTTCCAGGAGAAGATCAAAAACTCTTCACTCATTTGGATCCCGAATATTAAAATTGTATGTAGCTATGTGCTTTTGTACAAAAGCACAATAACATTCACGCTCATTATTACAAAACCCAACAACAGGAGAATCACCTATGTCCCGCTTCCTTTCCGCAGCATTTTTCGCACTTTTTGTCTGTTCGGTCTGTTCAACCCAAGCTTCAGCAGCAGGAAATGCGGTTAAAGGTAAAGCAGTTTACGATGCCAGTTGCGCTGTCTGCCACACTGCGGGGATCGGTGGTGCCCCAAAATTAGGTGACAAGGTTGCATGGGCACCCCGCATCAAGCAGGGAGAAGCTGTGCTTGTTACACATACTATCAAAGGCTGGAAGACACCCGGCAGCACTGGTATGGCAATGATGCCAAAAGCTGGCAAACCAAATCTCACCGATGCTGAGATCGCTGATGCCGTTGCTTTCATGTCAAAGTCGAGCAAATAAGCGCTGCTGCACGCCCGGGACTTGAAAGGCGGGCGTTGACCCGCCTTTCTCGCTCTTCTTGATAACAGTATAAAAATCCTGGAAATAAGTAACATCTGAACGAGAAACAACAATGATGAAAAACCGCTTTTTTCACGCAAAGAGGTTCACTCTTTTTCTGCTTGTATCGTACCTGTTTTCAGCATGTGCCACCCAGACTCCGACGTTCTATCAGGCTGATCTCGAAAAGGCGTATCATAGCGCCATTCTTGATGCAGAAAGAGCGGAGCCATCAGAGATATCGAACAATCTTGTTGCCATTGTACCTTCAAACGAGAGGTTGATATGGAAGAATAAAGGTGATGCCCGGAATGCGAGGATATTGGTTGTCACCTGGACAAACTATGATGGTTATGATAATAAAATTGGACAATCTGTCGAGCTATCGAGAGAGATTTGGGTAACGACCGCACCGGAAGTGAAAAATTTTTGTAAAAAAACGAATAACAACAGATCGTTGCGGCTTGAACAGCTTTTGGGGCTTCCACCGAAAGCCGGGAAAACGAAGTTTGTGGAGATGTGGGTTAAGCCAGGCGATCTCTTCAGGCCAAGTGCAGATCCGGAGATTAGTGACAGTGAGGCAGAGACAGAGTTTCGAACCTCCAATAAATTTGTGGTGGTGAGCAATGACTATGTCAGATGGTACAATGAGTTGAAGATGAAATCTTATGGCACTAATGGATATCCATGGACCAGACTGGGTTATACATACGACTGGGGGGATAACCGTCATCACATCGGGTTAAGTGAATTTGTTATTATGCCAGGCGCTACAGTTGAAATTCATGCCATTTCATCTACAGCAGCTTATTAAGCGATTCAAACTGCGTCAACGGCTCATTACAATATCGTCCAATGAAAAAGAGTCCTCAGCAGAGCATCATTATCCTGTTGCGGAAGATTGCGCAAACGCACTGCTGCCCCGTGCTTTTTTTGCCTCCATGAACCAGCTTTTTTGTATGTTTACCGACAGGCATTTCTGCTCATCCCGGTCTCTGCAAGAACATAAGAGCTATAAGCCGTTATAAAGCAGAACTCTTAACACCATCTAAATTTTACAAGTAACGTGGCAGACAAAATAACTTCACGAAGCGAGGACTACTCCCAGTGGTATATTGACCTTGTGCGCTCGGCAAAACTGGCCGATTATGCCGATGTCAAGGGGTGTATGGTCATACGTCCAAACGGCTATGCAATATGGGAAAAGATGCAGGCCGCCCTTGACCGGATGTTCAAGGAGACGGGGCACGTCAACGCCTACTTCCCGCTCTTTATTCCCGAAAGTTTTATCGCAAAAGAGGCTCAACATATTGAGGGATTTGCACCGGAGTGCGCTGTGGTCACTCACGGTGGAGGACAGGAGCTTACCGAAAAGCTCTATGTCCGCCCGACCTCCGAAACCATTATCTGGTCATCCTATAAGAAGTGGATCCAGTCTTATCGGGATCTTCCCATCCTGATCAACCAGTGGGCCAATGTGGTGCGCTGGGAGATGAGAACCCGTCTCTTTTTGAGAACCACGGAGTTTCTCTGGCAGGAGGGTCATACGGCCCATGAAACCCCTGAAGAGTCGCAGGAGGAGGTGCTTCGCATGATCAATGTCTACAAGACTTTCGCTGAAGAGTATATGGCAATGCCGGTCATTATGGGCAAAAAGAGCGACAGTGAAAAGTTTGCCGGCGCCGTGGAGACGTACTGCATTGAAGCGATGATGCAGGATACCAAAGCGCTGCAGGCTGGCACATCCCACAACCTCGGCCAGAATTTTGCCAAGGCCTTCGACTGCCAGTTCCAGACAAAGGAGAGCACCCTGGAGTACGTCTGGGCCACAAGCTGGGGCGTTTCAACAAGGTTGATTGGTGCACTCATCATGGCTCACTCGGACGATCGCGGTCTGGTTCTCCCTCCGAAACTTGCTACCCGCCAGGTGGTGATCATCCCGATTCTCAAAGGCGATAAAGCGGCAGTCATTGCAAAGGCCAACGCCATTGCCGAGACGCTGAACAACGGTGGCATCTCAGCCTTCGTTGACAGCAGTGAACAGAACTCCCCCGGCTGGAAGTTTGCTGAATATGAGCTGCAGGGCATTCCAATCCGTATTGAAATCGGCCCGAGAGATATCCAGAACAGCATCTGCATTGCTGCACGCCGCGATACCTTTGAGAAAACTGAGGTTGCTCTTGACGATTTACTGGCTGTTCATATCAGCGAGATCCTCAACGACATCCAGCAGAGCATGTTCGACAAGGCGCTGCAGTTCCGCAATGATAACACGTATGAAGTTCAAAGTTATGAGGAGTTCAAGAGCGCTGTTGAGAAGGGATTTGTGATTGCCCACTGGGACGGCACCGCAGAGAGCGAAGCAAAAATCAAGGAGGAGACCAAAGCCACCATCAGGGTTCTGCCCCAGGAGGATGACTATATCGCACATTACCGCATTGATGAACCCGGCACCTGTATCTATTCAGGAAAACCCGCCGCCCGTAAAGTGGTGTTTGCCAAAGCGTATTGATCAAAGAACAGGCAGGGGCGTATTGCAATACGCCCCTGCCACACAAAAACGTATCTGTCATGAACACCTCCCATAGAAATCATGACCATCAGGTGAATCTGATGAATCTCGGTTCAAGACAAATACCAACGCACTTGCCTGCCAATCAGGTCTCTTTGAAGAACTCCTTCAGCCCCTCTTCATTCGGCTTCATTGACTTGTCTCCCTTGTTCCAGTTGGCCGGGCACACCTCGCCAAACTCTTCGGTAAACTGAAGTGCATCTACCAGACGGAGCACCTCATCCACATTGCGACCAAGTGCAAGATGGTTCACCACCTGATGCTGCACAACACCCGCTTTATCAATCAGGAACAATCCCCTCAGCGCAATACCTGCACCCTCCAGTAACACATCGTAATCGGCTGAAACTGTCTTGTTGAGATCCGAAAGCAACGTATAGGTGACACCCTCAATACCACCCTTGCTTCTTGGTGTGCGGAGCCATGCATAATGAGAGAACTTGGAATCCACCGAGCAGCCAATCAACTCAACATTTCTGCTGCGGAACTCCTCCAGCTTCTCCTGAAAGGCATGAAGCTCGGTCGGGCAGACAAAGGTGAAATCAAGCGGATAAAAAAAGAGCACCACATACTTTCCCCTGAAATCGGAAAGCTTGCAGGAATCAACAAACTGCGAGCCGTTAACAACGGCTGGAAGATCAAAATCCGGAGCCTTGCGGCCGACAAGTGCACTCATGATATTTTCTTTTTTGGTTTTGGTTACAAAGTAGTGACACAAACAGGACAATTTTTATCCATTATAATAAATTTTCATACATTTCGCAAACGCTTTCCTCACTTTCGGCTGTACAGCCTCTCCAGCATTTTTTTGACTCCCTCAAAACTAACCCCTATTTTCTTGACAGGCTGCATAGGGATATCATCGCAGGTGTCGTCTGGAATGCCTGTCTGGACAGGATAGATAAGGATAAAACTGTTTTTCTGAAAAAATCTGTTGAGATATGAGGGAATCCTGGCCATCTTGGGATGGTAGGAGTGATGATGTTTGCGGCTCATCACAATAATGAGGTTATCATCATTTTTTATCTCGCTCGAAAGCAGGAGAAAATCATCCCACCCCTTGAACACCTTGTACTCCGAATTGGAAATGACTTTGGCATAACTCTCCTTCAGGCACCAAATGGTCTGCTTTGAGGCGTAAACCACCAGTTTGCTGCCGGTGTTTTTAATCATACTGACAATGCGTTCCAGCCAGAGCGCAAAGCCGATCTCATTTTCAGCTCCCTCAGGAATAACCATAATGGTTCTCCTGATCGTGGACAGCGGCTGAAACGGCTTGTAGATAAAGGTTGTGATGTTACTCCGGCCAAGAATACTCTCCGGAGAACTGCTGAGCAAACTCTCCGTAAGGGATAGTTTGTGATGCAGCCCCAAAATCAGGTCAGTTATTTTTTGCTCTCTGATAACACTGGAGATACCATTGGCTACATCGCTGTCGTAACGAAGCAGCCCCTTGAGAACATGATCGGTCGAAGAGGCTGCAATTGCAGCTTTTTCAAGAATTTTGCCTGCATTTCTCTCTGCAGTTTCATCAGGCAAGATGTTATCAGCAATATGCATGGCATAAATACCATCGCGCCCCTTCCCTGATTTTACGGTGACGCTGAGATTGACCAACTCGTCAACCGTGGCAATATCATCTGTGTGAATCAATATGCGCTCTTCTGTTACCATAATGCCGGGCACAGCAACATCATCAGCCACTTCGGCAAGGGCAATATTGTGCGCCCCCTTCTCTCCGATAACGGTTGCCAGCGTACAGGTGACCAGAATAAAAAGAATGGTTCCATTCAGCACACTCTCGTCAAGCAATCTGACTGGAGCACCAGTGAGGGTATAACCAGTGACCGTATTATAACCGATAAGCACTGTGGCCAGCGCCACTGCCGCATGGGCGCTGATAAGCCCGAAGATCAGCCGCCTCTGGTCGAGGGAAAAACCATACATTTTCTGGGCTATCCACGCTGAAAGATATTTGGCCACCGTTGCCGCCACCGTGATAATCACCGCAACCTTTATGGTTTCGTAGTCCTTGAAAAGGGCACGAATATCGATAAGCATACCGACACCGATCAGAAAAAAGGGAATAAAGATAGCGTTACCAACAAACTTAATCCTGTTCATAAGCGGTGAGGTACGAGGAATCAGGCGGTTCAGGACCAGCCCTCCAAGGAATGCGCCGATAATAGCCTCAACACCTGCCGCTTCTGCAAGAAAGCCACTGAAAAAGACCATGGCCAGCACAAAAAGGTATTGCAGCACACTGTCATCAAAGCGCTTGAAAAACCATCGGGCTATAAGCGGAAAGAGCAGAAGCACAACCAGGCTGAAAAGCGTCAGACCAACAAGAAGCCTGATCCAGAAACCACTCATCACCTCTCCTGTCGAAATCCCGGCAACAATCGCCAGCACCAGAAGTGCAAGGGTGTCGGTAATAATGGTTCCGCCAATAGCAATATTCACCGCTTTGTTCTTTGCTATACCAAGCTTGCTGACAACGGGATAGATGATAAGCGTGTGAGAGGCAAAAATACTGCCGACAAGAATGGAGGAAAGTAGTGGAAACTGGAGAATATAGATGCCTACAAGAATACCGAGTGAAATTGATAACACAAAGGTATAGAGCCCAAAAAGAATACTTTTTGAACTGTTTTTGCGAAAATCGGCGACATCAATCTCCAACCCTGCAAGAAACATGATGTAGAGAAGCCCCACTGTTCCAAAAAGAATAATACTGCTGTCGCGCAGCATCATATTCAATCCATAAGGGCCAATTACCGCTCCGGCAATAATCAGACTGACCAGACTGGGGATTTTCAGCCGGCCGAGCAGAACTGGAGCAAACAGAATGATAAGGAGTAACAGGGAAAACTGTAACACCGGATTTTTCAGAGGAAGAGAGAGGTCAAGCAGACTCATCAACAGCATGGCGCACAGTATTTTATTCGCCAGATACCTTTACAGTAAAAAAGCTGGTAAAGGCAAAACGCGGGGCATTAGTTCTGCAAATATGCATATCTTTTCATCGGAACACAAACTGGGGGAATTCGGGTATCACAACAGGTAGCGATTCTGGAAAAGCTTTATAAATATACCCCCGGCTCCATTGTACGATCAGTGGTTCTTCAGGGATGAAGAGAATGTTTCTGGAACGACCATGCAGCAAATGAACACCGGAATATTTCTCCAGCGGTGCCGTATTCTAAAAAATGCCCTGAAAAGCACCGCCGTTCGAAAACTGTCTAAGAGTACACCTTTGCTTTGGATGCCTGCTTCCAGGAGGCCACACACGTTCACAACACTGGTAGGCGTGCTCTCCTTCTTCATGCCTTGTTGTTGAACATCTTCTTGAGCCACGATCCGGTTTTGTGGCCAGGCTCTCCTTTAAGTGGCAGCCCATCCCGTTCCCAGCCAACAATCCCGTGCTGCATATTAACCGCTTTGGTGTACCCGTGATCTGTCAGAAAACGGGTCGCCATCATGCTGCGACTACCACTGCGACACGCAAGAACAACCTTGCGGTTTACAGGTATTTCCTGGAAGCGTTGTTCAAATTGGCGCAAAGGAATCATCATAATATCGGGAACATCGAATGATTTTTTTGCTATTTCAGAGGGTTCACGAACATCAACCAGCAATGACCCTTTTTGCATGAGTGCAAAAGATGCTGTGGGACTAACTTCACGAATATTGCTCATAGTCTCTTTTTATCTGCTTATTACAGTTTGCTGTTTGTCATGCCCGGGCATAAGAACCCGGCATTATCACGTTATCATCACTTACCAGCAGGGTATTGAAAGCATAGAGTTTGCATAATGTGCTCCTGCTTGAACCGAAAAGTATAAATCCGCAGCCAATACCTATACCCCGTATGGGTATATACAAAATATCAGAATAAAGAACAAGCAATGATCTTCCGTTAGCATTGCCGTACAGCATTTTCTATGCAATTTGGTTCAATCCAGGAGATGGGGGGTCGCATCGTGCAATACGCAACAGTAGCGAACCTCTACGCCATCAGCCCCGCAAGCCGCTCCACCCCGGTCGGTTCATCCTTCAATAACGGCACAACGGCATATCGCTTCGCATGGTGATGGGCTACAACCTCTATCTCTTTGAGTTCATTCTGTGCCCGCTGGCGCAACAGTATGGAGGTGGTCGAAGCTGCCGCAACGCTGTTATTGATAATCCATGCCCAGGGCTCAATGGCTGCCCGTCGCAGCTCGTGCTGGAGATTGGCAGCCTCAAGCACCGGAGTGGTTTCGGCAAGCGTGACCAGCAGCACCTTGGTGAGGGCAGGATTCTGCATCTGCATCATCGGCGTTACCTCACTCAATCCATCACTCCGCGTCTGGCGGGCAAATTCGCGATGATAGGCACCGGTGGCATCAAGCAGCAGAAGCGTGTGGCCGGTTGGCGCTGTGTCCATCACCACAAATTTCTGGTCGGCCTCACTAATAATGCGGGAGAAGGCCTGAAACACGGCAATCTCTTCGGTGCAGGGAGAACGCAAATCCTCTTCGAGCAGAGCACGCCCTTCGGCATCAAGCGCACTCCCCTTGCTCTTCAGCACCTCACGGCGGTAGCGTTCAGTCTCGGCCTCTGGGTCAATACGGCTCACGGTAAGATTCTCCACTGATTCCGTTAAGGTCTCGGCAAGATGCGCTGCCGGGTCAGAGGTGCTGAGATGAACCGGAAAACCGCGACGTGCCAGCTCAACGGCAAACGCTGCGGCGAGCGTTGTTTTGCCAACACCACCCTTTCCCATAAACATCACCAGACCACGCCCGTCAGCCGCAAGAGCATCAAGCAGCGATGACAGAGCTGGTGCATGACAAGAGACTGCATCCGTTGTCTCTTCAGACAATGTGGAGGTTATTTTAGAAAAAAGTTGGTGCAGAGCATCCAGTCCGACAAGGTTAAAGGGCTTGAGCGAAACCTCATCGGTTGGCAACCGCTTGAGCTGAAGAGGCAGTGCCGACAAGGATGCCTGTTCGCGGGCAACAAGAGCTGATGCCAGCGGATCACCGACAGCTTCTGTGTCGGGAAAAACTCCGTTAATGACAAGATACTGCCGGGCAATACCTATAGCCGCCAGCTCCTCACTAGTTCGGGCAACCTCATGGAGTGCTGCCTGTTGGGCACGGGCGACGAGAATCAGGCGGGTACGCTCCGGGTCAGCCAGCGCATCAACCGCAGCCTTGTACTGGTCACGCTGCTTCTGCAGACCTGCCAGTGGACCAAGGCAGGAGCTGTCACCTTTTCCAGTTTCAAGGAAGCCGCTCCAGGCTCCAGGCAGTTGCAGCATCCGTATGGTGTGGCCGGTAGGCGCTGTATCAAACACAATATGATCGAAATCCTCCGTGAGCGCTGTATCAGTCAGCAGTGAGGTGAACTCGTCAAAGGCGGCAATCTCGGTGGTGCAGGCTCCTGAGAGCTGCTCCTCAATGCTTCGAACAACTGCATCGGGCAGGAGGCCTCGCACCGGCCCGACAAGACGATCACGATATTTCTGTGCTGCATCCAGCGGATCAATCTCAAGGGCCGAAAGAGAAGGCACCGAAGGGAGAGCCGTTATCTGATTGCCAATGGTAACACCAAAGACCTGACCAACATTTGAGGCCGGATCAGTGCTGACGAGCAGCACCCGCTGTCCTGACTCGGCAAGAGAGATAGCTGTTGCACAGGCAATTGAGGTTTTTCCGACGCCACCTTTTCCGGTGAAAAAGAGAAAGCGCGGTAGATCTGCAAGAAATTTCATGATTCTGTATTTTGTATGATTAGCAGCAGCAACCGGTTGAACAGCAGCTTTTTGAAGGTTTCGAACCATCACTTCCGGCATCTATGCCTGACCAGCGGATCAGCTCATCGCGGGTTGGATAGCGCCCCGTCAAGATGACTGCGCCATCAAGAAGAATCAATGGCAACCCCTCCTGCCCGGCATGTTCAAGAAATGTTTTCACCTCAGAATTTTCAGCGAAAGCCATAGGCTGATGAGCCAGATTAAAACGGTCAATCGCTACACCATTCTGCCTGGCCCAATCGACATCAGCCGCAAAAGTGACCAGCGCCTGATCAACCTCAACACCACACACTCCTGTCGAGCAACAGAGCGCAGGATCAAAAACTTGAATCTGTTTCATGGAACCATCCTCCTTTAATTGTAAATAATGAAAAAATCAGACTGCGGCTTTACCCGAATCCGGAGAGAGAGATTTTTTTCAGGAGCAGCAACCACCATGACTCTTCTCCTTGCTGCCATGAGTTCCGCAGCAACAGCCCGATGATGAGGCGGTAAGCAACTCTTTGAGCTCATCATAAGAGGGAATACGCCCTTTGCAGACCACTTTTTCATCAACCACAAGCGCTGGAGTGGTCATCACATTGTAGGCCATGATCTTCTGCAGATCCTCAACCTTTTCCACCACAGCATTAAGACCCTCTTTTGAGATGACAGATTTGACCGCATCAACAAGCTGATTGCAGGTCGGACAACCACTGCCAAGAACTTTTATCATTTGCATTGTATTACTATTTATAGTGTTAGAGATAACAGACTACAATCAGGAACAGACTCAACAACCACTCAACGGCACATACCTTCCTGTGCTCCCTCTGAAATCGGGCAACCACACTCAAAGACTCGCTCCGGGGCAAAAAAACCTGCAAAAAAAGTGTGAGCCTTCAGCCAGTTCTCCTGATTGATGCAGTAACGAACTTTGGGAGGATTTATCTCACCCTGTATCAGCCCTGCATCAAGAAGAGCCTTCAGATGCTGTGAAATGGTTGACTGAGCCATAGGTATAAGTTCCGTCAACTCCCCGGTAAAACAGCATTGCTGACTGGCAAGAAGCTGTAATATTTTTATCCTCACCGGATGGCTCAGGGCCTTTGCAAACACAGCAATAGCCGACTCCTCACCGCTATACTCTACTGCCAACAAGGTTCTTTTCATAACTCAGCATCTTTGTTTATCGCAAATATACGATTAATTTAACAAAATCAAAACAGGGAGAGTGAAAGGCCCGGAAATCCTCTCCATCCGCCCTACCCTGCTGATAACGGCACTCCCTCCGATACAGGTATTTACACGTTGTTGTTCCCGGTGAAGAAAGGACAGAATTATGTTTGAGACAAAACCCTGCACCGGAGCCAATCAGAATGCTTTGAGCACAGTTATGAATGCAATTTCGGCAACGAAACAACTGTTCCTTGGCTCAGCTCCTGGAACAATATTTCCTCTTCTGCCTTTTGAATTCCTGCCGAAGTGAGCCGCTCATCTCCTCAATTGAAAAGACTTTTCTCTCAGGATCGTGGAGCTTTGCCAAAAACATCATCAACTTTTGTTGTGGCCGTTGGCACCAGAAACCTCTCCATCACCACGCACGACGAATCAAAATCTGCCTCCGAAAAGATCTCCATGGTAAAGACGCGACTGGCCAATGGCTGAAGAGCAAGTTCACTCATAAGCAGCTCAAGCGCTTCGGGTTTCAGATAGCTCAAAGAGTTGTGATCCTTCCCGTCAACAGTGCCGTGGACATGCAGTACCTTAGCTTTGGGCAGATAACGCTTGAGATAGTCGGCAGTCGGAAATCCGTAGTATTCGAGATGGCCAACATCAAGTGTCACGGAGAGGCCGAACTCCTCGACGACCGGCCAGACAAGCTCAAAGGGATAGTTAAGATTTTCGGCACAGAAGGATGACGACGGTTCATCAGTACCATTCAGCAGCATCGCCAGAGAATCGCGCAGGGCATCGGTAAAGCGTTGTTGCTCATCCACAGAAAATCCGTTGATATCCACACCCTGCCCGGCCTCAAAGTGCATCACATAAGCAGATTTCGGCAGGTCACGGGTCAACTCAATAATCCGCAGGCATTTACCGACAGAGTGCTCACGCTCTTCGCGATCTGGATGGCCAAGATAGACATCAAGCGGCAAGTGAACGGAATAGGTGAGCGACCACTCATTGGCCAACTCCTTGAGCCTCTGAATGTCCGCTTGTGAGGGCAAGTTGCTGAATTCATCGGACTCGAACAGCACCAGCTCAATATCATCAACCTTATCCTTGAGATACTCCACATTTGGGATGATGTCGGCAGGAATGATGTAGGAGCTTGTCCCGAAGCGAAAAGGAAAGCGCTGCTTGAGGGTCATGATGGTCATTGGCATGGTTGTTGTTGAAATCCTCTCATATTTCAAGCAAGGTAAAAAGCTCAGACTTTGCGGCTTTCTTATCAAAGGTCAAAACCTTGTCACACCCTGACAATGCCGCATCACAAGCGATCAAAAGATCCGAAAGATCAAGGTTATTATTTCGAGCCTCAACAATAAACCTCCTTACGGCGGGCTGACCATCAAAGCTTACTATTGGCAAAAGCAAAAGCTCTTCAATGGCATTGAGGATGTCGTGCCGCGCAATTCCATAAACCGAGTCGAGCACCCATATCAGTTCAAGAAGAACAGGGACTGAGACAAAAAAGAGAGTTTTATCAGCCTCGGCTGCTTTAAAAAGACAATAAACGCGCTCGGCCTGTTCCTGATCGTCACGAACAAGAAACCGAACAAGAATATTGGTATCAAGCGCTTTCACTGCCCCTCATCTTGAAATTTTTGGCGAAGTGCCTCATTGATTGCTTCGATAGAGAGCGCAACCCTGTCGGGGTTAAACAGTCTGCCATAAAGATCGTCAACGTTTTTTTTTACAGGCGTAACAACAAGTCGTCCCCTTTTTTCAAAAGTAAACTCAAGCTTGTCGCCAGAGTGCAGTTCAAGAAGATCCCGAATCTCTTTCGGAATGGTGACTTGTCCCTTGCTGGTCATGGTTGTAATGGGCATCTGCCGTCTCCTTACTTTATTAATAGATTCTTACCTTAAGTAAGGAAATATAGAAAAAATCCAGCAATAGAAAAAGGAGTGCTCGATCAATAATAAAAAATGCTCACATCTCTCTTTATAAATGTTAGTTATCGCAATAATGGGAAAAATTACTCTTGCTGTTGTCGGTGGTTACCAGAACATTTTGGCGTGCGGCGGTTCGTCCCTCACCTCCGCTCACGAAAATGTTGGTACTGCCCTCTCGCTCAAAAGCAAAGACGCAATGAGCTGCCAACTGACTACGGGACGCAGGCCAGGCGGAAGCTAATGCTGTTGTCACGACAGTCTGGAGTGTCACAACGACGAATAGCCGACCGACAATTTTCTGCATCTCGATTCCAGCTCCCGCCACGAAATTCACGGTACGAACAATTCCTATCGTACCAACTATCGCACCATTCCCATACATTACCAGCCATATCACACAACCCCCACTCATTAGGCTTCTTCTGACCTACCGGATGGGTAGTTCGGCCAGAATTGCTATTATACCAAGCATACTCCACCAATTGGCTTTCATCATCGCCAAAGTAGTATTCAGAAGTGGATCCTGCCCGACAGGCATATTCCCATTCTTCCTCGGTTGGCAAGCGGTAAAACTTTTTGCTGGAGAGCTGATTGAGTTTTTGTATGAAGATCTGGGCATCATACCAGGAAACGGTTTCAACCGGCAAACTGCCACCATTGAAATGACTTGGGTTGTTTCCCATGACCGCTTCCCACTGCTGCTGGGTAACCGGGTACTTGCCCAGATAGAAATCCTGATCAATCTTAACCTCATTCGATCCCATCCTGAACGTGCCCGCATGAATCGGACAAAACTCAAAGAGTGTGATCTCTTTACCGGATGAGCTTTTTGTGATCGTTCTGGTTTTTGTGACCATGCGCGTTTTCTGTTGTTTCTCGGTCACGGCCTTTTTAAAGAAACCGCCTGGCTTGATCACCACATCTTCGTAATAGGTCTCTTCGTCTGTGTAGGTTTCCTTTGAATTGACTGGTTGGCCAAGTGCCTTGACTCGCACAATAATTGGAAGATGTTTGAAGCTGTCGAGATTCTGTACCACTTCCAGCATATCCATGAGCGGCCAGTTGGCGCCTTCTTCCAAAAATGCCTGCCACCGATTCTCTGTTCCAGATGCAAGTTCAAACCCCTTGATTTTATCAAGAGCCGCTTTCACTTTTGGCACACACTGCCTGTATTTTTCTTTGCGCAACGCTTCAAGAAAGCCTCTCAACTGTACATCATGCGGCTGAAAATCACCCTTTAAGCGCATAGAACCGGTCAATTTCTATCGCTTTGGCAAGCATGGGAAGCGCACTTTCCACCTCACCAAGAGCCATCTGTACTTTGGATACCTGAAAGAATACCTCACCCATTTCCGGATGCAGAGCCATTGCCTGCTCCGTATGGGCAAGAGCCTCTTTCATCTTGCCCTGACAGTAGGCGGCCCAGCCAGCAGAGAGAAAAGCACGACCTGCATCATGCGGATAATCGGTTTTGCCATAGCGGGCGGCAGTCAGAAAAGATTCTTCAGCTTTTGCAAGGTCGTACAGCGACATATCGCAGTCAGCGAAGCCCAGTTGAAGGGTGCCCTTCATCTGATGAAAGCGCCATTCAAGCTTGTATCCGGCAGAAGTATGATCACCCAAGATCGCCTTGTCAAGCTCTTCAAGGCTTTCGCGGTACAGCCCCTGACGGAATGCATCACGAGCAATCTCGAAGTGGTTAAAGGCAACGGTCTGAACCGGAGTTTTGGCTATTTTCACCAGCTCTGACAAGGTATCATTTATATGCCCAATCGATGCCAGAACAGCACCGAAACCCCAGTGAAAGGTGGCGTTCAGCTCGGAAATGCCATCGGACAAGCGGTCGAAGCCAGCGTCCATGCTATAGGATATTCTTTCAAAACCGTCATTGAGGGCACCGACTGTTCGGTCAGTCGAAGCGGTGAGCAACTCCATCTGCTCGTGGTGCAGCGATTCATTTGAGGCGATAACATCGCGAGTCTGACGCGAGATATCCATTGAAACCTTTCTGGCAGCGTCATGCGTTGCTGATTTCACATCACTGACAAAACTCTTTGCCTGCAAGTAATCCGTATGCGACAGACTTGTACCCCAAACATAATTGCTCATAGGTAATCCAGTTTTTCCAATCCAATTTGGATGCTAAAGATCGAGTTTTAGATGTATTCATATCTGCCAAGAGAGTGAGTCATCTCCTGGCCTGAAGCAGAGTACAACGTAATACAATGACTGTTGAAAGGCAAGTTTGAGAAACCACCCTAGCAGTCTGTCGGACTTAAAATACTTCAATAAATCTTGGAAAGATCCTTATAAAATGTTATATTAATGATAATTAGATATTATTTTATATGCCTGAATCTTCAGTGATTTTGCCTTATGAGTATCGATTTTATCATAGCAGATCGTGATACACCGTTCTTGTTTCCTCCATCAGTTCAGGAG
>Ga0194060_10000053_pt1 | contig 76963 bp, 69 predicted proteins | sample SepL225m_MetaG_FD_163427 | JGI IMG/M metagenome (GOLD analysis project Ga0194060, IMG submission 163427) | Anoxic zone freshwater microbial communities from boreal shield lake in IISD Experimental Lakes Area, Ontario, Canada - Sep2016-L222-5m | ecosystem: Environmental > Aquatic > Freshwater >... | reverse complement strand
GCCCTCGGGTGCACGGTGCTGGCCGTCAACGACGATCCGGCCGCGCCGTTTCCGCACCGGCCCGAGCCCAAGCCCGAGACCATGGCGCAGTTGAAGGCGGTGGTGCGCGCCGGTGGCGCGGATCTGGGCTTTGCCCACGACGCGGATGGCGAACGCCTCGGGCTGGTGACAGGCGAAGGCGTCGCGCTGTCTGAGGAAATCACGCTCACGCTGGCCAGTTCCATCGTGCTGTCGCGCACACCGGGAACTGTGGTGACCAACGTGTCCACCACCCGCGCAATTGACGTCGTCGCAGGCCGGCACAAGTCGATCGTGGTTCGGACGCCGGTCGGCCAGTCGTATATCTCGGAGGCCATGATCCAGCACCGTGCCGTGGTCGGCGGCGAGGGCAACGGCGGCGTGGCGCTGCCTCGCGTGCTGATGTCGCACGATGCGGCCGCTGCCGAAGGCTTGATTCTGGAATACCTGGCCTCCACGGGCCTGTCGCTCGGCGAAGCGGTGGCCGGCTTGCCCAGCTACCCGGTCGCCAAGCATGACGTGCTGGTGCGGCCGAGCGCGCTCTATTCGGTGCTGCAGGGTTTCCGCGATCAGGCCGGCGCCGATCAGGCCACCGCCGACACCACCGATGGCATCAAGATGTCCTGGCCCGACGGCTGGGTGCACGTGCGGGCGTCGCAGACCGAATCGATGATCCGCGTCATCGCAGAGGCCGATTCGATGGAACGGGCGCGCGAGCTCCTCGATTGGGCGCGAGATCGGTTGAAGGCGTAGGTATGCGAGCGATCCCCACCCTCAAGATCAGCATCTCTGGCGTGCGCGGCGTGGTGGGCGATTCGCTGACGCCAGCCATGCTGGTTCGGTTCGCCCAGGCGTTTGGCACCTACGTCGGGTCGGGCGCTGTGGTGGTTGGGCGCGACACGCGCACCTCGGGCGAGATGGTCCGGCAGGCGGTCCACGCCGGACTGCTCTCGAGCGGCTGCCGCGTGATCGATCTCGACATCTGTCCGGTGCCCACCGTGCAGTTGGCCGTCCGCCATCGCCGCGCGCACGGCGGCATCGCGATTACGGCGAGCCACAATCCCGCCCAGTGGAACGCGTTGAAGTTTGTCGGTTCCGACGGACTGTTTCTCGATTCGGGCCAGGCGCGCGAACTGGTCGACATCTATCACCAGGGCGAATACGTGAAGGTCGCCGGCAGCGAGATGCGTGGCGTCGAGCAGATGACCAACGGCCTCGACCTCCACATCAGCGCCATCCTCGACGCGCTCGGCCCGCTTCCAGCCGGCCGCCGCCGCCTCCGCGTGGCGCTCGATTCCTGCAACGGCGCCGGCGCCTTGCTCGCGCCGAGACTGCTCGACGCGCTCGGCGTCGACGTCGTGCCGATCAACATCACGCCCAACGGGCTCTTTCCGCGGGAGGCCGAGCCGTTACCCGAAAATCTGGGCGCCCTGTGCGAGGCGGTCGTCGCCAACCATTGCGACGTGGGGTTCGCGCAAGACATGGATGCCGACCGCCTGGCGGTGGTCTCGGAACTCGGACAGCCGATCGGCGAAGACTACACGCTGGTGCTGGCCACCTGGTACGTACTCGAAAATCTGGTGCCCGGCCGGCAGGCGAAGTCGGGGCCCACCCCCGTTGTCGGATCGATGCCGGTAGTGGTCGCGAATCTCGCAACGACCGCAGCGCTCGACGATCTGGGGGCGCGGTTCGGCTGCCGCGTGGTGCGCTCGAAGATCGGCGAGGCCAACGTGACCGATCGGATGAAGCTCGAGCGGGCGGTGATCGGCGGCGAAGGCAATGGCGGCGTCATCTATCCCCGCATCAACTTCGCCCGCGATAGCCACGTCGGCATGGCGTTGATCCTGCATCTGCTCTCCTCGTCTCACCGCTCGGTCTCGAGCCTGATGGCCGATCTTCCCCGCTACGCGATGGTCAAGGAGAAACTCCCGTGTCCATCAGGCAAGATTCCGCTGGTGGAGCGCGCCATTCGCGCGGATTTCGGCCACTTGCCAATTGATGCGCGCGACGGCATCAAGGTGACGCTCCCGGACGGCTGGTTTCTGGTGCGCGGATCCAATACCGAACCCATCATCAGGGTCGTCGCCGAAGCCGGGTCCAATGCGGCTGTGCGCCGGATCATCGACGACGTGTTCGGCCGGGTCGCCGCGATCGTCGGAGCCGGATGAGAGTGCCCTCCTGTATGTGGGTGAAGGCCTCGCGATTCCGCACGCCCGAGTTGATGGACCAGCCGGGTCTCGACCAACAGGAACACGTCCTGGCGCTGACCGCGCTTGGCCGCGCCAATCTGGTCAGCGGGACGACAGCCGCCATCTGGCCTGCGCTTCGGCGCATCGCGCGATCCCTGGACAACCGTCCCATCCGAATCCTCGACATGGCGTGCGGTGGCGGGCAGGTGGCCGTCGGGTTGGCCCAACGATTCGCCCGTGCGGCAATTCCCGCCGAGGTGCTGGGGTGTGATGTCAGCCAGGTCGCGCTCGACTACGCTCGAGCCCTGGCGGCACGCGCCGGAGTTCAGCAGGTGCGCTTCGTCCAATCCGACGTGATGCTCGACACGTGGCCGACAGGTTTCGACGTCGTGCACTGTTCGCTGTTCTTGCATCATCTGGCTGATGAGGAAGCGGTCGAACTGCTGGGGAAGATGAAGCAGGCGGCCGCCCGGTGCGTGGTGGTGTCGGACCTGCGGCGAACCGATCTCGGCTGGCTGTTCGCCTGGGTGGGCTGCCGGCTCCTGTCGCGGTCGCGCGTGTTTCACGTCGATGGCACGCGGTCGGTCGAGGCAGCCTTTACCGCCGCCGAGGCGCACGCGCTCGCCGCGCGGGCCGGTTTGGACCGGACCGAGATTCGAACGCATTGGCCACAACGCTTTCTTCTCACGTGGACGCGAGACGCGCAGACGTGATGGCGCGTAGGCGTATGGAAGCCGGCACAGCGACGAGGGCGGAACACCGTCGGCTTCGACTGGGGCGTGTGCTGTGACGAGGATCGCTCCCACGTTGACGGCCGATCAGGCTTCGGCCGGCACGTGGGACGCCGTGGTGATTGGTGCGGGTCCGGCCGGAGCGTATACGGCACTGGGACTCGCACGAGCCGGACTCGCGACGCTGCTGGTCGATCGCAAGGCCTTTCCGCGCCACAAGGTCTGCGGAGGCTGTCTCAACGCCCGCGCTGTCGCGTGGCTCGAACACGCCGGCGTCGCTGCCCACCTGTGGGCAAGTGGCGCCCGAGCGCTGTCGTCGATTTGCCTCCAGCACGGTCGGCGCCGCGCTGTTCTTTCTCTTCCGCCGGGCATGGCGGTGTCGCGCGCCACACTCGACGCGGCGCTCTTGCGCGCGGCCATCCTGGCCAACTGCGCTTTTCTTCCGGAGACCTCTGCGCTGGTCGAATCCGCGATCGACAGAGTCGGCTCGGGGCGCGGCGAGGCGCGCTGGGTCAGTCTCGCGCTGCGCGATGGCCAACGTGCGAGGATTGGCGCGCGGGTTGTCGTGGTGGCCGACGGTCTGGGACACAGTTCGTTGCGCGATGCGACGTCGATGCAGAGTGTCGTGGCCTCCGACGCTCGAGTGGGGGTGGGCGCAGTGGGCCATGCCGGATGCGTCGGGTCGGAACCCGGCCGCATTACCATGGCCGTGTCCGACCACGGCTACGTCGGCGTAACCGCCGTCGAGAACGATCTGGTCAACGTTGCCGCCGCGCTCGACGTCGGGTACCTCAAGGCCTGTGGCAGTCCGGCGGCCGCGGTGCGCGCGGTCCTGGCCTCTGCGGGGGTTTCCGCATCGGCGTCTCTCGATAGGTTCGACTGGCAAGGGACGCTGCCGCTGACGCGTCGCCTGCTCTCTCCGGTTGCGCCCGGGATGTTTGTGCTGGGCGACGCAGCCGGGTACATCGAGCCGTTCACGGGCGAAGGTATGGCGTGGGCGCTCGCGGCGGCTGACGCCGTGGTGCCGCTCGCGATCTGCGCGAGCCGCGGCTGGAGCGCCGACATCGCTGATCAGTGGCGGCGCACGTACGACACGCTGGTGAGGCAGGAACAGTCGTGGTGTCGCGGCCTCGCTCGCGGATTGCGGCACCCGCGACTCGTCGCCTTCGTGGTGGCCTCGCTGTCGCGGCAACCGGGGTTGGCCAGACCGTTTCTCTGGCGCGGATCACCCGGCACCGCGGCGCATTCAATCGGGGAGCGTCGATGAGTTTTCATATCTACGGCATGGGCACGGCTGCGCCGCCTTTCGCCATTTCGCAGGATCACGCGCTCGATCTGGTTCGAAACTACGGCTGCGCGGGCGACGATCACCAGCGGCAGTTGAAAGCCCTCTACCGGCTGAGCCGGGTCCAGACGCGCCACTGTGTCGTGCTCGATTCCGACAGCCGGGACGGTCTGCCGCGTCAGTCGTTTTTTCCTTCCATGCGCAACGACGACGACCGTGGGCCCACGACGTCGGACCGGATGGCGCGCTACGAACTGGACGCGCCGCCGCTGGCGGCGGCGGCGGCCCGCGCCGCGTTGGGCAACGCCAGCGTCGATGCCAGCGCCGTTACGCATCTCGTCACGGTGTCGTGCACCGGATTTGCGGCACCCAATGTCGACGTCAGCCTCATCGGCGATCTCGGTCTTCGTCGAACCGTCGAGCGGACCCACGTCGGATTCATGGGCTGCCACGGCGCACTCAATGGCCTGCGTGTGGCAAAAGCCTGCGCCGAGAGCATGCCGGACGCCTGCGTGCTCGTGTGCGCGGTCGAGTTGTGCTCGTTGCACTTCCAGTACGGGTGGAACAGCAACCTGTTGGTGGCCAATGCCATTTTCGCTGACGGCGCGGCGGCGGTGGTTGGCGGCGGGCGGCCCCGCGGGCTAGCGGCCGACTGGACGCTCGATGCGAGTGGCGCGTCGCTGCTGGAAGCGTCGGCGGATTTGATGTCGTGGCGCATCGGCAACCACGGATTCGAAATGTCCCTGTCGGCGCGTGTGCCCGGCGTGATCGAGCGCGAACTGCGCCCCTGGGTGGATGGGTGGCTCGCCGCGCACGGTACGGCGGTGGACCAAATCGCGTCCTGGGCCCTTCACCCTGGCGGTCCGCGCATTCTCGAAGCCAGTGCGCTGGCGCTTGGAATCCCGCGCGAACAGTACGCGGTGTCGCAGGAAGTGCTCGGCGAATTTGGCAACATGTCGTCGCCGACCATCATCTTCATCCTGGATCGGCTTCGGCGTCGTCGGGCCCCTCGGCCTTGTCTGGCGATTGGGTTTGGCCCGGGACTCGCCGTCGAGGCGGCGCTGTTCGGTTGACGCCCGCCCTCCAGGTGGCAGACGCGTCAGCGCGGCGGCTCGATTGGCTCGGCAACAACACGAAAACCGAGACTGAATCCCTGATCCTGCGGTTCGTGGGTATACCGAAGCGCGCATCGGGCGCTGTCGGCTCCGAAGTACCAACTGCCTCCCCGAATGACCCGTTTCGTCCCCACGTTCGGGCCGCGTGGGTCGATCGACGCGCGCGGATCGTACGCGCCGTAGACATCATTGGTCCACTCCCAGACGTTGCCGTGCATGTCGCGTAGTCCCCACGCATTGGGTGCGAAGCTTCCGACCGGTTGCGTGCGATTCGGTCCGCGACCCGGCGTCCGCAGTTGGTCTGGCGTGGCGGTGATGTTGGCGTCGTGGGGTGTCAGGCGATTGCCAAAGGCATAGGCCGTGGACGTGCCCGCGCGACACGCGTACTCCCATTCGGCTTCGGTGGGAAGTCGATACCGCATCGCAGCGGAACCGGCGGTCAGTCGGGTGAGGAATGCATCAACGTCATAGAAATTGATCTGTTCGACCGGGCAGCGCGAACAGCCAGAAAAGCGGCTCGGATTGGTGCCCATCATCATTTGCCACTCGGTCTGTGTGACTTCGTCACGACCAAGGTAAATGCGGCGCGACAACGTCACGCGATGCGGCGTCTCATCGTCGTTGCGGCCCGCCTCCGACGCTGGGCTGCCCATCACGAACGAGCCCGGATCGATGGCGAGGAGCACCATTCTCGTGTGTGGCTCGATGTAGAAAGTGGGCGGCCCTGGAGCCGAGAGGCGCTCTCCTGTGACCGCGATAAATGTCGCGGCGGCAACGACGGCGGCCAGAAAAATGAGTGCTCGGTACATTGTTGGACGCCGCGAACCCCACCCGAAAGAGCGGGTCAGACTCGCAGCATACCCGGTTTTAGTCGGACTGCGACGAGGCGGCGCGGCGGCGGGCGGCCGACCTCGCCGGAAATGCGGCCCGCGTTTTCGCAGGCTCGATGCCAGCCGCGTTGATGAGCAACCCGAAGCCGAGACTGCCGAGCGCAAGCGCCGTGAGCGCCGACGTCCGCGCGAGGGCGAATGCCATCAACAGGATGGACAGGCCGGCCACCGAGTCGAACCCGGCAATCAGAGGCCAGATACGGCTGTGTATGGCGCGAAACTCGGCCGACTTCAATCGCTCGGCCGACAGCAGTTGTATCCGCAGCAGGCTGTTGATGGCGCCCGCGCCAATCATCACGACCATGAGGATGAGCCGCCACGCGCCCCCGGCGCCCGACTCCACTCTCCACGTCAGGTAGATGGCCGGTGCGTAGACGGCCATCACGAACAATTGGTGCATGGCCCACGACCCTCGTGCGCGCGAGACGGGAGCTGTGTCGCTGGGGCGTGTCACAGCCACCGTCCCACTCGCCATCCGCGACTCCGACTCGGTGTCGAAATCGGATTCCGTCCCGTCGTCAATCAAGGAGGATTGCCCCCCGACATACGCCGTCAACTCGCGGACCAGATCGCTGCTGCTTCGAAACCGCTTTTCGCGATCCTTTTCGAGACATTGGCTCACGACGCGATCGAGGTCGGGCGGGACGCCGGGCTTGACGGTCGATATGGGCGGCGGTTGAGCCGATTTCACGTTGGCCGCCGTGGCCTCAAGCGTCGGTGCCGCAAACGGATTGCGGCCCGCCATCATTTCGTACATCAGCACGCCGAGCGCGAACTGGTCACTCCGCGAGTCGACCGATGTCCCGTCGAGTTGTTCCGGCGATTTGTACGCCGTCCACTCGGTCAACGGGGCGTCATACAGCTCGCCGCCCACGCCATCCGGACTCGGCGAGTGCAGCAGTCCGAAATCGAGCACCTTCACCACGCCGCTGTCGCTGCAGACGATGTTCTCCGGCTTGAGGTCGCCGTGGATCATCGCCACGGCATTGGCGGCCGCTAGAGCCTCCGCCACCTGCAGCGCAATCGCGGCTGCCGTCTCCGGCATGATGGGGCCGGCGTCGATCAACGCTTTCAAGGTCTTGCCGGGCACGTACTCGCAGACCACGTAAAACTGCCCGTAGACCTCCTCGATGGCCCGCACGACGGCAATGTTGGGATGCGCCATGGCGGCGACGGTCTTGATTTCGTGGGTCAGGTACTCTCGCAGGTCCTCATCGTTGGCAATCGCCGGGGGCAGCGTCTTGAGGGCGACTTTGGTCTTGTTTCTGGTGTCTTCGGCCAGCAGCACGACGCCCATCGTGCCTTCGCCCAGTTTGGCTTCGACGGTGTACGGGCCGAGTTGTCGGCCAATATCCGCACAAATGTCGGTCGGTTCGGGGTCGGTGGGAAAGGCGGCACACTCCGCCAGAAACGATCCCGCCTGGTCGTGCGCGGCGAGAAGGGCCGCCACTTCGGCTTCCATTTCCGCGCTGCTGTGGCACGCCTGGTTGAGATACGTTGCCCGGCCGTCGGCGTCGAGGCCGGCGGCTTCGGCGACGATGCTGCTTACCTTCTGCCAATCGAGCGTCATGGGGACGCACTCAATTCGCGAAACAGCCACGCGCGAGCCACAAGCCAGTCTTGAGCCGTTGTCTCCTCAGACAGGCCAACCGCGTGGGCCGTGTCCGCCTCCGACAGGCCGCCGAAATAGCGGAGTTCGACCACCTGCGACTGCCGCTTGTCGATGGCGGCCAGGCGATCGAGAGCGCGGTCTATTGCGAGAACGTCGGTAAGCCCGGCGCCCGGCGCCACGGCGGCGAGAGGCGTGGTCGCGATGCGCGATCGGAGGTGCTCGACCAGGAGTTCCCGCAGCACCCTGGCCGCGATCCCCAGAAACCTCGCCCGGCTCGTCACCGACACGGGCGAATCGCCCAGGAGCCTGGCGAAGGCCTCCTGCGCGAGCCCGGCTGCCGGAATCGGCCGGCCCGACCGGTCTCGTTTGAGCGCACGGACCGTCACCATCCGAAGCTCGTCATAGATCATCGACAGCAATTGATCGTAGCTATCGACGTCACCCTGACCTGCGGCTTCGAGCAGGGCGTCGATGGCGCGTGGGTCGGAAGGGTTCACGTGACGAGATTATCCTTCCGCAGAGATCTCGCATCAACCTCGAATCGATAAGGCCTTCAGGGCTCATTGACACGAGGCGGCGGTGAAGCTGACGCCGCTGGCCTTGGTGGCACCGGCAGCGTCGCAATTCCGACCTTTTTAGTAGATATTATCTTTGCCACGACATATGCTGGTTTCGTGCTCACTTTTGACCAGAGTCGCAGACGGACAGCCGCGGTGCTCATGTGCCTATTGTCACCACTGGGAGTGCTGCTGGCGACCGGCCGCCCGGGAGGGTCTGTTTCCCCCGAGTCGATCGAGATTGTGGCGAAACGCTTCAGTTTCGAGCCCAATCGAATCGAGGTCATCGAAGGCCAACGGGTGACCCTGTCGATACGGTCGGCAGATGGCACTCACGGCCTGGAAATCAAAAAACTTGGCGTAAAGCTGGAAATCCCTCGGGGCGCCACACCGGTAACCGTGTCGTTCACGGCTCCGGCTCCGGGTACCTACGATATCGCCTGTTCGGAATACTGCGGCCGCGGCCACGAAGACATGAAAGCGAAGCTGATCGTCTCGGCCAAGAACCACTAGGAGCAAGAGCCCCCTATGAGTCGCCACGTCTTCTCCGCACTGTTTGTCGCGGCTGCGATGTTCGGATCCGGCTGCGACGAGAAACTGAACAGTCTCACTGGACCGACGCCGAACTTGCAGCCGACGCTAGCGAGCATCCAGCGAGAGATCTTCGACACCACCGACAGCGCCGGTCGACAGTCGTGCATCACGTGTCACAGCGACCAAGGCCGCACACCATCGGGAGGCTTGGTTTTGACCGTTGGGCGGTCCTACCAGTCACTCGTGTCGGTGGTCAGCAGCCGCAAGGCTGGAGCCACGCTGGTGATCCCGGGCGATCCGGACAACAGCTACTTGATTCACAAGCTGGAAGGGGCCCCGGATATCGTGGGCGTGCGAATGCCTCGCACCGGTCCGCCCTATCTCACGTCTGGACAATTGCTCGTCATTCGTCGATGGATTCAGCTGGGTGCCAAGAATGACTAGCGCCAAACATCGCAGGGCGCATATCTGCCGAACTGCTAGCGAGAGGAGATACCGCGTGATGCACCGCGTCGATTTCATCGCCGCCTTGGTCTGCCTGGTTCTTGCCCTTCCGGCCGCCGCCCAGTCGTCCGACCCGGTTGCCGCCGCTTCGTCGGTTGTGGCGAGGGCTGCCCAGGCTTCCGCGACACCAGCGCAGGTGGCCGCACCAGACGATGATCCGGATTTGGACGTCAATAAGTCCCAGCCGGACTTTGCGCTGGCGACGATTCCGACGACGCTGCGCCTGCCTGTTCACAGGATGGCATTTCGGCTGACGCATCGCTTCAATGAACAGATCGACAAAGCGAAGCTTGCCGGCCTCTTTGGCCTCGATTCGGGTGCGCAGGTGGGCCTGGAGCTCCGCTATGGCCTGTTCCGCGGGGCCCAATTGGGTTTCTATCGGACTGCCGATCGAACCATCGAGTTTTTCACGCAGTACGACGTGGTGCAGCAACGCAAATCCAGACCGATAGGACTGGCTGTGGTGGCATCAGCGGAGGGCACGAATAACTTCAAGGACAGCTATTCCCCGAGCATTGGCGCCGTGGTGTCGCACGAACTCGGCACCCGTGGAGCGTTCTATGTGGCGCCCCGATGGGTGAACAACAGCAATCCGCTTCCCAAGGAACTGGTCGATCACAATTCGTCAGTGATACTGGGCGTCGGTGCACGAATCCGCGTGATGACGACGACCTACGTGATGGTCGAGGTCAATCCGCGCGTCGGTGGCTACAAGCCCGGCAAGAGTCCCATGACGTTCGCCATCGAGAAACGGGCAGGCGGCCATCTGTTCCAGTTGAATTTCTCGAATGCGCACGGCACGACACCCGCGCAAGTCGCCCGAGGCGGACCGGACTCGAATAACTGGTACTTGGGATTCAACCTCTCACGCAAGTTCTTCTAAGGCTGCGGTCACGAAATCTGTCGCGGCGGGGTGGCGACCTGGATGATTCGCCGTTCCTGGTAAGGTGGGGCCCAATACCGATACGGTGGGCCAGGAGATCGGCTCATGCCTCAATCGTTGGTGGCGCGCCTGGTGCTTGCGGGCATCGTGGGCTTTGTTGCGATCCAGGCGATTCGGCCCGATCGCACCAATCCAGCCTTCGAACCCGCGCAGGCAATCGATGCCGGGGGACACGTGCCGGCTGATGTGGCGCTGGTGCTCAAGCGCAGTTGCTACGATTGCCATTCGAACACGACGCGATGGCCCTGGTACAGCCATATTGCCCCGATGTCGTGGGGGATGGCCAATCACGTCAAGGAAGGTCGGGAGGCGATGAACTTCTCGAACTGGAACACCTACCCCCCCAAGCAAAAAATGAAGCGGCTCGAGTCCATGTGCGACGAGGTACGGCAGGGAAAAATGCCGCTCGGCAGTTACCTGTTGCTCCACGGCGACGCGAAGCTCTCGGAAGCGGACTGGCGTCTCATCTGCGACTGGTCCACGGACGAATCAGACAAAGTCGGCCGCTGAGCCAGGCGGCCGCCGGGCGGTCGTCTCTCAGCACCCTACACCGACGCCGGTGGCGTGAGTTGCTCGATCTCGTGGAGACGGGATAAATCAATCGCGACACGATCGGTGTCCTGCAGGTACATGTCGCGGAAGCGCGCGCCCCACGCAATATCCGACTTGTCGTAACTGGTCTTGGCGTGCACGGTCTGCGCGAACGTCTCGTCGTGGGCGCTGATCAGGCTGACAATTTCAGGGTCAGCCGCCTCGAGCGACTCCTGGGTAAATCCGCGCAGCGGGCTGGTGTCGGTAATCGGGTGGACGACGACCCAGTGGAGCGGCATGAAGATGATGAAGTCGCGTTCGAGCGTCAACTGGTCGAACCGCCGGCGGCGTTTCCCGTCATCATCCGTCCAGTGTGCGAACGAAACGACAGCATGGACGTCGGTCAAATCGTGATTCCGAAGGTTGACGAGACGGAACATCAGGGCCCAGCCGTTCTGGTAGGGCGCAATGATGGCGTTGCGGCTGAAACTGATCTTCGCCGTTGGGCGCGTGAATCTCGCGAAGAGCAGGCCGCTGAGAACGGCAAAGCCCAGCAGTCCGATCAGGGCTTCGAGCGCGACGAAAATGTTCACCGCCCGCGTGTTCGGAACCAATTTGCCGTAACCAATCGTGGCGAGCGTCTGAACAGAAAAGAACAGGCAGTCTTCGAAACGAGCCAGCGGTGCGGTCGCGGCGCCGGCGAGCGCATCTGGTCCGGCCAGCCAGTACAGCACCGCAAAGAGGAGATTGGTGACGAAGTAGCCCATCACCATCAGAGCGAGCAGACGAGGGACCGGGAGCGACAGGAGCGTGTGGTAGGCGTTGTAGGGATGAAACGCGCTCAGATTGTTTCGGTGGACGTTGAACGTGCCGTCTCGATTGAGGAGACGGACCGTACTCCGCTCGGAGAGCTTGCCGCCAAGTCCGAGGTCCTGGTTCAGTCGCTGCGGTGAGGGAGAATCTGGCACGTGTTCGACTACCCTTCAGGTGTGGCACAACCGCCGCGGCGCGCGCGGGGACGGCTCTTCAAAACTCCCGCACACCAGCCGCCGACGTCATAGCAACAGGCTACTCCTGCCCATCACGCTTCGCAACGTCGAGCGAAGGTCGAGCCGCGCACGGCGTCGCGTTGGTGTAGCGTTCCTTGTTCCAATGGCGAACATGGGCGTTGGGATATCGTAGGAGCTCGGCGAATACGGGGGCGTTGACGGCTCCGGCAGTGCGTGCTGCATCCGTGGACGCCAGCCAGGCGCCTCCCCAGTGGGCCCTGCGGTCGCCAGGGGCGGGATGGGCCGAACGGCAGGGCTGTGAACCCTGATGCCGTGATCCGGTGTCATGAAGAGAGCAGGAGGAACTGCAGTGTTGAACATCGGGATCATCGTCGGAAGCACGCGGCCCGGGCGCAACGGCGAGGCCGTGGCTCGGTGGGTATACCAGTCCGCCGTCGATCATGGCGGCGCGAACTTCGAGTTGGTGGATCTGGTGGACTTCGAACTCCCGATCTATGACGAGCCAAATCCGCCGTTCATGCAGAAGTACACCAAGGAGCACACCAAGCGCTGGGCGGCCAAGATCGCTTCCCTCGACGCCTTCATCTTTGTCACGCCGGAGTACAACCACAGCACGTCCGGGGCTCTGAAGAACGCGATCGACTTTCTTCTGAAGGAATGGGGGAACAAAGCCGCAGGCTTCGTGGGTTACGGGAGCGCGCTTGGCGCGCGCGCCGTCGAGCACCTCAGGCTCATCATGGGCGAGCTCAAGGTGGCCGACGTCCGCACGCAAGTCGGGTTGTCGCTCTACACGGACTTCGAGAACTTCCGCACGTTCAAGCCTGGCCCCCAGCACGCCTCGAATATGAAGGCGATGCTGAACGAAGTGATCGCCTGGGGCGAAGCCCTCAAGAACGTGCGGGACAAGGCCGAGATCTCAGGGCAAGCCGTCTAGTCGAGCCGGCTGCAACATATGGATTGACGAAGACTTCTGTGGCGGAGGGAGAGGGATTCGAACCCCCGGTACGGTTTCCCGCACAACGATTTTCAAGACCGTCGCCTTAAACCACTCGGCCATCCCTCCGACGCTTGAATTATACGGCGAACCGCGTGGGCGGGCGGACCGTTCCTCCGCGGTCCCGCCGCCCTTCTACGGTCGCACCGGTTCAATGACGTCCAGGCCGCGCGTGTAGGGTCGCAACGCGTCCGGGACGACGACCGACCCGTCGCGCTGCTGATAGTTTTCGAGAATGGCGATGAGCGTCCGGCCCACGGCGAGCCCGGATCCGTTGAGCGTGTGCACGAACTCGACCTTGCCGGTGCCGTCTGGCCGGTACTTGATGTTCGCCCGTCTCGCCTGAAACGCCATCGTGTTGCTGCACGACGAAATCTCGCGGTACGTCTCCTGGCTCGGCAGCCACACTTCGATGTCGTAGGTCTTCGCCGCCGAGAACCCCATGTCGCCCGTGCAGAGCATCATCGTCCGATACGGCAGGCCCAGCCGCTTCAGCACTTCCTCGCCGGCCGCGACCATGCTCTCGAGTTCGTCGAACGACTGCTCCGGCGTGGCAAACTTCACCATCTCGACCTTGTGGAACTGATGCTGGCGGATCAGTCCGCGCACATCCTGTCCGTGCGAACCCGCTTCGCTGCGAAAACAGGGCGTGTAGGCGGTGTAGCGAATGGGCAGCTTGCGGCCATCGAGAATCTCGCCACGATGGAGATTAGTGAGCGGCACCTCGGCCGTGGGAATCAGATAGAGGTCCCACTCCCCCGCTATTTTGAACAGGTCCGCCTCGAACTTCGGCAAATTGCCGGTTCCCTGCAGGGCCGCCGCACTCACGAGAAACGGCGGATCGATTTCGGTAAAGCCGTGCTCGCGCGTATGCAGGTCGAGCATAAAGTCGATCAAGGCGCGGCTCAGCCTGGCACCCGCGCCCATCAGTACAGCAAACCTAGCTCCCGACATGCGCGCCGCCCGTTCGAAGTCGAGAATCCCCAGTTGGGCTCCGAGATCCCAGTGGGCTTTCGGTGCGAAATCGAACCGCGGCGGATCGCCGCACCGGCGCACTTCCCTGTTGTCAGCCGCGCTGGCGCCAACCGGGACGGATTCGTGCGGCAGATTGGGAATCGTCAGCAGGATGGCGCGGCGACGCTGCTCGATCTGGTCGAGATCGGCCTCGAGTTCCTTGATCTGTTGGCCGCGCGCCTTGTTGGCCGCAAACAGGTGCGCGACATCCTGGCCGGCCTTCTTGGACCGCGCGATGTCTTCGGCCGACGCATTCTGCTGCCGCTTGAACTCCTCGACGGCGGGAATCTTGCGGCGCCGCTCCGCGTCGAGCTCCGCCAGCGCGTCAAGTTCGGCATCCATGTGCATGCCACGCTGGGTCAGCTTCTCGCGGACAGTATCGAGATGGTCGCGAACGAAGGTGGCGTCGAGCATGTCCAAGATCGTATATCCAAAGCCGGTTGGGCTGCGATACGATCGCGTCGCACGGTCCCGCGAATCGAGGTGGGGCGATACCGCGTGTGCGCGGCGAGGCCGCGGCGCAGATCGGTCCGCTCGATCGGCTGGACCGTCGGGCAGGCACAGTCGTGATTTCGCGGCGAAGCAGCGAGGAGCGTCAGTATGGCGAGCGTTCGAAAAGCGGTGTTTCCGGCTGCCGGACTCGGTACGCGATTTCTTCCTGCAACCAAATCGCAGCCCAAAGAGATGCTGCCGCTGGTCGACAAGCCCATCATCCAGTACGGCGCCGAAGAGGCCGCCGCCGCCGGCATCGACCACCTGATCATCGTTACGGGCCGCGGCAAGAGCACGATGGAGGACCACTTCGACGTCGCCTTCGAGCTCGAGTCCTTCCTCGAGACGCGGCAGAAGACCGACCTGCTCGCCGAGGTTCGCGAGGTGACCAAATTGGCGCACGTCGCGTATGTGCGACAGGGTACCCCGCTTGGGTTGGGTCATGCCGTGCTGGTCGCCAGGCACCTGGTGGGCGCCGAGCCGTTCGCCGTGCTGTTGGCCGACGATGTGATCGATGCGCAGCCGGCTGGGCTCAAACAGATGGTGGACGTGTTCGATCGCGTTCAGGGGCCGGTGCTGGCGGTCGAGCGGGTCGGATGGGATCGTGTGTCCTCGTACGGCATCGTCGACATCGAGAGCGAATCGGATGGGATCTACAAAGTGCGGGATTTGGTGGAGAAGCCGCCGCGAGCCGAGGCGCCGTCCGACCTCGCCATCATCGGCCGGTACATTCTGACACCGGATATTTTCGAGGAACTGGCCACGACTCCTCCGGATCGGTCTGGCGAGATCCAGCTGACCAATGGCCTGCGGCAGTTGTTGAAGAAGCGGCCGATCTACGCCTACGAAATCAAGGGCGTCCGTCACGACACGGGGAACAAACTGGGATACCTGAAGGCCGTCGTCTACTTCGCGCTTCGGCGCGAGGGGCTGGCTGAGCCGTTTGCGGATTATCTGCGGTCGCTCAAGTTGTAGCGTCTCCGGCCCGGGGACAGACCGACCGACATCACTCGGATTTGGATGGCGTTGAGGACGTCTTCGGAGAGGTCGATTCGCTCGACGTTGAACTCTTGCTGACGTCCGATGAGCTCGACGACGAGGATGCCTGTCCACTGTCGGAAGAGCTGGATGTCGACGACGTCTTGCTTGAGTCCGAGGCGGTCTTGCTGCTGTCGGAGGAGGACGTTGTCGAGGTGGACGCCTTCTTGTCTGCGGCCGCCTCGGTGTTTCGCTTGCTGGCGTAGTCGGTGACGTACCAGCCGGTCCCCTTGAACTGGATGGCCGGCGCCGAGATTAGCTTGTGGACTGGTTCGTTACACTTGCGGCATCGTTCGATCGGGGCGTCCGAAAACTTCTGAATCACCTCGAACCGGTGGCCGCAGGTGCCGCATTCGTACTCATAAAGTGGCATGTCAGTGCCATTAGTCTACAACACAACGCACCAGTTGACGTCGTGACGGCTCGCTCGGGGCCGTGCCTGCGCTGAATTGATCTGATCCGCGTCTGGTCGCTATGGGGTCGCTACCGGTCGGGTCTTGAAAGCCTTCCGGCACCGGAAGGTGTTGGGTGTCGTCCGGGTGGATTGGCGTCGGGTGCGGGGGCTGGGCTCGGGTCCCGCCTACTCGATCGCCGCCCCGGCGTGGGGGCCGAGAAGCAGCTGCCGGTGGACAGGGATGGGCGCAACGCCGTTTCGAAGCAGCGCGTCGTGGAACGAGCGGAGCGAGAATTTGTCGCCCACCTGCGTCTTGTAGTCTTCGCGCAGCTTGAGCAGCATCAGCTTGCCCAGCGTGTACACCGCGTATCCCGGGTCGAACGTGCCGCGTTCGGCTTCGCGGCGGGCCGTGCTCTCCTCGACAAAGGCCTCCTCGCGAAAGAACCGGACGGCTTGCTCGACCGACAGGTCTTCGGCGTGGAGTCGAATCGCCACGATCATGCGCGCGATCCGGACGAGCGATTCGGCGAGTTGGCCCAGGCGCACGGCCGGATCATGCTTCTCGAATCCCGCCTCGATCACCATGTGTTCGCAGTAGTGCGCCCAGCCTTCCACCATCGAACTGGAGGCCATCAGTAGTGATTTTCTGGCGTGCGACTCGACGTGCCGCAAGTGTTGAAAGTGCAGGAAGTGGCCTGGATAGGCCTCGTGGATCGAAATCGACCACAGTGTCGGGATGTTCAGATCCTTGTAGTGTTCGGACTTCTGCTCGTCGGACCACGAGGATTCGGCCTCGGTCAGGTAATAGTAGGCGCGGGTCGGCCGCGCTTCGAACGGCCCCGGCGTCCACATGCTGGCGCCGGTCCATCGGAAAAACTCCGGCGTGGGAGCCGTCACCACCGGTTCGCCCGCGGGCATCGAGACCAGATCTTTGCGCTCGATGAAGGTCGCCAGCGCGCTGACCTGACGCTGCGCCTCGTTGACGATGCCGTCGCTGACCAGCCGCGTCTCTTTCACTCGCCGCCAGATGTCCATCGGGTCGCCACGCTCGATTTTCGACGCGGCACGCTTGAACTCTTCCTGGACCACGCCAAGTTCGCGCAAGCCGATGTCGAGCAGGCGCGAAAGCGGAAGATCGATCCCTTCTTCGAGACGAAGCTTCTGGGCAAACGTGTCGGCCCCGAGACGGAACGACGCCCGCGACTTGGGGCCAAGGTCGTTCTCGAGATAGCCGAGATAGCTCTTGAGGGCGTCGCTGGCTTCGGTCTGTGCGTCGGCGAGATCTCCGAGCAGTCCGAGGTCGTCGACCTCGGAGAACGCCTTCGGAAGATCAACGTCGATGAAGCGTTGCGCACCGCGAAGCGTCTGGAGGCCCTTCTTGACGAAGATGCCCGGCGGTTCCTTGATGTTGTCCCGGGCGGCCTGAATCAGTTTCGGCGTCTGGCGCAGTTTCGACAAGACCCGCCGCGCGCGCTGCTCGACTGGTGCGTAGGCGAACAGCGCCTGACCGGCGAGGCTGGCACCCAGCATCTCTCCGTAGACCAGTGGATTGCGCTCCCAGCCCCGAACGTGTTCGAGGTCGTGCAGTTTCGCCTGGATGTGGGCGGCCACCATCGGACGCTCGATCCGTTCGACGGCGGTCAACGAGTCGTTGGTGATCGCCGCCAACCGCCTGGCAAACCCGCCGAGCGCCTGAATCTGCGCGTCGATGGCGGGTCGGCCAAAATCATCCAGCAGGTCGTCGAACTGGTGAACGCCATCAAAGGTGGCGGCCGTCGGGTTCGACTCGCGCAGACTGGACAGATAGTCGTCGACGAAGTGGTGCAGCGGTTCCGAAGCAGTCATGAAATGGCTCGGCTGCGGCCAGGGCACGCGCCAGTCCCGGTGTCGCCAGGGCCGGCAGAAGTCACAAGTTTGTAATGGTACAATAAGTTTGCCCGAAACGCGGCCGCCTATGGTCCTCAAGACATCCGGAACGCTCTATCTGGTCGCCACCCCGATCGGGAACCTCGAAGACATTACGCTGCGCGCGATCCGCGTGTTGCGCGAGTGCGATCTGATTGCCGCGGAAGACACGCGCCATACCGCAAAACTGCTGCACCACTTCGACATCCGGACCCCGACCACCAGCGTGCACGAGCATAACGAACACGCGAAGGCTTCGGGGTTGGTCGACCGGATGCAGCACGGCTGTGCGGTCGCGCTGGTCTCCGATGCGGGCACGCCCGCGGTATCGGACCCGGGATATCGACTGGTCGTGGCCGCTCTGGCCGCCGGCATTCGCGTCGAGGCGATTCCGGGCCCAAGCGCCGTGCTGACGGCGTTGGTCGCGTCGGGATTGCCGACCGATGCCTTCGTGTTTGTCGGATTCCCTCCGCCAAAAGCCAAGGCTCGCGCCCTGTGGCTCGATCGCTTGCAGACCGAAGACCGAACACTCGTCCTGTTCGAGGCGCCTCACCGCATCGTGGCGACACTCACCGACATGCTCCGCGTGCTTGGTGACCGACAAATCGCGGTTGGTAGAGAGCTGACGAAACTTCACGAAGAATTGGTCAGAGGACCTATTTCTGCCGTATTGGGGCGTTTAACAGAACATCGGGGCGAATTTACGATCGTCGTGGCCGGACGACCACTTGAAGAAAGCATTGATGCGGCTGTAACTATCGATGAAAATGTTGTTTATACAGAATTCTGTCGTTTAACAGAATCCGGTTTAGGGCGAAGAGATGCACTCGCGGCCGTCGCATCAAAACACCGCCTCCGCTCGCGCGACGCCTATGCCCTGATCGAGCGCGCCCGGAATTCTTGACCGGATTCCGCCCATTTACTAACATAGCGCCGCTCGCCACACGTCGACGTGTACGCGTTCACCCGTTACAGGAGTCTGGCTCATGGCGAAGCTTCGGCGCACCATTGGTCGGCCCGCGACCGCGAAAAAAGCGGCGGCCAAGTCTGTCAAAAAATCGAGTCCGGTAGCACGGGCCGTCAAGAAGTCCCCGGCTGCAAAGGCAAAACCCGCGGCGGTCCCGCGTCACACGGCGCGGGCTAAGCCCGTGGCCCGCCAGCCCGCTCGCGTGGCGTTACGGTCGGCGCCCAAGCCTGGACCGACAAAGTCGGTGGCGGCACCGGCGCGGCCCATGAAGCCGGCGCCACCGCAAAAACCGATTCCGCGAAGCACGTACGCCGAAGCGGTGCTCACCTACGAGCGCGCCATGCAGGCACTACAGGCCAAGCGTTACCGCGATGCGGCGCACTTGCTGAAGACGGTGATCGCCACCTATCCGGAAGAAAAAGAACTGCTCGAGCGCGCTCAGCTTTACCTGCGCGTGTGCGAACGCCATCTGGCGCCGCCCGACGCGACGCCCACCACACCAGAGGAGCGTGTGTACGCCGCCACGCTGGCCATCAACTCGGGCGACATCGATCGCGCCATCCAGTTGCTGACGTCGGCACTGACGCAGAACCCGACCAACGATCACGCCGAGTACATGCTGGGTGTGGCGCTGGCGATTCGGGGCAACCAGGAAGCCGCCATCACGCACCTGGAACGCGCCGTGGCGCTCAATCCCGAAACCAAAGGCCTGATTATCAAGGAGGCCGACCTCGAAGCGCTGCGCCAGACCGACGCGGTGGCCGCGCTCCTCTCGGCTCCCACGCCGCATCTTCAGCCGCGCAGGGACAAGGATCGCAAGCCTGCCGGGAGGGGTCGGGGATCATCACGCTGACCTCAACACGACGTGATCGGGGTCGGGCTTGACGAACCGAGCCTGACCCCTTTTTTTATGTGTGGATCATCACCATGCCCAACTCGCCCAAACACGACGCACTGGTGGCTGCCAGGGTCACCCTGCTCGACCCGGCAACCACGTTTGTTGACGAGACCGTGACGGTGGGGGCGGGCACGGTGCTGCATCCCGGAGTCACGTTGGAGGGCACAACCACCATCGGCGCGAATTGCCGCATTCGCTCGTGGGTTCGCATCACCGATTCCATCATCGGCGACAACGTCGTCATCAACGACACCTGTGTCATCGTCGAGTCGCGCGTAGACGAGGGGGCGCGCATCGGGCCGTTCGCCCATATCCGGCCCGCCTCGCATGTCAAGCGCAACGGCCACGTGGGCAATTTCGTCGAGCTCAAGAAGACCGTGCTCGGCGAGGGGTCCAAAGCGAATCATCTGTCCTATCTGGGTGATGCGACCATCGGGGCGGGAGCCAATATCGGCGCGGGCACCATTACGTGCAACTACGACGGGGTGCACAAGCACCCGACCATCATCGAAGACGGCGCGTTTATCGGCAGCGACACGCAGTTGATTGCGCCCGTCACCGTGGGGGCTGGCGCCTACGTCGCCGCCGGGTCGTCCATCACGCGCGACGTCCCAGCCGGCGCGCTCGGGGTGGCTCGCGCCAAGCAGGCCAATATCGAAGGCTGGGTCGGGCGGAAGAAGAAGCCACTGGGCAGCAAGTAGCGGCGGCGGCAGACAGACTCTGAGACGGAAGGTGTCACACCCATGTGCGGAATCGTCGGCTACATTGGTCCGAAACCCATCCTCCCGGTCCTGATCGAGGGCCTGCGGCGGCTCGAGTATCGCGGCTACGACTCGGCGGGCATCGCGCTGGTGCGCGACGGCCGCGTGGCCCTGCGCCGCAGCGCGGGAAAACTCGCCAGGCTCGAGGCGGCGATTGCAGCCGACCCGGTCGACGGCGATTATGGCTTTGGCCATACCCGCTGGGCCACGCACGGGCGCCCGACTGAGGAAAACGCCCACCCGCATCGCGACTGCACCGGGCGCGTCGTGGTTGTGCACAACGGCATCATCGAGAACTACCTCGAGCTCAAGCACGAACTGAAGAGCCAGGGTCACCACTTCGGGACCGAAACCGACACCGAGGTGGTGGCGCATCTGGTTGAGCGCGAGATCGCGGGCGGCGGGCCGCTCGAAGATGCGGTTCGCCGGGCGTTGAGGCACCTGCGCGGCATGTATGCGCTGGTGCTGCTGTCGGCCGACGATCCCGACAAGCTCGTGGCGGTGCGCAATGGCCCACCGCTGGTGGTGGGGGTTGGTGATGGCGAATGCTTTATCGCCTCGGACATTCCGGCGATCCTGAATCACACGCGCGATGTGGTGTTTCTTGGTGATGGAGAGATGGCCGTCGCCACCAGGGCCGGCGTCCAGTTCTCAACCTTCGACGGCGCGCCACTGGTGCGGCCGACCCACCGCGTGCTCTGGGATCCGATCCAGGCCGAGAAGGCCGGCTACAAACACTTCATGCTCAAGGAAATCTTTGAGCAGCCGGCGGCGGCGCGCGACACGATTCTTGGCCGGGTGTCGCTCGATTCGGGTCGGGTGTTTCTCAACGAGATCAACCTGTCGGACCAGCAGTTGGCCGCCGTGCGCAAGGTCGTGTTGCTGGCGTGCGGCACGTCGTGGCACGCGGCGCTGGTGGGCAAGTTCCTCATCGAAGAACTGGCGCACGTACCGGTCGAGGTGGACTACGGGTCCGAGTATCGCTATCGAAGCCCGGTGGTGGACGGCGACGCGCTGGCGGTCGTGATTACGCAGTCTGGCGAGACCGCGGACACGCTGGCCGCGCTGCGCGAGGCGAAACGAAAAGGCGCTCGCAGTATCGCGATCTGCAACGTGGTGGGCAGCATGGCGACGCGGGAGTGCGATGGCACGATCCATACCCACGCCGGTCCGGAAATTGGCGTGGCGTCGACCAAGGCGTTCACCTCGCAGTTGGTCGCGCTGCATCTGCTGGCGCTGAGCCTGGCCCAGGCGCGCGGCACCCTGGCGCCCGACCTGGCGCGCGAGCACATCGGGGCCCTGCTGCTCCTGCCAAACCTGATCGAGCAGGCGCTCAAAGCGTCGGCGCCGGTCGAGGCCCTCGCCAAGCGCTTCCAGCACAGCCGCGACTTCCTGTACCTCGGGCGGGGCATCAACTACCCCATCGCTCTCGAGGGCGCCCTCAAGCTCAAGGAGATTTCGTACATCCACGCCGAGGGGTATCCGGCCGGCGAGATGAAGCACGGCCCGATCGCGCTGATCGACGAAGACTTGCCGGTGGTGGCGATTGCCCCGCGCGATCACGTGTTCGAGAAGATGCTGGGCAACATCCAGGAGGTCAAAGCACGCGGGGGCTCCATCGTCGCGATCACCAACGAGAGCGACGCGGGACTGGCCGACATCATCGATCCGGCCACCGACGCCGTCATCGTATTGCCCACGACGCACCGCTTGCTGTCGCCGGTGCTGTTTGTGCTGCCGCTGCAGTTGCTGGCCTATCACATGGCCGTGCGGCGCGGCGCCGACGTGGATCAACCGCGCAATCTTGCCAAGAGCGTCACGGTAGAATAAATGGACTTTCTGGAATCCCTCAATCCCGAGCAGCGCGAAGCGGTGCTCTATACCGACGGACCCCTGCTTATTCTCGCAGGCGCCGGGTCGGGCAAGACGCGCGTGATCGCCTATCGCGTGGCTTACCTGGTCGGCAGCGGCCTCGCCGAGTCGCACGAAGTGCTGGCGGTTACGTTCACCAATAAGGCCGCCGAGGAGATGCGCGAGCGCGTGGAGTTGCTGCTGGGTAACGCCTACAAAGGCCTCTGGATTTCGACGTTTCATGCGCTGTGCGCCCGCTTGCTCCGACGCGAAGCGACCCATATCGGATTGCCACGCGACTTCGTCATCTACGACACCTCGGACCAGTTGTCGGCCGTCAAGCAGGTGTTGAAGGCCCTGCAAATCGACGACACGTTCATTCAACCGCGCGCGGCATTGTCGGCCATCAGCCGTGCGAAGAACAGCATGCAGTCGCCGGCCGAGATGGCGGCGTCCAGATCCGGTTATCGCGAGGATCAGATCGCTCGCGTCTATCTCGAATACACCAAGGCGCTCGAAGCGTGCGGCGCACTCGACTTCGACGACTTGCTGGTCCGCACGGTGGACCTGTTCGAGAAGGTTGAAGTGGTTCGGAAACAGTACGCGCAGCGGTTCCGGTTCGTGATGGTCGACGAGTACCAGGACACCAATCGGCCGCAATACTTGCTGATGCGCCGGTTCGCGGAGGTGCATCGCAACCTGACCGTGGTGGGCGACCCGGATCAGTCCATTTATGGCTGGCGCGGAGCCGACATCCGCAACATTCTCGACTTCGAACAGGATTTTCCAGAGGCCAAGGTCGTCCGGCTCGAGCGCAATTACCGATCGACCCAGGTGATTCTCGATGCGGCGTCCGCGGTGATCGCCAACAACCGCAACCGCAAGGAGAAGCGCCTCTGGACCGATCAGAAGGGCGGCGACCTGATCGTCTACACCCGCAGCGGCGACGAACTCGAGGAGGCGGACTTTGTGGCCAAGACCGCCCGGAAGGCCCGCAGCGAGGACGTCGACGACATGGTGGCCGTGCTCTACCGTACCAACGCCCAGTCGCGGGTGGTCGAAGACGCGATGCGTCGCGAGAATCTCGTCTACCGAATCATCGGCAGCGTCCGGTTCTACGAGCGCAAGGAGGTCAAAGACTCGCTGGCCTACCTCAAGTTGCTGTTGAATCCGCACGACAACGTCAGCCTCAGGCGCGTCATCAACGTGCCGGCCAGAGGCATCGGCAAGGGCGTGATGGACAGCCTCGAGGCCCTGTGCCGCGACGAGGGCCTGGTTGATGGCGGGATTGGTGCAGACGAAGCACGGGAGCGGCGCGCGGGCACGATGCCGCTGCTCGATGGCGAGCCGGCCACCTCGAGCCTCCCGCTCTCGATGTGGACGGCGATGGTCTGCGGGCTCGAACGCCGTCGCCTCACCAATCGAGCCGCCGCATCGCTCGCGGCGTTTCGCGATCTCATCATCGCCATCACCGACGTGTCCAGGCAGGATCCGGTTTCGGTCACCATCGGCAAGATGCTCGATCAGTCTGGATACCTCCAGGATCTCAAGGACGAGCGGAGCGAGGAGGCGCAGGGGCGAATCGAAAACCTCGCCGAGTTGGTGTCTGCCGCCCGCGAGTACGAAGCGCGCGAGCCCGAGCCGTCGCTGTCAGGGTTTGTCGACCGCTTGTCGTTGCTGTCGGAAGCCGACGAGAGCCAGGGAGCCGAGGACGCACGCATTTTGCTGATGACCCTGCATGCCGCCAAGGGGCTCGAGTTCCCCACGGTCATCATGACGGGCCTCGAAGAGGGTCTGTTTCCCCATTCCCGGGTCTCGAGCAGCGACGACGACCTCGAGGAGGAACGCCGGCTCTGTTACGTCGGCATGACCCGCGCTCGACGCCGCCTCTTCCTGACCAGCGCCAACAGGCGGCGTGTGTTCGGCGAGTATCGCGCGACCGAACCGTCGCGCTTTATCAGTGAAGTGCCGGCGGAGTTGGTCCAGCGGTACGATTTTGTGGGGCATTCGAGCTACAACGCGAACGCCCGCAGCGGCGGCGGCGGTTTTGGGAACCGCGGCGGTTTCAAGCCAGGCGATCGTGGTGCCCAGGTTCGCGGCGCATCGGGCAGCGTCTCGTTCCCTGAAGGCAGTCACGTTCGCGACGCCGAAACGCCCTATGTCGACGAGGACGAAGACCAGTCGGGATCGCCGACCGCCCTCCGGCTTGGTATGCGCGTCAGGCACGCCCAGTTCGGCGTCGGTACGGTGGTCGGCGTCGAAGATCAGAACGACGACGTGAAGGTGACGGTCCGGTTCACCACCGTCGGGACAAAACGTCTGCTGGCGCGCTACGCCAAGCTGGAACGGCTGTAGTTCGCGCACCGCCCGCGCGCGGGCTCACCCGGCAGCACGGGCCGATCATTGCGGCGCACGAGCCGATCATTGCGGCGCACGCTCGGAAGATCCCGCAGGAAACCCCGGTGAAGAAAAATGGGGCGACCACCCGCAAGGGTGCCGCCCCATCCTCGGCTTGTTTATTCGCGCCTCTCGCTACTGGCGCGTTACTTCCCCGCTTCTCTCCGCGACGTGATCACCCACCGGCCGACCTGGTCTTTGCCGTTCACGGCCTTGAGCGTCGCGCGCTGCATCGTGAAGATGTAATCCTTGGTCACCGTCTCGCCGGCCGGCGTCTTGACCTTGCCATTGATGGTGACTTCCTTGCTCGTCATCTCGCCGTCGAACGCCGTCACGTCGAGCGGGTTGCGCTGGTCGAGAATGCTGATCTCCACCACCGGCCGGCTCTCGTTGCCGCGCTTCCGGACGTCGGACACCTTCTGCGACATCGCCTTCGCATCGTCGCGCCACTTGGTCCAGGCCTTCTGGATCTCGAGATCCTTGCCGGCCAGTTTCTGGCCTTTGGCCTCGGCCTTGAGCAACCGCTCGATGGCCGCGTCGTTGGCGTCCTGGAACGCCTTCTTGTCCTTGGTGAAGTCGTTTTCGGCCGCAACGGCCTTGCGAACCTCTTCGGCCCCGGACTTGAGCGTGAGCGGCGTGTTCTTTTCTTCGGTCACCGCCTTGATGGTGAACGTCAGCATCTGGCCGTCGGTGGCCGGATTGAACGCCACCGTCGCGATGTTGGCGAGCGTCAGGTTGTCGGCCATCTTGGACGACATGAAGTACTTGTTAAAGAGCGTCTGCTCTTCAGCAAATCCGCCGCACGCCGTCAATACGACGACGCATAGCATCACGATCGAATACGTGAGGACCCGGAACGTGTTGGGCCGAGACATAACTTGCCTCCTCTAGTCCGCTGTTAGGTTGTCGTCTTCCTGCTCCGCCAGTCGCGCCACTGACACGACCCGGTCTTCTGGCTCGATCTCTATCAGCCTGACGCCTTGCGTCACGCGGCCGATAGCTCGAATGCCGCTCGTGGGCATCCGCAGCACTTTGCCCTGTTGCGTGATGAGCATCAATTCGTCCTCACCACGAACGTACGCAATTCCGACGACCCGGCCATTCCGGTCGGTCGTTTGGATGGAGATGATACCCACTCCGCCTCTCGATTGCACGCGGTATTCGTCGAGGTTGGTCCGTTTACCGTATCCGTTCTCGCAGACCGCCATCACCGTGCCCGAGCCGTCGGCCTGCACAACCTCCATCGCGACGACCTCGTCGCCCTCCCGGAGGCTGATGCCGCGGACGCCGTAGGCGGTTCGACCCATCGGCCGAACGTCGGTTTCCGGGAAGCGAATCGCCATGCCGTCGCGCGAGCCGATGAAGATTTCACCGGTGCCGTCGGTCATCTGGACGGCAATCACCGCGTCTTCGGGCTCCACGCCCATCGCGATGATACCGCCGGCCCTGGGATTCGAGAACGCCGACAAGGCGGTCTTCTTGACGCTCCCCCGCCTGGAGCCCATAAAGACGAACTTGTCGTCGTCCCACGTCCGCACGGCCAGCAGCGCGGCGATTTTTTCGCCTTCGGCCATCGACACCAGGTTCGGCAGCGCCTTGCCCTTCCCGTCGGGTCCGACATCGGGAATCTCGTAGACCCGGAGCCAGTAGGCGCGTCCGCGGTCGGAGAAAATCATGATGTAGGCGTGCGTCGACGCGATGAAGAGGTGATCGACGAAATCTTCTTCGCGGAACCGCATCCCGATGCGGCCTTTGCCGCCCCGGTGCTGGTTCCTGTAGCTGGTGACGGCGGTGCGTTTGATGTAGCCCGTGTTGGTGACGGTGATCGCCATGTCTTCTTCGGCAATCAGGTCTTCGACACGGAACTCCCCGGTCTCGTCGGAGATCTGGGTGCGCCGCGCGTCGCCGAACTTCGCCTGAATCGCGCGCAACTCGCTCACGATGATGTCCATCAGCAGCGTCTCGCTCGCCAGGATGGAGCGCAGCCGCTCGATGGTCTTGAGCACGTCGACCAGTTCGTCTTCGATCTTCTGGCGCTCGAGGCCGGTCAGCCGCTGCAGTTGCATGTCGAGGATGGCCTGCGCCTGGACCTGGCTCAGTCCGAACGTGGCCATCAGGCCTTCCCGCGCTTCGACCGGCGATCGCGAACTGCGGATGAGCGTGATCACCGCGTCGAGGTGATCGAGCGCAATCTTGAGGCCTTCCAGGATGTGGGCGCGGGCTTCGGCTTTCCGCAGCTCGAATTCGATTCGCCGACGAACCACGTCGCGCCGGAAATCGATGAACAGGTCGAGCATCTCGACCAGCGGCAGCACGCGCGGACGCCCGCCGACAATCGCCAGCGTGATGATCCCGAACGACGACTGCAGCGCGGTGTGCTTGTAGAGATTGTTCAGGACGACATCGGCCATCTCGCCGCGTTTGAGCTCGATGACGATGCGCATGCCGTCGCGATCGGATTCGTCGCGCAAATCCGAAATGCCCTCGACGACTTTCTCCCGCACCAGGTCGGCGATCTTTTCGATCAACCTCGCCTTGTTCACCTGATAGGGAATCTCGGTGACCACGATCGACTGGCGGTCGCCTTTTTTCGACACCTCGACTTCGGTCTTCGCGCGGATCGTGAGGGAGCCGCGGCCGGTGCGGAAGGCCAGTTCGATGCCGGCGCGTCCCACGATCTGGCCGCCGGTCGGAAAGTCGGGGCCGAGCACGATGCGCCTGACGCCCGCGTGCTTCTCGGCAAACGTGGCCTCGCGGTGTTCGATGAGCCAGACCACCCCGTCGATGATCTCGCGCAGGTTATGCGGCGGGATGTTGGTGGCCATGCCGACCGCGATGCCCGACGACCCGTTGATCAGCAGGTTCGGGATGGGCGACGGCAGCACGGTCGGCTCGGTGGTGGTCTCGTCGTAGTTCGGGACGAAGTCGACGGTCTCTTTGTCGAGATCGACCATCATCTCGTCGGCCAGTGCCTTGAGGCGGGCCTCGGTGTAGCGCATGGCCGCCGGCGGATCGCCGTCAACCGAACCGAAGTTGCCCTGCCCGTCCACCAGCGGATACCGCATGTTGAAGTCCTGCGCCATCCGGACAATCGTGTCGTAGATGGCCGCGTCGCCATGGGGGTGGAAATTGCCCATGACCTCGCCGACGATCTTGGCGCACTTGCGGTAGGTGCGACTCGACCCCAACCCCATCAGGCGCATGCCGTAGAGCGCACGGCGGTGCGACGGCTTCAACCCGTCGCGAACGTCGGGCAGCGCGCGCCCGATGATCACGCTCATGGCGTAATCCAGGTACGAGCGCTTCATCTCGTCTTCGATGGCGACGGGGATACGGGATGCAGAATCCATGATGCGGTGCGGTGTTCCTCTGCCTGATGCCGGGTCTGAAGACCCGGCCTCCATTTCAAGACCCGGCCTCTAGCTGAAGACCGGTCGCCATCTCAAGACCCGGTCTTCAACTGAAGACCCGGCGTCCCCCGCAAGAGCCGGTCTCCATCTGAAGGCCCGGCCGCGAGTGGTCTTTCGTCAGATATCCAGGTTCTTCACATCCAGCGCGTTGTCCTCGATAAACTTTCGCCGCGGTTCGACCTGATCGCCCATCAAGGTGGTGAACATCAAGTCGGCCTCGGTGTGATCTTCGGCGCGTACCTGCAACAGCGTCCGCACCTCCGGGTTCATCGTCGTCTCCCAGAGTTGCTCGGGATTCATTTCGCCCAGGCCCTTGTAGCGGTTAATGGCCACGCCGCGTTTTCCGGCCGCGAAGAAGTAGTCGACCAACTCTTCGAGATTCGACACCTGCACATCGGGGGTCTTGGCCTTGGGCCCGCGCGGCTTCGCCGGACCAACGACCTCGGCGACGGGGGCCGCCGCAACCGGCGCGTCGCCCTCTTCGGCAAGAGCGGCATCCGCCTCGCCCGCGTCGGTCTCGTGTTCGGCGTCGAGCGCCGTCACCGTGGCGGGCCACTGGAGATCCTTGATGTCGCGATACGTCGAACTGAGGGTCCGGAATTCGCTCGAGAGCACGAACTCGGCGCCCACCACCACGTTTCGCGTGTAGGGTCCGGTCCGGTCGTCAACCTCCACCCGGTACCGGTTGTGCTCCTCGTCGAACCGGACGTTGACGGCGCGCCGGTCCGACGCGAGATGCGCGGCCAGATCGTCCACGTGCGCGCGGTCGGCGAAAAACGCGCGGTCCATCGTCTCGCGGTCCAGCAGCGCCTTCAGCACGCCGCGGGTGAACCCGCGCCGCTCGGACGCCTGCGTCTGCGCGCGGAACGCGATGAGCCGCTGGAGAAGTTTCTCGAGTTCGGCCCCGGCCACACCCGGGCCGTCGCCGCCGAACTTCACGGAGCGGTTTTCGACCGCCCGGCGCACGAGGAAGATATCGAGCTCGCGTTCGTCTTTGATGTAGGTTTCGGCCTTGCCGCGCTTGACGCGAAACAGCGGCGGCTGCGCGATGAAGATGTACCCGCGGTTGATCATTTCGGGATACTGCCGGTAGAAGAACGTCAGCAGCAGTGTGCGGATGTGGGAGCCGTCCACGTCGGCGTCCGTCATGATGATGATGCGCTGGTACCGCAGTTTCTCGATGTCGAAATCCTCTTCGCCGATGCCGCAGCCAAGCGCCGCAATCAGCGTGCGGATTTCGTCGCTGCTGAGCATCTTGTCGAAGCGCGCCTTTTCGACGTTGAGGATCTTGCCTTTGAGCGGCAGGATGGCCTGGAACCGCCTGTCGCGGCCCTGCTTGGCCGAACCGCCAGCCGACTCGCCCTCGACCAGGTAGAGTTCGCTCAGCGCCGGGTCGCGCTCCTGGCAATCGGCGAGTTTTCCGGGCAGCGCGCTGTTGTCGAGCGCGCCCTTCCGCCGCACGAGGTCGCGGGCCTTGCGCGCCGCATCCCTCGCCCGCGCCGCGTCCACCGCCTTGACGATGATGCGCTTGGCGACCTGCGGGTTTTCCTCGAGGTAGGCGCCGAGCAGGTCGTTGACGATGGCCTCGACGATGCCCTTGACCTCGGTATTGCCGAGCTTGGTCTTGGTCTGGCCCTCGAACTGCGGCCGCGGGATCTTCACGCTGATGACAGCCGTGAGGCCTTCGCGGATGTCGTCGCCGCTGATGCCCTCGCCCGCATCCTTGGCGAGGTTGTTCTTGGCCGCGTACGAATTGATCGTCCGCGTAAGGGCGGCGCGGAACCCGGACAGGTGCGTGCCGCCTTCGTGCGTGTTGATGTTGTTGGCGAACGAGTAGAGCGTTTCCAGGTACGCGTCGTTCCACTGCAGCGCGATCTCGGCAATGATGCCGTCCTTGTCGCCCCGCATGTAGATCGGTTTCTCGTTGACCGCCACCTTGTTGGTGTTCAGGTGGGTGACAAACGAGACGATGCCGCCGTCGTACTTGAAGTCGTGCTGCTTGTTCTCACGCTCGTCGGCCAGCGTGATGCGGACACCGGGGTTGAGGAACGCCAGTTCGCGAAGCCGCTGCGCGAGCGTGTCGAAGCTGAACTCCAGCGTCTCGAAGATTTCTCCGTCGGGCTTGAAGTGCACCTTCGTGCCGCGGCGGCGCGTCGTGCCGGTCGCCACCAGGTCGCTGGCCGGCTTGCCGCGTTCGTAGGTCTGCTGGTAGACCTGCTCGTTGCGCCAGATTTCGAGGTCGAGCGTCTGCGACAGCGCGTTGACCACCGACACGCCGACCCCGTGCAGACCGCCCGACACCTTGTAGCTGTCGTTGTCGAACTTTCCGCCCGCATGCAGCACCGTCATCACGACTTCGGCCGCAGACCTGCCGCTTTCGTGCATGTCGACCGGGATGCCTCGGCCGTTGTCGATGACGGTGATCGAGTTGTCTTCGTGGATCGAGACGTTGACTTCGTCGCAGTACCCGGCAAGCGCTTCGTCGATCGAGTTGTCGACCACCTCGTAAACGAGATGGTGGAGGCCCAGCGGGCCGGTGGACCCGATGTACATGGCGGGGCGCTTGCGCACCGCCTCGAGGCCCTCGAGCACCTTGATCTTGTCGGCCGAGTAGTCGTCGGCGTCCGCGCCGGCAGGGCCGCTCAGGCCGGCTTCGTGCGACACCATCGGTGTCGCCTCGTCGCCAGTTGCTGGATTGCCCGTCACCGCCCGCACCGTCTCGGAATTGGCGCCCTGCAGCCGCTCTGTCTCGTCGTGCGCCATCAGATCCTCATAGGCATCACGACATAGGTGTAGTCGTAATCGGTCGTGCCGACCGGGCGCATCACGGTCTGGCTGACTTCGTCGCGGAACTCGATGGCGATGACGTCGGTCTGCACGGCGTTCAGGAAATCAATCACATACTGGGCGTTGAACGAAATCTGCAGCGCCGGGCCGCCATACTCGACGGCGAGCTCTTCGCGGGCTTCGCCGAGCTCCGGGCTGTGCGAGGCCACCACGACGTGGCCCGATTCCAGCGAGAACTTGACCGCGCGCGAACGCTCGTTCGACAACAGCGCCACGCGCCGAATCGCCGACTGAATGCGGTCGCGCTCGAACTCGATCCGCTTGTCGTTGTTCTTGGGAATCACCCGCTCGTAGGCGGGAAACTGGCCGTCAATCATCCGCGACACGAGCAACCGGCCGTCCACCTCGAAAAAAATGTGGTTCTCGCCTTTGGCAAACGAGATGTCTCCGTCGCCCTCGGTGAGCAGACGCCCGAGTTCGAGCATCGTTTTCTTCGGAAGGATCGTGCGCGATTCCTCGGTCTTGGTCGCGTCGCCCTGACGGGCGGCACTCACTAGCGCGAGACGATGACCATCGGTGGCCACCATCAGCATCCCGTCGGAGCGGAGCACGAGCAGCGCGCCGTTGAGAAAATACCGCGTGTCCTCGCCGGTAATCGCAAACTGGGTCTTCGCGACCATCTCGCGCAGTTGCGCACGGCCGATCAGCACGCTTTCGCCGACGGCCATCTCGGGCAGCGTCGGAAAATCTTCGCGGGGAAGCGTCTGCATCTTCGATTCGTAGCGATCGGCCGCCACCTTCACCGCGCCGGTCTTGTCTTCCTCGATGCGAATGTCGGTCTCGGGGAGTTCCTTGACGATTTCGTAGAACTTCTTCGCCGGAAGTGTGAGCGACCCCGGTTTCGAAACCGACGCAGCACACTTCGACCGTAAGCCGACCTCGAGGTCCGTCGCCGCCAGCCGCAGTTGATCGCCTTTGGCTTCGAGCAGGACGTTGGCGAGGATCGGAATCGTGTTCTTGCGTTCGACGATGCCCTGAAACAACTGCAGTTCTTTCAGGAGGTCGGTCTTCCGGACAACGAGTTCCATGATGTCCAGTCCTTGGGAGAATCAGTCACGTCTGCCGGGTATTTCTGTAACCCAGATAAGAAGATCCAGAGAACAATAAATTATACAGAAAAGAAGGCATGTTGAAAAGAGTAGAAACAGCCCTTAAGTGATTGTGAGACAAGAACTTGAGAGTGACGATTCCTGTTGACATTCCGTGCGTAATCAGAAGGTGTCCAGGCCAACCCTGTGGACGGTTTCGGCCGTCCGCGCCGGCTCCACAGGATCGCGCGATCGACGACTGTGGAAAACCTTCCCGATAGGCCCCGTCCCTCAACGCATACCCTCGATCAGCCTGTTGACAATGCTGTTGAAATCCCGGTCCGTCTTCCGGAGATTGTCGATCTTGCGAATCGAGTGGATCACGGTCGAGTGGTGCTTGCCGCCGAAGCCGCGGCCGATCTCGGGCAACGACGCGGTCGTCAGCATCTTGCACAAATACATCGCGATTTGCCTGGGCATCGCGATGGATTTCGAGTTGTTGCGCGACCGCAGTTCGGCCAGTTTCAGCTTGTAGTGATCGGCGACCGCCTTCTGAATCATGTCGATCGTGGTGGTCCGATCGTCGTGACCGATGACGTTCTTGAGCACTTCCTGCGCCAGGCCGATGGTAATCTCCCGGCCCGACAGGGAGGCGAACGCCAGCAGTCGAATCAGCGATCCCTCGAGCTCGCGGATGTTGGATTTGATCTTTTCGGCGATGTAGATGGCGACGTTGTCGGGCAGCGGCACGCCTTCGGCATCCGCCTTCTTCTTGAGAATCGCGACCTTGGTTTCGAGATCGGGCGGCTGAATGTCGGCAATCAAGCCCCATTCGAAGCGCGACCGCAGCCGCTCTTCGAGCGAAGCGATTTCGTTGGGCGGGCAGTCGCTGCTCAACACGATCTGTTTCTGCGAGTCGTGCAGGGCGTTGAAGGTATGGAAGAATTCGTTCTGCGTGCCTTCCTTGCCCGCCAGAAACTGAATGTCGTCGACCAGAAGCACGTCAACCGACCGGTAGCGCTCGCGAAAGCTCAAGACCCCGTCGTTCTTGACGGCGTTGATCATCTCGTTCATGAACCGTTCGGTCGAGATGTAAGTGAGCTTGAAATGCGGGTTGTGCCGTAGGACGTAATGGCCGATCGCATGCATCAGGTGGGTCTTGCCTAACCCGACGCCGCCGTAGATATAGAGCGGGTTGTACGACCGGCCAGGCGCTTCCGAGACGGCGCGACAGGCGGCCTCGGCAAACTGGTTCGACGGGCCGACCACGAACGTGTCGAAGAGGTACCGCTGGTTGAGGCCAACAGACGGGCCGCCCTCATACCCGCCGCCAGCATACGCGGCGGCCGCTTCTTCTTCCTCTTCCGGGGCGAGCGATGGAGCCGCTTCGGCAGCCAGCGGCAGATCGGTCTTGGGATCGGTGGCAAAAGTAATGGCCAGCATCGGACGATCGATTTCGCCGAGGGCTTCGTTGATGAGGCCGGAGTAGTGCTTGGTCAGCCAGTCCCGAAACAGGAGGTTGGGAACCCGGATCGTGACGGCATCGCCGACGAGCGAAACGAAGGTGGTCGGCTTGAACCAGGTGAAGAACGTATGCCGATTGATCTTGGTCTCGACGCGCGCGAGGATTTCGTCCCAAACGTTGTGGCTTTCCATTGATCGCCTTACGACTCAAGCCGAACCGCCATCCAGATTGGGTTTCGGCGACTTTCGCCCCTACGAAACCACCAAGAAGCGACTTTTGACCCTAACAGAACGTAAAAACACCCGTAAAATACGGCGTGGGCCGACCTTTCGCCTCAAGGGTTTTCCACATCTTTTTCCACATCTGTTGAAAAGTCCCCCGAGGACCCACCCCGGAAACCCCTAGGACATACCCTTGAAATCTCACATTCCGCCGGTCGATACCCCGGGTCAAAAACCGCCAGATGTCGTGCCAAATCTTGGTCGGCGATCGTCGATCTCGGCGTCGGCCTGTTTGGCTTCGTCGTGGGCGGTCTCGGGGCTCTGGAATGTACCACACGAGACAGGCACCGGGGACGAATTTTCTCGCGCGCGGCAAGCGACATCTTTGGGTTAGAGCGCCGCCATTGGTTGACGATTGAGCCGAGGCTCGCTAATATGAATGGTTCTGTTCTCAGTGTTTCGACTCACGTTGACGATTGTGTGAGTCCAGCAGAGCCAAAACCCAGGGTGCAAGCATGAAGCGCACGTTTCAGCCCAATGTTCGTCGTCGTAAGCGCACACACGGCTTTCTGGTCCGGATGGCTACGAAAGACGGCCAGCAGGTCTTGAAGCGCCGTCGCGCCAAAGGGCGCAAGCGCTTGACCGTTTCGTCCGAGTAGGGCGCACATCGGAGCCCACGTGACGCCAGACCCGCCAGCCGAACCTTGCGTCGCCACGCTTGAACACGTCGGGCTCGGGCGGCTTGAGCGGGTGCGTCGGCGGCCGGAGTTTCTGGCCAACTACGAGCGGGGGACGCGCTGTTCGAGCCGCCTGATGACGGTCTTTGTGATGGCCAATGGCGGCGCGATGGCCAGACTGGGGATCGCCGCCACACGCAAGTATGGCAATGCCGTCCAGCGAAATCGCGCCAAACGCCTCATTCGAGAGGTGTTTCGGCGTCATAAGCCCTTGGCACCGCTCGACGTGATCGTCGTGCCCAAGCGCGACATGCTCGTCGCCGACTACCAGACCGTCGAGTCCGATTATTGCGCCATTCTCACGAAGCGTCGGCACAAGATTCGCGGGGCGTAACGAGCATGGCCGGGTTCGTGACGCTCGCGAAGGCGGGAATCCAACCTGCGATCACTGGCTGACGCCAGACAGCAGGCCGCGGAGTGGTTCGGTGAGATCAGCCTGATAGACGATGCAGAGCATCCCTTCTCGCGTCATTCTCGGCATCTTGAAGGCGTATAAACGTCTTGTTTCGCCGCTATTTAGCGGTTCGTGTCGATACCTCCCCTCCTGCAGCGATTACATGGCTGAGGCCGTCAGGCGGCATGGTGCATTCTTCGGAGTGGGCCTTGGCCTGATGCGCGTAGGGCGGTGTCAACCTTTTGGCGGTTCCGGCCTCGACCCCGTGCCCCACTCCCTCCGGTGCACGGGTAGCCATTCTCGACGAGAGGCCTGATCGGATTTATGGAAAAGCGCGTCCTGATTGCCGTTGTGTTGTCGTTTCTGGTGCTCTACGGCTACCAGTCGCTGTTTATGCCGAAACAGGTGGCCAAACCCCCGGTCCGCGCCTCCGTTTCGGAGACCGCGACCGGGTCTGGTGCCAATGGCGCGTCGGCCGGCGGCAGTCAGCCAGCCACGACTGCGACGGGCGGCATCGCCCCGGCGACCACCCAGGCGGCCCCGGCTTCGACCCCTGCCGTCCAGGCGCCGACCGGCACGGGAGCAACGGTGCTGGTTGGCGACACGGAGCCGAAGGACGTCATCGTCGACACCCAGACGATTCACGCGGTGTTCACCAACCAGGGTGCGACGCTCAAGAACTGGAATCTCAAGCGGTACACCGACAAGGCAGGCAGAGCGCTCGACCTGGTGCCCCAGAACGTTGCGCGCAATGTTCGGGCGTTTTCGATCGACACCGGAAATCCTGCCGTCGACGAACGCCTCAACAACGTCCTGTTCCGTGTCGATGGCGGCGCAGCCAGCACAGACCCGAAGACCGGCGTGGTGCTGCTGGCGTTCGAATACCGCGAAGAGGGCGGCTTGCGCCTGCGCAAGACGTTCGCCATCAACCCGAAGAATTACACCATCGAAGCCAGTGCGGGTTCCGCCGCCGGGTTCGACATCAACAGCGTGGCGTTCAAGATGGGCGCGGGGCTTGGTGATGCCGCCGGCGCGGTTGCCAGCCAGTACGTGAAGAAGCCCGAAGGGATTTTGTTCCGAGCCGGGGCCATCGAACGCCACGATACCAAGGCGCTTGCGGCGCTGGCCACCTACGAGGGCGACGTGCGCTGGGGAGGCGTCGACGATCATTACTTCATCTCGACCGCCCTGTTTGCCGGGCCTGGCGCGCGCCTCACGTATGACACGATTTCCGTGCCCAATGCCGACGGAAAGACGACGACCGACTTTGTCGCGTATACCGTCAAGCCGCCGGCCGGGTCGAATGCGACCGTCAAGATTTTCTTCGGGCCCAAACAGTTTGATCTGCTCAAGAGCATCGACCAGGAGTTGGTGCGCGCGGTGGACTTTGGGTGGTTTGCCTTTATCGCGACGCCGCTGCTTGGGATGCTCAATGGCATCAACGACTACCTGCACAACTACGGGTGGTCGATTATCGCGCTCACGCTGTTCATCAACCTGGTCATCTTCCCGCTTCGGCACAAGAGCGTCGTGTCGATGCGCAAGATGCAGGAGCTGCAGCCCGAAATCAAGGTGATTCAGGACCGGTACAGCAAGCTGAAGGCGACCGATCCCGAAAAGCAGAAGATGAACACCGAGCTGATGGAGCTCTACAAGCAGCGCGGCGTGAACCCCGCCAGCGGTTGCCTGCCGATGCTGCTCACCATGCCCGTGCTGTTCGCGTTCTACAACCTGCTGTCGCAGGCCATCGAGTTGCGGGGCGCGCCGTTTGCGTTGTGGATCACCGACTTGTCGCTGCAGGATCCGCTGTATGTCACGCCCGTGCTGATGGGTATCACCATGGTCGTGCAGCAGAGGATGACGCCGTCTACCGCCGATCCTGTGCAGCAGAAGATGTTCATGTTCATGCCGATTGTGTTTACCGGCATGTTCTTGTGGGCGCCCAGCGGGCTGGTGATTTACTGGTTCTTCAGCAATTTGCTGGCGATCCTGCAGCAGGTGATTACCAACAAGATCATCGGGCCGCCCGTGGTGCGCGTGATTCGTCCGCCTGCCGAGCGGAAGATGAAGAAGGTCGGCGAAGGCCGGACCACCGAGGCGACCTAGTGGCCGGTCCCAGCTGAAGGGGTCGCGGATTCCGGAGCGCGGCGCCCGGATCGCCAGGCGCGACACGCGCGACACGCGGGAATACCGGGAGTATTTGAGCGTTGAGCAACGCCGCGAGCCGGGATGCCCCGGCCGGAAGGCGCTATCGATTCAGCCGAGAGAGGCCACTGGTTGGTGGTTGGCAGGGCGCGACGCCGCCAGCGGGCTTTTGCGGTTCGGTGGAGGCCGGGCGGGTGAGGTCGTGAGTGCGGTTGAAGGCCGTGGCGTTCGCGAGCGTGAGTGTGGTTCGATGGAGGCTGGGGTTGTCGCGCCGGCGATCGCCTCGCGGTTGCGAGGGTTGGCATTGCGTGCCGTCCGTCAGCGGGAGTTCGAGTTTCGATGGAGGCCGGGGCTTGATCCTCGGCGCACCGGTCCGTCGTGGCGGTGTTATCAGGCGATTAGGTAGGGAAGCCATGTCCGATTTGAACACGCGCATTGCCGACTTCGTCACCGCCGTCACCGCGGCGATGGGGCTGAATCTGACGGCCTCGATCGAGGATACGCCGGACGGGCCGCGGGTGAACATGGAGGGCGAGGGGGGCGACTTCCTCGTGCGAAAGCGCGGCGAGGCGCTGACGGCGCTGCAGCACATCACGTCGAGCGTGTTTCGAGACGATTTGCCCGAGGGACAGCGCCTGGCGGTCGATTGCCTGGGCTTCCAGCAGGACAAGGACGGCGAGTTGCGCAAAATGGCGAAGTTCCTTGCCGAAAAGGCGCTGCTTAACAAGGCGCCGCAGGAGATGGGTCCTCTCAACCCCTACGAGCGGCGCATCGTCCACCTCGCGATCCAGGAAGTGCCCAACGCGACGTCCGAATCGATTGGCGACGCGTTTATGAAGACCGTCATCATTTCGGGCCGGTCGTAACGACGCGCGGATCGGTCGGAATCCCACACACTGCTTGAATGGCGGGGCGGTGCCACCCGCGGCGCACAGCGTAGGCCGAGATCCTGAGCGGTGCTTGGCCCGCCACGGCTCGGGGGCATCGTTCGCGTCTGGTCTCGCCGCTCGGAAACTGATCCACTCGTGCCAGACCAACCGTCGCGATCGGTCGCGCCGGTCGGAAACTGATCCATTCGCCCTTAGATAGCGATGCGCCAGGGACCCCGATGGGTTTGCGGGACCCACGGGCCCGGTGTTCAGATTGGCGCGTCAGTGCTCGGCGGCACCACGCGGGGCACTCCGGGTAGGCCGAGATCCCGAGCGGTGTTCGGCGCACCACGGCTCGGCGGCATCGTTCGCGTCTGGTCTCGCCGCTCGGAAACTGATCCACTCGTGCCAGACCAGCCGTCGCGATCGGTCGCGCCGGTCGGAAACTGATCCATTCGCCCTTAGATAGCGATGCGCCCGGGATCCCGATGGGTTTGGGGGACCCACGGGCCCGGTGTTCAGATTGGCGTGTCAGTGCGCGGCGGTGCCACCCGCGGCGCACAGGGTAGGCCGAGATCCTGAGCGGTGTTTGGCCCGCCACGGTTCGGCGGCGGCGGCTGCTCGTCGGGGCGGGTAGTGTGGGCGGGTAGGTGTCGTCCGGTGGCCATCGGTGTAGGATGGCGATCGACACCGTGTTTTCCCCAACCGACACCATCGTGGCGATTGCGACACCGCCGGGGCGTGGCGGCATTGGTATTGTTCGCATCAGCGGATCGCGGGCCGTCGATGTCGCGCAGGCCGTCCTTTCGACACCTCATCCACTTGAACCCCGTCGTGCGACGCGCACGTTTGCTCGCGCGGTTGGGGCGGCAGCCCAACCTGGCGGCGGGGTACGGCCGGGAGCGGCAATCGACGAGGTGGTTGCGACCTACTTTCCTTCTCCGCATTCCTACACCACAGAGGACGTCGTCGAGATTGGCGCCCACGGCAGTCCGGCGGGTCTTCGAGAGATTGTGCGGTCGGCGGTGGCGGCTGGTGCGCGGCTGGCCGAGCGGGGCGAGTTTACGTTTCGCGCGTACCTTGGCGGGCGCATCGACCTGGTTCAGGCCGAGGCTGTGGCCGACCTTGTTGATTCGGTGACGCCGCTTCAAGCTCGCGTGGCGTTTGACCAGCTTGAGGGCACTCTCACGCGGGCGATCGGCGCGCTGGATGCGAGGCTTTTCGATCTGGTTGCGAAACTTGAGGCGTCAATCGACTTTCCCGACGAGGGATTTCACTTCGTGGGTGCAGCCGAGGTGGTTGCAGCGCTGAATGAGGTTCGGGGCGGCATTCTGCGATTGCTTGGGAGTGCCCGCATGGGACGGTTGGTTCGCGAGGGTCGGCAGGTCGCGATTGTCGGCAAGCCGAACGTGGGGAAGTCGAGCCTGTTCAATTGGCTCGTGGGCGCAGATCGGGCCATTGTGACGTCGGTGCCAGGGACGACGCGGGATTTACTCCGGGAGTCGGTGGATTTCGAAGGCGTCCGTTTGAGCCTGGTTGATACGGCGGGTATTCGGGAGGTTCTCGACGAGGTCGAGCGCGAGGGGGTCGAGCGCGCGCGGAGGGCACCAGCGGCGGCGGACGTTGTTTTTGTGGTGTTGGATGCGTCGCGTGAGGTTTCGGTTGAGGACCGGGACGTGTTGGCGCGAACGGCGGCGGTGCGGCGAGTCGTTGTGGTGAATAAGACGGACCTCCCTCGGGCCTGGAATCGGAATTTGGTTCGCGAGATCGAGGGCGATGCGGTGGTCGAGATTTCGTTGGCGACCGGGGCGGGGTTGCCGGCGCTGCGGGCGGCGACACTTGGCGCGCTGGAAGTTGACGGCGCGCTAATCGACGATCCGATGGTGACCAATATTCGGCACGAAGCGTTGCTGGGCCTGGCGTTGGCGTCGATCGAGCGTGCGATGTCGGGCCTCGAGACGAGAGGGGAACGACTGAACGAGGAGTTGATGTTAGCGGACTTGGCGGGCGCGCGGAGGGCGTTCGAGGAGGTTGTCGGGACGCGCACGCCAGATGACGTTCTGCGCGCAATCTTCGAGCGCTTTTGCATTGGTAAGTAAGTGCGCGAGCGACAGCGAGCAACGTGGTGCTGGCGTCGGGCTGACGAGGGGGCTGCGCGGCGGGTGTTCGAGGAGGTTGTCGGGGCGCGCACGCCTGATGACGTGCTGCGCGCAATCTTCGAGCGCTTCTGCGTAGGCAAGTGACCTCGCGAGTGGCGGGTGACTGCGCGAGTGGCAGGGGGCGTCGCGGGCCCGGCCGATCGGATGGCGCGTCGTGGACCGGACCGATTCGACAGGGCGCCGTGGTGCCGATTGATTGGAGCGCGCGTTGTGGATCCGACCGATTGGATGGCGCGTCGTGGACCCGACCGATTGGATGGTCCTGATTGCGCTATCGGAATCTGGCCTTGTGTGATGCCGAAATCTGGCCCACCGGTTACCCCGACCGACCTTTATGCTTTCGCGCGAGAAGGGGAGGGCCGGGCGTGGACATTTGGGCTGTTTCGAGGTGTGCGCGTGTGTGGGGGCTTTGCGCGTAGGCCGCTTGAGAATCGGGATCCGGCATGGGGTTGGGTTGATAGCGTTGTCGATATGGTCGTAATTGGGGCTGGGCACGGCGGCGCGAGCGGTCGTGAGAGGACATCGGGATCCGACATGGTGTTGATTGGATAGCGTTGTCGATGTGGCGGTAATTGGGGCTGGGCACGCTGGCGTTGAGGCGGCGTGGGCGGCTGCGCAAATGGGCTGTTCGGTGGTGATTTGCACGTTGTCTGACGGGACGGTGGCGCACATGCCGTGCAATCCCGCGGTGGGAGGGACGGCGAAGGGTCATCTGGTTCGCGAAGTTGATGCGCTCGGTGGGTTGATGGGTCGGGCGATTGATGCGACTGGGATTCAGTTCAAGTTGTTGAACAGAAGCCGTGGGGCGGCGGTGTGGTCGCCGCGGGCGCAGGCCGACAAGGCCCGGTATGCGGCGTGGGTGAAGGAGGCTTTGGGTGCGGAGCGTCGTGTGTCCTGGGCGTTTGGTGTTGTTGAGGGGTTACAGGCTTATGGGGACAATAATTGGTTGATTAGCCTAAACAACATGGATCTTGTGGCGAAGTCGGTTGTTGTGACCACGGGAACGTTTTTGAATGGCTTGATTCACGTCGGCCTGGAGCAGGTAGCGGCTGGGAGGGTCGGAGAGTTGGCGTCGGCTGCACTGGCCCATTCAATTCGGGGGTTCGGTTTTAGGATGGGCCGGCTCAAGACGGGGACGCCGCCACGGCTTCATCGGCGCAGCATCGATTTCGCCAGCGCCGTGGCCAACGGATTGTTCCACGTGGAACATGGCGACCCCGAGCCGGTTCCGTTTTCATTCATGACCGGCCGCATTTCTCGTCCCCAAGTAACCTGCCATCAATTGTTCACCAACGAACGGGTTCATCAGCTGGTCCGCGATCACGTTTCAGAGTCTCCGCTCTACAACGGCCAAATTTCAGGAATAGGTCCCCGATACTGCCCGTCGCTCGAGGACAAGATCGTCAAGTTTCCCGAACGAGAACGCCACCACGTGATTCTTGAACCTGAGGGCGTAGACGCCGACGAGATATACGTGAATGGTCTTTCGATGAGTTTACCAAGGGAAATTCAGCAACGGATTGTCGAGGCGCTACCTGGTCTTGAGGGCGCCGAGATGATTCGTCCGGCCTACGCCGTCGAATACGATTTTGTCCAGCCGACTGAACTGAAGCCGAGTCTCGAAACGAAGCGACAGCCCGGTCTTTTTCTGGCCGGCCAAATCAATGGCACGTCTGGGTATGAAGAGGCGGCTGGCCAAGGTGTAGTGGCGGGAATTAATGCGGCGCTTTCTGTGAGAAAGCTTCCGCCCTTCGTCTTGGGCCGAGACGAGGCCTACATCGGTATCATGATCGACGATTTGGTAACGAAGGGATGCCTGGAGCCCTACCGGATGTTTACGTCGCGAGCCGAGTATCGCCTCTTGTTGAGGGCCGATAACGCGGATTTGCGCCTGACGCCTCGAGGTAGACGCGTTGGTGTGGTTCAAAGCGACCGATGGGAGAAATTCGAGGAGCGGAAAGCCAGGCTGGACAGGAATATCACCGCCATTTCGCGGGGAATGAGCCGGCGAGACGATGGGAGAGAGATAGCGGTGGCGCAGCGGCTTCGTCAGCCTGGTGTATCGCTGGAGATGCTGTGGCGAGAGGGCTCTGTCGATCTCGACGTCGATTCCAACGGCGCCCACCACGATCTCGCCACGGCCGAAACGATCATCAAGTATGAGGGATATCTTCAGCGGGAGGCGGCCGAAGTGGAAAAAGCCCGGTCGGACGAAGGTCGTGCTATCCCTCGGGGGTTCGCGTATGAGAGAATCCCTGGGTTATCGCGAGAGGTCGTGCAACGTCTCGCCGAAGTTGAGCCGATAACGGTAGGGCAGGCATCGCGAATTCCTGGCGTAACGCCAGCTGCCGTCGCGTTGGTCGTGGTTTTCTTGAAACGACTATCGAATGACACCTCGAGAATTTTCGGATCGGCTCGCGAAACGCGCTCGGAAGGTGGGATTGACACTCGATCCTTCCCTGTCTGACGCGCTCGGCACCTACTACCGTCTGCTCGAGTTCTGGAATCAAAAAATTAATCTAACGGCATTTTCATTGGTCGATGCGCCAGATGAGGCCATCGATCGTCTATTGATTGAGCCATTAGTCGCAGCCCGGTTGTTCCATACACCGCATGCCCACGGACACGCCCACATTCAAATGGGGTCGCACCCGCGCGTCCTGGACATCGGTTCCGGTGGTGGGTCACCTGCCATTCCTCTCAAACTCGCGACCCCGTCGATTCACCTCTTGATGGTGGAATCCAAGACGAGAAAATCGGCATTTCTTAGAGAGGCCATCCGGCATCTCGACCTCAAAGACACTGCCGTCGAAACTGCGCGTGCAGAAGACTTACTTACCAGGCCAGAGCTCCACGAGGCTCAAGACGCCGTGACGGTTCGCGCCGTCAGGATCGAACAAAAGCTCCTCGCCAGGGTACAAGCGTTTCTCAGGCTCGGCGGGCGAATCATGCTCTTTCGGAGCAACGTCTCCAACGAAGCCCCGCCGCAAGTCGCCCCACCCCTGGCCTACGAGGCAACGCTGCCTCTCGTCGAATCCCTGCACAGCCGACTCATCATTCTCAGAAAAGTCCTGTAAAACACCCCGTTCCACGTGGAACACTCGTCCATTTAGAACGCCAGACGATTCCGTTCTCCGCCACTTTCGTGATATCCTCCACCTGTCGATTCAATAATCACGGTTGTTTTCTGGTAATTGGCCTAATGGGAAAAATCCTCGCTGTCGCAAACCAGAAAGGCGGCGTCGGCAAAACCACCACCGCCATCAACCTCGGCGCCTCCCTCGCACTCGCCGACCAACGCGTCCTCCTGGTCGACGCCGACCCGCAGTGCAACCTCACTAGCGGCGTCGGCCTCAAAGGCCAGCGAGCCGCCGCCGGTAACATCTACGACGCCATGCTCGTCGACGACGTCACCAACCCCGCACAATTCGTCCTGCCCACAAAAGTGCAGGGCCTCTTCGCCATTCCCGCAGACCGAAACCTCGCCGGAGCCGAAGTCGAACTGGTCCCACTGCTCGCTCGCGAATCACGCCTCCGGCGCATCGTCCACCCACTCCGGCACGACTACGACTACATCTTGATCGATTGCCCTCCCTCGCTCGGCCTGCTCACACTCAACGCCCTGGTCGCCTGCGACGCCGTCCTCATCCCGCTCCACTGCGAATACTTCGCCCTCGAAGGCCTGGCCGACCTCGTCGCGACACTCAAACGCGTTCGCGCCGTCCTCAACCCCGCCCTCGATATCGACGGGGTCGTCCTCACGATGTACGACGACCGGACAAACCTGGGCCAGCAGGTGTCGCGCGACGTCCGCGAGTTCTTCAAAGAAAAAGTCTTTCACACCGTCATCCCACGCAACATCCGGCTCGGCGAAGCGCCCAGCCATGGCATGCCGGTGATCCTCTACGACGTCAAATCGCGCGGCGCCGAGGCCTACGTCTCGCTCGCGAAAGAAATGCTGGCGCGCAACGGCCGCGCGCCACACGCGGCTCCCGCAGACCACATCCAATAACCAGGAACGACGATGTCTGAGAAACGACCCGCGCTCGGCAGGGGACTCGGCGCACTGATTGGCGAACCGCTCTCGTCCGCGGTGCCAGCGGCAGGCGCCCCGTTCGAAGTCGCCATCGGCCAACTCTCGCCCAACGCGTACCAGCCCCGCTCCCGCCCCGAAGACGCCGATATCGACGACCTCGCGCGATCGATCCACGCCAGCGGAATCATTCAGCCAATCGTGGTCCGGCACGTCGATGGCGCGTATCAAATCATCACGGGCGAGCGCCGGTGGCGAGCCGCGCAGCGGGCCGGCCTCTCGACGGTTCCCGTGGTCGTGCGCGACGTGCCGGGCGACCACGACCAGAAGCTACTCGTGTGGGCGCTCGTCGAGAACATCCAGCGCAAGAACCTCAACCCCATCGACGAAGGCAAGGCCTATCAGCAGCTCGCCGACGATTTTCACCTCAAGCAGGAAGAAATCGCGGCAGTGGTGGGCAAAGACCGCTCCACCGTCGCCAACAGCATGCGGCTCCTCAAACTCCCGGCCGAGGTGCAAGACGCGGTGTCGGCAGGCCGCCTCACGATGGGTCACGCCAGAGCCCTGCTCGCGCTCGACACCGAACTGGCGCAGCGCAACCTTGCTCGCGATATCGTCGCGCGCGGCTTCTCGGTGCGCGAAACAGAAGAACTTGTCACCAGGGCTCTGACACAGGGCAAGAGCGGCACGGACCCGCAAAAGCCCGCCGCCGCGAAAATCGCCGATGTCCACACGCGCGCCGCCCAGGACAAGATGCGCCTCGCGCTGGGAACCCACGTGGATATCGTTCGCCGGGGCAAAGGCGGCGTCATCCGCATCGCCTTCAAGAACGAGGACGAACTGCAGCGGCTCTACGAATCACTGACGGAGCGATAAGACCATGACCAAACGTCTCACCGAGATGGTTTCCTGCTCGGGTTGAGCGAGCAAACTCGCCGCAGGCGAGCTCGCTCAGGTCCTGAGTGATATTCCGGCGCAGCAAGACGACCGCATCCTGATTGACTTCCGGACCGCGGACGACGCCGGTGTGTACAAATGGGCGGAAGGACCAGCGCTGGTCCAGACGGTCGATTTCTTCACGCCCATCGTCGACGACCCCTACACCTACGGCCAGATCGCGGCGGCCAATGCTTTGAGCGACGTCTACGCAATGGGCGGACGTCCGCTCACCGCGCTCGCCATTGCAGGCTTCCCGAAAAAGGATTTCGACACCGCCACCATTCGCGCCATCTTCCAGGGTGGATTCGACAAACTGCGCGAGGCCGGCGTGGCGCTGCTCGGCGGCCATACCGTCCAGGACAACGAGATCAAGTTTGGCTACGCCGTCACCGGGGAGATCGACCCGGCGCGCATCCTGTCGAACGCAGGCGCCCGCCCGGGCGACCAACTCTTTCTCACCAAGGCCATCGGCACCGGCGTCGTCGGCACGTCCATCAAAGCCGGTCGGGCAAGCGAATCGGTGATGTCGGCCGCGATACGATCGATGGTGCAGTTGAATCGAGACGCCGCCGACACGCTTCGCGCGCTGCCGGCCGGTTTCGTCCATGCCTGCACCGACATCACCGGCTTCGGCCTCGTCGGGCATGCCTGCGAAATGGCCGCCGCGAGCCACGTGACGATTCGAATCGACGCCCGATTGGTACCGCTGCTCAACGGCGCGCTGGCGCTGGCCGCCGACAGCAAGTCCGGCGGCATGCGCAGCAATCACGACCACTTCGAGAAACGCGTGAGGTTGGCGGACAGCCTCGATCCGAACGTTGCATTGTTGCTCTTCGATCCGCAGACTTCGGGTGGCTTGTTGATCGCCGCCGCGGCGGAGCATGCGGCCGATGTCGAAAAAGCGCTCACCCGCGCCGGCGTGGTCGCCATGCGAATCGGAGAGGCGCTTCCAGAAGGCGCCATGCTGCTAGAGGTCGTCTAAGGCGGGCCGCCCGGGTCCCATAGTTTCGGGCGATGGGTGTTGCGCCTATTCGCGCTCCGGTGGCGCTTGCCCACCCAGCGGCAAATGCGTGAGGACCAGCCTCACGACGAGGCGTGCCGAGTCGCGCGCCAGGACGGCGTCGGCCACGCGATAAAAATCCGACGGGGTGAGATCCTCTGCTCCGTAGAACGCCAGATCACGGTCGCGCCGAAGAGAACGCGAGGCGGCGGCGAGGCACGGGAGTTCGGCCTGGAGCGCCTCCGGAATTCTCGTTCGTTCGGCCTCGAGCACATCGGCGACGTCGTGAATCCTCGGCGGCTCGACGCCGCACGCGCGCAGCAGTCCTTTGAGCGCCAGCTCGACGACTTCTTGCGATTCGCGAACCACGTCCGCCCAGCTCTCTGCATCGAAAAGCACATCCAGCGCGCGGAGCCGCACCTCGGCCCGTCTCAGGTGATCGACCGCCAGTTTCTGGTTGCGCATCAGGCTGCCACCGCCCAGTAGGGTTGGCCATGAACAACTCGCCGAATGAAATGTCCCGCGGCAATTTCGGCGCGAACGGCCGCCAAATGACGGGTCAGCGCGCCATTTCGCTCAACGAGCACGACGCCGTCGATCGCCGCCTCACACCACGCGCCAGCGCCCGTTGATGGAAGTGTAGGGATATGCACAAAGTGAGGGTCGAGTGTTCGATTGGAACCCCCCGGAGGCACAGCATCCCAATCACGATAGAGAGATCGGGTCAGCGGTAGGGATTCGTCGATGACCACCAAGGTGTCGAAGTCGGAGCTCGCTGACGCCGCGCCCCTGGGATACGACCCAAACGCCAGCACGCCAACCAGTTTGTCCGCGAATTGTGCGACGGCGCGATCCACGGCGTCACGAGCGCACGGGTCGAGCAGCATGGATGGACCCGGAAGGCTCAATCGTCGGACGCAGTACTCGTTGAGGGACACATCGAAGGCCTTCGCGGCCTCATGAAGACGCGTGTGCAAATCTACGGAAAGGCGGAGCAAGAACCGCCCCGAGACAGAGCTGGTCTGGGAACGTTTCATCTGATCGATGATATCACAACACCGATCTAAGTGATATCATTCTGGCTGCCCCACCGCGCGACCCCGCGCGAGACCAATACCGGATTGGTGTTGCGTCGCGTAACCGCGGGGCCCAACCGCGGCGTCTGACCCCGGGGTCAGGCCCGGTGCCTGACCCCGAAAACTAACCTCGGCGTCCGACCCCGGGGTCAGACCCGGTGCCTGACCCCGAAAACTAACCTCGGTGTTTGACCTCGGTGTCTGACCCCAAAAACAAACCCCGGTGCCTGACCCCAAAAACTAACTGCGGCTGCGGGGCCGCACCACCACGCGCGCCGGCGAGCCCTCCGCGCCCAGAAGCTTGAGCGGCAGGCAAATCAGATCGACAGGTCCCGGTTTCACGTTGCTCAGGTTCATCCCCTCGATCACCCAGATGCCCGCGCCAAGCAGCGCCAGGTGCGTCTCCCGACCGTCTTTCTTATACGCGCCCACCGACAAGTAATCGACACCGACCAGCAGCACCTGCCGATCCGCCAGAAACCTGGCCGCGTCTGGCGAAATATAGACAAAATCCTCGACGAAGCTATCGTCGCGCCAGCAGCGACTCGAATTCCTGGTTCGAAACAGAACCCGCTCGCCGCGTCGGATGCGGTGTTCGGCAAGCTCTTTCGGCCCGATGCATACCGAAGAGCGGATCGCGATCACCCTGGCCCGCCCAATCACCGCGTCGAGCGGCAGGTGATCGATTGTCTGGCCGCCCCGCACGAAATGCGCCGGGGCATCCATGTGCGTGCCAGAATGCGACCCCATCTCCACCGACGACAGCGTCGCCGAATCGCCGCGATCGAGGCTCTTGGTCTGGGTAATCCGCACGGCTGCGTCGCCGGGCCAGTGCACCATGTCCGTCTTGAGCGGCACCGACACGTCCATCCACTTCGAAGCCATGGGAACCCTCCATCCGTAAGCGAACACCGCGTATTTCAGCCAGACGTTGATGAACCATTATTCTGTCTTGTCACACCACCATCGACAACCTTCCCGCAACTCGCCATCCACACTAACCCCGCCCCTCGCTATCCACACACATCCCGCGCCACCCACCCCCGGTTGCCCGCAACGACCACCGCATAAGCGTGGCGCCCAACGGGCGTCGTCGTCAAAAACACCATCGCCCACTGGACCATCACCCTCAATCCCGTATAGAATCTTGGTTTTGGCGTTAGGCATGAGTGTGTCGTACGTGGAGGCGAAGGCGTGCTTCCGGACCTCTCGGTACTCTGGGTTATTGCGGCCATCCTGCTGCTGGCGGTCATTCTCGACCGGTGGCTGTTCAAGCCCGTGCTGCGCGTGATTCGCGAGCGCGAAACTGCCATCCAGTCCGCGATGCAGGCGGCAGAAGCGGCTGCGGCGACGGCCAAAGCCGCGAGCGCGGAGTTCGACGCGAAGATGAACGCGGCGCGCACCGACCTCTACAAGCAACTGGACGACCGCCGTAAGGCGGGCGACGCCTACCGCAACGAATTGATGGCGAAGACGCGCGAAGAGGTCGACAAGACCCTGGCGGAGGCGCGGACGCAACTCGACTCGCAGGTGGCTCAGGCCAGAACGACGCTCGAACGAGACGCGGATCAACTTGGCCGCGAGATCGCAGACAAGGTCCTTGGTCGCGCGAACTGACGCCGTGATCGCTTTCGGGATGCAACCGCAGATGCGCCCGACGGACCTCGAACCGCCAGCGTGCCACCCGCGGGCGTCGCACCAACGGCCCGCGTCGACGGGGAGAAACGCGTCAGGCCTCCGGGCCCGGCGTGAGGATATCGGGGCAGATCACATGCGCGTGCCGGTCCGACACATTTTCGCCTGCGGCGTCATCGTTGCGGCGATCGTCTTTGCCTCCACGAATACGCTATCCGCGAATGCGCCAGTCGCGCAGGCCCAGGCCGATCACGCGGCGACACCTCAGGCGACACCTCCGGCGACGCCGCCCGCGCACCAGGCCGACGCCACTCCCGCAGCCGACACGGCTTCCCAGCCCGCGTCGCAACCACCGGCCAAAGGGGCGCATCAGGCCGAAGACGCCGCCGACAGACAGCACCGGGCTGCGACCACCGCGGGCGCGGATCACGAAGAAGCCGCCGCCGACCATGGCAATCCTCTGATTGGCACCATCGCGAGGCTGTTCAACTTCTCGCTTCTGGTCGGCACGCTCTTTTACCTGCTTCGTTCGCCATTTGCCGCGTATCTCGCCGCGCGCTCGACTCAGATCCGCGAGCGGCTCGTCAGGGCTGCCGACATGCGCACAGCCGCCGCCGCCGAACAGGTCGCGATCGCGCAAAAGATGCAGACGCTTCCATCCGAACTCGAGGCGCTCCGCGCGACCGGCGCCACGGAAGTGGCCGCCGAAGAGGTGCGCATTCGCCAGGCCGCCGAAGCCGAGCGCGCGCGGTTGCTCGACGTGACGAATCGCGAGATTACGACACAGCTCAGAATTGCCGAACGCGAACTGACCAACACGGCCGCCGATCTCGCCGTGGCCATCGCGTCCGAGCGCGTGAAATCCACGATCACCGACGCGGATCAGGTCCGCCTCGTCGATCGCTATTTGGCGCAAGTCGGGAACTAGACGATGACACGACGAGCCAGTGCAGCGCGTTACGCCAGGGCGTTACTCGACGTGGCCCTCGCGGAATCCGATCCGCAGGTGATCGAGGAGCAACTCGCCGCGGTCACCGACGTGTTCCGCAGCCACGCCGACCTGTGGAGCGTGGTGACGAATCCCGCCGTGCCGGTCACGCGGAAGCAGGCCATCGTGTCGGCGCTCTTGCCGAAGCTCGAGCTCAACCCCATCCTCGCCAAGCTGTTGACGATGATGGTTGGCCGCGACCGTCTGGCGCTGCTTCCGGAGCTACTGGAGACGTACCGCAGCCGGCTGATGGACCACCAGAAAGTGGTTCGGGCGCAGGTGACCTCGGCGGTTCCGATTCCGGCGGACCGGGTCAAGAAGCTGGAAGCGAGCTTGGGCGCGCTGACAGGCCGCAAGGTGTTGATGACGACAGCCACCGACCCGTCGATGATGGGCGGCGTCGTCACGCGCATCGGCAGCACGGTGTACGACGGCAGCGTCAAGCGCCAGTTGGAAAAGATGCGGGAACGATTGGGCAGCGCGAGATAGATCGCAGAGGCGCGGGTCATCGCCCCGTTGGCGTAGCGGCCGCCGGTAGAGAATCGTTGGGGCGCGGGCGATCGCGCCCGCCCAGAGTGCGAAATAGAGGCCGGGTCTTCAGGCCCGGCGAGACAGCAGATACGACCATATGAACATCAAGGCCGAAGAGATCACCAAAGTCATCCGCGAGCAGATTGGCAGCCAGGCCATCGACGTCGACGTTTCCGAGGTCGGCAGCGTCGTGGTCGTGGGCGATGGCATTGCCCGCGTGCATGGCGTCGAGAACACGATGGCTGGCGAGATGCTCGAGTTCCCGCACGGCGTGTTCGGCATCGCGCTGAACCTCGAAGAGGACAGCGTCGGCACCGTGCTCCTCGGCGAATACCACTCCATCAAGGAAGGCGACCCGGTGAAGCGGACCGGCCGCATCATCTCGGTGCCGGTCGGTGACGAGTTGGTGGGCCGCGTCGTCAACTCGCTCGGGTTCCCCGTTGACGGCAAGGGACCGATCGCGACCAAGTTGTTCTCGCCGATCGAGCGCATCGCGCCAGGCGTCGTGGCGCGGCAGCCCGTGCGCGAACCCCTGCAGACCGGTCTCAAGGCGATTGACGCGATGGTGCCGATCGGCCGTGGCCAGCGCGAATTGATCATTGGCGACCGCCAGACCGGCAAGACCGCCATCGCGGTCGACACGATCATCAACCAGAAGGGCCAGAACGTCATCTGCATCTACAACGCGATTGGCCAGAAGCAGTCGACCATTGCGCAGGTGGTCAAGACGCTCGAGGCCAACGGCGCGATGGAGTACTCGATCGTGGTGGCCGCGGCCGCCTCCGATCCCGCGGCGATGCTCTACATCAGCCCGTATTCGGCGTGCGCGATGGGCGAGTACTTCCGCGACAACGGCAAGCACGCGCTGTGCATCTACGACGACCTTTCGAAGCACGCTCAGGCGTACCGCGAAATCTCACTGCTCCTGCGCCGTCCGCCGGGCCGCGAAGCGTACCCCGGCGACGTCTTCTACCTGCATTCGCGTTTGCTTGAGCGCGCGGCGAAGATGAACAAGGAGCACGGCGGCGGATCGCTGACGGCGCTGCCGATCATCGAAACGCAAGCCGGCGACTTGTCCGCGTACATCCCGACCAACGTCATCTCGATTACCGACGGCCAGATCTTTCTGGAATCAGACCTGTTCCACCAGGGCGTGCGCCCGGCCATCAACGTCGGCAACTCGGTGTCGCGCGTCGGCGGGTCGGCCCAGGTAAAGGCGATGCGCCAGGTGGCCGGCACCCTGCGCCTCGACATGGCGCAGTATCGCGAACTGGCGGCGTTCGCGCAGTTCGGCAGCGACCTCGACAAGGCGACGCAGTCGCAGCTGAATCGCGGACGGCGCCTGGTCGAGATCCTCAAGCAGCCGCAATACCAGCCGCTGCCGGTTGAGAAACAGGTGCTGATGATCTTCGCCGGCACCAACGGCTATCTCGATCCGGTCGATGTGGAGCACGTCGGCGAGTACGAGCAGGAACTTTACCGCTTCTTAGATGCGCGGAAGGCGTCGATTCTGCGGACCATTGCCGAGAAGAAGCAACTCGATGACGCGCTCAAGGTCGAGATGGCCGCGGCGCTCAAAGAGTTCGGGGAAGCCTTCGCGGCGAGCAAGAAGACGGCGGTTGCGTAATGCCTTCGCTTATTGACCTTCGGCGCCGGACCCGCGCGGTCAAGTCGACGCAGCAGATCACCAAGGCGATGAAGATGATCGCCGCGTCGAGGCTGCGCAAGTCGCAGGATCGCATCATCAACGCGCGCCCGTTCTCCAACCAGATGCTGCGCGTGTTGAGGGGGCTGGCCGCCCGCACGGATCCGTCGGTGCATCCGCTGCTCGCGATCCGCGAAGAAAAATCGGCGCTCATCATCGTCGTCACCGCCGACAAGGGCCTGTGCGGCAGTTTCAACACGAACATCCTCAAAGCCGCCAGCCATGTCGTGCTTGGGGACCAGTCGCGCAGAGTGACGCTCGGGTTGATTGGCCGCAAGGGCCGCGATTTCTTCCGCCGTCGAGGTTACGTGCCGGCCATCGAGCGCGTCGGCATCTTCCAGCGCCTCAGTTTCGAAGACGCGCGCGAAATTGCCGATCTGGCGGCCGAGCAGTTCATCGACCAGAAGGTGGACGCGGTCCACCTGGTGTACAACGAGTTCAAGTCGGTCATCCAGCAGCGCGTGGTCTCCGAGCAGTTGCTGCCGATTCCGCGTGAACAACTCGACGGCGAGTCGCCCGCCGCCCGGGTGGATTACATCTACGAACCCGATGAGCCGGCGCTGCTCGCCCAGTTGCTGCCGACCTACGTGCGGACGCACGTGTGGCGCGTGCTGCTCGAATCGGGCGCGGCAGAAAACGCCGCGCGGATGACGGCGATGGACGCCGCGTCGAAAAACGCGACGGAGATGATCGACAACCTGACGCTCTACATGAACAAGGTCAGGCAGGCGGCCATCACGCGCGAAATCATCGAAGTGGTGTCGGGCGCGCAGGCGCTGTAGGGACGCGATTGCTTGCGCCCCTGCGGAATACCAGGGGCGTTCAGAATGCAGGGCCAATTGTGATGGTCCGTGGCGAGGGCAGAGAACGAACGTAGGGGCGAGTTTCATCGCGCCCGTGAGCAGGATGACGAATCGTATGAGCACAGCCGCAACCCAACGTGAAGGCCGCATCGTCCAGGTGATCGGGCCCGTCGTGGACGTCGAATTTCCGGGCGGCGACCTGCCCCCGATCTACAACGCGCTCCACATCAAGGCCGAGGTCGCAGATCGTAAGTTCGACATCATCGTCGAGGTCGAGCAGCACCTCGGTGAGGGACGCGTGCGCACCGTCGCGATGAAGCCGACCGACGGCCTGCAGCGCGGCATGAAGGTGGTCGACACGGGCGCGCCCATCACGATGCCGGTCGGACCCCAGACGCTGGGTCGCGTGCTCAACGTGCTCGGCGAACCCGTCGATTTCCCCGACCAGCCGGTCAATGCGGCCGAACGGTGGCCCATTCATCGCGCGGCGCCGACCCTCGAACAGCAGTCCACCGAATTGAAGATGTTCGAGACCGGCATCAAGGTCGTCGACCTGCTCGAACCCTACCTGCAGGGCGGAAAGATCGGCCTGTTCGGTGGAGCCGGCGTCGGCAAGACCGTCATCATTCAGGAACTGATCCACAACATCGCCCTGAAGCACGGCGGCGTGTCGGTGTTTGCCGGTGTCGGCGAACGGACGCGCGAGGGCAATGACCTCTGGTTGGAATTCCAGGAAAGCGGCGTCATCAAGGCGGGCGTCCCCGAGGAATCACGCGCGGCGCTGGTCTACGGCCAGATGACCGAACCCCCGGGCGCGCGCCTTCGTGTGGCGCTGTCGGCGCTGACGGTCGCCGAGTACTTCCGCGACGCCGAGAACAAGGACGTGCTCCTGTTCATCGACAACATTTTCCGGTTCACACAGGCCGGATCCGAAGTGTCGGCGCTGCTCGGCCGTATGCCGTCGGCGGTCGGTTACCAGCCGACTCTCGCGACCGAAATGGGCGAACTGCAGGAACGCATCACCTCCACCAAAACGGGGTCGATCACCTCCGTGCAGGCGATTTACGTGCCGGCCGACGACTACACCGACCCGGCTCCGGCGACCACCTTCGCGCATCTGGATGCGACGACGAACCTGTCGCGCGCCATCGTCGAACTCGGAATCTATCCCGCGGTCGACCCGCTGGCATCGACGTCCCGCATTCTCGATCCGCACGTCATCGGGTGGGAGCACTACAACGTCGCCCGCCAGGTCAAGCAGGTGCTGCAGCGGTACAAGGATCTGCAGGACATCATCGCGATTCTCGGTATCGACGAACTCTCGGAAGACGACAAGCTCATCGTGGGCCGCGCGCGCAAAATCCAGCGGTTCCTGTCGCAGCCGTTCCACGTCGCCGAGCAGTTCACCGGTCTCAAGGGCAAGTACGTGCCGGTCAAAGAAACGATCAAGGGCTTCAAGGAGATCGTCGACGGCAAGCACGACGCGCTGCCGGAGCAGGCGTTCTACCTGGTCGGCACCATCGAAGAGGCCGTTGCCAAGGCCGAATCGATGAAGACCGCGGTATAGATTTGTAGCAGGATGGAGGCCGGGTCTTCGGACCCGGCAATGGGATACACGATGGCTCTGCCGGCACATTTGACGCTCGAAATCGTGACGCCCGATCACGCCATCGCCCACGAAGAGGTGGACGAGGTGCAGTTGCCCGGCACGGAAGGCTATCTCGGTATCCTTCCGGGCCACACGCCCCTGCTCACCAGCCTGAAGGTGGGGCCGCTCTGGTACCGCAAGGGCACCGAAAAGCACTATCTTTCGATCGCGTTCGGATTCGCCGAAGTGCTGCCGGACCGCGTTCGCCTGCTGGCCCAGATTGCCGAACGTGCCGAAGACATCGACTTGCGTCGCGCCGAAGAAGCGCGGCGCCGGGCCGAAGATCGCATGCAGGCCGCGCGAGGCGGGGCCGCCAACATCGATCTGGAACGTGCGCGCGTGGCGCTCATCAAGGCGATGAGCCGACTCCAGGTCGCGACCAAGGCGCGAACCAGAATCTGATGCACATTCTGTCCGCGGCATCGACAGACCCGGGCCTTCGTCGCGAATCCAACGAAGACAGTTTCTCTCTGCGCCCAACGCTCGGTCTGTTTCTCGTGGCCGACGGCATGGGCGGCCACGCCGCCGGCGAAGTCGCGTCGCGCGTCGCGGTCGACGTCATCGAAGCCTACGTCGAACATACAGAAGGACAGGGCATCCAGGCCACCTGGCCGTTCGGCTACAATCCGGCCATCGGCCTCGATGGCAACCGAATCGCGTCGGCGTTCAAACTCGCCAACCGTCAGATTCAGCAGCGCACCGTTGACGATGCGTCGTTGCGCGGCATGGCGACGACGGCGGTCGCGCTGCTTCTTGCGCAACCACCTGCTGGATCCGATCTGTCTCCAGGCGCGCCGGCCGACACGACGGGCGAAGCGCAGACGCTGACGGCCCTGGTGGCGCACGTGGGAGACAGCCGCGCGTACTTATGGCGCGATGGACGCCTTGAACAGATCACGCGGGACCATTCCTGGGTCGAAGAACAAATCGCGTCCGGGGCGATGACCGAACAGGACGCACGGCGACACCCGTGGCGGAACCTGGTGACGCGCGCGCTCACCGGCACCGACGAGCCCGACGTGGAGTTGACGCCCGTCTCGCTCGAGCCTGGCGATCGCGTTCTCATCTGCAGCGACGGCCTCTCGACGCCGATCGACGACACCGCCATCGCCGGGATTGTCGCGCACGCGCCGGTTGGCGATCCCGGCCCGCTGTGCACCGCGCTCATAGAGGCGGCCAACGCCGCCGGCGGCCCCGACAACATCACGGTCGTCGTCGTCGACGTGACGGCCTGATGCTCAAGAATCTCTCGAATCTGCTCAAGTATCGGCAGCTCGTCCAGAGTCTGGTGGCGCGCGAGCTGAAGGCACGCTACAGGGCGTCGGTGTTGGGCTTCTTCTGGTCCTTCATCAACCCGCTGCTCCTGCTCCTCATCTACACGTTCGTCTTTTCGTACGTGTTGCCGTCGCGGCAGCCCGACATGAATCCCTACGCGCTGTTCCTGTTCTGCGGCATCCTCCCGTGGACGTGGTTTTCGTCGTCTCTGCTCGAATCATCCAACGTCCTGATCGCCGGCGGCAATCTCATCAAAAAAGTCCTCTTCCCTGCCGAAGTGCTCCCCATCGTCACCGTTCTGGCGAACATGGTGCACTTTCTGCTGGGATTGCCGATCCTGGTGGGGTTCTTGATCTACTATCAGGCTCCCCTGCAATTGTCGGAGCTCGTGTGGTTCCCCGTCGTCGTACTCGTGCAGTTGGTGCTGACGCTTGGCCTCGCGCTCATCGTTTCGGCGCTCACCGTGCACTTCCGCGACTTCAAGGACATCCTGTCGAACCTCGTCACGTTCTGGTTCTTCGCCACGCCCATCATTTATTCGATGAACGGGGCGCCGCCGATCGGGCGCACGGTACTCAACCTGAATCCGTTCACGCACCTTGCCGTGTCGTATCAGGAAATCCTGTTCTTTCCAGGTGATTTTGGCCACTGGAAGTGGTTGCTCGCGCTTGGTGGCGCGTCAGTCGTATTGTTCTTCCTTGGATACTTCATGTTCGACAGGCTCCGTGATTCGTTCGCCGAAGAAGTATGAAACCTGCCATTGAGGTGGTCGACGTCCGGAAGACCTACCGGAAGTACTCGCGGCGCCGCCAGTTTGCGACGCTCAAGAGCGCCCTTCTGTCGGGATCGATGGTCGGCGACCTGAATCCCGCCGAAACGTTCAACGCGCTCAACGGCGTCTCGTTCGACGTGCCCGCCGGATCGACGTTCGGCATCATCGGCCGCAATGGCTCAGGCAAGAGCACGATGCTCAAGCTTGTCGCCGGCATCACCAAGCCGACCACAGGCCGCGTCACCGTGGCTGGCCGCATCTCCGCGCTCATTGAACTGGGGGCGGGCTTTCATCCCGAAATCTCTGGCCGCGAGAACGTCTTCATCAACGGCATCATGCTCGGCCTCTCAAAGCGCGAAATCACCAGACGATTCGACGAGATTGTCGAATTCGCCGAGATGGCCGATTTCATCGACGCGCCGGTCAAGACATATTCGTCAGGGATGTACGTTCGCCTCGGATTTGCGGTCGCGATTCACGTCGATCCCGATGTGCTGCTGGTCGACGAAGTGCTCGCTGTCGGCGACGAATCGTTCTCGCACAAATGCATCGACAAGTTCGCCGAGTTCCGCCGCCGGGGCAAGACGATTCTTCTGGTGACGCATCAGTTGGCGCTGGTCGAGCGGTTCTGCGACACCGCGCTTTGGCTCGACGAAGGGAAGTCGCGCGGCATTGGCGATCCGCGGCGCGTGGTGGCGGCCTACATCACTGACGTGGCGCGACAGGAAGAGGCGCAGATTGCCGCGGCCGACGCGAAGGCACTGGCCAGCGTGGCCACCTCCGCCGAAAAGGGCACCGAAATGGGGTCAGGCCCCTTTTCCCACGAGTCAGGACTCGGCGAAGCGGGGTTGCTGGCTGAGAAGGCGGCGGTCCACCGTTCGCGGGCAGGCGAAACCGAGCCTGTTGTAGGGAAGGACGCTGGTCACGCTGTCCGGGGGACAGGAACAGCATCAGCCCAGGACGCTCCCGCCACACCTGGAGCGGACGCCGCGTGGCCAACCGCGACCGATGAGGGCGTAGTCGCGCCGTGTGGCACCGAAGCCTTTGAGGCCGACCCCGCCCAGCCAGAAGGTCCGCCAGATATGTTTCAGGCCGGCGAGGGCCGATGGGGCTCGCGCGAGGCCGAAATCACGAACGTGCAACTGATTGGCGCGGACGGGCAGGCGGCGCACGTGTTTCAGGCTGGCGAACAGGTGGCCATTCACATCAAGATCCATGCGGCGCAACCGCTCACCGACTTCGTCGTCGGGATTGGGCTGTTCAACGTGGACGGCGTCTGCTGCTTCGGCACCAACACCGACCACGAGCAGTTCGAACCACAGCATCTTGAGGGCGACGCCGAGATCGCGTTTCACATCGACGGCATCGACCTGGTCGCCGGCACCTACAAACTCGATGTCGCCATTCACCGGCACGACGGCTACCCCTACGACTATCACCGGCTGCTCTACAGCTTCCGCGTCAAGTCGCGCGTGCAGGACGTCGGCATCTATCGCCCGCGGCACAGTTGGAGTTTTGCGGGCGGCGTGCGTTTCAATCCGCCGACGGCGATAGACCACGAACGCGGCCATGCTGATACCGAGGGATAGTCGCTCCCGCGAAGATTGCTGACGATGTCGAAGCAGAAACGCAGTCCACGCCACTCCCAGCCCAAGCCCCGCAAATGGCTACGCCGTTTCCTCTGGCTGTCGGGCGGAATGCTAGTCAGGGATAGTCGCTCCCGCGAAGATTGCTGACGATGTCGAAGCAGAAACGCAGTCCACGCCACTCCCAGCCCAAGCCCCGCAAATGGCTGCGCCGTTTCCTCTGGCTGTCGGGCGGAATGCTATTCGTCGTCGTGGCCCTCTATGCGGCGAGCACGCCCATCCTCCAGTGGATCGGTCGCGAACTGGTGCGGTCGGATGCGATCGAGCCATCCGACGCGATTGTCGAATTGTCCGGCGGAGAAGGGGACCGCGATCTCGAGGCCGCCGACCTCTATAAGTCGAAGACCGCGCCCGTGATCGTATTGACGACCGAACGCGACGATGCAGGGTTGCCAGAACTTACGCGTCGCGGCGTGAGAGTGGAGCGCGGGATTGATCAGCGGCGCCGGTATCTCAAAGAGATGGGCGTTCCCGACTCCGCCATCATCGTCCTCAACGACCAGGCCAAGTCCACTGTTGACGAAGCCGCCATCGTCTCTGCGTGGATCAAGTCGCATCCGATACGGCGGGTCACCATTGTGACGTCCGCGTACCACACGCGCCGAGCCGGCCACATTTTCGAATGGATGCTGCGCGGAACAGGCGTGGTCGTCCAGACGCGCCCGGCCACATTCGACCGGTTCACGCCGGACTCATGGTGGACCGACCGGAACACGTTGCTGTGGGGACTGACCGAGTGGCAGAAGACGATCTACTACAGGATCAGGTACTGGTAGCGAGACACCTCTGCCATGTGTTGGAGTGACCAGCCGAGTCGCCGAAGTGCTTCGAGTCGTCCGCGCGAATTGCCGCACAGATGGAGTAGACGCAAGTGCCTGTCATGACTCAGGAGGCGGCGGCGAGATGGCGCGAGCAGTTAGGGCGCGAGCAGAAGCGCGTCGTCTTCACCAACGGCGTGTTCGACATTCTCCACCCGGGCCACGTTCGCTATCTGGCCGCGGCGCGACGACAGGGTGATGCCCTGATTGTCGCCGTCAATTCCGATCGGTCCGTTCGCGCCATCAAAGGCCCGACGCGACCGGTCAACCCCGAGGCGGAGCGCGCCGAGGTCATTACCGCGCTCGACTGCGTAGACGCCGCCGTCGTGTTCGACGAAGACACGCCGCACGAAATCATCAGCCTCATTCAGCCCGATGTTTTGGTAAAGGGAGCCGACTGGGCCGCCGACCGCATCGTGGGCCGGGACATCGTCGAGGCCCGGGGCGGGGTCGTCATCCGCATCACGGTCGAAGAAGGCCACTCGACGACCGCGATCGTCGACAAACTCAGAGGGCAGTAGGTTCCCGCGCCACCGATAAACACTCCGGGAGTGTTTGTGCCATCGCAAAGGGCCTGCCTCGAGGCCGCATGCCCGACGTCCAACCCAGGCGTGTCGCGGTCTCGGTTCGCCACCCGCCGTCGCCGAACGGCGAGTTTCGCGACACTGACGCCCTCACGGCGGCCAACGCGGCCTTCTGGTCGGGTTGGTTCACCAACTCAAGCCATCTTTCTGGCTTCGCCACTGGCCACGGCGCCAATTCCGGGCGCTCCGGCAGGGCAATGTCCGAAGCACTGCTATACGGCCAGTCCTGAGCCCGCTTGCACAATCCTGCCCGAACCGGATTTCGCTCAACGTAGCGGAGAACAGTCAGCAGGTGGTCGTCTGTCTGGACGGGAATCGCCTTGAACCGGCCCTGGTACACAGCCCCGGTTCCCCGTGTGCCGTGCGCCCACTGCCAACCGCAGGCGTGCGTCAGCGAGGCCCAGCCCACATATTCAGAGAGGTCGTCGTCAGCGCGCGGCCACAACACCAGGTGCCAGTGAGTGGGCATCACGACGAAAGCGAGCAACCGGATGGCAACGCGCTTGGACGCCGCGCAGAGAATACTGAGAAACGCTTCGTAGTCGGCGGCGCAGTCGAACGGTCTGGACCCGCGCACACCACGGTTCATTGCATGGAAGCAAAGACCGCCCGTTCCGTGTTTGAGTCGGCGAGGCATGACGAAGTAATCAGCAAACGCTCTGCCAACCGAGCGTCTGGAAAATCGCTCAGATCATGAGCGTTTCTGGACGGTCCGCACCGGCCGCGCAAAGATTGCGTACCCAGGTGACCTCGTCGCGTTGCAGAATCTTCAAGACATGGCACAAACACTCCCGGAGTGATTAGTTCATGCGCCTACCCAAGAGGAAACGCGGCGCGACGCAACCGGACAACCAGGTCGGCCACGAAACGACGAAGATCGGCCCCGCTCACACCTCCCGGCAAAACCAATTCGTCGGGAATCGACACCTCAGCGAGCACCCACGCCAATGCCGCCGGTGTACACCCGCCATCCTTCATCAGCGCGCCCGCCAGCCCGTCCTCAACACGCAAACCCAGGCGCTCCAAGTACAACAAATCCACAAGGTCGCGTTCTTCCGCGCGGGAGAGCACGGTCGTCAGCTTGTTTGCGAGAATCTCCTCGATTGGATCCACCGCGACTGAACCCATCATGCGCTTGGCGCCAGCAGTCTGAGACACTTTCTCCAACACCAGATCAACCACCACCGATTCATCGGCTCTGGTGATCACGTAGCGCTCGAAGCCTGGCGCGTGCTGCCGAACGGCAAGTGTTGCGCGAAGGTCGTCGGCAGCGGCCTCAAGACTTCGACGGCCGGCCGCGAAGGCCTCCGAATCAAGCGTGAAGAGATCAAGATCGAGCGTCGAGCGGTGATGCAAATAGAAACCAGCTAAGGCGGCACCGCCCGTAAGGAAGAACCGAGTCTCGTGGCGGAAGAATGCCTCGAGCAAGGTGCGCTGCAGCCCCGACAGCATGTCGCTAGAGGAGGCCATCGTCATGCCAACCGTTGATGAGAAACTCCCAGAAACCGCGGCGGCGGCCCAGGCGGCGTCCGAGTAGAGGCAGTGCCGCGGCCACCTCCGCTGGCGTGACAAATGTCCACACGTCCAGGTCCCGTGCCTCGCGCAGGAGTTTCCCCAGCAAGCGAAGTCGTCTTCCCTCGTCGCTCCTGTCACGAACCGCGGCACGGAGCTCTCCGACCGACACGTCTTCGTCCCAAAGGAAGTAAGGCCGCGCGGCACTATCGGACAAGTCAAGAGTCAGGGCGCGCATGCCACTACACTAGCGGCGGATTCGACGTGACGCAAGAAGCAAGCGCGCGTCTGCAAGCACGCGTCACGATTGGCACGCTTTTCGCGCTGGCACAAACACTCCCGGAGTGATTGTGGAGTGATTGTGGAGTGATTGTTTGGGGCGATTATCGCGGGCGGCAGGCGGAGGAGACGACGGACTTGAGGATGTCGGCGACGCGGACTTCGTCGTTGATGTCCTGGTGCGCCCCATTCGGCGTCCAGATCACAAGCGGCACGTGCAGCGGATCGCCGGCGAGGCCAGCCCTCGAGCCGTGGTCGGCCGTGACGACGACCGTCGTTGGGCGACCGCCCGCGTTTCGGTCGATGGCGGCGAACGTCGCGCCAAGCGCACGATCCGCCTCTTCTACCTGTCGCAGATAGTGCTCGCGCGTCGGATCGAAAGCGCGCGCAGCCAGGAAGCCCGTCTCGTCAAGCCAGGGAAGATGCGGCACGTTGAAATGAACCCAGCGAAACACGGGCCGCGCCGGCGGTGGCGCACCAGCGCCGGCCGTGATGGCCGCGAGCTCCGCTCGGTGCAACCGCACCGCGAACGGCCGCTTCATCAGCCCGGTCGGCATCTGATACGGCCAGATATTGAACACCGTCTCAATCGGCGCCGTCAGGCTGAACCCGTCATAGGAGGTCGCCGCGTTGTACATGCTGAACGCCCGGCACCGTGTCGCCAGGCTGGCGAGGCTCTCACAGTATGGGTAGTACCAGCCCATCACCTCGGTATCCATGCCGGCCGCCTGCGCGACCGAAAATATCCCCGCCGCGTCGACGCTGCCAATTGCGCCGCGTTTTGCCGAAGACGACACATACGAAGAAATCGACGAATCGGTGGACGCGGTTGGCGCGAGCGCCCGATGGTAGACCCGAGAGCTAGCCATGCGGCCCACCAGACTCGGAAGCGTGGCACGCCCATCCGAAAACGCCGCGTCGTAGGCAAGTTCGTCGAGCAGTAGCACATAGGTGTCGCGGCAAGGACCTGCCCCGGCCGCCAGCCTCGCCTCCTCCGCCGACCGAGCGCCCGACGTCGCGGTCGCGGTCGCGGTCACCGCCTCTTCGGCGAATCCAGAGCGGTGTGGCATCGGCAGCGCGAGCAGCGCGGGAACGGTCGGAATCAGAAGAAGCACGCCAAACGGCAACATGCCCCGAAGCATCCCGCGAAGAATCCTGGGCCAAAGCAACCAGAGAACCGCGGCGACAATTAACCCAACCGCAAGTCCGCTCACCGCAAATAATCGAATCGACGAGGGCCCTTCCCCCGCAGCCACCGCATTTCGGCCCGTGGTCGCCAGCAGCGACAGCAGGCTTGGCAGCGCCAGCGCGAACGTCACCGCCGCCTCGCGTCGCGGTCTAGCCCGGTCGTGAATCCAACCCAAGCCGAACCCGGCCACGGTCGACCACACAAGCCAGGCGCAAACCAATTCAACCGTGTGCAACCCCGACCACATCAGCATCGGGGCACCAATCGTGCCGGCCGCCGCGATCGGCATAAAAAAAGCTGTCGCCAGCCCCATCCCGCCCAACGCGGGGATTGCGTACCTCCGCATCAGCGTGCCTCGACCAGATAGAGCACGCGCTCGGAAGCAGGAAGCGGCACGGTCTCGATCACATTGAAAAGGGGAAGCACGGTTGATTCGAACGCCGCGCGATCTAATCCACGCACGTCGAATCGCGACGCCCAGCCAAGCGCAATCGGATCGGTGGCCGGCACCAACTCAAACAGCACCTTCCTGCCCAATCGCGTAAAGTGCGCCAGTTGATGACCAAGCGGCACACCTCCAGGCACGGCGAGGTGGTGGGCGAGACCGAGCACCAACAAGAGATCCGCAGGGCCGCGCGCCGACAACCCGAGCGTTTCTGTCTCCGCCCATCCACCCGGACTGGTCGGCCTCAACAGATCCTGAACCAGCGGAAGCAACCGCGTGTCGCCCCGTTCCCGCGCGCCCAGATAGGCACGCTCCACACACGATGCGTCGGCTTCGAAACCAACCGTCAACGAGCCCGCGGCCGAGGCCTCGCGCGAGAAATGACCCGCCGCCATGCCGAAGTCCCAGACCACGGCTGGCTTCAGTTGACCGAGCAGTCTGCGCACGACGCCGAAGCGCGCGTCCCATGCCTCCGGGGAGTAGGTGGGCCGTTCGTCCTCGTAGCGCGACCACTGCGTTGTTGGCGCCGACCACGACAGACCGTCAATGCCGCTGCGCAAACTCTCGATGACGAGCCGTTGTCGGCCGATCGCAGCCAAATACGCACGCGGCTCTGTCTGCGAGGCATGACCGCGCGCGTGATCGGATGCCACGCCGTTGCCAGAGCGAGCGTCACTCTGATGAGCGTTGCCTGGGAGAGTGCCGGCCGGATGAGCGCTGCCAGCGTGAACGCTGTCCTGGCGAGCGCTGCCAGGACGGGCGTTGCCAGCGGGAAAGTCGCCGTGGCGGGCGTTGCCCGGATGAGCGTTGCCAGCGTGAACGCTGTCCTGGCGAGCGTTGCCAGGACGGGCGTTGGCGCGGGCGTGCAGATGGAGATGCCAGAGTGCCAGCGGACGCAGCCACGACCGGCGAGGAAGAAGTCGAGCGGCAACCTCCAGCGGGATGCCGTCCGCCTCGACCGCCGACCATCGCAGCGCGCGATCGACCCCGTAGGAGGCCAGGAGCAACGGCGCGACGAAGTGCTTACAAAATTGGAAGTAGGCCGGCCAGGACGCGGATTGCGCACGAACAAACGACAGCGTGTCGATCAGAATCGGACGCCCGCCGCGGAACTGCACGTTGGCGGTCGGCGCGTCCTTGAGGATCATGCCGTGGGAAAGGGCCTCCGTCTGGGCATCCAGCACCGTCAGCGCCGCGTCCTTGAGTTGCGAAAACGACCACTCGGACGCGTAACTGATGAACGCAATTCGCTCGGGCTTGATCACCCGCGAGTAGGCGGCTGCCGCCGACGAAGCGATCGCGCCGTCAGATGACACGTCCTCGTGCGGAATCAGCAGGCCACGGCCCACCAATTTGTCGTACAGCCCGGAGTTGATGAGATGGTCGTAGTCTGGCCGACCCGAGTCGAAGACGCCGCGAAGCAGCGTGCCGCCCGCGACAAATACGCGGCCCGACGGATCCCGGAAGGAAGACGGGTGGGTGATCGCGCCGGTCAATGCCTTGAATCGGGCCCGGATTTTCGGGAGTCGTTACCAACGGCGGTTCGCCGGCTTCCGAAGTGGCCGCCGAGCCACCGCAAGCTGCGCCTCAGCGCAAACCCGAGTGCAAGGGCTCCGGCCACGAGTACCTGGTAAGCCATGCTGCTCGCGCCCGGGTCGATATAGGCCCACGCCTGCCCGGGAAGGGCGAGCACAAGCAAGAGGGCGACGACGGCGAAAGCAACAAAGCGCATAAATCCTTTAGACAGGTACCCCGCGGAAAAGTTAATAGGTAAGTTCCCCTACTGCATATTACCCGATCGTTTGCCCGAATCAAGAGCCATGTATCGTTGCTGTCTAAAAACCGTATCAAAAACGCGACAACACCGTGAGTGCCGGTTGTTGCGATGTCGTGGCGTGACGCGAAGAATCCGCGACGCCGCGACTTGGCACAAACACTCCCGGAGTTATTATCGCGACGCCGGTGCACTACACTAATGGAGCGCCGCACGTGCGGCGAACGGGGCCCTTCCGACAGATGCCGTCACTAAAGCTCCAGGAGTTGTTGCGGGGCGTACTTGCGCGCGCCGGCTTCGCCTCTTTGGCGAAAACGCACGCTGCCGCCGGCCCCTCCTCGACACCGCTCGAAGTGGACGGCCTCTCCCAATCCGCCAAAGCACTCTGGATAGCCGGCACCGCCACGCGAGACGCGCAACACGAAGTCGTCATCGCCATCGTCCCGGCCGACCGCGACGTTGACCAAACCGTCGCCGACATCCGGTTCTTTCTCGGCGGCCTAGAGGGCAGCTCGGCCGACGTCCTCGACCGCGTCGTGCTGCCGTTTCCCTCGCAGGAAGTCGATCCCTACCGCGGCCTCGCGCCACACTTCCGAATCGCCTCGGCCCGTGCCCGCGCCCTCCACGCGCTCGCCACCGGCGAAGCCCGCGTGGTTGTCGCCTCGGCAACGGCCCTGGTGCCGCGCCTCAGCGCTCCCACCGCACTCACGGCGCTCGCGCTCGATCTGCACGCCGGATCCGAGATCGACACAATAAACCTGGCGGGGATGCTCGTCGATGCCGGCTTCACGCGCATCGACCCGGTCGACGAGCACGGCGAGTTCTGCATTCGCGGGGGAGTCATTGATATCTTCCCGGCTGGCGACGATCAACCGGCGCGCATCGAACTCATCGGCGATACGGTCGAAACCATCCGGCGATTCGACCCCGACACGCAGCGATCGGTCGGCGAGATCGACCGACTGCGCATCGTTCCGCTCCGCGAACGTCCCGACGCAGGGCCAGACAATCAAGACGCGCACCGCGGCCTGGTCCCGTTCTTCGACTACCTCCGTCCCGAGCGAACTCCGTCAGCGACCGGCGGCGAGCCAGGCGTGAATCCTTCCGGTGCCCCGGAGAAGGTCGCCGGAAAAGCCACTCAACTGAGTCGAATGGGCGGCCGCCCAAAACGCCCCGTCTTCGTCGTCTCAGAACGCGACGAGATTCGCGATCGCATCGAACGCTGGCTCGCGCAGGTCGCCGAGAGTTACAGCCAGACGACCAACGCGCCCCCGCCCGATCAACTTCTGATTTCCCTCGCCGAAGTCGAGTCGCACCTTGCGAGCGCGATCCACCTGGCAGAGCTTGGACTACTTGCGGGACCCGCCCGAGACGACGTAGACGTCCCGGCCCACTCAGGTCATGAAGCCGCCCCCGAGAACGCGCGAGCCCATCACATCGGGTGCCAGCCGGCGCTCTCGTTCTCCGGGCGTCTCGCCGACTGGATCGCCGAGATCCGCGCCGCCCGCGAACGCGGCGACACCGTGCTCTTTGTAGCCGCCACCCCAGGCCGCGCCGAGCGCATCGTTGAGGTCCTGGCCGACTACGAGTTGCGCGGCACCCAGATCGATCACGCTGAAGCGACGTTCTCCGCGCAGGTTCTCGTCACAACGGGTGTGCTCTCGCGCGGATTCCGCCTGCCATCCGCCAACCTGCAAATCTACGCCGAGACGGACCTGTTCGAAGAGGAACATCGCGCGCAGGACCGCGCCCGCCGCTCCGCGACGAAGGCCTTTCTCTCCGATCTGCGCGACCTCAAGGTCGGCGATCTGGTCGTCCACGTCGACAACGGCATCGGCGAATTCGTCGGCCTCAAGCAACTCAATGTCAGCTCCGGTTTCGCGAGTGCCGGAACGGCCGCGCCGGCGGGTTCCGAGGAGTACCTCGAACTTCGGTACGCGGGCGACGACAAGTTGTTCGTTCCAACGTCGCGCCTGGATCTGATTCAGAAGTTCACCGGCGGCTCACGCCCCGCGCTCGATCGCCTCGGCGGCACCAGTTGGGAAAAGGCCAAGACGCGCGTCAAGAAGGCGATGCGCGACATGGCCGAGGAGTTGCTCAAGCTCTACGCCTCGCGCAAGGCCATCACGGGCCACATCTTCAGCCCCGATACGCACTGGCAGGAGGAGTTCGAAGGCGCGTTTCCATTCACGCTGACGCCCGATCAACAAGGCGCCATCGAGGACATCAAGCGCGATATGGAATCGCCGACGCCGATGGACCGCCTGCTGTGTGGCGATGTCGGTTACGGCAAGACCGAAGTCGCGATGCGCGCGGCATTCAAGGCCGTGATGGACGGCAAGCAGGTCGCGTTTCTCGCGCCGACGACCGTCCTCGCGTTCCAGCACCTCAAGACGCTGGGCGAACGCTTCGGCGGATTCCCGGTCCGCATCGACATGGTCAGCCGCTTCCGCACGAAGCAGGAACAGAAGGTCACGCTCGGCGATCTGGCCGAAGGCAAAGTGGACATCATCGTCGGCACCCACCGCCTGCTCTCAAAGGACGTCGTCTTCAAAGACCTCGGCCTTCTGGTGGTGGATGAGGAACAGCGCTTTGGCGTCGGGCACAAGGAAAAGATCAAGCAACTCCGCAAGCGCGTGGATGTTTTGACGATGACCGCGACGCCGATTCCCAGGACGCTGAACATGTCGCTGGTGGGCATTCGCGACATGTCCATCATTGAGACGCCGCCCAAAGACCGCCTCGCCATCCAGACGAACGTCGTCAAGTTCGATCAGCACGTCATCGCCCGCGCCATTCGCAGCGAACTTGCGCGCGGCGGGCAGGTGTACTTTGTCCACAACCGCGTGGAATCAATCTTCTCGATAGGGAATCTGCTCACGCGACTGGTGCCCGAAGCACGTGTCGTCGTGGGTCACGGTCAGATGGGCGAGCACGAACTCGAGAAGGCGATGATTGATTTCGTTGCCAAGCGATTCGATATCCTCCTCGCAACGACCATCGTCGAAAACGGTCTCGATATCCCGAACGTCAACACGATCATCATCAACCGCGCCGACCGCTACGGCTTATCGCAGTTGTATCAATTGCGAGGTCGAGTCGGGCGATCGGATCGCGCAGCGTACGCCTATCTGCTCGTTCCGCCAGACTTGTCGCTCTCGCCCGTGGCGAAGAAGCGGTTGGCGGCAATTCGCGAGTTCAGCGACCTGGGCAGCGGATTCCGCGTGGCGGCGCTCGACCTCGAGATTCGCGGTGCAGGCAATTTGCTAGGTGGCGAACAGAGCGGTCACATTGAGGCCGTGGGCTTCGAGATGTACATGAAGCTGCTCGAGCAGGCCGTGCGTGAACTCAAGGGCGAAGAAATTGACGACGACATACGGGCGACGGTGAATTTGGGGATCGACGTCCGGATCGAGGCGAGCTACGTGCCCGATATGGCGCAGAGGCTTGTCGTGTATCGGAAGGTGGCTGCCGCGCGGAGTGAGCAGGAGATTGGCGAGATTCTCGACGAGGTTCGCGACCGTTATGGCGCATTGCCCGAGTCGATACTGAACCTTGCGGAGTACGGCCGCATCAGGGTGATGGCCGACAGGCTGGGCCTCGAATCGGTAGACCGTCAGGGTGAATTCGTCGTGTTCAAGTTCCGCGACAACGCAGGATCGCGCGCACCGGATCCGCAGCGGATTCTCGGACTCGTGTCGCGCCGACCGGACATCACGCTGTTGCCGCCCTCGTCACTTCGGCTGAGCCTCGCGGGTAGCGTGCGCGGTTCGGCCGGCCGGCCCACGGTTGGCGACCGGGGAGCCTCGACCCGAACAGGGGACGTGGTTCCGAAGTCTCCTGCGCATCAGTTTGTCCGCAGTGGCCACGAAGCATGGCGTGTGTCGGGAGCGACGCCTTCCGACTCATCCCGCGCCGCCGCAGGTGCCCCCAGGTCCGCGCCTCCGCCTTCATCCCGGGACGGCAGATTGCCGGGCAAGTGGCAGACAGCTGGCGGCAAGGCGCCCGCCCCATCCTGGTGGACCGCCCGCGCGACGGCGGGTTCGGTCGAACCTGGTTTCACGAAGCAGGAAATTCTGAAGGCGCCGAGCGAGAATCCGCGGGCCGAGGGCGGCATTTTCGACCGCGTCAGCGGCCTGCTGGGCCACTTACTGCAGTAGCGGACGCGCGCAGAACTCTGCGGCGAGTCGTCTCACCTGACCCGCGAGATAGAGCGGCAGCGACAACACTTCCACCGATCGGGACGAACGCCCGGGCATCCTCAGCACCTCGACGCCAGGTTTTCCCTGATACAAACGGATCGCCCGCGCCCGTTTCTTCTCGTCGAGGAATTGAAACACCGACCGCAAGGCGCCTCCATGTGTGGCCTTCACCTCAACAGGCAGCACTTCGCCTCCCTCGCTCACGACGTAGTCCACCTCGGCGTTGGTGCTTCGTGCCTCCCGGTGCCAATAGAACAACGGCACATCCTGAAACGGTGGTCCAGACGCCATCAACTCCTGACCCACGAACTGCTCAGCCAGCGCGCCTTCATGCACTGTCATCACGTCGATGGCCGGGATTAGACCCAATCCGCACACCTGATTCACCAGGCCCACGTCCATGAACAGGGCCTTGAAGTGTTTGTCGTTGGCCTCGGCCCCAAGCGGGATACCGTTGGATGACGAATGGTGAACAAGATGCACCGTCCGGCTTCTCGCAAGAAGATCGAGTGCCGCGCGCACCTCAACCGCCCGACGGTCCGGATAGACGCCGACATACTTAACCTTCCTCCCGACGTTCTGCGCCACGTAGCGATACGCGCGACGAAGGACATCCTGTTGTCCCCGAGTGCCATACTTCGAAAAATCATCCTGCATCGTCGCGACAACCGAGTATTGAACGCGTTGGACGTCAACCAGCGGTGCCCGTTCCACGTACGCGTCGACCGCAGCCGGCATGCCGCCCACGAGAAGGTATTGCCGCAGCGTCTCACCAAGCCGCCTGTCGACGGCTTCGGCGATCGTGTCACCGAGGTGGAAGGTACAAAGCAGGTCGGCAAGCGCGTCGCCCTCGCTTGCGCGGACGAACTCCTCGAACGAAAGCGGGTAGAGAAAGCCATATTCAATGCGGCCGACCGGCATCGAGTGCGCGAAGTCTCGCAGGGCGAAATCAAGCAGCGACCCGGCGGCGACCACGTGAAGGTCGGGAAGAAGCTCGGCGAAGTAGCGCAAGGCGGCCAACGCGCGTGGACAGGCCTGAATTTCGTCGAGGAACAGCAGGTGACTGCCCGGGACCAAACGTTCTCGTTTGAGCAGGGACAATTCCTGCAGCAACTTAACCGGATCCGGTTCGTCGAACAGCGAATGGAGGTGATGCTCGCGCTCGAGGTCCACTGTGACGACACCGTCGAACGACGATCGACCCCAATGTTCAACGAGATGGGTCTTGCCAACCTGTCTGGCGCCACGCAGAATCAGAGGTTTACGGCCGGGCCTGTCGCGCCATCCGGTTAGATAATTAGCGACAACCCTGCTAAACACGGATTGTATTTTAGCTATGAAACCTGTCTTTTTACAATCCTTATTTAGCATCACTGCCGCTATTTTGCGCCGCGATGCCATTCGCCGCCATGCCGACTAGCCACGAACCACCCGGGTTCGTCATAAGCTACAGATAGAACGAGGGTTGTGGCCTGGCACGCATCCCTTGCTACAATGGGGAGTATCTTGAAGTCGACGTGATAATAACTCCCGGAGTGATTGTTTTGATGACCAAGTCTTTCGTTGCTGTTGCGGCTGCCGTCTTGATCGTATTGCCGTTGGCTGCCGCCGCGCAGACGACGTCGAAGCCTCCGGCAAAACCGGCGGCGCCGGCGACACAGGTGCCGGCGACCAAGGTCCCGGCCCCAGGGCCCACGACCACCGGCACACCGGCGGTCTCCCCAGCCACGACGCCACCCACCACGCCGACCACCACGCCGACGGTCGCGTCGGGGGCCGCTGCACCGGCTTCCGCTACGGCCGTTGCCGCGCCGCAGACGATGCTGCTCGAGCAGATTCTCGTGAAGGTGAATGGCGACATCATCACCAAGACCGAACTCGAAGCGCGTCAGGTTGATGCTCTTCGCCGACGAGGCCAGCAACTGAGCGACGAGCAGCTCAAGAAAGCCATCACCGACTCCACCCCCGACATTCTGGTGGACGCGGTTGACGAGTTGCTTCTGATGCAGCGCGGCAAGGAACTCGGCTACAAGGTGACCGAGGAGCAGTACAAGCGCGTGCTCGAGAACATTCGCAAAGAGAACAAGCTCGATTCCGACGAAGCGTTTGCGGCCGCCCTCAAGCAGGAAGGCCTCGACATGTCGGTGCTGCGCAAGAATCTCGAGCGGCAGCTCATCATCAACCAGGTGCAGCAGGTCGAGGTGATGGGCAAGCTCGGCTTGAACGAAGAAGAAGCCCGGCGCTACTACGAGGAGCACAAGAAGGATTTCACGACGCCTGCGGCCATCACGCTACGCGAACTCGTTCTGAACGTGCCCACTGACGGCAAGAACGTCGGCGTGGCCAGGGACGAAGAGACGCGGAAAAAGGCCGATGGCGTCCTTGCGCGCATCAAAGCTGGCGAGGCGTTCGACAAGCTTGTTACCGAGTTGTCGGATTCACCGTCGAAGGCGAACGGCGGCCTGGTTGGGCCCATCCAGCCCGACGAATTGGCGCCCGACGTCCGGAAGCTGATTGATCCGCTCAAGCCTGGGCAGACGACGGCCGTCTATCGAACGCCGAAGGGCTACGGGATCTTCAAGCTCGAGACCGCAACGAAGGCGGAAGTGAAGCCGTTCGAGCAGGCGCGCGAAGAGGTGGGCAACAAGGTGTACGAGGCGAAGCGGCGCGCCGAGTTCGACAAGTACATTCGCCGGCTCCGCGGCGAAGGCATCATCGAGTGGAAGAACGAGGAGATGCAGAAGCTGTGGATCACGAGGACCTCGGCCCCGACCGTTGAGCCGAAGAATCCGGGGCTGTAGCGCCAACGTTCATTTCAACCGCGTCGTTCCCGCGACCTGTTCTCTTCGGATCGTTGAATGTTCGACCCAGTGGGTGAAATAAAATCCGAGGAACTGATTGCCGAGACCGGCATCATCGTTCCCGAACTAGTCGTTCCCAACGACTCGCCGTGGTTCGCCATCTGGACGCGCAGCCGCGCAGAAAAATCCGTCGCCGAGCAGTTGGAGCGGAAGCAGATCGAAGTGTTTCTGCCGACCATCCAGCGGTGGAGCCGTTGGAAAGACCGCAAGAAGATGGTCGACTGGCCGCTGTTTCCCGGCTATTGCTTTGCGCGATTCGACCGGCGGGCGACGCTCGACGTGCGCACGTGCGTTGGCGTCGCGACCATCATCTCGTTTGATGGCGAACTGGCCCCGATTCCCAACAGCGAAATCGCGGCCATCCAGCGCGTTGTCGGGTGCGACCTGCTATTCGACCCGTGCCCGCTTCTGCACGAGGGAGACACCGTCGAGGTGATTCACGGCCCACTCAAAGGCATCACCGGACGGCTGATTCGCAAGGGTCCGAAGTCGGAGTTGCTGGTTGGCATCACGATGATCAACCGGGCCCTCAAGGTGTCGCTCGACGCCGCAGACGTGCGGAAGTACTGACCCAATGGGCTCCGCGGCCATTCCGAGTGCGGTAACAGCTCCGAATGGGGGCGTCATTCCTAATGGAAGCCGTGAGTTCAAATCCGGCGAACAGATCACCCCACACGTCGCATCTATTCCGGATGCCGTCGCCATTCCCAATGGAGGCCGGGTCTTCAGACCCGGCGATCACCTCGCTTCCGTCACCCTTGGCCGAGTCTCTCTTGCTCCACCCATCGGCATCGCCCCGATGGCCGGGATGACCGACACCGCATTCCGCCGCCTGGTCAAACGCCAGGGCGGATGCGGCCTGGTCGTCTCCGAGATGGTGTCGTCGGAAGCCATCATTCGCGGCATCGATCGGACGCTCGAATATCTCGAATACACCGAGGAAGAGCGGCCCGTCGCCATCCAGATTTTCGGCGGCAATCCCGCCACGATGGCCGAAGCTGCGCGCGTCGTCGAATCCCGCGGCGCCGACATCGTCGATATCAACATGGGATGTCCGGTCCCCAAGATCGCCAAAAACAGCGCCGGCTGTAGCCTGATGCGCGAGCCGGTGCGCGCGGCGGCGATTGTCGCGGCGATGGTCGCGGCGGTGAAGATTCCGGTCACCGTCAAGATGCGCGCCGGCTGGAACGATCGCGAAATCAATGCGCCAGAATTGGCGCGGCGCGTGGCAGATGCGGGTGCGGCTGCGGTGGCCGTCCACGGCCGCACGGCGGCGCAGGCCTACTCCGGCACCGCAGACTGGGACTTGATCGGGAAAGTGGCCGACGCGGTGAGGATTCCCGTCCTCGGCTGCGGCGATCTTGTCGAACCCGACGCGATTCTCGAACGGATGCAGCAGTCGGCGGTGGCCGGCGTGCTCATCGGGCGCGGGATCCTGCGCAATCCGTGGCTATTCGCTCAAGCAGCGGACCTGCGTGCTGGTCGTCCGCCCCGCACCGTCACGCCACACGAGCGGGGCCGGTTCCTTCTCGACTACATCGACCTGCTGGCCGCCGAGAATCCCGATGCCGACCGCTGGATCGTCAACAAACTCCGCGCTCTCTGCGGCTGGTATACCAAGGGCTTCGAAGGCGGCGCCAACCTCCGCGTCGCCGTCAATCACGCGCCGTCGGTCGCAGAACTTCAAACGCTCATCGCGACCTTCTTCGGCACAGCCTGAGGTCGGTGCCCCCTCAACCACCGAGTTCGTCGCAACCCCGCCGGGACCATCGCAACCCCGCCCCTGTTTTGGCCTGGCATCCTTCACGGTGAACTCGACGTAGCAATCGAGCGCCGCGAGCAGGCGCTGGCACAAACACTCCCGGAGTAATTATCAGCTCAGGGTGTGGGCGCCCCCGGGGGTGGATCGATAGACGCTGCGAGCCGAGCGGCTGCAGCCTCGAACTGATCTGCCAGAGCGCTGACATCGCCGAGATGCTGCTCGAGGACGGCGAACAACTCCTCGGGTGTCACGGCGTCGTAATGGTGCGTAAGCCTGTTGCGGAAGCCGGCAATCCGGACGAACCGGGCGGCAAATTCTGGTGATAGCAACCCGTGTTCCAGCGCCAGGCGTGCCACCTCGCGGTACTCCAGGCCTCCGCGACCATAAGCCTTGGCGAGCAGGTGTCGTGCCGCGTCGAACAGCGCTTCTATCGCACGCCGAAGGAGGGCGTCGGCCGACCAGATATTCCGGCGGTCGCCGGTGAACACGTCGAGGGATGTGTGTGGCAGCCCCCGGAGTTCGGCGATGGCCGAACGGACCATATCAAGTCGATCGTTCACGATTTTGAGATCGATGATGCCGCGTGTCATGACGTCGCGACTCCGAATCGTTCGCGTTCGATGGCTCGTTGGACGGGCAGCAACTCGGCCGCACGTCGCATGATCACCAACTCCCGCCGATCGGCGCGCTCACTGTCCGCGGCAAACAGGCGATGGCCGTCGATCGCCCGAAACTGAAATAGCGCATCGACCGACGCGAGGGGTACGAGGTCAACCCGCAGCGGAGCGAAGACATCCTCGAGATCAACCTGGAGACCGGGCAACTCGTTCAGGTGGTCGACGCCAGGCCCAAAGAACACGCCCACATCAAGATCCGACCCCCGGTGGTCGACCCTGTCTCCCTCGATCGCCCGCCGACCGTCCTCGGCCCGTGAGCCAAAGAGGTACAGCGCATCCACGCCGTGGAGGCGACACTGGCGCTCGAGGATTCCAGTCACGGCAGGCATTGTAGCATCGGGGTGACGGGCCTTGGCCAGTCGTGAGTCACCTTCGGCGGCTCGAAATCCGCGATGGCACAAACACTCCCGGAGTGATTTTCTCGCCGAAATAGTGACCAGGGCCGTTTACGGCCTCCATTTATACCAACCTATTGCAACAATTTGGTATAACCCGGTATAAACAGTTACACATGGACCCGATCAAAAACCCTTTCTCACCCGGCGCAGGTTCTCCACCTCCCGAGTTGGTGGGTCGAGATCCGATCCTCGAACAGGCGCGCATCCTTCTCGGGAGGGTCAAGGCAAAGCGACCTGAGAAGAGCATGCTGCTCACTGGACTTCGTGGTGTCGGCAAGACCGTGTTGCTCAACGAGATCGAGCGGTTGGCCAAAGCCGACGGTTACCGCACGATCGTGGTCGAAGCGCATGAGGACAAACCGCTGGGGCCTCTGCTCGCGCCATATCTACGAAGCCTCTTGTACGATCTTGATCGCATGGCCGGCGCCGGAGATAGGGTGAAACGGGGCCTGCGCGTATTGCGCAGCTTTCTCGGGATCCTGAAACTCACCTATGAGGACGTCAGTATTGGACTGGACGTCGACCCTGAGCAAGGGTCGGCCGACAGCGGCGACCTGGAAATCGACCTGCCCAATCTGTTCACCGCGGTAGCCGAGGCGGCAGAGGAGAGAAACTCCGCTGTCGCCGTAATCATTGACGAGATCCAATATTTCAATCAAAAAGAGCTCGGCGCCTTGATCATGGCGATGCATAAGGTGCAGCAACGCCAACTTCCGCTGGTTCTGCTCGGAGCAGGCCTGCCGATCCTCCCGGGGCTGGCGGGTGAATCAAAGTCGTATGCCGAGCGCCTGTTCAGCTTCCCGGATATTGGTGCATTGTCGGAGCAGGACACCGCGAAAGCCCTTGACGATCCGGCGCAGGCCGCCGGGGTCGCCTTCGCCGCTGCGGCGCTACAGGAGGTGTTTCGGCTGACGAAAGGCTATCCCTACTTTCTCCAGGAGTGGGGCTACCAATCGTGGAACCTGGCGACGACCAGCCCGATTTCTCTACAGGTGGTGCAAGATGCCACGGCGACAGTTATCCCGAGGCTGGACCGAAATTTCTTTCGGGTTCGCTTTGATCGACTCACGCCGAGCGAAAAAAACTTTCTGCGAGCGATGGCCGAACTCGGGCCGGGCGCGCAGCGCACCGGAGACATCGCCGCGACGTTGGGGGTGAAAGTGACAAGCGTTGGGCCAGTGCGTGCCAAGCTGATCAAGAAGGGGATGATTTACAGCCCGGCGCATGGCGACATGGCGTTCACCGTGCCACTCTTCGACCAGTTTATGGTGCGAGCGATTCCCGTGTTCAGGCGGTAGCGCCGCGGCATCCTCGGCCGCATCTGGCACAAACACTCCCGGAGTATTTATTGGCTTATTAGCGCCGCGTCTCGAACTTGTTACCGTAAAATACGCGATTGTGTATAATACGTAATTATGGAATACGCCATCTCAGCGACGACGCTCGCCAGGCAACTGGGTGATGTGCTGGGTCGGGTCCGCTATCGCGGAGAATCGTTTGTGATCGAGCGGAATGGCACCGTGGTCGCCCGCCTTCTGCCGGCGCACGATGGGCGCCGAACCAGTCTGCGGAATGCTTTGGACGCGTGGCGCGAGGCCGGTGAGGCCGATTCTGACTTCGCGGCCGTGCTCGAACGCGTCGGCGCCGCCGACCTCGCTCAGGGAAACCCATGGGCCTCGTAATCGACACGAGCGCGCTCGTCGTGCTGGAGCGGTCAACCGCCAACTGGAGCGACACGCTGCTGGCCGAGGAAGCCGTGTTCGTCCCGGCTATCGTGTACGCCGAACTCCTGGTGGGCGTTCACCTGGCAGATAGCCCGCGCCGGGCTTCGGCGCGCCGCGCGAAGATCGAAGCCATGGTGGCGGTGGCACCCATCGTGGACTTCGGACCCGCGGTGGCCGAGCGGTGGGCCGAGTTGTATGCGCGGTTGAGCCGGGACGGTCGAACGATCCCGGCCAACGCCCTGGTCGTGGCCGCCACGGCGCTCGAACTGGATTGCGGCGTGCTCGTCAGCCCCGAAGACGAAGCGCACTTCCGCCACGTCCCGGGCCTTCGCGTCGTCGTTCTTCCAGCATCGCAAGGCGCGGCGAGAGTATGAGCACATCCAAGCGCGCGCTGAAGAGGATTCCGACGTTTCGGACCGAAGCCGATGAGCGCGCATTCTGGGCGAAGGCCGATTCGACTGAGTACGTCGATTGGTCGACCTCGCGCACGGTTCGTTTTCCCAATCTGCGGCCGTCGTCTACGGCGATTTCGTTGCGCCTGCCGGACACGCTGCTCAGCGAATTGAGAATGCTGGCCAACGAGCGCGACGTCCCGTATCAGAGCTTGCTCAAGCTGTAATTGGCCGAGCGCATCTCGGCCGAGCGCGGGATGCGGCGCAAAGTGCCAGCCTGAAGGCGACGGCCCGCCGCCCTGTTTGGCACGATATCTGCGATGGCACAAACACTCCCGGAGTGATTATTGTGGCATATGATCAGGTGTTCAGCGTCGCCACGAACAAACC
>Ga0194060_10000052_pt1 | contig 77305 bp, 77 predicted proteins | sample SepL225m_MetaG_FD_163427 | JGI IMG/M metagenome (GOLD analysis project Ga0194060, IMG submission 163427) | Anoxic zone freshwater microbial communities from boreal shield lake in IISD Experimental Lakes Area, Ontario, Canada - Sep2016-L222-5m | ecosystem: Environmental > Aquatic > Freshwater >... | reverse complement strand
CCGCTTTTGACGGCCCAGATAAAGAGGAACCATGCGGCGACACCGACAAAAAAACCGATGCCGATCAGGTAAAAGGTGCTGCTCATGGTTGCTTGGTCACAGGTTTTTCAGCCGCAGGGAGTTGCTTACCACAACAAGGGAGCTGGTCACCATCAGCAGTGCGGAGATGATGGGGTGCAGCACCCCCGACACGGCAAGTGGCAGCGCTATGAGATTATACGAAAAGGCCCAGACAAGGTTCTGCCTGATGATGGAAAAACATCGCGAGGAGCTTTTGATCAGGGTGTTGATGAGCCTGAGATCGTCTTTCAGGATGGCAACGCTGGCGCTCTCGAGGGCAATGGCGGAGGCGTGGCCGAGGGTGACGCCGATGTCGGCTTCGGTCAGCGCGGGTGCGTCGTTGATGCCGTCGCCGACCATCATGACGCACGCTCCCTTTGCTTTCAGGGCGCGGATCACCGCTGCTTTTTCGAGGGGGCCAAGCCCGGCCTGCACGTCGGTGATGCCGCATCTGGCGGCGATGTAGTTGGCCACTCCACGGTTGTCGCCGGTCAGCATCATCAGGGCAAACCCTTTTTTCCGCAGCCCCTCAATCAGGGGAAGGGCATCCGTGCGCAGGTCGTCAATCATCCCGATCACTCCGGCCAGCTTGTTGCCGCAGGCGACCATTACCACGGTTTTGCCTTCAGCTTCGAGCGATGCGGTGTGAGCAATCTGTTCCCCTTCCATCTGAACGCCCTCCTCATCCATAAAGGCTTTTGAGCCCGCCCGCCAGAGAGTTCCATCAATCACCCCTGAGACTCCTCTGCCCGGTGTTGCCCTGAACTGTGTTACCGTCAGCCGCTCACCCTGCCAGGCAGCCACAAGGGCGCGGCCGGTGGGGTGCTCCGAGGCAGCTTCAAGCGAGGCGACATGCTGCATCAACGTTGGCGTGAGGCCGTAGTCGTGCAGGTCGGTCATGGAGGGTTTGCCGGTGGTGATGGTGCCGGTTTTGTCGAGCACGACCGTAGTGGTTTTTGAGACCGTCTCAAAAATATCGCCCCCTTTGACGAGAATGCCTCTCTTTCCGGCAGTGGTGGTGCCGACCAGAATGGCGAGCGGTGTTGCCAGACCAAGGGCGCAGGGGCAGGCGATGACCAGCACCGAGACGGCGTTCATCAGGGCGGTGACGCTGCTTGCGGAGGTGAGTTTCCAGTAGAGAAAGGTGGCAAGAGCGAGGATGATGGTGGCCGGTACAAAGTAACCGGCGGTTTTGTCGGCAATGCCCTGAATCGGCGCCTTGCGTGCCTGGGCATCCTCCACCGTGCGGATAATACGGGCCAGCAGGGTACTCGCCGCATTGCCGGTAACCTGGATGCGGAGCCGTCCGTTCATGGAGAAGCTTCCGGCAAAAACATCGCTGCCCACAGCTTTCAGTACAGGATTCGACTCACCGGTCAGCATCGCTTCGTTCACCTCAGCTTCGCCATCCACAACCCTGCCATCAAGCGGAATCCGGTCGCCAGGAATGATCTCAATCATCTCGCCGCTTTGAACCGAAGCCACAGGTACCATGCTGGTTTCGCCACTCTCTGCCACCCGCAGCGCTTCATGCGGTTGCAGCTCAGCCAGCTCGGCAATGGCGTTGCCTGCCTTGAGCCTTGAGCCTGCCTCCAGAAACCGGCCAAGCAGAATGAAGGTGATAATCATCGAGGCGGTGTCGAAAAATATCTCCCCCCCATAGAAAATCATGGCAATGCTGTAACCGTAGGCCGAGAGTGCGCCAAGCGCCACCAGCACATCCATGTTAAGCGTCAGCCGTCGCAATGAGCGGATGGCGCTGGAGAGAAAGGGATAGCCCGAGTAAAAAAGTACCGGCGTGGCCAGCGCCCATGAGATAAGCTGGAAAGCAAGCCGGTAACGCTCCTCAATTCCCTCAAAAAAGCCCGCGTAGAGTGCGGTGGTAAAGAGCATGAGCTGCATGGAGAAAAATCCGGCGGTGCCGAAGCGCAGCAGCAGCTCCTGTTTCTTCCGGGCAAACATTTCGGCAGCTCCATTGCCATGGCAGGGGTGGGGGAGGTAGCCGATGGAGCGGATGGCATTGAGTATGCCCTCGAGGCTCACCTGTTCACCACTCCAGGTGATGGTTGCCTTGTGGGTGGCATAGTTCACCCTCACCGAGAGCACCCCCTCAAGCTTCATCAAAAACTTTTCGATAAGCCAGACGCAGGAGGCGCACCGGATGCCCGAAAGCAGCAGTTCAATCCGGTGCTCCTTGCCACTGATGGTGACGGTGTCGGCGAAGGCCGAGGCCTGAAGTTTTACCTCCGTTGCCGGAGGGCCCGGCTGCCAGTTGCACCGCTGGTTGTAGAAGGCGTCAAGCGAGTTGCTGTGGATAAGTTCATACACGCCAAGGCAACCATGACAGCAGAAGATCTTGCGCTCTCCGTTGATCTCAACGATAATGGCCGATGCCCGGCTTGTCTCCTGCAGGCAGTGGTCGCAGCGCAGCCTTTCGGGAGATGATTGCTCACTCCCTGACATTGAAGGTAAAGGCGGGATTGTTCAGTGTATCGGAGAGGACGGTTGCCTGCCAGAGCGTTCGACCGCTCATGCAGCGCACAATAATTCCCTTGCCCTCATAGAGACAGTTGCTCTTTTTGACCAGCGTCACCTGATTTTTGCCCATCTGCATCCCCGGCATCGAAAGGTCGAGCAGCAGCGTCTCAGGCAGCTTGTCGCATGGCGTTACTGTGACGTTGAAGGTGAGCTCTTTCATGTGCTTTACAGGCTTCGGCTCAATGTTCAGCGTGACGGTTCGCTGACCAACGGTAACGGAGCAGGCTTTTTCGTGAATGCTGTTATCCACTGCTGTTGCATGGAGTGTTGTGCTGCCTGCCGTCATCATGCAGGCGAAGAGTGCAAGGGTACTTAAACCCTTTATTGGACGTTGAAAAACCATTTTTTGCTAGTGATAAGTTGTTGATGTTGTTTAAGGTCAATGCGAGCAAACCATACCCCTTTGAAAGGGATGGAGGCCGTTGTTGTATAGATTCCTGGCGAGGTTTGTCGCATGGTCATCGTTGAGTCGTAACGGGTATTCGAGAGGTTGCCGATGAAGAGTGAGAGATCGCCCGTTTCAAGCGGTTTGCCGTGCGATGTGGCTTTGATCTGAAAGGTATTGCTTCCAAGTTTCAGCGTGTCTGGTCGGCTTATGGCAATGCCAAGCTTCTCTTCAAGAGCTTTCGACTGGAAATAGTGGGTGCTGTTGTCGTAATAGTTGTTGTCCACCAGGCCGTCTGCGCTCGTGAAGGCAACAATCAATCCACATGCCATTGCCGTAAAAAAACAGGCATAGATGATGGAAAGGGTTATTTTCATAAAGGATACGGGATTCAGGACAAGTTTTTGACAGAGATTTCCTTGTTAATTTTTTTTGTTCATACTCTGTTTTTCCAGTAGTCGGGATTACGTTTGAAATGTTTACCAAGTCCAACTTGCTGTGCTTCGTAGAACCTGGCAGATTCAACCATTTCAAGCTGTGCCTCGGGATGAAAGCGAAGGTATTTCACTTTAACTCATTAAAGGCTTGCTCAAAAACCTGCTCTCCTGGCAGCAATTCCACTTTACCACAATCAATCTCATGGCAGCGCTGAACAATTTCTTTTTGCCATTGGGTAGAAAGCTGAAAATCAGGTTCCGCATCAAGGCTTTCCAGTAAACGTTCAGCAATGAATGCCCTTGCAGGATGGGAGAGATGCAAAGCTGCATCAAGAACTTGTGTTGGATTCATCTCCATAATCGTTAACGAAAATGATACTTTTTTTAAAGGTTTCTTATGATCCTATTTTTCCAGTATATAAATCAAAAACCGGAAAAATTAAGTCATAATCATTCCAGTTGAGATTTCCATTCGTCAGATTAAAATTTGAAAACATTTTTTCATCAAGATACTTTTTTATAGAAGGATGTAATGATTTAGATAAAAATGGTTTAAAATCAACTAATTTATCGCCACCATCACTGAATTTTATCCTTATCGCATAATCTGATAGATAGTTAGCGGACTCAATTTTTAGTTGGTCAAATCCAGATTCATCCTCTTTATAATCAACCACTATTCTCATGATAATCGTTTTGTTATTTTTTCAAATTCAACATCTTTGTGATACACAAAATAGTTTATCCATTTATCAACTATTTTATCAGAGTAATTTTCAAGAAAAATTTGAAAATCTTTCAACTCTTTTCCTTTGAGTGGTTTTGCACTTTTTATATTGCCTCGTAGTGCCGCTGATCTTCCTGCGATTAGGTTGAAGCTATTGTTCGGCTATCTTGTCTTTTTTTAAGCAGCTATTCAGAATATCCTGTGCAACCGACGCCGACTCAGGCAAGTCCGCATAATATAATGCTAGTTGCATTTTGACGGCATCTTTTCCAATTTGATTTGAGATACTGTCGCAAAGCTTTCTTGATTCCAGTTGCTGTCTGTCTCGTCGAAGTTTATCAAAAAAATCCCCCATAGATTTTTGAGCATTTCTGGACTGGACAAAGAAAAGGGCTGACACCGTATCCATGACTACACCAGCGAAAACTTGAACAGTGGTAGATTGGAAGTTTCCATCTTGGTGGAGAAAACTAGCCATAATAATGACAACGAATCCCAATGAGGCAAAAACAAGGCTAAACCAAAAACTTATTTTAGATTGCGCTAAAATTTGAGCGTAATATTGGGCTAGCTGCTCTGTCTCGAACGGGAGATCGTCTTTAATAGATGATTGTATTTTCTCAATAACTGCCTTTGCTTGCTTTGTTTCCTCAGACGTAGCTTCAAGTTCAAAATTACCGAACCGAATTCGTTTTAGAACACCCGACTTAAGTGCTCCAACGACGCTCGATAGAGCCGCTAGAACAGAGATACTTACAATAATGATTTGTATGATTTCTTCGTATTTCATCGTTTTTTATTCAACCCAATATTTTTTAGACAGATCCGCCGAATCCGCAGATTTTTGAGTTATAACTCATATATGACGGAATACTAAACTCGATAACCACGATTACCTCCCATAACGAGTTATAAACTCATCAGGTGAATAAATATCTAAATCTGAGTTCTTAAAATCAGCACCATTTCTGGTTACAATAATGGTGATATTGGCTTGTTTAGCAGCCCCTTCCTGAACAGCATCTTCAAAATCAGGTAAACCCGCATGAAGCGCATGAAGGATTACAGCTTTATTTACCGAAATAACGTCAACGCATTGGAGCAAATCTTCAATAAGCAATAATGTTTGTTCACGCCCTTTTTCTTTCCGAGCAATATAATAGAGGTCTGTAATTGTTGTGGCGGACATAAAAAAATCAATAGCTGCATATTTTGCTACAACAAAAACCTGTTCTGCAGATTCGGCAAAGGGTGCACGATTTAATATAATATCCAACAATACGTTTGTATCAATCAAGATGTTCATTGGTATTTTTCATGCAAATATTGATGTTTTGCGCTATCCGCGATCACGCCTTTAAGTGCGCCTTTCCACTTCTTCAAAAACGTATCAATAGCTTGAGCTTTTGATGTTCGCTGTTGAACGGAATAAATATCCTTTGGATAAAGAAATTCCTCTTTATGCTTATTAGGTTCTTCTGATGCCAAATCTTGAATCAGAGCCTGTATTAAATGATATTTCTCTTGACGAGAAAGTGTGTGAATTTCTGTCTCTAATTTTGCTGTAATCATCGCATCAGCTCTTTATTTTTTTTACGTAGTAATCAATAGTACTGAAACTACTGCTATGTCAAACTCTATTTGTCATGCTGAGCTTGTCGAAGTAAGCATCCATCAGATTTCGCGCTGTTTTCTGGAATATAACACGGATTCTTCACTTTGTTCAGAATGACATTCAAATAACACTTAAGCCAAAAGTACATTTCCAAAATTTACAGGAATCCCACCATTTTGCTGCTCGTCATGCCGCTTCCCGAGATGTTGAGATGCAGTTGCTCCAGCTTGCTGGTTGATTTCACCAGAATACGCCCATGCAGTACAGAAAATGGCGGCAACAGGAGCGAGTGTTCGCCAATAAGGGTGACGTTGTCGGGCGAAGAGAGTTCAAGGGCAAGCGGCTCTCCACCATTATTATAGATGGTGTATGAGTATCGGTTCAGTCCCGATGGCAGGGGAGCGTTGTCGCGGGTGACAAGAAAGTCAACAGGTGGACGGCTCCAGAGCAGGAGAAAAAGAGCAATGCCCGCAGCGGCGGTTGCGCCTCCAAGCCAGAAGGTTTTTGAACGGACTATCCGACCCTTATAGTTCGGGAAGGGTGGCATACCTCTCTTTTCACTGAGCACACGGCAGGCGTCAATACATTCGGCACAAGCAATGCAGGCAGAGCTTAACCCTTTTTTGATATCAATGCCGACAGGGCAGACCTTGACGCACTCATCGCACTTCATACAGGTTGCATCCCTTGAAACATCATACTCAATCACCAGGGTATCCTTGTCGAAGAGGGCATTCTGCAGCATGGCGTAGGGGCAGATTGAGGTACAGAATCCTCTTCCCAAAAACGCAAGTTCCAGATAGACCGCTACCCAGAGAACCAGAAAAAAGGAGGTCATGGTTGTTGAGACAAAGAGCGAGTGCAGCGTCTCGGCAGGTGGCACAAAGTACCAGATCATGGTGATCGACACCAGGGCAGAGAGGGGGAGCAGCAGAAGCCTCTGAATCGTTTTCTGCTGTTTCCTCCCAAACAGTTTTCCGAGGCTCTGGCTCAGGTCGAGCAGTACCGTCTGAGGGCAGAGCCAGCCGCACCACACTCTTCCGAAAATGACCGTCACGAAAGCTATAAAGAGGAGGAAAAAGAGCGCAACGCCAAGAATAAGGTAGAATTCACGGATCCAGATCACCGATCCGAAAACATAAAGCTTGAGGGTTGGAATGTCAAACCGGAGCGCACTTTGACCATTGATGACAAGAAACGGCAGGCCGGTCAACATGACGGCCTGCAGAATTTCGATAGCTCTTCGGTATGGTTTCCACAAAATGGCAAGCTCCTGAGTTGGTGTGAATTACTTTTTCCTCAGGCTTTCCAGAAAGGCAGCCACCTTGCTGATTTTTTCTGAGCCAATCTGCGGAAGGAATGCCGGCATACCGTTTGGGCGCCCCTCGGCAATTGATGTATAGATATCCTTCTGGGTCGATCCGAACTTCAGCGTTGCAGTGGTGAGATTGGGGCCGATTCCGCCCGTTGCGTCCGCATTATGGCAGGGTGCGCAGGTGTTGGCATAGAGCTCCTTGCCCTCTTTGATGGCCTCCTTGTCCCCCGAATACTCTTTGACGGCAACTGATTTCTCTGATTTCGCCGCCGAAGCCATCTCCTTGTCAAACTCTTTGTAGAATGACCAGCCGGAAATAGCCGGGGTATAGGAGACGATATAGCCGATCAAAAAGATAATTCCCCCGAAAAAAAAGAGCAGCCACCCTTTGGGGATTTTGTTATGGCCCTCCTGGGGTTCTCCGGTATCATACATGGTCATCTCCTTTTCGCTCTATGCAGTTGTTCAGTTGTCGTCATCAAGCATTCTCTGTTTTGGCGCCTCAATCCTCTCTTTTCGTTTTGGATTGTAGTAGTAAACCATGATGCCGCCGGAAATAATGGCAAGAACCATGGTGAAGAGCAGATAAGCCAGGCCTGAAACATTCATTTTGTGGCCTCCATCTTCTTGACATCCCGTCCAAGTTTCTGGATGTAGGCAATCAGGGCATCCATTTCGGTCAGCTCCTTCTGCAGCTCAGGCGGCGTTACCTGGTCACGGCTCTCTTTTGAGGGATAGCTTGTGCTGGTGACGGTTGCCCGGTACTGGTCAATCTGCTGCCGCACGTCACTTTCGGAGTAGCCATAGCCCAGCGTTGATGTCTTTTTGAACGAGTAGCCGGTGTCGAGCCGGTTTTTGGCAAGCCAGCCATAAGGTGGCATGTTGGACTTTTCAAACATGCTTTGAGGGTGTGCGGTATGTTTGTAATGCCAAGAGTCAGGATATTTTCCTCCCACCCTGTTCAAATCTGGCCCTGTGCGGCGTGAGCCCCAGAGGAAGGGACGATCGTAAGCGAACTCCTCCGGTTTTGAGTATTCGCCATACCGGAGCACTTCGGTTCTCAGTGGTCGAACGGTCTGGGTGTGGCAGTTGTTGCACCCTTCACGCATATAGATGTCGCGCCCCTCCTGCTCCACCGCAGTGTAGGGTTTTATGTAGGGGCTGATCGGTTGCGTCGAGGGCATGAACAGCGGAATAAAGACGGTCACGGTGGTACCGATCAGGATGACAACGGCTGCAAGAAGAGCAAAAACAACCGGTTTTGACGTGATCCCCATGAGGCAGCTCCTGTTTGTTGATGTTGTCGTTTATGCTTCACTCTGGTTTGGCTCTCTCCTGACGGTCATAATCAGATTCCAGGCAAAAACCAGTATGCCGATAAAGTAGATGACCCCTGCGCCAAACCGTATTTTATAATAAGGGTAGAGGGAAGTTACGGTATCAAGAAAATTGTACATCAGCGACCCATCAGGATTGGTGGCTTTCCACATGGCTCCCTGCTGGATTCCTGCGATCCACATGGTGATGGTCCAGGTGAACTGGCCAACGAGAATGAGCCAGAAATGGGTGTTGGCAAGTTTGACGCTGTAAAGCTCCCTGTTGGTAATGCGGGGAATCATGTAGTAGAACGATGCCGAAATAACCATGGTGACCCATCCCATCGTCCCCATGTGTACATGCCCAACAACCCAGTCGGTATAGTGAAAGAAGGCGTTGAGGGTTCTGAGCCCCTGCAGCGGCCCCTGGAGTGTCTGGAGTCCGTAAAAGGTTATACCGGCAATGAAAAACTTGGTGAGATAGTTGGTGCGCATCTGATCCCAGTTTCCCTGAAGCGTGTAATAGCCATTGACCACTGAACCCCACGAGGGAGCAATCAGAAAGATGCTGAAGGCCATCGCGACAGTCTGGATCCACTCTGGCAGTGGAGTGAGCATAAGGTGGTGTGCACCCGTCCAGAGATAGGCAAAGTTCAGCGCCCAGAAAGAGACGATGGAGAGCCGATGGCTGTAGATGGGAAGGCCAGTGGACTTGGGCAGAAAATAGTAGAACATCGCCAGTATCGGCACTGTAAAGATAAATCCGACCACATTGTGGCCATACCACCACTCAACATTGGCATCGTTTGCGCCGGAGTAGAGTGTGTACGATTTGAAGAGGTTGATGGGTACCTCAAGGTTGTTGACAACATAGAGAATGGCAATTGCCACGGTCATGGAGATGATGTACCAGAGTGAGATGTACATCTGCTTCTCCTGCCGTTTGATCAGTGTACCAAAGACGTTGATGGCAAACATCACCCAGAAGACAACGACAACAATATCAAGAGGCCACTCCAGCTCACCATATTCCCGGGTGGTATTCATGCCGGCAAAGAGAGAAAGGGCACCCAACGCTATTGCGGCGTTGAAAACGTAGAGATGCGCCTGGGCAAGTCGCGGAAAGAGGAGTGGTATTCGTGTCAGGCGTTGCAGAATGTAGTAGGATGTTGCAAAAATAGCCGCGAGGCCAAATCCAAGCCCGAGACCATTGGTGTGCACCACGCGGAGACGTCCGAAGCTGAGCCAGGGGGTAAGATTCAGCGCCGGATCAAACATCTCAAAAGCCATCCAGAGCCCCACAACCAGACCGATAACAAGCCAGAAGAGCGCCGAAAATGCAAAACCGCGCACTACCCTGTAGTTATACCCTGTGTCGCTCATAGCTTCCTCCAGATCGTTTTTTGGTTATAGAGGAATGTAATGAGAAATATGGAATGTTGGCGGGGAAATTGTTGTCTGAACCTTGATTCGTTTCTTCAGTACTCCAGCTCCGAATCCCCCGTCACGCGCTGCCTGAACACCCAGTAGCTCCACCCTTGATACAGTACAATAATCGGCACAAAAATCAGGGCTACCTTCGACACGATGCCGAGGGAGTAGGCTGATGATGAGCTGTTGTAGATGGTGAGGCTCCAGGCCGGGTTGAGGCTTGAGACCAGCAGGCGCGGATAGAGGCCCATGAAGATGGTGATGGTGGAGAAGGCAATAGCAACAGAGGTCATGGCAAATGCCCATCCGGCAGCATTTTTTTGCAGCATGAAGATCACCGAGATGAGGGCCAGCACACTGAAGACCGGAATAATGCCGGGATTTACCCCGAGGTGGTGGAAGAGGTCAGTTTCGATGGTGGTATAGGCCATGAAGAGGATGCAGAGGAGTGTCGCCGGAGCCCAGAGCTTTTTGGCGAAGTTCATCGCCCTCTCCTGGAGTACACCGGTGGTTTTAAGGGTGAGAAATATGGCACCATGAAGGGTAAAAATCAAGGTTGCCGTGATGCCGCAGAGCAGGGCGTAGGGGTTGAGCAGATTCAGCAGACCGCCGGTATAGTGCATGGAGCCATCCACCGGCACTCCCCGGATGAAATTGGCCAAGGCGATGCCCCAGAGGAGGGCAGGCACAATGCTTCCCCCGAAAATGCTCCAGTCCCAGAAGCTGCGCCATGCTGGATTGTCCCGCTTGCTGCGGAACTCGAAGGCGACACCACGGAAAATCAGGGCGACAAGCATGATCATCACCGGCAGATAGAGGGCGCTGAAGAGGGTGGCGTACCACTCCGGAAATGCTGCAAACATGCCGCTGGTGGCGGTAATCAGCCACACCTCATTGCCATCCCAGAAGGGGCCGATGGTGTTGATAATGCTGCGTCGCTCTCGATCATCACGGCTTATGAAGGGGAGCAGGATTCCTACGCCAAAGTCAAACCCTTCGAGCACAAAAAAGCCGATAAAAAGAAAGGTGATGATGATAAACCAGAGTGTTTGCAAATCCATTGCTCATCGTTTTTTTCAGGTTATTCAAGGGGCTACACGTTCTTTCCCACTCTCAATGCCTGCAACGGCATACTTTTTCATCAGCAGAAAGTCAGTGACGGCAAGCGCGGCATAGAGCATGATAAACACTGCAAGAGAGATCATCAGCTCGCCACTGCTCACCACCGATGAGGGTGAAACTCCCTGTTCAGTTTTCAGCAAGCCAAAAACCAGCCAGGGCTGGCGACCCATCTCCGCAAGAAGCCACCCCGATGAGTTGGCAAGCCAGGGGAGCAGTATCGACCAGAAGAGCAGTGCGCCCGTCAAAGGCGAAAAAGTGTAGCTCTCCCTGATCACCTTGTAGAGAGCGAGCAGCGCGATGAGGAGCATCAGCGTGCCCGAACCGGCCATAACCCTGAAGCTCCAGTAGGCAGTGACAATAGATGGCATATAGTTGCCTGGTCCGTATTGCACTTCATACTCTTTTTGCAGATTCTTGATTCCCTTCACCTCACCCTCAAAGGAGTTGTAGGCAAGGAAGGAGAGCAGTTTTGGCACTCGTATCGAAAAAACATCTTTCAGCCCCTCTTCATCACCAATGGTGAAGAGAGAGAAGCTGGCCGGGTTTTCGCTCTCCCAGAGCGCCTCTGCCGCTGCAACTTTCATCGGCTGGGTTTTAAGCAGATGCTGCATCTGGGAGTGGCCGGCAAGAATCACGATAACTGTCCCGATAAAGGCAAAGATGGCGCCAAACTTCAGCGATGTTTCATACCCGTTGCGGTTTGCACTCTTTCTCATCAGATGCCAGGTGCTGATGCCGATCACAAAAAATCCGGCAGTGACAATGCCACCAGCCAGCACATGAGGGAACTGTTGCCAGACGTGGGGATTAAAGATGAGCGCCATAATATCGGTCAGCTCAGGCCGGGAAGCTCCTGCTGGCATGGTGTAGCCTGTAGGGGATTGCATAAAGGAGTTGGCAACCAGAATCCAGAAGGCTGACATGGTTGAGCCAAAGGCGACAATCCAGATTGAGGCGGCATGGAGCACCTTGGGAAGCCTCTCCCACCCGAAGATCCAGATCCCGAGAAAGGTCGATTCAACAAAAAAGGCAAGCAGTGTCTCAATGGCCAGCGGAACGCCAAAAATATCGCCGACAAATCGGGCATACTCCGACCAGCTCATCCCGAACTGAAACTCCATCACAATGCCGGTGACCACCCCAACCGCAAAGTTGATCAGGAAAAGATGGCCCCAGAATTTCGTGAGTTGCTTGTACTTCTCCTTGCCGGTTTTGACATAAGCAGTCTCAAGCAGAGCCGTAAAGATGGAGAGCCCAAGCGTCAGCGGTATAAAGAAGAAGTGGAAGATGGAGGTGAAGGCAAACTGCGTTCGCGCAAGCAAAAGGGTATCCATAAATCGGTGTTCTATTCCTTCCTGGTCGTTATGTGATGACAGGGGAATGTAAGGAGAAATATGGAAAGTTGGCTGGACTAAAAACGCTCACCATCCTTCAGTTGACGGTGAGCGTTTGAACATTCAGAACAAGCTTCCCCTTACTCCACCATCAGCGCAGCAAGCCCCTCAACATAGTTGCCAACGACCGCTTTCTTATCCGTGATGATACCGCGCAAAAATTGGGCGGGTGTCACGTCAAAGGCGTAGTTGAGCACTGGCGTGTTTGGCGAGGCAACCTGGGTGCCGAAAATGGTGCGCAGCTCGTCGGCGTTGCGCTCTTCAATCGGGATGTAGGTGCCATCGGGAATGGTGATATCGATAGTTGAAACCGGCGCGGCAATGTAGAACGGCAGTTTGTGGTGATACGCGCTGATGGCATGGGCGCAGGTGCCGATCTTGTTGGCGGTGTCGCCGTTGGCGGCAATGCGGTCGGCACCGACAATACCGAAATCAATCATCCCTCTCTGCATCAGGAAGGCCGAAGAGGAGTCGGAGATGGAGACAAACGGTATGCCATCATGTTGAAGCTCCCAGGCGGTGAGGCGCAGCCCCTGCAGCAGCGGACGGCTTTCGGCGGTGATGACGCGCTCAATCAACCCCTCCTGCCAGGCAAGCCTGATGATGCCAAGCGCTGAGCCGGTGCCGCAGCAGGCGAGCGTGCCAGTGTTGCAGTGGGTCAGCACGTTGAGCTTGCGGCTTTTCAGGATGTGGGCAAGGTCAATTTTGATCTGATCGACACCGTGGCGCGACATTAAGTCGCAATTGGCGATTTCATCAGCATGGATTTTAAGTGCGGCAGCGTTCATCTTGGCAAAGAGCGCTTCGATGGTATCGGCCTCAAAGTTTTCAGCATAGACCTTTTTCAGCCGCGCAGCCGCAAAAAAGAGGTTGACTGCGGTCGGGCGCGACGCTTCAACTTCAGCCACCAGCGACCTGAAAAAGGGAGGAAACTCCTCTTTGCTGCCCTTGAAGCTGTTGATACCGAGAATAATGGTATAGGCGGCAGCCACGCCAATCAGCGGTGCACCGCGGACAGCAAGCGTCTTGATAGCCTCAATAGCCTCCTTGTAATCTTTTGTGGCAACGTAATTCTCCTTGAGCGGCAGATAACGCTGGTCGAGGTAGTGCAGAGTGTTCTCTTTGAACGATATGGCGTCTATCATACGGTGTCAGAAGGATTAAAGGTTGGCGACAATTGATTTGAAAAGAGAGGTCATTTTTGGCTCGGCATGGCCGGAGACCTCGATGATCTCTTCGATGCTGACCGATTTGAGGCAGTCGGGGAAGCACTCGTCGGTGATGATGGACATGCCGAAAACTTCGGTTCCCTGATGCACGGCGGCAATCACCTCCGGCACGGTTGACATACCGACCACGTCGGCGCCAAGGATGCGTAACATGCGGTACTCTGCGCGGGTTTCGAGGCAGGGGCCGGAGAGAGCGACATAGACACCACGCTGCACCTTGATTCTGTGGTCGAGCGCCACCCTTTCGGCAAGTTCGAGAATGCGGGGAGAGTAAGGGGCACAGAGGTCAGGAAAGCGGGAGCCGATTTCAGGATCGTTCGGGCCGATCAGCGGGTTGCCGCCAAGCAGGTTGATGTGGTCGTCAATCAGCATGATCTCGCCCTTTTTGTAGGCAGGGTTCAGGCCGCCGCAGGCGTTGGTGATGCCGATGGTTTTGACACCGAGATGTTTCATCACTCTGATTGGGAAAACAATTTGGTGCATGGAGTACCCTTCGTAGAAGTGGAAGCGTCCCTGCATGGCTACAACATTTTTGCCCGAGAGTGTTCCGAAAATCAGTTTTCCCTTGTGGGTCTCAACTGTGGAGACAGGAAAGTTCGGAATATCATGGTAGTCGAGGGAAAAGTCAATATCAATCTCCTTGACAAGAGCGCCGAGGCCCGTTCCGAGGACGATTCCTACTGGATAATCGGCGGATGTTTTTTTTCTGATAAAGGAGACGGCCTCCTGAATTTTTGCCTGCTGTGCGATCATGATTGGGTTGTTTTACAGGGTTATGAATAAACGTGTTACAAAATCTTTTTGATTGAGTACCCTACAGCTTGTGGTGCAGTTTCTTCTAAAACCGGATTCTCCACAGTTTTGGCAGGGATCTTTCCATGAGGAGAGCCCTATCTCATCGCCAGCCGAAAATTGCCGACCCAACGCGGATCATGGTTGCCCCTTCGTGAATGGCATCCTCAAAATCGCCGCTCATACCCATCGAAAGTTCGCTAAGCTTCGACGGCTCCGGGGCAATCTCCCGAAGCGACTCAAGCAGGGTGTGCAGTTGGCGGAACTCCTGCCTTGCAGCCACCTGGTCATAAGAGGCAATGGTCATCAGCCCGCGAAGGGTAATGTTCGGGAGATGAAAGAGATCATCGGCCACCAGGAGAAGGTCGTCTGGTGCCAAGCCATACTTTGATGTTTCTCCCGAGGTATTGACCTCAAGGAGATAGTCAACCTGCAGATTATGCTGGACCGCCCGCTTTGAAAGCTCCTCTGCCGTTGAAAGCTTGTCAATCCCGTGAACAAGGCTCACCTTGTCGATGATTGAGCGCACCTTGTTTGATTGAAGGTGGCCAATAAAATGCCACTCAATCGGGCACTCTTCAAGCAGGGGATCCCCGTATTTGTCGAGAAACTCCTGCACGTAGCTCTCGCCGAACTCAATCTGCCCGGCATCGAAGGCCTCACGGAGAAGCTCTGCCGGTTTGGTTTTGGAAACAGCTATCAGTCGCACCGAGGCGGGATCTCTTCCCGCCTCGGTGCAGGCACTGTTGATCTGTACCCGTATAGCCTCGATATTGGACGCAATGCTCTCCATGACGTTGCAATCAGGGCTTCGTTACAGGAACAATGGTTTCAATGGTGACAGGCGCTATCGGGTTGTCGTTGGGGTCAGTTTTGACAGCGGCAATTTTTTCAACCACATCCATACCGTCATCAACCATTCCAAAGACGGTGTACTGCCCGTCAAGGAAGTCATTGTCCTTGTGATTGATATAGAACTGGCTGCCCGAAGAGGCCCTCTGCGGGTTGTTGTCCCTTGCAGCCGCAAGTGTCCCTTTTTTGTTGGGGTGCTTGATCTCCGCTGGCACCCTTGTGGATGGCCCGCCAGTGCCATGCAGGGCGCGTTTTTCGTCAAACCTTGAGAGCGGATCGCCAGTCTGAATCATGAAGCCCTGAATAACCCGGTGAAAGCGGATGCCGTCGTAGTAACTCTCGCCGGTCAGCTTGACAAAGTTATCGCGGTGCAGCGGGGTGTCGTCATAAAGGCTGATGGTGATGTCGCCGAGGTTCGTTTTGATGGTAAATTGTTCAGCCATGGGTATGAAAGTAGTTGTGATTGTAGGTTATTACAGGTTACCGGAAATTTGCCAGAGTGAGCGCTGTGCAACCACAGCTCCAGTTGAGCCGGGATAGTCAGCGATGATTTTGGTATAGAGTTCGGATGCTTTTGCAAGCTGCTTTGACTCCTGAAAGCTCTTGGCGGCATTGGTGAGATATTGTGCCTTGAGTGCGCTGTTGTCAGCTTTTTTTGATGCCTCCTGATAACTCTCGGCGGCTTGGGCAAACTGGTTTTTATTGAAATAGCAGTCACCTGTGCCAGCCAGCACTGCGGCAGCAAGATCGTTGTTCTCCATTGATACCGTTTTAAAAACGCTGAGCGCCTTGTCATACTCTTTACTGGAGTACCATGCATTAGCCAGCAGCAGATTGGCCATATTGCCGCTTGGTGTTCCGGTATATTTTCCTGAGTACTCTTCAGCAATTTTTTTCAGACCGGCAACATGACCTTTGCCGTTGATGGCCACTCCATACTCCCCCACGTCAAGCAGTGGTGCTATTCGTGACAGTTGCATTGCAGCCTCAAGTTCATTTACTTTTTGCTGGCGTACCCAGAAGAAGGCAGCAGCACCGAGAGAGATGAGCAGCACAAGGGTTGTGATAAGCGCCGTTTTATATTTAATGGCATAGTAAAGAAAATTCTCTTCGGTCGATGGTTTTACGCTCTGTTCCATAAGGTCTATTTCGGGTTGTCAGCTTTTGTCGGGAATGGCCCTCAACCTAAGCAAGTTTGTTTGATTTTCAAAATATGAGCAGAGCATCAGTTTGCCACAGGCCTGCAGATTCTTTAAGGTTGCCCTGCAACAGGTAATATGAATATGCTGGCAGCATTGTGTGCAATCCCGGTTGCGGCCTCATCAAGTGAGATCTCTCTGATGCGGGCTATGGCCTCCATGACCGTACGAACATAAGCGGGTTCATTTCGTTTCCCTCGGTAAGGTACCGGTGCCAGGTAAGGAGCATCAGTCTCCGTGAGCAGATCATCAAGCGATACAGCTCTGACCACTTCGGGAAGAGAAGAGCGCTTGTAGGTGACCGTGCCGGGAATGGAGAGCTTGAACCCTTTGCAGATACAGGCTTTGGCAATCTCCGTATCACCCGAAAAGCAGTGCATGACACCCCGCATGGCTGAATGGTTCTCTTCGGAGAGAATATTCAGCATATCCTCCCAGGCATCGCGGCAATGAATTACTACAGGCAGGTCAAGTGATCTGGCAAGTCGCAGCATCTCCCGGCAGGCATCATGCTGGGCTGTTCGTTTATAATCGGGATAGTGGTAGTCGAGACCTATCTCTCCAATGGCGACAACTTTCGGCAATACAGCAAGTGTTGCCAGCTCTTCAAAGATTATATCGTTGACAGAATCTCTCACTTCATGAGGGTGAAGACCAACATTGGCATAGATAAAATCAAACTCGCCAGCCAGCGCAATCGATTTTCTGCTCGTTGCAATGTCAATGCCGGGGTCAATCAGCAAACTTATCCTGGCCTCTTTGAGACGAGCTATCACCTCATGTCGATCCTGGTCGAACTCCGGGAAAGAGAGATGGCAATGAGTGTCAACGAACATCGGTTGTGGATGTAATGCTTCCGTCAGGAAAGAGTTTGTTGTGAAAGATAATCAAAAGAGATGCGCCAATGGAGATGGCTGAGTCAGCAACATTAAAAATAGGCCAGAGGGAAAGATAGTTACCAAAAAGATAGCCGTTATAGAGATCAAAATAGAGAAAGTCAACCACCCGGCCAATGGTGATCCGGTCAATCATATTTCCTATGCCTCCACCGATGATAAGGGCAAATGGCACAAGAAAAAGCGCAGTGCGGTTTTTCGACTTGAACACATAGATGAGCACCAGAGTCGTAATGAGGGTGGTCAGGAGGAGGAGGACAATCGGCGGCGCAAATTCAAGGCCAAAGGCAACTCCCCTGTTCTCAGCATAGGTGAGCGAAAAGAGGTCAGGAATAATGGAGATACTTTGCCCCTTATCCTTCAGAAAAGCGACAGCCAGCTTTTTTGTTGCCTGATCGGCCGCAATGACCAGAAGAATAAGGGAGAAAAACAATTTCATGAGTCGGAGCAATTATTGTTGAATCTCTTGCAGCAGCGCCTCACGGACAGCGCTTGCTGGCATGGGCAGACCGGTCCAGAGCATAAATGCCCGTTCAGCCTGGCCAATCAGCATCTCAATGCCCGATATGGTTGTGGCTCCAGCGAGTTGTGCGGCTTGCAGCAGAGGTGTATCGCGAGGGTTGTAGACCATGTCGTAGACAATCTGGCCCGGGTTGAGCAATCCCTGGTCAAGGGGAAGAGCCGACCCATTATCTCCTCTGGTTCCGAGAGGTGTTGCATTGACGATGACGCGGCATTCACGGATCTCTTCTGGATGCTCTTGCGGGAGTATGGTGAGCGGAGCGCTGTTGTCGTAACCGCTCTCCTCAAGCTGGGCGCGCGCTTTTTCAGTGTTGCGAACAAAGAGGAGAATCTCTTTCGGGCTGAACAACTGGCTGAATGCCTTGATTGCTGCCAATGCAGCTCCACCAGCGCCGAAAAGAGCGACGCTTCGGCCAGTTATACTCTCCCTGTATGGCAGAAGGGGTGCAGCAAAACCGCCAATGTCCGTGTTGTGGCCGATGAGTCTGCCGTTGTCATTGACAATGGTATTGACCGCCTGAATGGAGGCCGCCTCGTCAGAGAGCTCATCAAGAAAGGGGACAACGGTTTTTTTATAGGGAATGGTGACACTGAATCCTCCAATTCCAAGCGCTTTTGCCCCCCGAAGGGCATCACCCACCAGGTCAGGATCGGGAATATTGAACACCGTATAATGACAGGGCAGCCCAAGCTTCAGAAATGCCGCATTATGGATGACCGGAGAGTATGAATAGTCAACTGTCCGGCCAAGAAGAGCATAGATTTTTGTGGACTTCATCATGAAATACCGAGCATCAGTCTGACGGAATCCTGCTGATAAAGTTCAGGAAACGTGCTTTGAAACAGCTCTTTTTTGTCTGGATCAATCTTGAATGCCTTGCTCAGTGCTTTCAGGGTGCTGAGTTTGTCGCCCATGGCAAAATAGGCCGCAGCAATCTCAAAGTGGGCATCAGCCGATAATGGCTGAAGTTTCAGCGACTGATTCAGCGCTTCCAGAGAGGCATTGACCTGCCCCCCCTCACGAAGGACAATGGCAAAATCAACCCAGATCTGCGGATTGTCGGGCTCAAGGGTAATAATCTGCCGGTATGTGGCAATAGACTCTTCCAGGTGATCGAGATTGTACTCAATCTCCGCCTTCAGAAGGAGAAATTCTATGTTGTCAGAGGTGGTTTTAAGAGCCTCCAGTGTGGCCTGATACGCCTCTTCATACTCCTCCAGAGCTTCATGGCAACAGGCCATTGCAAACCATGCGTCAGCAAATTCCGGGCTGATGGCAATACAGTGTCGATAGCGGGGGATAGCATCAGCATACTTTTCAAGCTCTTCGTAGGCTATCCCAAGATTATAGAGGGCATTGATATCATCCGGCTCATAGTCGAGCGTTTTCTGATAGCTTTCTGCCGCCTCTTCAATACGTCCGGTAATGGCAAGAACATTTGCCCGGTTGTACCAGGCTGAACTGAAATCATCAGAGATGGCAATGGCCAGATCGTAAGAGTCCAGCGCCTCATCAAAGCGCTTCATTTTGCTCAGCACAAGGCCATTATTGTACCATGCGTTGATATTATAGGGGTCATGATCCACAGTTTTTCGGTAGCAGTGGCTGCTCTCCTCAAGTTTGCCCAGCACATCCTTGCAGTAGGCAAGCTCATACCAGGCATCCGCAAATTCAGCATCCAGCTCCAGAGCCTCTTCAAAGTCAGCCTCAGCCTCTTCATATCGGTCAAGCCGCTGCAGAATAATTCCCCTGTAGTAGCGGTACTCCTTCTCAAGGGAGGGTTCAATGAAGCTCTCCTCGATCTCAGCAAACGCCTGTTCAAAATTCCCGGTGTTGAAGTAGCCAAGCGCCAGATTGAGCCGCATCTCTCCGTCTGAGGGGCTGAAGACAACCGCGTTGAGAAATGCCTCAAGCGCTTCGTCAAAAAAGCCGTTCAGAGTGAGGCAGTTGCCAAGAAAAAACCATGTTTCATTGTTACAGGGAGCTATATCTGTCAGACGACGGGCAACGGCCAGTGCCTCAAGCGTAAACCCATCCTCATTATACTGGGAGATACGGTCAAGAAGCTCTTCGGAATCGAACATGGAGCCGAGATCGTCAAGCTCCGGAGGCTCTTTCCCTGAATTTTCCGTTGGGTCAATTCGATTATCGTCGAAAAAATCGGGCATATCCATAAACGCACTATCAAGAATTTCTGTGTCTCTCCTGCAATCATATCATCATTCTCAAATATAACAGAATTTTTGTAAGAAAAACATTCTGTCCGGGGAGAGAAGATTCATGGCCGGTAAAAATGATCGATGGCTTCAGCAGCTTTTGCCCCTGCCGTTTTTATCAGCTCTTCTCGGGTGGCGTTTGCAACACGCTCTGCAGAACCGAACCGCTGCAGCAGCTTGAATGCTGTTTTTTCTCCGATGCCTCCAATGGTGGTGAGCTCTGTCTGCAGGGTTTTCCCGGATTTCAGTTTGCGGTGGTAGGTGATGGCGAAACGGTGCGCCTCATCACGCAGTTGCTGGAGCAGTTTGAGCGCCGGAGAGGTTTTTGGGAGATTATAGGGATCTGACGAGTGTGGTGTAAAGATCTCTTCGATACGTTTTGCCAGACCAATAACCGGAATTGAAAGGCCAAGATCGTTCAGGGTGCAAAAGGCGGTGTTGACCTGCCCCTTGCCACCATCGACAACAATCAGGTCAGGCAAGGGGAGCTCGGTCGAAAGCGAGCCGCTGTAGCGGCGCAGGATCACCTCTGCCATGGCGGCGTAATCGTCCGATCCCTCAAAACTCTTTATTTTGAACTTGCGGTAGTCAGACTTTTTTTGTTTGCCTTTCTCAAAACAGACCATGGAACTCACATAATCGGTCCCTTGAAGATGGGAGTTATCAAAACATTCGATCCGTTGTGGCAGCACTGGCAGATGGAGCAGATCCCTGAGTGCCGTGAGGCCGAAGTGCTCGCGAACAGCTTCGCCCCTCTTCTGTTTCTGGATGAGGTACTCCTCCAGATGGTGACGGGCGTTCTGGCAGCACATTTCGACCAGATGAGCTTTTTCACCGATTTGCGGCACAATGAAGCGTACCGTTTTTTTCTCCTGCTGTTTTTCTGAGATAAAGGCTTTCAGTGTCTCCTCCTCCTCTTTTCCCAGCGGCACCTGAAGCAGAATTTCATCGGGCACCCCTTCCAGGGTTTCGATATAATATTTTTCAAGCGCTCTGGCCTGCAGTACAGCTTCACTCTCTCCTTCGGTATTGTTCATGTAGATGCGCTGTGAGCCAAGCAGCTTTCCCTCCCGTATTTTGAAGATGACGCAGCAGCCATCATCCTCTCCGGCGGCTACAGCAAACACATCCCGGTCGAGCCGATCGCCAGCCACCACCTTCTGCCGTTCACCATAGCGTTTCAGACTGTCGAGCTGCCCTTTTATCTCAGCCGCCTGTTCAAACTTCAGCTCCCGGGCGCAGAGCTGCATGGAGTCGGTGAGTGAACGGATCATGGTGGAGGTCTTGCCTTTCAGGAGCTTGATAATCTTGTTAATCATGACCAGATACTCCTCTTCCGACTGGAGCCCTTCACATGGCCCTTTGCATTTATGAATGTGGTAGTCGAGGCAGAGCTTGTATTTTTTTGAGGCAATATTCTCCTCGCTCAGCCGATATTTACAGCTTCGCACGGGAAAAATAGAGCCGATAAGATCGAGGATTGAGCGAAGCTGGCCCGCTTCTGTATAAGGGCCAAACCAGGTGGAGCCATCCCTTCTTCGCTGGCGGGAGAAGAGGATGCGAGGGAAGGGTTCATTGGTGATAACGAGATAGGGGTAAGTCTTGTCATCCTTCAGGTTGATGTTGTAGCGGGGCTTCAGCTCCTTGATCAGATTGTTTTCAAGTATGAGCGCTTCAACCTCGGATGAGGTGATAATAACTTCAAAATCCTCAATATGGGTGACCAGCACCAATGTTTTGCCGAAGAGCTGCTGTGCATTGCGGAAGTAGGAGCGAACCCGGTTGCGGAGATTTTTTGCCTTGCCGACGTAGATCACCTTGCCACTTGCATTCCTGAACTGGTAGACTCCGGGGGAGGTGGGCAGTGTGGCAAGCTTCTCATGAAGCACTTTTTTGATGTCGGTGCGAGCGGCAAGTTCATCCAGAGTATCCATAGGTGATTCGGGTTGGTTGCTCTTTTCAGCTTTTTTTGGAAAAAAGAAAAGCCGCACATAAGATGCGGCTTTTCTTTGAGAAAAAAGAGGCGATTGTCTCTAAAGACTATTCAATGACATCATATTCACCCTTGAGCGCAAATACCCCGAAGGTAATGAGGCTGAAGGCGATAATAGGCATCAGAACGACAATCACGATTGACCAGAAAATCCAGTTCTCTTCACTGGGTTTTGCTGCGATCTCTTTCATGGCTTGCATGATCACCAGGGGGATGATTCCTATTCCCATGAGTGACCAAACAATGCCGAAAAGTTTTTTAATTGCTGACATAATAGATGAAATTAAATGGTTCTTGGTTACTCAACGTCCATGTTGTTGGTTTTGTTTGAGATGTACAGCATACCGATAACGAAGCTTACACTTGCAATCAGTATCGGGTACATAAGGCCAGCGAGTGGATCCGCAGGTGGAAGACCAGGCGCCGGGCGGGTTGCTTCAACAAGACGGGTTGAGATAAGCGGAACCAGACCGCCAAACACGCCGTTGCCGATATGGTACGGCAGTGACATCGAGGTGTAGCGGATACGGGTCGGGAAAATCTCAACCAGGAAGGCTGCAATCGGGCCGTACACCATGGTGACAAAAATCACCTGGATGAGAACAAGACCAATCATCTTGATGTAGATGTCCTGAGGCAGCGTGGTCTCCTTTTTGGTTTCAGGTTTCAGCTTGCCTGCTGCTGCAAGTTCAGCTTTCTTTGCCTCGTCAAGCGGAATCGTCTCCTTTTTGGTCTCTTTGTAGCTTGTGCCATCGGCGAAGGTTTTCTTCGTCACGGTGGTGATGACGTTGTCGGTACCTTTCACAGCCTCTTTTTTCTCAACAGTTGTCTTCTCAACAATCTCTGTTTTGTTTTTCAGATTGGCTTCATCGTACATCATCTGGTAAATAGGCTTATAGGAAATGACCGCAATAAGCATACCTGCCATCATGATGTACTTCCGTCCGATTTTGTCGGACAGCGCACCGAAGACAATAAAGAAGGGAGTACCGATAAGAAGGGCAATCGAAATGATCATGTTGCTCTGCACAAACTCAACGTTACAGGCATTCTGCAGGAAGGAGAGCGCATAGAACTGACCGGTGTACCAGACAACACCCTGACCGGCAGTGGCGCCAAGCAGTGCAATAAGCACCATCTTCAGGTTATCCTTCTGCTTGAAGCTTTCAGCCAGAGGGTTTGCGGAGGTCTTGCCCTCTTTTTTCATCTTTACAAACATCGGCGACTCAGACATCTTCATACGAATAAAGACCGAGACACCGACAAGAAGCGCTGAAAGAAGGAATGGAATGCGCCATCCCCAGTCAGAGAAGGTCTCAACACCAAGTGTCTGGCGGATAATAAGAATAACGCCGAGTGCAAGAAAGAGACCCAGGGTTGCCGTTGTCTGGATAAAGCTGGTCCAGAAGCCCCGTTGCCCTGCTGGAGAGTGTTCGGCAACATAGGTGGCCGCTCCACCGTACTCACCTCCAAGAGCAAGACCCTGCAGTAAACGTAAAATAAAGACAATAGCCGGAGCAAAAAAGCCGATCGTTTTATAACCGGGAACAAGACCGATGGCAAAGGTGGAGCCACCCATGATCACCAGGGTCACAAGAAAGGTGTATTTTCGACCGATAAGGTCACCAAGGCGGCCAAAGAAGAGTGCGCCGAATGGCCGGATGACAAAACCGGCGGCAAAGGTCGCCAGAGTGGCAAGCAGCGCGGCTGTCGGGTTGTCTTTCGGGAAGAACTGTTCGGAAATAATTTTCGCAAGAGTACCGAAAATATAAAAGTCATACCACTCAATGAGTGTCCCTACCGAGGAGGCAGCAATAACCCGCCGGGTGCTGCTGACCTCTTCGGTCTGGGAAACGTTTGTGACATTTCGTGCCATAAAAGTTTTCTTAGATTGTTAATAAAAAATGTTGTGAACTTTTTCCTGGGTTCCATTGCTGGCTGATCGAAAGAACGCCTACTTGATAAACTCGTGCTCGTTCTCCTTGACCACAAGCACGGGGCATGGAGCGCGACGTATCACATGCTCTGCAACACTGCCAAGGATCATCCGCTTCAGTCCGCGGCGTCCGTGAGAACCCATGATGATGACATCGGCCTCCTGGCGTTTGGCATAATCAAGAATACACTCTTCAGCAAATCCCTCATAGATGACATAATCGGCCACTACACCCGCCATGTCTTCCTCTTTGATGAGACTTACAAGCTTCTGCTCCTCTTCAGCGCGCTCTTTCTCAAGTCCGTGTGAATAGTTGATTGATGGGTCGTTCTCAATAACACCAACAAGAAACACCTGGCCATTGGAGAGCCTTGCAAACTCATTGGCATATTGCAGCGATTTGCGCGACAACTCTGAGAAATCAACCGGGCAGATGATTTTTTTAATGGTAATCATAGTCCGCTGTTGTATTTAAATTATTGAATAATAAAGAGTTAAAAAGAACATTTACTATTGTGTCCGCCTGCATCGCGGCGTGCAGTAAACAAATCAGTGTCATTCACAAAAGAGCGTGTGCTCCTTCTTATGGTGCAACCATATTAGTTGTTGATAACGACACTGAAAACCGGATTCAAAGGCGGTATTCCTGCCGAAAGAGTATAAAACTACAGATAACAATGCTGTCCAGTATCCCAGGAGATTCTGCGCATTGTTGATATTAACTAAATATTATGAAGTTAACAATTGTGATAGCCGGAAAACGGTAAACCGGAAAAGTTTACACTCCACACAGGAATATATAAAAAATAAAGCCGTAGTCCCCCACGGCTTTATTTTTTGGAGAGAGTCCGTGACTTAGAAGGTCACCGTTGCATAGAGTTCGCCACGAAGCTGGCTGTTTTTGTCTGTACCAGCAACGCTAACAACATCCTTACCGCTTGTACGATAGCGAATGGTTGGAGTAACGCTGAAGGTTCCTGTTGCCGCTTCGTGAACCTTGAAGTTGTATTGCGCCCAGACAAAGACGTTGTTGTAGGTCGCATCCAAGGCTGGTGTTTTATCGCTGGTACGGTTGTAGTCAACCCATGCCATGGCTGGGCCGGATTCAGCTTTAAGTCTCAGAAGGTAGCCGCTGTAATCAATAGTAGTTCTCGCTCCAGCGGATAAGCCATTGCTATCTTTGCAGACAGTGTAAAACGCGCTTGCTCCGATTTTGGATGAACCTGTGGGAATTGTGGCATTAAAACCAAAGGTGTTTGGTGAAACCCTCTGGTAGGTTAAACCCTGTGCGTCTGTCAACGAAATGATCGCCTGCGGCTCAAATGCTATATCGCCAACAGAAGTTTTGTAGGATACATGTAATACGTAGCCATCATTTAACATACCAGGAACCGCTGTAGCACTGGGGGCGTTGTTATCAAGTACGACAAGCGTGGTATTCAGGTTGCCGTCACCAATCTTGGTTCCGTAGTTGAAACCGAACACACGGTCAAAGTTATAGGTTGCCACCGGGACATCAACAGCATATCTGCCAACAAACGGGATCGGATACAGTGCAAGATCAAAAATCGGATTGTTGAAGCTGTTTAAAGGGATACGGCCAATGCTGTAATTGGAATCTTTCAGTGTGCGACCAAAGTAGAAATTTGAGACATCAAGCTGATATACCTCAGTATTATTTGCTGCTACAGTTGTGTATACACCGGGAACAGTCTCATTCAGTACCAATGCTTTAAAGAAGTAGCCGTCACCGAGGTCAGAAGAGGCTTTCAAGCGGACCCTGTACTGATATTTCAGATCATCAGTATTTGTGCTTGTCAGGGCACCAGCAGCTTTGGTGGTATTGTACTCACCTCTCGCACGAACGGCGGCATCTCCACCGATTTTCAATTCAGCCGACGCGGGCGATGCGTAAGACAATACTGCAAGCATTGCAGCAAGCGATAGCATTTTTTTCATTTTACTTTTCTCCGTTAGGTTATGTGTGTGTTGAACGATCGAATATTATTTTCTGCACCCTGTGCAGGTGCAAAAACTAAATGTCCAGCTTATTGTAGTAGGTGAACATCTACTACTACTAAAACGTTTAAAGATAATAAATATCACAGGAGATGAACAACAAAAAAATATTCACCACTATAAATCGATAATAATTCCTGCTGTGGTATAGCTTTCGGGATGGAAAAAGTACATACCCTGACGGCTTATGCCTGTGTAGTAGTTGCAGGCGATTCTGATCTTGTTCAGTCCTATACCGTTGAGTCGCATACCAGCCTGCAGGTTCCAGGTGCCCCGGTGACCTCTTGTCGCCTGAAGAGAGGGCTGCCAGATTGGAAGCAGTTTCAAATCTGCAGCAATGAAGGTATTTCCTGGTGTGGAGAGTTCAGCTCCAGCCTGAAATGTATGAGGATTGATCCCTTCGGGGAGGGTATGGTAGAGATATTGATAACCGGCATAAACCCGATGTTCAGGTGAGCTGAGCGCCAGAACGACCTTGAGGAATTCACGGCTGTAGGTGAAGGGAATTGTTCCTGACCACCCCTTTTGCTCTATCCATTGCCTGTTGGCTACATCGTAATGTCCATCTTCAAAATGGGCTGAAATATGGCTGAGTTGCACTTTTGCGCTGAATGTGTCGAAGGGCAACCCATTGCTCTGGAACGGTTTTTTCCAGCTTGAGTTGATGCCGAAAAGATAATCTATGGCCTCGACAGGAAATTTAAACTCATCGGTTCGTTTCAGTTGTGACCAGGTGCCAAAATCAACGCCAAAAGCAAACTCTTTGCTCTCGTTCTGGTAGAGGTCGGTTGATGAGCCGATATCGAGCTGCAGGGTGCGCTGACTCATCGAAGGCATCACCGCAATTCTTGGCTCAAGCGGGTCGGCGAGGAGTGGAGCAAAAATGGTTCTGCTTGTTGATTTTTCGAGTTGATTCGCAGAGGCATTGTTATGAGTGATAAAAAGTGCGGCTGTCAGAATCAGGATTGTTCTGCTGAGGCAACAGGTGCATGTCATGATGGTGATTGATTAAATTGTTACAAACTGCTCACTGTTTGGCAAGCAAGGTTTGCAGAACAGCCATTCGGATAGCAACTCCGTTGGTCACCTGTTCAAGCAAGACGCTTTTCGAGTATCCAGGTGGTTGTATGCGGTCGGCGACATGGTTGGAAATCTCAATCTCCCGGTTTATCGGCCCGGGATGGAGCACCAGCAGGTGTTTCTGCATCCGATCGAGTCGTTCATCAGTCAGGCCGTAATGGACAGAATACTCTTCAAGTGAGGGCAGGTAGCCACCGGCAGCACGCTCAAGTTGCAGACGAAGCACAATCGCGGTATCTGCCCAGGCAATGGCCTGGTCAAGGTTGGTGAACAGGGTAACACCAAGTCTGTCAGCATCGGGTGGCATGAGGGTGACTGGAGAGCAGATTCCGACTTCAGCTCCAACGGTAAGGAGTCCATAAATGTTGGAGCGGGCAACGCGGCTGTGGAGGACATCTCCAATGATAATGACCCTGAGCCCCTCTATTTTCCCAAAATAGTCGCGGAGCGTAAATATGTCGAGGAGTGCCTGCGTCGGGTGCTCATGCGAACCGTCACCGGCGTTGATCACATTTTTGGAGGTGATGCCGGTGATGAGATCTGCTGCTCCCGAAGAGGGGTGGCGCAGCACAAAGGCATCCATCTGCATTGCTTCCAGGTTTTTGATGGTGTCGCTCAGCGTTTCGCCTTTGCTGACGCTGCTGGAAGAGGCGCTGAAGTTCAGTGTTCCTGCGCCAAGATGACGGGCGGCTATTTCAAAGGAGAAGCGGGTTCTCGTAGAGTTCTCAAAAAAAACCAGTGCAATGCGTTTGTTGCGAAGAGATGGCTCAAAAGAGGGGTTTTCGCTGATCAACTCTTTTTTGAACCCGGTGGCCAGATCGAGGAGCGTTGTAATGTCGCTGGCCGGAACATTGCATAATCCTGTAAGGTGCTTCAACTCTTGCTTTTGTTTGCGGCGTTTCAGGAAGATTTTTTTCAAATGTACGATAAAAATTGAAGATCATGAAGTACCTTGGGGAAGTGGGCAGTATTCAGTAATCGGTAATCAGTGGTCAGATATTATTTACGATTGTTATGCATGAGATGAGTATTGCGATGTCAATTGTTGAGTCTGTGGTGGCTCATGCGCAAAAGGAGGGTGCTCTGCGGATTTCCGGTGTTGAGCTGCTTGTTGGAAAACTTGCGGGTATTGAGGCGGAGTCATTGAAATTCTGTTTTTCAGCGGCGGCGGCAGGTACTCTTGCTGCAAAAGCGCTGCTTGTGGTTGAGGAGCCGGAGGGGGTTGGCGAGTGTGGGGAGTGCGGGATGAGGTTTCAGGTCACTTTTTATTATGCTGAGTGTCCTAAATGCCGTTCGCTCAGGATAACTATTGTCTCGGGTGAGGAGTTTTTGATTCAATCAATAACCATAGAAGAAGAGGGAGAGCAAGAGAATGTGTGATACCTGCGGTTGTTCGGCTGATGGCGGTGCAGTGCTTCGCAAACCTGGAGAGAGCGATTACCTTATGTATGTCAGCGATGGCGGGCATGAGCATACCCATCATCATGCGGGTGAGGAGCATCACTCTTCAGCCAATATTGAAGGGGAGCAACACGCTCATGGGCATGGGTATGGGCATCATCACCATGAAGGGAGCAGTCGGAAGATTGTGCTCGAACAGGATGTTCTTCAGAAAAACAATCTTCTTGCTGAAAGAAACCGCGGATATTTTGAGGCGAGGCACATTTGTGCCCTGAATTTTCTCAGCTCTCCGGGGTCGGGAAAAACCTCGTTGCTCGAAAAAATTATTCCACTTTTGCAACAGCGCTTTCCGGTTGCTGTTATTGAGGGTGATCAGCAGACCACCAATGATGCCGACCGTATCCACGCCCTTGGGGTTCCGGTGATCCAGATCAATACAGGCTCGGGGTGCCATCTCGATGCCCTGATGGTGAACCGGGCGGTCAAGGAGCTTGAGGTGCAGGATAATTCCCTGCTCTGTATCGAGAATGTAGGAAACCTTGTCTGCCCGGCGCTTTTTGACCTTGGTGAAGCGCTGAAGGTGGTGATTATCAGTGTGACGGAAGGAGACGACAAGCCGCTGAAGTATCCGACCATGTTTCATGAGGCAGACCTCTGCATTCTCAACAAGATTGATCTGCTGCCTTATGTTGAGTTTGATGTGGCGAAGTGTCGGGAGAACGCCATGCGGGTTAATCACCATCTGGAGTGGTTTGAAGTATCAGCGAAGAGCGGCGAGGGGCTTGCGATATTGCTGGAGTGGCTGGAACAGAGATTATCACACCATTGAACACTCAGACGGAGGTGCGTCGGCACCTGCTGGTTAGCGGGATTGTACAGGGTGTCGGGTTCCGCCCTTTTGTCTACCGTCTTGCCGTCGGGTCAGGACTGAAAGGATTTATCCGCAATACCCCGTCAGGTGTTGTGATTGAGGTACAGGGCTTTGCCGTGAGTCTCGACAAATTTTGTTGTGCATTGCAGAGCGCCCCTCCACCGCTTGCCCGTATTGAGGCAATCAAAGAGAGCGACATTGACTGTGTTGCGGAGGAGGGGTTTGTGATTGGATATTCAAGTGTTGGCCCTGAGGTTGAGACACTCATTCCGCCCGATATTGCTCTCTGCCACGATTGCTGTCTTGAACTTCTGGATCCGTTCAATCGTCGGTTTCACTACCCTTTCATCAACTGCACCAATTGCGGCCCCCGTTACACCATTGTCGGGCATCTCCCTTATGACCGTCCCTCAACATCAATGCACTCTTTCACGATGTGTCCGGAGTGTGAACGGGAGTACAACGACCCGCTCGATCGCCGTTTTCATGCCCAGCCCAACGCCTGCCCGGTGTGCGGCCCCGCACTTCTGCTGCTTGATGCGGCTGGTTTGCCGATGATGGCGGGTGCTGTGGAGCAGTCCAATTGTGGCCCTGAGTTTGCAAAGCCGTTGACGGGTGATGCTGTGAGAGAAGCGGTTGAGTTGCTGAAACAGGGGCATATTCTTGCCTTGAAGGGGCTTGGAGGTTTTCACCTGGCTGTTGATGCGAGTAATGAGAGTGCGGTAATGAGACTCCGTGAGCGGAAGGGGCGTGAGGCAAAACCCTTTGCCGTGATGATGCGTGATATCGTTCAGGTCGGGAGCTGCTGCGACGTGAGCGAGGGTGAGCTTGCCGCCTTGACCTCAGCAGAGGCCCCCATTGTGCTTCTCAACAGGAAGATGGGCAGCATACTGGCACCATCGGTAGCTCCGGGCTACGATCGGCTTGGTGTTATGCTTCCCTATACTCCACTGCACACCCTGCTCTTCGAATCGGGGCCCGGCGTACTGGTGATGACCAGTGCAAATTTCAGCGAAGAGCCCATTGTCAATGATAATGATGAAGCGCTCTCTCGCCTCACAGGTATTGCGGATGCCTTTCTGCTCCATAACCGCCCCATCTACCTTAAATGTGACGATTCGGTAACTATCCATCTTTCAGGAGAGCTTCGCCATATCAGGCGAAGCAGGGGATATGTGCCAGTGCCAATCACTCTCCGTAAAGGTGGGGCCACAGTGCTTGGAACCGGAGGTGAGCTTAAAAACAGCGTCACTCTGTTGAAAGGCACTCACGCACTGATGAGCCAGCATATCGGCGATATGAAAAACTTTGAGGCATACCGCCATTTTGAACAGGTTGTCGCCCACTTGCAGCATCTTTTTCAAGCCATACCAGAGCTTGTGGTGCACGATCTTCACCCCGGCTACATGACAACGCAATGGGCGTTACGCCAAAATATACCACTACTTGGTGTTCAGCACCATCATGCCCATCTTGTTGCCTGCCTTGCTGAAAACAGGGAGAAGGGGCCTGCCATTGGGCTCATTCTTGATGGTACCGGTTACGGAACTGATGGCACAATCTGGGGTGGTGAACTGTTGATCGGCGATGCCGCCGGAGTGGAACGCTTTGCCTCGCTGGAGTCCATGCCGCTGCCGGGGGGTGATGCCGCAGTTATGCAACCATGGCGTCTGGCGCTTGGTTATCTGCACAGAAGCTGCGTTGATATGCCCGATCTGCCATTTATGAAAGCGAGGGGGATTGCACAGGTTTTTGAGTTGCTCGAAAAAAAGGTGAACATTGTTGAGACATCAAGTTGCGGTCGCCTCTTCGATGCCGTCGCTGCGCTCTGCAACCTGCGGGGAGAGATCACCTATGAAGGAGAGGCCGCCATAGCGCTGATGCATGCTGCGGGAGGGGCTGTGGGAGATAAAGAGTTTTGCTACGAATTGCGTGAAGAAAAAGGTCGCTGGATAATGATGGTATCACCAATGATTCAGGATATTGCTTCTGCCTTTCAACAAGGGATGCCCACAGCAGAAATCAGCCAGAGATTCCATCGCACTCTGATAACCTGCTTTCTTGAGATAATTGGCAAAGCTGCCAACGCTACCGGCATAAAAACAGTTGTGTTGAGCGGAGGGGTTTTTCAGAACGAGCTTCTCTTTATTACCTTGTTGCATGAACTGCAACATGCAGGCTACAGGGTGCTTACTCATCGGAATGTTCCTTCGAATGATGGTGGTCTTTCGCTTGGTCAGGCGATGATCGGTCGCAATTATCTCAAAGGTATTCGTTAAGAAGTCCTGCAATTTATTTATTATAGCTCCGATTAGTCCCATATATCATATTTCACCTACGCTTGTTTAAACATGTGTCTCGCTATTCCCGGAAAACTCCTCGACATTGCCAATGAAAATGGTCTGAAAATGGGTATTATTGACGTGAACGGGTCAAAAACAAGAGCATGTCTTGAGTATGTCCCTGATATCAAGGTTGGTCAGTACACCATAGTTCATGCCGGTTTTGCCCTGAAAATTATTGACGAAGAGGAGGCTGCCGAGAGTCTGAAGCTCTGGCAGGAGCTTATCGACAGCGGGGCATTTCACCCTGATGACGAGCTTCCTTCACCAGAATCGTTGTGAAGCCGACACCAATGAAATACATCGACGAATACCGTGATCCCGGGCTTGCCCGAAAGCTTCTTGATGAGATCCGCAGAAAAGCCACCCGCCATTGGACTATCATGGAGATCTGCGGTGGGCAGACACACTCCATTATTCGAAACGGTCTTGACCAACTGCTGCCTGACACCATCGAGCTGGTGCATGGTCCCGGCTGTCCGGTCTGTGTAACACCCCTTGAATCTATTGAGCGGGCTCTCGCCATTGCCGCACGCGAAGAGGTGATTTTTACCAGTTTCGGGGATATGCTTCGGGTGCCAGGCAATGTAAAGGATCTTTTTATGGTGCGTAGTGGCGGGGGGGATGTGCGCATTGTTTTTTCACCTCTCGATGCACTGCAGATAGCCCGTGATAACCCCTCTAAAGAGGTGGTCTTTTTTGCTGTCGGGTTTGAAACCACGGCACCGGCCAATGCCATGGCGGTCTACCAGGCAGCACGTGAGGGGATAGAGAATTTCACTGTTCTGGTGAGTCAGGTGATGGTGCCACCGGCAATGCGGGCCATTCTCTCATCACCGGGAAACAGGGTTCAGGGTTTTCTTGCTGCGGGGCATGTCTGCGCGGTGATGGGCTATGAGGAGTATGCGCCGGTAGCCCGGGAGTTTCATGTTCCCATTGTGCCAACTGGTTTCGAGCCTGTTGACCTGCTCGCCGGGATTTTGAAAACCGTGGAGTTGCTGGAGGAGGGTAGAGCGGAGGTGGTGAACTGCTACGGTCGTATTGTCAGCCGTGAAGGCAATCCTGTGGCGCGGGAGATTATGGCAACAGTATTTGAGGTGATTGATCGTCCGTGGCGAGGGATTGGGCTGATTCCCGGCAGCGGTCTTGGGCTCAGAGAGTCCTATGCCCGTTTTGACGCTGAAAAAAAGTTTGATGTTACCACTATCTGTGCCGAAGAGTCACCTCTCTGCATGAGCGGCAGTGTGTTGCAGGGGATGCTGAAGCCCGACGGTTGCCTCGCGTTTGCGAAGGAGTGTACACCCGCGCATCCGCTTGGCGCCACCATGGTCTCCTCCGAAGGTGCCTGTGCCGCCTATTATAACTATCACAGTACTGTATCATGACCATTGCACCTGCCTGTCCAACTCCCATTATGCAGCACGAAACTGTCCAGATGGCCCATGGCGCGGGGGGACGGTTATCACAGGCACTCATGCAGCGGGTCTTTATGCCTCACCTCTCCAACGCTTTTCTTGATCTGCTTGACGATCAGGCAAAGCTTGATCTCCCGCCCGGGCGAGCCGCGTTTACCACTGACACCTACGTGGTGAGCCCGGTTTTTTTCCTTGGAGGTAACATCGGAGAGCTTGCCGTCAACGGTACGGTTAACGATCTGGCTGTGGGTGGTGCCAGGCCGCTCTACCTCAGCGCCGGGTTTGTGCTTGAAGAGGGGCTTCTGCTGGCGGAGCTCGAAACTATTGTCAAAAGCATGGCAGAAGCCGCCCGTCGAGCAGGGGTGATGATTGTGACCGGCGACACCAAAGTGGTTGGCAAAGGGCAGTGCGACCGGATTTTTATCAACACATCGGGCATCGGTGTTATTCGGGAGGGAGTCGATCTCTCGTGCCGAAATCTGAAGGCGGGTGACCGTATCATTCTCTCGGGAACGGTGGGCGATCACGGGATGGCCATCATGACCTCGAGAGAGGGGCTCTCCTTCCAGTCGAGGATAACAAGCGACTGTGCGGCGCTCAATGGTATGATTGCCTCCATTCTTGATGAGCTGCCTTGTGCAATTCACGCCATGCGCGACCCAACCAGAGGAGGGGTGGCCGCCACCCTGAACGAGCTGGCAAGCTCCTCTTCTGTTGGTATTGAGATCAACGAAACAACCATTCCCGTGAAACCCGATGTGCGGGGTGCCTGTGAACTGCTCGGTATTGACCCCCTGCATGTGGCCAACGAAGGCAAACTTGTTGTGGCTGTAGCGGCAGATAAAGCACAGACTGTTCTTGATCTGATGCGTAGCTTCGACCTTGGTCGGGATGCCGTCATCATTGGGTCAGTGGTTGACGATCATCCCGGCATGGTTGTTATGCGGACACTCTATGGCAGTCGGCGGATTATTGATCTTCCGCTCGGTGAGCAGTTGCCCCGGATTTGCTGAACCTTACATATTCAGCGCCCTTTTATCAATGGCGAGGGCGGCTTCGCGCATCACCTCCGAAAGGCTTGGATGAGGATGGCAGGTACGGGCGACATCTTCTGATGATGCACGGAACTCCATGGCGAGCGCCCCTTCGGCAATCAGGTCTGAAGCGCTGGATCCAATGATATGTACTCCCAGGATCTCATCCGTTTCAGCATCGGCAACCATTTTGATAAACCCCTCGCTGTCTCCAAGGCCAAGCGCACGCCCGTTGGCGGCAAAGGGAAACTGTCCGGCCTTATAGTTGCGTCCTTCGGAGCGAAGCTGTTGCTCGGTTTTTCCCACCCAGGCGATTTCTGGTGTGGTGTAGATAACCCATGGCATGCTGTTGTAGTCGATGTGCGGTTTTTGACCTGCCAGCAGTTCGGCTACCATCACCCCCTCGTCTTCGGCCTTGTGGGCAAGCATGGGGCCACGAACCACATCCCCGATAGCATAAACACCCGGAGCCGCTGTGGCGCAGTGGTCGTTGACGGGAATATAGCCCCGCTCATCGGTCTGGAGGCCGACAGCCTCAAGATTAAGTTTGTCGGTGTTCGGAACACGGCCAACAGAGACAATCAATTTGTCGCATTCAAGCGTATGCTCGGAGCCCTGATCGTCGGTATAGGCAATACTGACCCCATCTTTCGTGAGTTTCGCCTGGCCGATTTTCACACCGAGCTTGATGTGCAGCCCCTGTTTTAAAAAGAGCTTTGATGCCTCTCGTGAAATACTCTCATCTGCGGCACCAAGAAATGATGGCATCACTTCAAGAATGGTAACCTCCGCACCAAGTCGGCGCCAGACTGAGCCCACTTCAAGCCCGATGACTCCGGCACCAATGACTCCCAATCTTTTTGGCGCTTCAGTGAATTTCAGTGCACCCTCATTGTCGCAAATTGCCACATTGTCAACCGCAATATTGGGGATATGTCGCGCTTTTGAACCAGTGGCGATAATCACCTTCTGCGCCAGAACCTCCTCCTCACCATCTTTACCGCTGATGATGATCCGATAGCCGGCATCGTTTTTCCCGGCAAAAGAGCCGCGCCCTTTGAGAAGGGTGATCTTGTTTTTTCGGAAAAGGAACTTGACTCCCGCCGTCATTTTCGTGACAATAGCCTCCTTGCGCTTTTGCATCTTTGCAACATCAATGCTTATTCCGTCAGCAGTAATGCCATGATCAGGAAGGTGACGCACCGCTTTTTCATAAGCTTCAGAGGAGGCGACAAGCGCCTTGAGGGGAATACATCCTGCGTTGAGACAGGTGCCACCAAGCCGGGGTTCTCCTCCGGGATCGTCGTAGGTGCTGAACTCGCAGCAGGCCACTGAAAAACCAAGCTGGGCAGCACGGATTGCAGCGATATAGCCACCGGGCCCTGCGCCGATAACAAGAACGTCAAATTGTTTGCTCATGATAAAGTTTCTCTTTTAAAGATCAAGTAACAGTCGCGCCGGATCTTCCAGCGCATCCTTAATTGCTGCCAGACCAAGGACAGCCTCTTTGCCGTCGATAATCCTGTGGTCATACGACATCGCCAGATAGTTCATCGGCCGTATGACAATCTGCCCATTTTCCGCCACAGGCCTCTCTTTGGTCGCGTGGATTCCAAGAATTGCCGATTGTGGTGGATTGATAATTGGGGTTGAAAGCATGGAACCAAAGACCCCGCCATTTGAAATTGAGAAGGTGCCACCGGTCAGCTCTTCAAGGGAGAGGCTGCCCAGTTTTGCCTTGGTGGAATAGTCGGCTATTGAGCGTTCAATGTCGGCGATGGTCATCTGGTCGACATTTCGCAGGATAGGTACAACCAGGCCTCTTGGTGAGCTGACGGCAATACCGATATCGAAATAACCGTGATAGATGATATCCTTGCCATCAACCGAAGCGTTGAGTACGGGATATTTGCGCAGGGCGTGTACCGCAGCTTTGACAAAGAAGGAGATGAAGCCAAGCTTGACACCGTGCTCTTTTTCAAAAGCAGCCTTATAGCGGTTGCGCAGCTCAATGACCGCTTGCATATTGGCCTCATTGAAGGTGGTGAGGATGGCGTTGGTGGCCTGGGACTGGAGAAGTCGTTCGGCAATCCTGGCCCTGAGACGGGTCATGGGTACACGCTGTTCCGACCGGTCAGTCATAAGCGGAGGCTCAAGGTGTGCCTCCACCGCTCTGAGCTTTGGAGGTGCTGCAGGTGCCGATTGAGCAGTTGGCTCGCTGCCAGCCGCTATGGCGTGCAAAACATCGCTTTTGGTAACTCTTCCCTCTCTTCCGGTACCCTCTATCTGTGAGAGTGTGAGCCCGGTTTCAGCCATCATTTTTGCCGCTGCCGGCATGGCAATTTTCTCTTCCGTCACCGCTGCCGTCGGTTGTTGGACAGCCTCACTCTCTTTTTGTTCCACTGTGGCAGCAGCAGATTTTCCTTCGCTGTCGATGCGCGCCAGAACCTGATTGGGGACTACGGTGCCTCCGTCACCGACAAGAATTTCAAAGAGGATTCCTGCTGAGGGTGACGGGACATCAAAGACAACTTTATCGGTTTCGATTTCAAAAAGGATCTCATCTTCAGCAACAGCATCTCCGGGTGATTTTTTCCAGTTTAACAGTGTTGCTTCCGCAACTGATTCAGATAACTGGGATATAGTGACGTCAATGATTGCCATTGGTGCATATTATTTGTTGAAAAAAACGCTGAACTCACCGAATGCCTGCTCCAGCAGTGCCTTTTGCTGTATGGCGTGCGTTGCAGCATAGGCACATGCGGTAGATGCAGAGGCGAGCCGTCCGGCATAACCGAACTGCTGGCCCGGTGTCATGGCGTTCATGATGTAGTGCTGCAGAAAACGCCAGAATCCCTGATTTTTCGGTTCATCCTGGCACCAGACAATCTCCTTGAGCCCGGCATAGCGCAACAGTTCATTGCTGAATTCGTCGAAAGGGAATGGGTAGAGCTGTTCAATACGAATAATGGCTACATCTTCCATGGTGTTTTCCTTTCTCCTGTTGACCAGATCGTAGTAGATTTTACCGGAGCAGGCAAGAACTCTTTTCACTTTCTCAGGAGTGACTGAGGGGTCACTGATAATATTCCTGAAATTAGCGCCGGAGAGTTCGTTGAGCGAAGATACGGCATCCTTGTTGCGGAGCAGAGATTTCGGGGTGAGAATGATCAGTGGCTTTCGGACCATTGTCGTCATCTGACGGCGCAGCAGATGAAAGATCTGGGCAGGGTTGGTCGGTTGACACACCTGGATATTGTTTTCTGCGCAAAGCTGGAGGAAACGCTCAGGTCTGGCAGAAGAGTGTTCAGGGCCCTGCCCCTCATAACCGTGAGGCAGCATGAGTGTCAAGCCTGATGCAAGTCCCCATTTTACTTCACCTGATGTTATGAACTGGTCGATAAGCACCTGCGCCCCATTGGCAAAGTCGCCGAACTGTGCTTCCCATATAACCAGTGTATCAGGTGCGGAGATGGAGTAACCATACTCAAATCCAAGCACAGCCTCTTCGGAAAGTACTGAATCAATAACGGTGAAGGGTGCCTGATTGTCGGCGACATTCTGAAGTGGAATGTAGGTGCCGGAGTCCCATTTTTCTCGATTCTGGTCGTGCAGCACAGCGTGACGATGCGAGAATGTTGCCCTGCCGCTGTCCTGACCGGTGATACGTATCGGGTATCCTCCGGCAACAAGTGAAGCAAATGCCAGATGTTCACCCATCCCCCAGTCAAGCGGCAGCTCTCCGCGACCCATAGTGGCACGGTCGTTGACCACCTTTTCAACCAGGGGATGAAGCTTGAAACCGTCAGGAATTCGGGTGATTGTTTGTGAAAGTCGTTTGAGTTCGCCCAGCGGGATTCCGGTTTCAGAGGCTTCATTGCGTCCTGCTGCGGGTTCTGCCGTAAAGATAGTTTTATTGAGCAGAATCGGATTGGTGGAGTATCTCCCCTCTTCAAGGTTTTGACGGAACTGTTTGCCAAGTGTTCCGGCATACTCTTTATCTATAATCCCTTGCGATTCGAGCTTTTCAGCATAGAGCTTTCGGGTGCCTGGATGCCTGGCTATGGTTTTGTACATCAGAGGCTGTGTCATGGCTGGTGTATCCTGCTCATTATGGCCCAGCTTGCGGAAACAGATAATATCAATGACGACATCACGCTTGAATGCCTGGCGGTAATCAAGAGCCATCTGTGTCGCCAGAACAACCGCTTCGGGATCGTCGCCATTGACGTGCAGCACCGGGGCCTCAATCATCTTGACGACATCGGTGCAGTAGGTTGTTGAACGGGTGTCGCGGGGGTCGGAGGTGGTGAACCCGATCTGGTTGTTGATGACAATATGGATGGTACCTCCTGTGCCGTACCCTCTGGTAAGGGCAAGGTTCAGTGTCTCCATAATGACACCCTGTCCTGAAAAAGCTGCATCGCCGTGAACGAGAACTGGAAGCACCTGTGCTCCATCTCTGTCGCCCCGGCGTACCTGTCGGGCTTTGACAGCACCCTCTACCACCGGATTGACAATTTCAAGATGCGAGGGGTTAAAGGCCAGGGAGAGATTGATCGGCCCGCCAGGAGTCGCCAGGTCGCTGGTAAATCCCTGATGGTATTTTACATCGCCGGCGGGGAGGTCGTCTGCATGTTTTCCCTCAAACTCTGCAAAGAGATCCAGCGGATTTTTCCCCATGATATTGACCAGTACATTCAGTCGTCCCCGGTGTGCCATGCCAATCACAATCTCCTGAACCCCGGCCTTTCCGGCACGCTGAATAAGTTCATCCATAGCGGCAATAAAGCTGTCTCCACCTTCCAGGGAGAAGCGTGTCTGACCGATAAAACGGGTATGCAGATAGCGCTCAAAACCTTCGGCTGCCGTCAGACGCTCAAGGATATGTTTTTTCTTCCCGGCAGTAAAATCCGGTTTTGAGTGTATTGTCTCAAATTTTGCCTCCCACCACCGTTTTTCCGTCTGGTCGGTAAGATACATGAACTCCAGGCCCAGTGTGCCGCAGTAGGTTTCGCGCAGATTCTGGAGCAGCTCGCGCAGTGGCATACTCTCTTTGCCAAAATAGGTATTGCTTGTATTGAAGACAATATCCATATCGGTCTCCCTGAAGCCGTAAAAAGAGGGGTCAAGATCGGGCAGGGCAGGTCGTTCCTGACGTTTCAATGGATCAAGGTTTGCCCATCGTGACCCGATGTTACGGTAGGCTGCGATCAGTTTTTGTACCGATACACGCTTGCGCCCAAGTTCAGCATCCGGGCTGGCGGTGACTCGGCAGATAGGCCCCAGTCGTGCCCGTTCGGCAAACGAAGCCTGTATGGGTGAGTGTGCGATATCGGGAGCTTCACCATTGGATCCCGGTACATTCTGCATGGCATCAAAGTAGTCTCGCCAATTTTCAGATACAGAGCCCGGATTGTCAAGATAAGTCTCGTAAAGATCTTCGATATATGGGGCATTTCCCCCAAAAAGATAGGAGTTGCTGTTAAAGTGCTGCATCATGGTGTGACGTGCTTTTCTTCGAAAGGATAGAGGCGGAGGTGGTTGAACCGGGATAGAGACTACTCTGTGCTAAAAAGGGTAATTGATTTTTCCCTTTTAAGTTACAGGAAAAAGGATGTGCAGATCGGTCCATTTTACAGGTAAGTACAGCGCGCAATTGGTACAACTATCATTGGGAGTATAATTATATCGCAGGTTAATGCGAAAGAGTTATTTGAAAAACTCTACCCGGTTCCGCAAGTTGGGCAGAAGCTGTCACGCTGGACTTTGACATTGCGGATTTTCATGGTGAGGGTGTCGCAGGTGAGCAGGGTATTGGTGAGCGGGGTGCCGATTGAGAGGATATGTTTTATGGCTTCGGTGGCCTGGATTGAGCCAATGATGCCGGGTACGGCACCGAGTGGGCCCTTGGGGATGCTGGTGGTTGGGGCTCCCTCTTTGTGGAAAAGGCAGTGGTAGCAAGCGGTGGCACCGGGGTGGACAGTCATGGTCTGGCCATAGAATTCTCGAATTCCCGCGTGGGAGTAAGGTTTTCCTGTGTTGTGGCAGGCTGTGGCTATCAGAAATTTTGAGTCGAAGTTGTCGGTGGCATCGATGATAAAGTCATAAGGCTTCAAAATTTCTGTTGCATTGTCGGCGGTGAGTCGAAAGGGGTAGAGGTTGAGCTTTATCTCCGGGTCAAGGGCAACAAGTCTCTCCTTTGCAGAGGCGACCTTGTATTGTCCGATAGAGTCGGTGGTATGGAGAATCTGTCGCTGGAGGTTGCTGAGATCGACTTTGTCGCCGTCCATGATTCCGATGGTGCCGATGCCTGCGGCAGCAAGATAAAAAGCGACAGGGGATCCAAGTCCTCCGGCACCGATGACCAGTACCTTTGCCTTGAGCATTTTTTCCTGTCCCTCTTCGCCGATTTCGCTCAGGGAGAGGTGACGTGCATATCGTTTGCGCTGGCTGTCGTTCAGTGGCATGTTTCTGTTTCAGGAGTTATTGTGGAGGCTGACCTGTCGGCATCTCTTTCATGATGTATCGTGGCAGATGGCCCGTTGTAGGCTGGTTCCCAGTTTTTGAAAACCGGCACAATGTTCTGATGACGCAGTGCAGCACAGAACTCTCTGGCCGTGCGGTCGTCGGATATTTCAAATTGGCCCTTGTCTCTCTTGTCTTTGAGGTTATCGGTTTCATCATACCCACCAACAGTTGTCTTGCTCTCAACGCTCATTCGGGTAATTCCCAGCCCGGCCATTCCATCACGAAAGGTGGCGCTCTCCCTTGTTGAGAGTACCAGCTCAGTATCAGGGAGAGCAATGCGGAAGGCAAAGATAATTCTGGCAAGAAGGTGATCGTTCACCGGAAAGGGGGGCTCATAGCCGCCGGTCTGTGGTCTCATGCGTGGGAATGAGACGGAGATGCCCGCGCGCCACCACTTGCGTCCAAGATGTCGGACGTGGCGGTAGAGGCAGAGTGCATCTTCAACCGGATCGGAGAGGCCAAGCAGCACCCCAAGCCCAACGCTTTTGATCCCCCCATCAAGGGCACGTTCCGGAGTTTCAAGACGGTCGATAAAATCTTTTTTGGGGCCCCAGCGGTGCAGCTCCTCGTATCGTTCACGGTTGTACGTCTCCTGGTAGATGGTGATGCCGGTGCAGCCGCAGTTGGCCAGTGTGCGGTACTCGTTGACGTTCATCGGGAATGCCTCCACCGCGACACGCGGCATCTCCTCTGCCGCAATGGCAACACTTCGCTGCAGATAGTCAAAATCAGCAGCAGCGGTTCGTTCACCGGTGAGCAGCAAAACATCGCTGATGCCAAGCTTTTTCATGGCGGCCAGTTCGCGGCGTATCTCATCCGGTTCAAGACGGTGGCGCGGCGTTTGCCGGTCGGAGGCGAAGCCGCAGTAGGCGCAGCCGCTGGAGCAGTAGTTTGAGAGGTAGAGTGGGGCATAGAGCGTCATGGTTCGCCCGAAACGGCGCAGCGTTATTGCCCGCGATTCAGCGGCCAGCTCTTCAACCGGGCGAGATGATTCCGGCGACAGCATATTGGCCAGCGCTGCGGTGTCGGGATTGTCTGTAAGCCAATCGGGTAACGTTTTCATCAGAATGTTCCCAGAAAAGTGAGTGGGCTTGTTGCCACAGCAGAGCCACTTTTCTCCATAAGACCAGCCCTGAATGCTTTTCTGCCTGCTGCGACCGCTTCCGCAAATGCCTCAGCCATGACCGGAGGGTTGCCCGCTGCCGCAACGGCGCTGTTGACCAGCACCGCTTCGCACCCCATCTCCATGGCGTGAGCTGCTTCGGAAGGGGAGCGCAGCCCGGCATCAACAATGACAGGAATGCCGCTTTCGCGTATGATGATGTTGAGCATTTCGGAGGTAGCAAGCCCCTGCCCGCTGCCAATGGCCGATCCGAGTGGCATCACGGAAGCGCAACCAACCTCTTCGAGGCGCTTCGCCAGAACCGGGTCTGCTGCGATATAGGGCATCACCAGAAACCCCTCTTTTGCCAGAATCCGGGATGCCTCAAAGGTTTCGATAGGGTCGGGCATCAGGTGTTGCGGGTTCGGATGAATTTCAACCTTGATGAAGGGGCTCCCGGAGAGGTCGCGGGCAATGTGTGCTGCACGGACAGCCTCCGCAGCGGTCGATGCGCCAGAGGTATTGGGCATGAGGGTGATTCCCTCAATGGATGAAAGGGGGGCGAAGAGGTCATCTTCTGCCTGCTCGCGGTTGAAGCGGCGCAGCGCCACGGTCACCAGTTGTGCGCCTGAAGCCCGCACGGCTTCAAGCATCACCCTGGAGTTGCTGAATTTCCCTGTTCCGAGAATCAGGCGTGAAGAGAAGGTATACGAGCCGATCTGTAATAAATCCATACTTTTATATAATCTGTTAACCACCACCGGCAAAGATAAGCAATTCAACGCGATCTCCTTGTTGAAGCTGGTGGGTCGAGCGGTTTTCGGGGCGGATGACAGCATCATTAACCACCACTGCCAGGCTTTTTCCGTCGGAACCAAGGATCGAAAGAAGATCACTGACCGACGAATCGGGTGGAAGTGCTTGCTGTTCTCCGTTCAGTTCAATAGTCATTATTTGTGACATTTCTTTTATCGTCAAATTATGCGGCAAATTACTCCAGCGCGTTGAGCAGATCAGCCTCCAAATCCTCGGCATTTTCAAGACCGACAGAGATTCGCACCAGGTTGTCGGTACATTTTCGTCGGTCACGCTCTGCCTGTGAGAGCGCCCAAAGCGTCATTTTTGCCGGTGAGGAGATGAGCGACTCTACGCCGCCAAGGCTGTCGGCCAGCACGAAGAGCTTGATGGTGGCGAGCAACTGTTTCACCGCCGGAAGCCCCTCTTTCAGGGAGAATGTTACCATCCCGCCAAAACCGCTCATCTGCTCCTTTGCCAGTTCATGCTGCGGGTGCGAGGCGAGTCCGGGATAAAAGACCCGTTCCACTGCCGGGTGTTGTTCAAGTATTTTAGCCAGGTGCAGAGCGGTTGCTTCGTGCTCCTTCATGCGGATCTTCAGCGTTTTGAGGCCGCGCAGAATGAGCCAGCAATCCCATGGACCGGGCACCGCTCCGGCAGCCCCCTGATAGTTTTTGATGGTGGTGTGAATCGCCGGGTCTGACATCACCACGGCGCCGCCGATAACATCGCTGTGGCCACCGAGGTATTTGGTGGTGCTGTGGACAACAATATCGGCACCAAGTTCAAGCGGACGCTGGAAATAGGGGCTGGCAAAGGTGTTGTCCACCGCCAGTAGAATGCCGCGCTCTTTGGCCAGCGAGGCAAGCGTCCGTATATCGCAAAGCTGAAGCAGCGGATTGCTTGGCGTCTCAATCCAGATCAACTTCGTCGCCGGTGTGATGCACGCTTCGTAACTCTCGATGGATTCGTTTTCGGTGTAGTTGGTGGTAACACCCCAAGGACGAAGAAGTTGCTCAAAAATGCGGTAGCTTCCACCGTAAATGTCGTTGCCCGCCAAAATATGGTCGCCAGGCATCAGAACCTGCAGAGCAGCCATCGTTGCCGCTACCCCGGAGGAAAAGGCGAGACCATACTTGCCGTTTTCAAGCAGCGCAAGAGCCGATTCGAGCGCTTTTCGCGTCGGGTTGCCGATTCGTGAATAAAAGAACTCGCTCCGTTCGTCGAGGCTGTCGCGTCCGAAGGTTGAGGTCTGATAAATGGGAACTGTGACGGAGCCTGTTTGCGGGTCAGGCGCTTGTCCGTCATGTATGGCAAAGGTTTCAAAGTGCATAAAATCTATTTTATCTCCTTTCAGGAAACAACCAGGTCAAGCAATAATCGTTATTTTCCTGGTTTTCTCCAAAATGCAACTTTTTCATGATCAACGTTATGCTTTTTTGTTTTCAGTTCAGTTTCTGGCTGGTTATTGTGCGGAATAACATTCCTCACATCCATAAGGGTTATAGGTTGTAATCTGGATTATCGCTTTTTTATGGTAATGCAATATACCGTGTAAAGGGGATTTCTAAATCTCGGCATATTGTCGATTTTGATTGCTTGAAATCGTGTATGCCATTTTTCGCTTTTACTGGGCCGCCAGCATTTAAGAGAAATTTCTCTACAAAGAAGGGAGGGAAGTTGCTTCAGATGACGCAACATCAGTTTGGATTATGGGCAGCTATTGCAATTCACGATACCAGTTCAGTGGTTGGGGCTGCGGGTAAATATGGTCAGGAAGCGCTCCTTGTAGCAACCATGGTAAAGCTGGCACGCACACTCTGGATTATCCCTGTTACGATTGTCAGTTCGATGATGTTCAAGCAGAAAATTCATAACATCAAGGCCCCCTGGTTTATTGCTGTATTCGTTGCCGCAACAATTGTTCACACCTATGTGCCACAGCTTCAACCTTTTACAGCGAATATAGTTCCTGCTGCAAAAATCGGTCTGACCGTTACCCTGTTTCTGATTGGTACTGGCTTGTCATGGAAGGTTGTCAAAAGTGTAGGATGGCCTCCATTGGTACAAGGGATTATAACATGGCTTGCTATTTCCATTATCACTTTGATTATGGTGCTTGGCGTTACTTGAATAACGAATACCATATACATGGTATTTTTATGGTATTCACTTTTAAATATTAATAAATTGATTTTAATTAGCTCTCGTTGATGAAATAAACAACATGAATGTTCGAATATGCAAATCAAATATGCTTTGAAATAATTTAAATAAATTCATAGAGAATGAACGTCATAAGAATCAATAGTTGTTGTCTTTTTGTCAAGATTGACATTAAAGAGTTTGCTCCATGACCGTATAATTAATTATTCAAAAAAGTTAATAATGGAGCCGATTCTTATTGTCAAAGGATCGGCTTTTTGTTTTCAAACTATTTTTATGAATCATCAACAACAAAAAGAATGAGCAAAATTAATTTTTCCTTACTGCTTATTGGAGGTCTATTGATTGGCAGCAATCTTCAGGCTGCCCAGATAAATGATAAAGATCGTCCGACTGCACTACAGCAGAGTGGATCTACTGAAATTGTAGCTGTTGAAGAACAAACCATACAAGAGGAGCCAATAACAAGAGCTGAACTGGAAGGTGTCAGAGGTGAAGTTGCTACGCTTCAGGAGTTGTGGCAGAGGACGCTTGAAAACAATACAGCGCGCACACAGCGTCCTCTTATTTTTACAGGTATTGCCCAACTCAGATACTCGACACAGCACAATGCGACCAAGAATGGTTTTGACCTGAATGCGCTTGTGCTCAATTTTCAGGGAAGTCTCAAAAGAGATTACGAACAGGGGCGTAATGTCAACTATCTGTTCAGCCTTGCATCTCCCAGTGGAGCAAATGTTGATGGCACAACGGATTTCAGGGTCAGTCCTCTTGATGCTTACATCACTGCCTTTATTCTGCCTTCTTTGAATCCTGAAGATCAGCTCTTAAGTATTACGGCTGGTAAGCAGAAAAAACCTTTTGGTCTTGAAGCGCTTGCCGGGGAAGATAAAAAACCAACGATCAAACTTGCACAATCTGCACGAGCTGGCACAGGGATTGATCTTGATGCTCGTGATCTCGGAATTGTCATTAAAGGAGATTTATTGCCACAATTTGATCCAGGATTTCGCTATCGCGTTCCTGCAATCGAATACTCAGTAGGTCTTCTCAACGGCAGAGGTTCTGACGCGTTTGGCTATTCAACGCTCTCAGACGACAATAAACACAAAGATATCTCAGGCAGGATTGTACTCAATGCTCCTGTGGATTATTCATCAGTTTTTCGCGGGTTATCGTTTGGAGCCTCTTATTACTCAGGAAAGAGTGGTGCCTTGGGTAATGTTGACAAAAACAGAAACGGTTTTGATCTCTCTTATGTCAATACTCCTGTCGGTTTCACTTTTGAGTCTGTCGATGGCGCAGACAATGGTATTAAAAAGAGTGGACGAACGCTCACCATTTTTTACAACCAGGGTGAACAGTTTGTCAGTGGCTACAAGGCTCAGGATCGTTATGATGACTGGTATCCAACCACTTTTCAGCCGTTTGTGCGTTTTGACCGCTGGGATCCAAATACCAGCATAAGTGGTAACAGGAAAGATATAACCACTCTTGGGGTGAACTGGTTTTTTGCGCAGACCACCAAGTTACAGGTTAACTACAATATCATCACTGAAGAGACAAACGATATCGCTAACAATGAGTTTCTTGTTCAGCTTCAGTACACCTTTTAATCAATCAATTTCATTTCTCTGGAGAGTACCATCATGAAACATACATTTTCGATAATTGTCGCACTGCTTACCGTCATTGTTTTTGGCGTGACTTCATCACAGGCGGCACAACACAAACCCAATGTTATTCGTATCGGGTCAGCTTATTCTGCTGGTTATGGAAAACCTTATGGTGGCGGTATCATCGGTATTGTGCATGCCAAAGGCCTGCTTGAAGAAGAGTTCAGAAATGACGGAATAAAATTTGACTGGGCTTTTTTCAAAGGTGCGGGACCTGCAACCAATGAATCGCTTGCAAACCATGCAATTGATTTTGCTTACATCGGAGATCTTCCTGCAATTGTAGGGAGAGCTGGCGGACTGAAAACAAAGTTCATCGCAGGAGGTTCCAAGTATACCAATGTCTATGTGGGTGTGCCAAACGATTCTAAAATAACCTCTATAAAAGATCTGAAAGGCAAGAGGGTTGGTCTTTTCAAGGGAACAAATGCTCATTTGACGTTATCCCGAATTCTTGAAGCAAATAATTTGAAAGAGAGTGATCTGAAAATTTACAATCTGGGTATTGCCGATCTTGATGCAGCATTGAAAACAAAAAATATTGATGCATCTGTTTCTTGGACCAATCTATTGCTGCTCCGCAGTCAGGGTAATGCAAAAATCATTTATTCGACAAAACAAAGCCCACGTGACTGGCGCAATACTGGTGGTTTCTATGTGACGGAACAGTTTGCAAAAGAATACCCTGATATAACAAGGCGCATTGTCAAAGTCTATGTGGAGGCGGCTCAATGGGCATCCGATGAGAAAAATCGGAATGAATATCTGGACATTGCTGTCAAAGGGGGGACGCCTCGCGCTGTAGCACTTGAAGAAATAGAGGGGCGCACACTGAAGGATGTAAATGATGTTCTGTTTGATAAAGACTATGTGAATCATTATGCAGGTGGCATTGTCTTCGCAAAAGAGAAGGGACTGATCAGGAATACCTTTGATGTTAACACCTGGATCGACAGAAGTTATTTGGATGCTGCAATAAAAGAGCTGAAGCTTGAAAATTTCTGGAAGTAATTTTTTTCACTTTATGCAGGAGTCCTGTGCGTAGGTGCATGGATTTCTGTAAATCTAAACATTGAATTTTGATGAGTCTTAACCATGAATTAGGGGTAGAAGCTCTCAGTGAGAAATATGTTGATGTTCCCAAATCCATAATCCTGAAGCTTGATTTGCAACGACGTGGAATAACATTTACCGATGCAGCTGCAACTGAAACCTGTACACCCTACTATCGGGGGCCGGAAGTTACCGCTTTTTCAAAAAAAGAGACTACCGTCCGTCCACTCCCTGGTCCGATTCTTCTGCGTGATGGTACAAGTGTACTTACAGGTCCGCATGATAGCCAGTTTCTCAGGCCCTATTCCATCGATCATATTGATGGTAAATTTTATGCCATCGATAACGGCGAGCGTCTTGATGAGGTGGATTTTTCTCCAAGACCGGAATTTTACGGTAAGCTGACGAGCCGTGGTATCCCGATGGAATCAATCGCATGGTCAAGGCCTCAGCGTTTGGATCTCTACCCTTACCGCTACTGCCATTATTGGGATACCAGGGAGCAGTGCAAATTCTGCGGGTTCTTTACTGACCTGAAGACGCAGAAGCAGTTGGCTGGCGACTCTTATGCAAAGGTTGTTCACCCTGAAGACCTCTACGAGACGGTACGCGAGGCTATCAAGGAGCCCGGTCGTTTCTCTCAGATCAACCTGACGGCAGGCACGGACTATTCCGGCGATGTACCTTTCGAAAACGAGGTGGAACGTTATATCGAGGTGTTGCAGGCGATCGGCAGGAACTTCAAGACCAGAAGATTTCCGAGCCAGTTGATTGCTCCAGCATACAGCAAGCAGCAGGTAAAACGGCTCTACGACGAAACAGGGCTCTCTTCATATTGCCCTGATATTGAAGTGTGGGATAAAGAGCTTTTCAAGTGGATCTGCCCCGGTAAGGAGAAGTGGTATGGTCGTGATTACTGGGTCAAGAGCGCTCTTGATGCCGTTGAGATCTTTGGCAAGGGAAATGTTTACACAAATTTCGTTGCCGGTGTCGAATTCGCTCAGCCTCATGGCTTTACAAGCATCGAACAGGCGCTCGACTCGAACTTTGAAGCTTGCGAATATTTTGCAAAAAATGGTGTGGTCTATCTGAGCATTGTCTGGAGGCCAGGCCGGGGAACGGGCCTCGCCGGGCAGCAGCAGCCACCGCTCGAATACTATGTGCGTCTGATCAGGGGGCTTGTCGAAATCCGCAAGCACTACGGTCTGGCATCTGATAACGATGATTTCAAGCACTGCGGCAATCATGGCGACAGTGATCTTGAACGGTTAAACTAATTCTATAAAAGAACTCCGATGAGTAAACTACCAGAAGAACTTATTGCGCTTCTCAACGATACCGGGAGCATTAAAGTGATTGCAACTATTGATGGTGAAGGGCATCCCCATGTTGTCGTCAAAGGATCACTGACGACTCTTGATGATGAAACAATTGTTTTTGCAGAAGGGCTGGAGGGCTCTCTCAGTAATAAAAATCTGGTCAGGAGTATCTGGTTTGACAAGAAAGTAGCCATCAATATTACCAAAGGCTTAACCAGTTATCAAGTCAAGGGTCGCCCATATAAATATTTAATTACGGGCAGAGTATTCAGGCAACTGCTTGACAGGGCGCGCGAAAGGAGAGGGGCTGAAGCTGATATTGCCGGTGTCTGGGTTATTACTCCGGAAGAAGTACGAAACGAATCTCCGGCAGTTCGAAGCTCATTGGCAAGAGATGAAAGGGGCTTATTTCACAGTCATCTTGATTTATTGAGGCACTCAGAATGAAAAAATCCAGCGATGACAGTAAACTGCTTTTTCAATTCATGCTCCTCTCTGTCGTTGGCGGGATGAGCATGGGTATGGCACAAATTGCAGTTACACTTTATGCCGTTGCGCTCGGTGCAACAAGTTCCCAAATTGGCATGATAGGGGGTATGCAGGGAATCGGTCTGCTTTTTACTGTTTTACCGATCGGTTTTCTGGTCGATCATGTTGGCCCGAGGAAAGTGTTTATTTTTGAAGCTATAACAAGCTCCATCATATACCTTTTTTTCCCTTTTGCGAACTCATCACAGGCCCTTTGCTATTTCGTTGCGGTCACAGGCTTCTTTACTGCCTTCAGGTTTATTCCCCTGAGCAGTGTCTTTCTGGAGTTTGTCAGGAAGGTCGGAAGTGACAAAGCTGGCTGGCAACGCGGCTCACACTCTTTCGGTCTTGTTTTTCTTGGCCCGGTGTTAGGCGCATCCATGAGTAAATACCTGGGGTTCAATGTTACCTTTTATCTGGTTAGTGCAACTGTTTTACTTCTGATTATTGGCGCCATGGCAATTTTCCCTGACAGCAAGGTTTCAGAAGGACGTTCAATAGGGGAAAGGTTATCAGATGTAAAGGAGCTCTTCAAAGATCGGAACATCCTTGATGCCTCCGGAGCGGAAGCGCTGGCGCTTGCAACATTTTCCTGTTTCAATGCCTTTATCGTTGTTCTTGCCATTCGTGTGTTTCATTTTTCTGCACAAACGGCATCACTCTTTGTGTCATTCGAAGGGTTAGCATTTATTGCAACCCTTTTCACCTTCTGGCGTCTTCTTGACAGACTCGAAGAGCGTTATTTCTACCTGACGAGTATTGCTTTTGTTGTTACAGGTTTGGCGCTGCTTTCATGCATCTGGCATCCGGCATTTCTTGTCGCAGGAACAATATTCATCGGAATCGGTCTTGGGATGTTCAATCTGATCAATGTGACCCGCATTGCGAAAGCCAATGTTGAAAAAGGAAAGACTGCAGGTATTTTTGCCATGTTTACCGTATTAGGCTCAATTATAGGGCCTGTCATTGGGGGATTTGCCGGTGAGTTTTTTGGAGTACAGGCAGTATTCCTGATTTTTATACCACTCTATCTTGCACTGGCAGTCAAGCTTTATTTTAACCGCCACCCCAATCTATCAATCAAGGCAGAAGCTCATTTGAGTACTGTATCAATCAAAAAGGAGTCTCATGATGTTCTTTATTAAGTCTGAAAAAATTGAAACAGTTGCTATCGGACTTATTGTTCCAATTCTGCTAGTGATCTTTATAGAGGTCATCTGCAAGCTTGAAGTCGTACCATGCCAGATTGTTATTCCTCCGCATAAAGTGGTCATAACTTTTTTGGAGCTGATCAACACGGGGGAACTGTCAGAGCATTTCCGTATCAGTTTCTCAAGGGTTCTGGCTGGTTTTGTGCTGGGTGCCTCACTTGGTTTTATCACAGGAACAGTCATGGCTCTTTCGAAAAGGTCTGAGCGCATTGTTGCACCTTTGTTGAGCGCCTTGAGTCAGGTACCTCTTTTTGGCTGGATTCCTCTTCTCATGTTATGGTTCGGGATTGGAGAGACGTTCAAGGTGGTTTTCATCGCTTTCGGGGCTTTTTTCCCCATGCTGATCAATACCTTTGAAGGGATTCATGGTGTTTCAAAATCATATATCGAAGTGGCCCGTGCTTTTGAATTCAGCTCAGTAAAGCTGCTGAAAAAAGTTCTGCTGCCCGCAGCGCTGCCATCACTTTTTACCGGGATCAAGCTTGCGCTCGGGATGTCGTGGATGCTTGTTGTAGGGGCTGAACTTGTAGCAGCAGGTGAAGGTGTCGGATACCTTATTGTATGGGGACGACAGTTATTTCAGATGGATATTGTTTTTGTGGGTATTGCGGTCGTTGGCTTCATAGGTTATCTGATGTTTCTGACTCTTAACATGTTTGAGTCATCACTTATGCGCTGGCATCGTCCAACTGCAACAAATAAATAATATAAAAACGGATCTTCTCGTTATGAAAAGCAAGAACATACAACTGATGCATGTATTGGAAGCAGCATTTCTGCCAGCAATCATTTTTGTTGCCTGGTTTTTTGCTTCATCGTACGATGTGCTGCCGAGAAATTTATTTCCATCTCCGGTAGATGTTCTTTCCGGCTTTTATGAGGTTCTCAATGACGGCAGTTTTTTTTATAACCTCAACATCAGTGTTATAAGAGTTTTGAAAGGTTTTCTTCTTGGATCGATCACAGGATTTTTCATAGGCATAACCCTTGGAGTGTCGCGATTTTTAGAAAAACTGATCACTCCGATTTTCAATGCCATTCGTCAGGTGCCTTTACCTGCATGGGCACCTTTATTGGTATTGGTGAGTCTTGGTGAGATGTCGAGAGTGCTTTTTATTGCTATTGGAGCCTGTTATCCTGTTGTTCTTAATACGTTTGAGGGTGTTAAAAATGTAAGACACGATTATATGGAGGTCGGTAAGGTATTCAAATTCAGTAAAGTGAAAAGCTTTTTCAAGATAATTTTACCATCAAGTTTTCCGGCAACACTTACTGGTCTTCGGTTAAGCTTGAGTATTTCATGGATGCTGGTTGTTGCCGCCGAAATATTTATGACATCAGGAGGCGGCATTGGTGAAATGATGTGGTCATGCAGAGAATTTTCAAGAATGGATCTGGTGGTCGTCGGTATTATTGCCATCGCATTTGTTGGTTTTGCTATGAACTTCACCATGCGAAAACTTGAAAGACTTTTCTCTTTCTGGAGAATAACATTGAAACAATCAAGATAACGATATGAAAAGCACAGGAACGCTTGCGGTAAAGAATGTGAGCAAGAAATTCAAAAGTCAGGAGACAGAGATTCATGTTCTTGACGATATCAATTTGTCGGTAAAATCAGGAGAGTTTATAACAATAGTTGGTTTGAGCGGTTGCGGAAAAACAACCTTGTTGCGCCTTATTGTAGGTCTGGAATCTGACTATGCAGGAGATATTCTGCTTGATGGCCGGAAACTGAATGGACCAAGTCTCGACAGGGGAATTGTTTTTCAGGATCACCGATTGTTTCCTTGGCTTACGGTTGAAAAAAATGTAGCACTTGGTATTGTCGGTAAAACTGATGCCGAGAAAAAAGAGATTGTACAAAACCATATTGAACTGGTTGGACTCAAAGGTTTTGAAAAAAGTTATCCCTATCAATTGTCAGGAGGTATGTCGCAACGCGCAGCAATAGCGCGTTCTCTTGTCAATAATCCGAAAATACTGCTTTTGGATGAACCGCTTGGTGCGCTTGATGCTCTGACCAGAATGTATATGCACAAAGAGCTTGAGCGGATATGGAAAGAAGAGAGCATTACCATGATTATGGTTACACATGATGTTGACGAGGCGGTCTATCTTTCCGACAAGATTGTTGTTATGTCCGCCCGGCCAGGGAAACTGCAAAAAATTATTCCTGTACCTCTTGCCCGGCCAAGAGATAGAGCAAGTATAGATTTTGCCCAAATGAAAGAAAAAGTTCTTGAGGAGTTCATGTTGCATACGGAGCATAATTTTAACTACTCCATATAATTTTTGTATTGAAGTTTACAACAATAACATAAAACAGACAGAAGGATTTATAATGAGCAAACTTAAAGAGACGCTGTACCGTGAACTCGAATTGAAGGTGATCACGGGTGTAGAAGGGATCAATTTCAATCCCCTTATTTTCAGGAACCTCGATCTTGGTGGTCGATATCAAGAGGAGATTCACTGCCTTTTTGAAGGCGACCATGAGTCGCATGTCGGCATTCAGTTTCCTGCAGGCTTCAAGTCACCGCATGGACTGGTCTTTGCACTGAAGTGGGACAGACGCTCCCCTTACTCTTTCATTGTCGAAAATGGCATTTTTTATCTTGCTCACAAGGGGGAGGTCATTTTTCCGGTTAAATTTCTTGAGCGTCCAAAGTATTACGGCCTGAAAACATCTGATGGCGTAAGAATGAATACCCTTGCCCTTTATACCCAGGACGGAGCGATCCTTGTGCCTTACAGCAATGAGTGCGCCTTCAAGGAAAAAGGACGTGATTGCAAATTCTGCAATATCAATGCGACGAAAAATACCTATGGAGAGGTTGAAGGCATTGGATGGAAGTACCCGCATCAGATTGGCGAGACGGTTGCGGCTGCCTACCGCGAAGATGGCGCACGTCACATTACGCTCACCGGTGGTTTTGTTGCTGAGAGGCGGGAGGTAGAGTATTACCTCGACGTTGCCGATTCCATAAGGGAGCATACCGGTCTTGCCGATTTTAACGGTACTGCAGTTATCGGTGCCCCTCTTGACCTGAGCATTATCGACAAGTACAAGGAGGCCGGGTTCCGAACTGTCGCCACAAACATCGAGATCTGGGACAAAAACATTTTTCGGGCCATCTGCCCTGGCAAGGATATAGAGTCCGGCGGTTATGATCATTGGGTGAAGACGCTGGAGTATGAAGCCCAGGTTTTCGGAAAAGGAAAAGTACGCTCGAACATTGTCGCCGGTATTGAACCCAAGGATTCTACCCTCGAAGGTATCGAGTACCTCGCTTCAAAAGGTGTCGTCTGCTTTGCGACCAGTTGGAACCCCAACCCTGGTTCAGCCCTTGAAGGTCACCGCTCTCCCGAACCTGAGTGGCATTTGGACTTATATAAAAAGATTACATCAATTTACAGGAAAACAGGATTTACCTTTGACGATATTTATGACTGCTATGCCGCGCCGATCACCATTATGCATGACATCTACAGAATCGAGGATGAGACGCTTCCTGTATTCAGCGAGGAGGCCTTGTCACTTGAGGCTGTTTGAATCCACAAACCATGAAGCAATAATATCACCGGAAGGATATCTATGTCGGAAGTACTGATGATAACAGGTGGCGCCAGTGGTATTGGCGCCGCAACGGCCAGATTGGCCGCAAAAAAGGGGTACAATATCGCCATCAACTATCGCACAAGGGAGCGAGAGGCCCGGCTTCTGGTCGATGAACTGAGCGCGTCCGGCATAAAGGCATACGTGTTTCAGGCAGATATCTCCCGTCCTGAAGATATTGAGCGCTTGTACCGGGAGGTCGATGAAAAACTCGGCAGGGTGACAGCGCTTGTAAACAGTGCAGGTATTGGTACCGCGCCAGCCAGAGTTGACGAGACTGATGCGGATCTGCTGCATTATCTTTTTCAAACCAATGTCCTTGGACTTATTCTCTCGACTCGTGAAGCGGTGCGCCGCATGTCTACGCTGCACGGCGGCAAGGGCGGCGTGATCATCAACGTCTCATCCATGGCAGCAACCATTGGCGGGCGTCCGGGCGCAAGCCTCTACGCGGCGACCAAGGGTGCCGTGGATGCTTTCACACTCGGTCTGGCAAAGGAGGTTGCTCAGGAGGGCATTCGGGCGCTCTCTGTGCGGCCGGGGTTTACCATTACCGAGATGACCGAGGGTTATGTGACCGACCCGCAAAGTCTTGCAGAGATAGCATCGACCATTCCCATTGGCCGGCTAGGCCTTGTTGATGAGGTAGCAAAGCCGATTGTCTGGTTGCTCTCCGACGAAGCTTCTTTTATCACAGGAGCCTTTCTGGATATCTCCGGAGGCGGGTTTAACATTGCCGGTCTGAGCCCGCAGCAGGCACAGCGGTCATGATGATCACAACTTGAGAACAAGAGTGCAGACTGGCTGCCTCCCAGGCTTTCAGACTCCTTCTCTCGGACGTAACTGCCTGGATTTTGATGGGAGGGCCATACCCATCTTCATAGAACATATATTTTACAAGAAGGAGTATTACGATGAGTGAAAAAAGTGGAAAACATATTGCCATTTACGGCAAAGGCGGGATTGGCAAGTCCACGACTACCTCCAATATCAGTGCTGCCCTTGCCGAATCCGGTTATAGGGTCATACAGATCGGCTGCGACCCAAAGAGTGATTCTACGACCATCCTGCGCGGGGGTAATGACCTGCCAACGGTGCTTGATACCTTGCGAGAGCAGAGCAAGGTGAAGATTGAAGATATCTCTGCTGTCGGCTTCGGAGGAGTACTCTGTATCGAGGCCGGTGGCCCGGTGCCTGGTGTCGGCTGCGCCGGTCGAGGCATCAATGCTGCAGTTGAACTTCTGCAAGAGCTGCATCTCTTCGATGAGTATAAGCCAGACTTTGTGCTCTATGACGTGCTTGGTGACGTTGTGTGCGGAGGGTTTGCCGTACCCATTCGCGACGGTATCGCTGACCGGGCATTCGTGGTGACATCTTCAGATTTTATGGCCATTTTTGCAGCAAATAATCTTTTCAAGGCCATCAACAAATATGCGCCCTCGGGGGGCGCCCGTCTGGGCGGGGTGGTCGCAAACAGTATTTTGCACCCCTATTCACAGCCGTTGATCGATGATTTTGCAGAGCTGGCTGGTGTTCCGGTTATCGGGTATGTGCCACGCTCCATTACTGTGGCACAAAGCGAACTTTTTGGCAAGACCGTCATCGAGGCGCTTCCCGAGTCAGAACAGGCGGAGGTCTACCGGAAGCTGGCCAGGCATATCGATCATAACCTTGAGTCGGTTATTCCCAAACCTCTCAATGGGCCTGAATTGAAAAGGTGGGCTAGGAGCTGGGGAGACAGGATTCTTCAGGTTGAGACCGGGGTGGTACAGAGTATGGAGTCTATTTAATTCGAAAGAGAGGATAATACCTATGAGTCTTTTAAAAACGAAAGCCGCTCGTACCCGTGAGAAGCAGCTTGATTCACTGAACGCCTGGCAGGGAACGCTCTTTTCTGCCTTGACAGAGTTTTCTGAAGGGCAGCCGGTGAAACGCATACGCACTTTCTCGCAGAGTGCCGAGGATGATCTTCTCTATGCCCTGCGTCTTCTGGCTGGCATTCGGAACAGTGTTGTGGTCATTCATGCTCCTCGTGGCTGTGCTGCAGCCGCTCTTTCCCATCAGGCAGGAAGTGGCAGAGGTCGCTGGATTGTTACCAATCTTGACGACAGGGATACCATCATGGGGGCTGACGTGAAACTGCGCAAGGCGGTAAAAGAGGTCAATCAACGATATAAACCGGAGCTACTTTTTATTGTTTCAAGCCCGGTTGTGGCCATCAACAATGATGACATTCAGTCTGTTGTTGAGGAGCTGCATGAAGAGCTGGAGCTGGATATTATTCCGGTCTATGTAACCGGTTTTGCCTCACACCATGCCGTGACTGGTTATGATACAACACTGCACTCCCTGCTAAAATATCTGGGAGGCAAAAGGGGAGTTCATCAGCATGATAACAGCGTCAATCTGCTCTCAATTGCTGAGCATCCTCATGATCGCCATGAGGCCGAGCGTCTTCTGCTTGCTCTTGGTCTGGAGTTGAACACTCTTCCTGACGGAGCTTCAAAAAACTCTTTCCTGCGTGCTGCAAGGGCAAGGCTCTCTGTCTCCCTTGATCAGGATGCTGCCAATTATCTCGCACTCTGCCTGCGTGATGAGTATGGTGTTCCCTTTGCCGCAGTATCGCGTCCTGCAGGTATCGGCGCCACAGGACGCTGGCTGGCAGGAATAGGCAGGGCATTAAATCTGGAAGAGTCGGCACAAAGGCTTCATGAACAGGAGTCCGAAAAAGTGCGCCACTCTCTTGGCGATTTTACCCTCAACGGGATACGTGTCTATCTTGCGCTCGCTCCATCGACGGCTTTCGGGATATTGGAGCTTGTGGAGGAACTTGGTGGGGAGGTCATCGGTATAACCGTGAGTCGTCTCGACCAACTGCACACGGGGACTCTTGAAGAACTCTCAGGGAGGCATCCCTCTCTGTTGATTCATGTGGCCGATGGTCAGCCTTTTGAAGAGGTGAACATCCTCAAACGCCTCAGTCCGGATCTCTATCTTGGCGATTCGCTCCATCTCGCCCAGGTGGGAAGACTCGGTATACCGGTAGTCTCTCTCAGAGAGACTCCTGTTCTCGGTTACCGTGGAGTATCAGCGCTTGCGCGACGATTATCGATGGCATTGCTCAATCGCTCGTTTGGTGAAGCGCTCTCTCGAACCTCGTTACCCTACAAGGATGGATGGTTGAAACGCAGTCCTAACTGGCATATCAAAAAGGAGGTGAAATAGTATGGCACATCATATTGACGGTTCACGCAACTCCTGCGCTCTTCATGGAGCGCTTCAGGTCATTGAGGCAATCGAGGGTGTAGTGCCTGTGCTTCACAGCACTGCAGGTTGTGGTGCGCAACATTATCTTGGAGTCAATCGTCTGACTGCCGGAGGTGACCGATTCGGCGCTCCTGCGCTTTCGAGCAGCAATATCAGTGAAAAGCACGTTGTGTTTGGAGGGAGCTCCCGTTTGCGGGAACAACTTAAAAATACAGTTAAAATTGTAGAGGGGGATCTCTATGTCATTGTGACGGGATGTTCTACCGAAATGGTTGGAGATGATATTCCGGCAATGAATAAAGAGGGGCGTGAGCAGGGTTTTCCAGTCATCTATGCCAATACGCCAGGGTTTCGGGGTGATGTTCATCAAGGCTATCAACTGGCATTAAAAGCGTTGATTGAGCAGTTGCCTGATTTTGGAAAGGCTGAGCCACCGTCCGTCAAAGGGGTGGTCAATATTCTGGGAATTGTTCCCCGTCAGGATCCATTCTGGGCGGGCAATCTTGAGGAGATTGGGCGGCTGCTTGAAGGGATTGGCCTGACACCGAATCTGCTTTTTGGTTATGGCCAGGGAGTTGCTGGTTGGCAGAGGCTTCCGGATGCTCTGCTCAATATTGTTGTCTCGGTTTGGGGAGATGCTCCTGCGTTACTGCTTGAGGAGCGTTACGGTACACCGCACCTTGCGCTTGAGGGTTTGCCGGTTGGAGCTGCGGCAGGTCGTTTTCTTTATAACATCACGGAACTTCTTCAGCTTGACCCCAAGCGGACAGAACGCTTTGTTGTTGAGGAGGAGAAGCGATTTGATGCTCATCTCGCCGCTCTTGCCGATACCTGGTACCGGGCAGGTTTTCAGCGTGAATTTGCACTTGTCGGAGAGAGTGCCCAGGTAGAGGGAATCAGTGAGTTTTTGAGCACCACCCTCGGCCTTGTACCGCGTACGCTGGTTATTACCGATAACCCTCCGGAGTTTGCCAGAGAGCCATTGTTGTCAAGATTGACCTCTCTTGTCGATGGTATTTGCCCGGAAGTGTCGTTCAGCGAAGATCTTGACAAGATATCGGAATTGGTTCGTTCTGGAGGTGCCACAATTGTACTGGGAAGTGCCCTTGAAAAAGATGTGGCTGCCGAGTTGGAGGTACCCTTTGTACAGCTTTCATTTCCAGTTGCTGGCCGGGTAGTGCTGAATCGTTCCTGTGTGGGTTATCGCGGTGCGGTAACCTTACTCGAAGATATTGGCTCCGCAATACTTTCTCAATCTGGCCGCTTTTGACTATTGAAATAGAAGGAATACTGCAATTTCATTGAGCGAATTGCCTTCAGCTCATTGAGGGATTCTTTTGGGAATATTACCACTGGCATCATCAACCGATAGAGCTTTTGTTGAAATGGTTGCACATCCAAACCTGTTGATATAAAATGCACACAAATCAAACGCAGCGCGAACTTATGGCAGCGGGGGAGCTGTACAGTGCGAATGATCCAGAACTCAATGCAGCAAGAGGCAGGGCTCGGAAGTTGCTTGCCCAATTCAATGGCACTGGACCAGAGGGATTCACTGATCGCCGAATGATACTCGAAGAGCTTTTCGGATCATTTGGTTGTGGCTCCGTTGTTAACCCGACAGTAAAGTGCGATTATGGTTTTAACATCTTTGTGGGCGACAACACCTTCTTTAACTTTGACTGCATCCTTCTTGATTGCAATCGAATCGACATTGGAAACGATGTTCAGTTTGGGCCCGGTGTACACATATACACCGCAACGCACCCATTGAACGCTCTTGTGCGGAAGTCAGGCCAGGAATTTGCCAAGCCAGTCAAAATCTCTTCGGGTGTGTGGTTAGGTGGGTGCGCAGTAATCTGTCCTGGTGTATCGATTGGTGAGAACACTGTGGTTGGAGCGGGAAGCGTAGTTGTTCGTGATCTTCCAGCAAATGTGCTCGCAGCGGGCAACCCATGCAAGGTTATCAAAACCATCAATTCGTTTGATTTTTCCGGCGCTTGAGTGAATATGTTGAGATTCTTGATCAGCAACGTTCTGAAAGAGGAGTTGCGCCCTCCGTTGCATGGATACACGTTATTGTATGACAGCATTTCTCTGACGTTCAGGTGTCGTTACTTGATTGCTCTTGTACATCAGATGCCGCTTCCATCTTCCTGAATATCTTCAGCCTCTTTTCTTATCCGGCCAGCCTCTTTGTGTACCAGATCGAATGCTTCAAAGAGCTCTTTTCTGTAGTGGTCGAAATGCTTGTCGGTACGGTCTCTCGGATAGGGCAGATCAATGGTGATGTTGTTTTCAAATCTCCCGGGATTTGGCGCCATCAACACAATCCTTTCGCCGAGATACACCGCTTCGTCAAGATCATGGGTAACGAAGATAATCGTTATTTTTCTTTTTTTTCGTAATTCGAGAAGTTCGTCCTGCAGGTGAAGCCTGGTGAAAGCATCAAGGGCGGCAAAAGGCTCATCCATGAAGAGGACGCTTGGTTCAACAGCCAGTGCCCGGGCCAGAGCAACGCGCTGTTTCATTCCGCCTGAGAGTTCGTGGGGATGGCGTTGAGCCCAGGCGCTGAGTCCAACACCCGAAAGTGCGGCGAGGGCTCTTTTTTTTGCTTCAGCCTTGCTGATGCCCCGGCATTTCAGACCGAAAAGAATGTTGTCAAGCGCTGTCTTCCAGGGAAAGAGTCCATAGTCCTGGAAGATCATGATTCTGTCAGGGTCTGGTTTCAGGACAGGTTTTCCGTCAATCAGTACTGAGCCTTCAGTTGGTTGTTCAAACCCGGCCATGAGGTTGATGACGGTTGATTTTCCGCAGCCGCTTGGCCCTACAAGGCAGACAAACTCCCCTTCATAAATATCAAGATTGCCTGCTGCAAGGGCAACATGAGCACCCTCGGAAAAGGTGTGAAAAGATTTTCCTGCATTCAGCAGCCTGATTTTTGGTGTTCGTCCGTTGACCATTTATTATTACCGTTGACCGTTTATTCCCCACTGTTTGTTGATGAACTGTTCGCCAGCGGTGATCAGCTTGTTGAGCAGCAGTCCCAGTATGCCGACCAGCAACATACCGGCCATGATTTGATCGGTCCGCAGGAAGTTTCTTGCATCAATGATCAGGTATCCGAGCCCTGAGTCAGCGCCGAGCATCTCGCCAGCAACAAGATGTATCCATGCGGTGCCAAGGGCAATGTGCAGGCCTGTCATGATACCGGGAAATGCAGCCGGAATGATAATGCCAATAAAAACCAGTGCGGGTTTTGCTCCGAAATTGTTTGCCACTTTGTAGTTGATGGCAGGGATAGAGCGCACTGCGCTGATGGTTGCCAGCAACATGGGAAAAAAAGCGGCCATGAAAATAATGAATATTGCCGGTGTGTTGCCAATGCCAAACCAGAGTACCGCCAGCGGAAACCAGGCGATCGGTGAAATCGGGCGCAAAAGCTGTACAATCGGGTCAATTGCCCGTTGGCAGGAGTGGCATCGTCCAAGAAACAGCCCCAATGGTATGGCGCAACCAACGGCAATAGAGTATGCGATGCTGAAGCGCGTCAGACTGATCGTGATATCCTTCCACAGCCGTCCCTCCTTGATGAGTTCCAGAATGGCCTGAAAAACATTTATTGGACCGGGGAAGAGATCTGGAGTATAGTGCGATGCGGCGTATTGCCAGATCATCAGGAATAGGCCGACGGCAAGAGTTGGAAAGAGGAAATTCTGGATTTTTTCAGCCATGCAGCGCCCTTTTTGCGAAGGAGTTATCGAGATAAGCTTTCAGGTTAACACCGGAACCGGGAAGGCCATAGCTCTTCATATACCGCTGGGTTGCGCTGAAATCTGCCAGATCAGGCACAAGGTTATTGAAGGTCAGGCGGTCGGCAGGAGTGGTGAGCACTCTTTCGATAATCTCCTGTTTCTGCCCAAGCAGACTGACTGACTCTCTGGCTGCCTGGAGCGGATTTGCCTCAATGAACTTTGCAGTTTTTGAAAGTCCGGAGACCAGCTCCTGAACCACCTCCGGGTATTTGTTGATGACGCTCTCCCTGAGATTCAGAACACAGCAGATATGGTTTGGCCAGATATCTTTCGAAAGCATCAGCACCTTGCCGATTTTCTGGCTTTCTGCCTGAACGCCGAATGGTTCTGCGACAATGTAACCATGGATTCTGCCTGTTGCAAGCGCGACGACCATTTCAGGTGGCGGCATATCAATAATTTTTACATCACGGGCAGCATCAAGCCCGTTTTCTGCAACTATTTTACGCAGAAGGATATTATGGGTTGAAAACTGGCTGGGTACTGCAATAGTCTTTCCCTTGAGATCTTTGATGGTGTTGATTTCGCCGTTATTTTTTACGGTGATGGCGCTGCCGTTTCTGTGGCCAAGAAGTACAACCTTGACAGGGGCACCCTTCTCGCGGAGTGTGAGGCTCATTGGTGTCAGCAGAAATGAGCCATCAACAGCGCCAGCCTTGAGCGCCTCTGCATTTTCCGGCCACGATGAAAATTTTACTGGCTGGATGACCAGATTTTTGAACTTTTCGCGGAAGGCGGCAATCAGCAGCAGGTGATCGGTAAGGGGTAGGTAACCGATTTTAAGAGTAACCTTGCTTGCCCCGGCGATGGCCGTAGCAAAATTGCCCGCACTGGTGAGAACTCCGGGAATTTGGGCAGCCAGCAGTGCCGTGCCGGTTTTCAGCAGAAAGTTTCGTCTATCCATGATGGTGTTCTCCTGTTTGATGATTATGGGTATGTGTGACTATAAGCTGCTCCAGTGATAATCTTTTGTGTGTCGGGGCACCAGCGTTGTTCCATCCGATGCTTGCGCGACGGCCATCGAAATCAGCGATGATTTTTTGAGCCAGCGCAACTGGATCGGGGTCAACAACCATCACTGCGCCCAGCAGATCGGCAGTCTCCTCATAGAAAAAGCGGGAGACCTTCTCAGAGCCTTCAATGGGGGGAGCAATGCAGTGGTATGAGTTCAAACCGAGCAGTCTGAACCCCATGGAGGCACCGATCCCTTTTTCATTTGACCACTCCGGGCTTGAAAAAGCCAGTGGCAATGAGGGGAGGGGTATACCCGATGTTGTTGCAATAGCTCTGAAGAGCGCTGATGCACGGGCGTTGTCGAGGCACTCTCCCATGTGCCAGACAGGCGGAAGCTGAAGAGGAGCAAGAGCTTCGTTCAGTCCGGGTCCAGCGCAACGTAGCCCTTCGGGAAGGCAGAACCCAAGTTTGAGCAGAGCGTAAGCAGCGCAGCCATTGGTCAGCGCCAGAACGTCATGTGCAATCAGTTCATCAGCGACCTTGACGATCGCCTCTTCGTACACAATTTTTGGGTTGTTGCAGCCAACAAGATTGACAATACCCCGTATACGGCCCGATTTGAGGTGTTCGACCAGCCTTTCCATTCCGCTGAAGGTGGCGGTGATGTTCTCGACGGAAAAGCCAACTTCCGCATCCATCCGTGCCTGGGGGATAAAGACTTTGCCTTGCACCCGTTCACTGAAAGCATGAATGCCCCGGCGGATGATGAGCTCAGCCATGACATCAGCCTGGTCGAGGTTGGAGTGATGATGATCGAAGGCAATGTGCTCAGCTCCCGGCAGACGAGCAGAATCGCTTGTTGTGATAACTCTGGTGTGGAAACATGCCGCAACATCCATGATGCCAGGGAAGACATCCTGCACATCGGCGACCCAGAGATCAAGCGCCCCGGTTGCCAGTGCAAGTTCCGCACCGGCGGCATTGGTCAGCGGGTGGATATCTCCGAACTTTGCCAGTGCCGAGTGTCCCGAACAGCAGATGCCATAAAGACGAATACCATCAGCGCCAATCTCTTGTGCCTCTGCAATGAGCTGTTCACTTCGGGCAGCCTTGACGATAGATGCCACCAGCAGAGGTGAATGTCCGTGGACCGCCACATTGACACTCTTCACTTTTATTGATCCGAGGTTGGTAGTAATCCGGCTTCGTTTTGGCAGACCAAAAAGGCAGTCCATGGCAATTGATGATCCAACAACGCTGCTCCATGCAAAAGCAAGTCCGCAGCGAAGCATTTGTTGGGAGACGTTCCGCCAGTCCCCATCGGTGCCTGTTGAGGTGCGGTGCAGCGCTTCAAAGACTTCGTGATAAGCTCCGATGGGTAGGATATCAAGCTCTTTCCAGACGGCAAGTCTGTCGGGCGGTGCAAGAGCTTCCAGTGTTGTAAACGGGCCCGGTATTGTCCGGCAGAGATCTTCAAGCAGGATCAGGGCTATCTCACCGGCAAGTTGCTCTACCGTTTTCTCTTCATTGAAAATGCCGAAAGACTTTGCGGTGGCAATTACTTTTTCGGGGCCGAGAATGGGGAATGTTTCCGAGCCTTCGGCGGCATGTTTCAGCGCCAGCATCACCTCACGCCCTCTTGCGCCATGGGCGGCTACACCTGCGGCTGTCCAGCGGAGAATGTTGCGGGCAACAATAAGGTGCGCATCTGCCCCGCAACTTCCTCGTGGGCTTTTAGGAGTGATTTTGCAAGGCCCGATATGGCAGTTTTTGCAGCATGTACCATCAAGCCCGAACCCGCAAAGCGGCTTCTGGGCATCAAAACGGTCAAATGTTGTCTCAATGCCCGCTTTTTCCGCATGGATAAGCATCTCTCTGACTGCTTTGTCGGGGGTTCGCTCAATGACCTGTGATTTTTTGGCGAATTTCTGCTTGGTTTTCATCGCCTCTGAATATGATTGATAACATCAGCCAGTCGGTCTATCTCCTCCTTGGTATTATAGAAGGCCAGTGATGGTCGAACCGTTCCTTCAACCCCGAACCGGCGTAATGATGGCTGGGAGCAATGGTGCCCTGTGCGGACAGCAATTCCTTCGCGATCAAGCAGCTTCCCCACCTCATCGTTGGGCAGGTTGTTCAGTACAAAGGAGAGTACTCCCACCTTGTTTCTTGCTGTCCCGATAAGACGCAAACCGGGAATGCGGATCAATCGTTCGGTACCGTATTCGGTCAGCTCGTGCTCGTACCGGGCAATGTTGTCAAGGCCAATTTTTCGCACATAGTCGAGCGCAGCGCCAAGGCCGATGGCATCGCCGATTGAGGGTGTTCCTGCCTCAAATTTTGCCGGTGCTTCGTTGTAAATGGTCTCTTCGAAACGTACATCCTTGATCATGTTCCCACCGCCCTGCCATGGCGGCATCACCTCAAGCAGCTCCTTTTTGCCATAGACCACACCGATACCCGTCGGAGCAAATATTTTATGGCCTGAAAAGACGAAGAAATCCGCATCAAGATCCTGCACGTTGATCGGTATATGAGCGACAGACTGAGCTCCATCAATCAACACTCTGGCATCATAGCGTTTAGCCAGTTGAATCATCTCCTTGATGGGCAGGATGGTCCCAAGGCCGTTTGAGGCTTGGGTCAGTGAAACAAAGCGAGTGCGTGGTCCAAGAAGTTTTGTGTACTCTTCAAGGATAATCTCTCCCCGCTCGTTGACCGGTACCACCTTGATGCGTGCCCCTTTTTCTTGGGCAACCATCTGCCATGGTACAATATTGGCATGGTGCTCCAGGATGGAGAGGATGATTTCATCACCGGGCTGTAGAAATTTTCTGCCCCAAGTCTGAGCTACAAGGTTGATTCCCTCGGTTGTTCCCCGGACGTAGATAATTTCTGAGGTTGAGCCAGCGCCGATAAACTGCCTGATCTTTTCGCGGGCCCCTTCGTAGGCATCGGTGGCGCGAGCTGCGAGGGTGTGCGCCCCGCGATGGATGTTCGAGTTATCCGTTGCATAGAACTGCGCCACAGCGTTAATGACGCTCAGTGGTTTTTGGGTTGTGGCTGCGTTGTCGAACCATGCAAGAGGTCGTCCGTGAATTTTCTGGTGAAGAACCGGAAAGTCCTTGCGAATAGTGGCAACATCAAACCCCTCAGGCTGATGGTTCGGCTGTTGTGGTTCACGCAGGAAAGAGCAGGATTCAGCAGAAGAGCCTGGAACGCTGAATGGCAAAGGGCTGGTACCCAGTGTTTCTTGACTACCAGTTGGCCAGACTTGTGTGGGGGATTTTCCGGGAAGTTCGGGATGAGTTCCGAATGACCGGTCAAAACTCCCTGGGAACGGTGACGCAGAAGGTGGCTCAGGAGTGCCGCGAAGAGATTGAAACACCATCTCAAGAACGGGACTTCCCTGTTGTTCTGTGAATTCTCTGTACAACTTTTCAGCATAACATTCGTTCTCAGGCGGCGCTGACTGTGAACGCCCTAAAAGCTGGTCAAGATTATTTGAACCTCTGCTGTTATCAGAATAGTTCTGCTGTTCGGTCAGTTTATTTGCATGGTGTGCGAGTGGTTCCGGCTCTTTTTCGAGAGCTGTGGGGAGGAAATAGAAATCGTGTTCAGGCTGTAGTGATGTCGCAGTGGAAGGGAGGTTTATGGCATCCTGTGCGCTGATAAATTTTGTTTTATCATGGAAAGTGTTGGCTACAGCAGATGGTGCTTCTAAAGCATCGCCCTCACTTCCCGGGACGTTTCCGGCCTCCGGGAGTTCATTGAAGAGACGGCTTGCAAGTTGTGCAATGAACATCGGATTCAGTGATTCGCCCTCAGCGCCTGTGATGTTCGGATGTTGATATGCTCCTGGCATAAGATAACAATTGTGAACTCATGGCAGACGCGATGAGAGCCTGCCATGATGGGTTGTCGAAGAGATCTTTTATTTTGCTTTGGTTCCGGAGATACGATGTTCGTAGTCGTGATAGTAGCCCACTTCGACATTTTCAAGTATCGCGAGAGCATCATCAGTCAGTACAGCAAGTGAGGAGTAGAGAGTGAGCAGGTAGGAGGCGACGCCAAGCTTGTCGAGCCCCATCAGTCTGGCCGAAAGACTTGGGCTGATTTCTCCGGGAATTCCTGCCTGGTGCAGGCCAACCACACCCTGTTCATTTTCTCCTGCGCGGATAAGAATGATGTTCGTTGTTCCATGACCTGATTTACTGTTTTTGTTGATTTGCAGTTTATCGCAAGGAACCAGCGGTACACCACGCCAGGTCAGGACTGGAGTTCCAAAAAGGCTGATGGTTGGAGGAGGAACACCACGCCACGTGCATTCACGCTCAAAAGCAGCAATGGCTTTGGGATGAGCGATAAAGAATGCCGGTTTTTTCCACACTTTGGTGAGCAAATCGTCAAGATCATCTGGAGTCGGGGTTCCGTAGCGGGTGCTGATGCGTTGGCCGGGGTCGGCAGAGTAGAGCAGACCAAACTCTCTGTTGTTGATAAACTCCCACTCCTGACGCTCCTTGATGCCCTCAATGGTCAGGCGCATCTGCTGCTCTATCTGGTTGAAGGGCTCATTATAGAGGTCAGAGACTCGTGTGTGTACTCGAACGACGGTCTGGATGGCCTGCAGAGAGTATTCGCGGGGTTTGTTCGAGTAGTCAACGTACGTCTCAGGAATTTCAACAGCTTCATCAAAGCCGGCAATGAGGTCAATATGCTTTTCGCCATGGGTGTTGACTGTTGAGCGTATTTTAAGGTACTCCTCGACTGCTTTCTGATATGATGCCTTCAGCGTCACAGACTCTTTGAATAACTTGTCGAGGTCGAGACTGGAGAGGGAGAAAAACGACCCTGGGGTGATGGTGCGAATGGTGACTGAGGATGGTTTTTCAGAGACAAGCTCTTCGTCGCCGTAGTATTCTCCCTCTGAAAGCAGGGCGATACGGAGATCTTCTCCATGTAGTCCCTTGCTCAGAATCTCAACCTGGCCATGAGCAATGATGAAGATTTTATGTCTATCTTCGCCTTCGAGAATCAGGGTGTTGCCAAGTTCAGCCTCCTCAAGCACAAATTTTTTGGCAATATGATTAATGATTTCATCGTCAAACGAAGCGAACAGAGGAATACTTTTCAATGCTTCGGGTCTGAATGAAGCGATTCCGTCATGAAAATCGATGTTGATACGTTCTGGTTTCTGGAGCTCTATTTTTGTTCGGTTAACGCGATAGGTGCCAGAAGAGACATGAACCCACGGGAGAAGCTTCAGGAGCCATCTCGGGGTTATGGAGTTCATCTGTGGCGGGGTCTTGGTGGTATTTGCCAGATTTCTTGCGACGTGGGTTGTTACACTCCGTTGAAGATGACTGTTTGATTCAAGTTGTGTGTTTGGCATTGGTAGTTTTCGTGGTTTAAAAGTGATCTATACGCTTGTTCGTTTATATTCCGAGACCGTCTGTAAAGTTTGTTTCAACAGCTTTTTGTTGCAACACCCTTGAATTTGGAGGCACGCTTTTTGTTTGCCAGACGTTGCCTCCGATAACCGAGTTTTTGCCAATCGTAATTCTGCCAAGGATGTTGGCATTTGAGTAAATGACAACATTGTCTTCAATGATTGGGTGGCGTGGAACATTTTTCACTGGATTGCCTTCATCATCAAGTTCAAATTTTTTTGCGCCAAGTGTTACTCCCTGGTAGAGGCGAACGTGGTCACCGATAATGCAGGTTTCTCCTATGACCACTCCAGTTCCGTGGTCAATGCAGAAATAGTCTCCGATGTGGGCTCCGGGATGGATGTCGATTCCTGTCTCTGAGTGTGCCATCTCGGTAATGATTCTTGGAATCAGGGGTACACCCAGTGAGAGTAGGGTGTGAGCTGCCCTATAATTAATGACCGCCCGAATTGAGGGGTAGCAAAAGATGATTTCCCCATAATTTTTTGCTGCCGGGTCGCCGTCGTATATGGCTTTTACATCAGTCCACAGTTTTCGCCGGATCTCCGGCAGGATTTCGATGAACAGACGGGCGTTTTCGGCTGCTTTTTCCGGTGCGTGCGTGGACCCGCTGTTTTCTGTGTTGAAATGCTGAACACTGAGGATTTGTTCAGTGAGCAATCCATAGAGCTTCTCTATCCGTACACCCAGAAAGTGGTGGAGGGATTGCTTGCGCAGGACGGGCCCGCCAAAATAACCCGGAAATATTATCGATCGGAGAAGCTCAACAATCTCCTTGACTTTTTCAATTGATGGCAACGGATGTTCCTGATGTCCAGTGTCGTCGATTTCCGTAGCGCTTGAGGTGGATAATAGTTTTACTGCATCCTCAATGACACTGTTATTATTGCTTTCCATAAGTAATAAACCTTCGTGTTTTGCACGGTTCTCCAGATTAATAAAATTGCCTGTCAGCGCTCAAAAGTTTGCTGCATCATTGTCGAAATGGTAGAGAAGCGTGGAAAGGTAGCGTTCGCCTGTATCCGGCAGGATAACAACAATGCGTTTTCCCCGATTTTCTTCCCGCTGAGCGAGCTCAATTGCGGCGTAAACTGCGGCCCCCGAAGAGATACCAACAATAAGTCCTTCGGTTTTCGCCAGTTGTCTGCCGGTACGCAGTGCGTCCTCGTTTTTGACCGGAATAATTTCATCAATAATGGAGGTGTTCAAAATATCGGGTACAAAGCCGGCGCCGATGCCCTGTATTTTGTGTGGACCCGGTTTGCCGCCAGCAAGTACCTGTGAATCGAATGGTTCAACAGCGACAATTTTCACTTCGGGGTTGCGCTCTTTGAGTACCTCTCCTACACCGGTGATGGTACCGCCAGTACCAACACCGCTGACAAAAATGTCAACATTGCCGTCAGTATCGTTCCAGATCTCCTCTGCGGTTGTGTTGCGATGAATTTCTGTATTTGCAGCGTTTTTGAACTGTTGCGGAACAAAGGAGTTTTCATATTCAGCGTGCAGCTCTTCGGCTCTTTTGATTGCTCCTACCATGCCTTCGGGGCCTGGTGTCAGTACCAGTTCAGCGCCAAGAGCCCTGAGCAGATTCTTGCGTTCAAGACTCATGGTTTCAGGCATGGTGAGGATCAGGCGGTACCCTTTGGCTGCGGCAATAAATGCCAGAGCTATACCGGTATTTCCGCTTGTTGGCTCAATGATGATGCTCTCTTGATTGATGAGTCCCTTCTTTTCCGCATCTTCGATCATTGCATACCCGATTCGGTCCTTGACACTTCCACCGGGATTGAAATATTCAAGTTTTGCGATAATTGTCGCCTTTGTGTTGTGCTCACGATTGAGATTTCTAAGCTCAAGGAGCGGTGTGTTGCCGATAAGATCGGTCAGTTTTTTTGCGATGCGTCCCATGATTGTTACCGTTATATTTTTTTTGAAAAGAACTTAAACATCATCAATAATTGTGTCAATGTAAATAGCGCAATCAGGGTATTGGGTATACCATAAATACGGTAGATCAGATATGGTATTCGATATTGTCAATTAATCCTGCTTTTATGGCGTACATGAGGAGTTCCGGGCTGCTTGAAACGCCAAGTTTACGGAAAATATTTTTTCTGTGTGTCATAACGGTATGAAAGCTGTTATGTTTTTTTACAGCAATCTCTTTTGTTGACAAACCGCTGGCAATCAGGCGGACTATCTCAATTTCAGATGTTGTAAGGATGCTGATGTTTTCAGATGCTCCCTTCCTTTTGAGGAGCGTATCAAGCACCTCTTCTGAATAATATTTTTTCCCCTTCAATGCGGCGTCAATGGCATGAAACAGCTCATCTTGCTCATCGGCTTTAAGGAGGATGTTTTTAATTCCACTATCGTTTAACTCCTTTATCTGGAGGTGTGTTATTGAGTTAGTCAAGACAACTATTGCTGTTGACGGATACTTTTTTTTCAAATTTTCAAGTTCGCTGGCAGAATCAAAATCAAAAAGAATGTAGTCCGTGATAATCAGGGACATATTTTCTTTCTGCAGAAGCTGCTCCAATCCTGCTGTTGTTGAAACGGTGTAGAATGCCTTGCATAGTGGTGAAAGGATTGATTTGAGCCCCTCATTGGTCAAAAACTGTGTATCAGCGATTATGACAGATATGTTCTTGTAGTTGTTGTGCATGGTTACGCTTTTGTTGCTACTCTCCGAAGCGCATTATCAAGAGCCTCATTCAGGTCATCGGGATGTCCGGTGCTCTTGAAGAGAGAGGATGTGGTGCGATAGATGGCCACTCCACGAGAGAGTGTGGCATCAACAGGCATGCCTGCGTAAAAGGCAAGCGTTTCAACGCGATAGTGTTCTGAACTCATTGGGCGACTCAATTTATTGTGTGATCTGTTTGATGGTTTTATGCCGTTGCATTTTTACTCGCTACAATGCCCACAAGCAGCACTGCTCGGTTAAGGTTGCAACCGGAAACGGTATTCCCGGTTGGCCAGCCTGCACCGTTGATGATGTTATTGACATTATTGTTATTGTCTTTTGTTATTGATTACTCAGGTTACAAATAAAAAAGCCAGCTCTGACACTCAGAACCGGCTTGTAAGACGTTACTCTTCTCATTAAAATAATGAGAGTTACAGCCACCCTTCCGATATCCCCGTGTCAGAATAACGCTGTATTCCCAAACAGCAACAGTTCATTGCAAGGGCTTGAAAGATCATTGATTTCATAATTCATAATATCTCATGTCCACGCTATTTGTTAACGATTGTTAACTTTTTTTTTGATCTTTTCCAAAAAAGCCTGAATTTTTTTAACCCATAATCGAATTTTGCCTGGCTATACATGCGCTTGTTCCATTATATCTCACCTCACTCAAGTGCACACACATACCGTATTTATGGGATGTAATATGCCGTTAAAGAGGGATTTACAATGTGTACTCTTTTGATGATTTTAAAACAGTTTAATCTCTATGGGTCATATTCCCCGCCTCTTGAGGCGTAAAGTATGATAGAGTTGTCTTCAAAATACCCCGCTGCTTGCGGCGGGGTTCTTTATTAATTGGCAACCACATTTATTTTTACCTTAAACGCTATTATCAGTTATGGCAAACTCAATATTCGAGTGGCTATTGACCATATTTCCCATCCGTCATTTCATAACGGAGTCAAGCCGTTGCAATTCTGTCGGATTGGCAGAGATTACTGTTAAGTGTATGGATTCTGCTCGAAGAGAAAATACCCAATTATTATCACCAGAAGAGGAGATTATAATCCAAATGGCCAAAGAGTATCCTTTGCTTTTTATCGCATTATAATCCGAATGGCCATAGTTGCTCTTTAACTTGGCCTTCCTTTTTATGACAATCTATTCATTTAAATTTCATGCTCAGAAATACCGATGACGAAATGCCTGCATGTTCGGACTGAATTTTGATCAGAATAGAGGTTTTTTTACAAGGCGATGTGGGTGAGTGGTCTAAGCCAAGGGTCTGCAAAACTCTTTATCACAAGTTCGAATCTTGTCATCGCCTCAGTTGATGTATTCAAATTACCATTCTCATGACATCCGTGAGGCTGGAGAGTAATGTTATCGGGTGCATCTCTCTTCAGCTTCTTCCGGATCTGAGTTTACAGCATACTGTACCGTATTTGCGGTATTTCATGCTGTCAGGCTTGGAGAAATGGTTTGTAATTAATTTATTAACAATCGTTAATCCCGCGATCGGTATCAGCCTGATGTGACTGTTACTGCAAGAAATAATTTAATATACAGGTTAGTATGGTGGAACATGAGCTTGCTGTGGTGCCCATGAACATGGCTGGAATGATACGTCAGAAGCAGCACGACTACTATTTTCTTCGCTTAAAGGCGGTTGCCGGTGATCTGACCGCAACACAAATGGCCTGTATTGCCTTGGTTGCTGAACGATATGGCAGAGGTGTTGTTCATCTTTCTACCCGTCAAGGCATTGAGATCCATCATGTTCATCATGACAATCTTGAAAGTGCACGACGTGTTCTTGAAGTTTCAGGGATACAAATGGGTGCTTCAGGCAACACTGTAAGGGTGATTGTTGCCTGCCCTGGAGAAGCTACCTGTAAATGGGGAGTAATGGATACCAAGAAGATTGCGAAAGAGCTGGACAGGCGTTTTTTCAATCAGGAGGCCCCATCAAAATTTAAAATGGCTGTGACAGGCTGCGCCAATAACTGTACCAAGGCTAACGAAAATGATATTGGTGTCAGGGGTGCCATAGAGCCGGAATGGGTTTTGACCTCCTGTTGCGATTGCCAGCTCTGTGTTAAACTGTGTCCCGCAAAAGCGATTGAACGTCGTGAGAGTGGCAGTAATGGCACAAGGGCATTTAGTTACACGATTGATCGGGATCGTTGCATTAACTGCAGCATCTGTACACAGCACTGTTCCGGCGAAGCATGGGAAGTTGGCCGCCAGGGGTACACGCTTTTTATTGGGGGCACGATGGGTAAAACACCCCGTTTTGCAACCGTGTTGAAGCGTATGATTCAGAGTGAGGAAGAGCTCTGGGATCTGATTCAGAAAGCGTTGGACTGCCACAGGAAGCATGGCAGAAAAAAAGAGCGTTTCGGGATTATGATTGATCGTATCGGGATTGAGCAGGTGAGGGCGGAGATTCTCGGAAGTTAATTGTCCCGTGTGAAAAGAATATTTATTGAAACGAGATTGCAACAGGTATGAGCAGGGAAGATGTTAATGGGTTGAGTAACGAACTCTCCGGTCAATCACCGGAAGGTATTCTCCGTTGGGCTGCGGCTTTTTTTCAAGCGGGAGAGTGTGCTTTTGCATCAAGTTTTGGCGCTGAAGATCAAATGATTACGGATATCCTGGAAAAGGAGAAACTGCCGATACAGCTCTTTACCCTTGATACTGGAAGGCTTCCGCAAGAGACCTATAATCTCCTTGACGCAACGCGAAAGCGTTATGGAATTCAGGTTGATGTTCTTTTTCCAGAAACATTTGAGGTTGAAGCCATGCAGACACGTTATGGTGCAAATCTCTTTTATGAGAGTGTTGAGCTTCGTCGGGAGTGCTGCCGAATCCGAAAAGTGCAGCCGCTTGCAAAGAAGCTTTCAACACTGAAAGGGTGGATATGCGGGTTACGACGAGAGCAGTCAGTAACCAGAACTGCAGTAGCTCCAGTTGAGTGGGATGAGTCGTTTGGACTCTATAAAATCAATCCGCTTGCTGAGGTGACGGAGGCAACGCTTTGGGAATATATCCAGAAACACAATGTCCTTGTTAATGCCCTGCATGATAAGGGATACCCCAGTATCGGGTGTGCTCCATGTACGAGGGCGATCAAGCCGGGAGAGGATATCCGCGCAGGACGCTGGTGGTGGGAAATTCCGGAACACAAGGAGTGCGGGCTGCACCGAAAACCATTGTAATTTTATTGACGAAAAGAGCAGTATGGATCATTTTGACAAACTTGAGGCACAAAGCGTTTACATTCTTCGCGAAGCCTACCGTGAATTTAAAAGCCTCTGCATGCTCTGGTCCATCGGCAAGGATAGTACGGTGATGCTTTGGCTTGCCCGGAAGGCATTTTTCGGACACGTCCCCATTCCGTTGGTCCATATTGATACCCATTTCAAGATTCCTGAGATGATTGAGTATCGCGACCGCTTTGCCCTTGAGTGGAACCTGAACATGATCTATGGTCAGAACACTGAAGCGTTGGCAGGGAAGCTCACGTTTCCGGATGGCAACACCGACCGTATCACCTGCTGCAAATATCTTAAAAGTGAAGCGTTGAAAAATACTCTTTCCGGTGAATGGCCCCGCTACAGGATGGATCACGAGCAGCGCAAGTATGTTGTTGATGAAGGACGAGATCCCTACACGGGAGTTATTGTTGGTGTCCGGGCTGATGAAGAGGGGAGCCGTTCAAAAGAGAGATATTTTTCACCCCGCGACAAAGACAACGTCTGGGACGTTGGTGACCAGCCACCAGAGTTCTGGAACCAGTTCAAGACCGATTTCGCCCCTGGAACCCATGTACGCATTCACCCCCTGCTTGACTGGACCGAGCAGAACATCTGGGAGTATATCGAACGGGAAAAGATTCCGGTGGTTTCGCTCTACTTTAATCAGGGCGCAGGCATTCGCTATCGTTCCCTTGGCTGTTATCCCTGTACCAATCCGGTCACGTCGGATGCGCAAACGGTTCCGGAGATAATTGAGGAGCTTAAAAGTGGCAAGTTTTCAAACATTGCCGAGCGTTCGGGGCGTGCCCAGGACAGTGAGGATGGGGGACTTGAGACGCTTCGACGTGACGGGTATATGTAGAGTAGTCAGTTGATAATGGACGTGGGGGATTAACATTTTTTTGTTGATGATATGAGTAGTGGACGGGCGCAAATGAATATTGTTATTGTTGGTCATGTGGATCATGGCAAAAGTACCGTGATTGGTCGGCTGCTTGCCGATACCGGCTCGTTGCCGCAGGGGAAGCTTGAGGCGGTCAGAGAGAGTTGCAGGAGGAATTCAAAGCCTTTTGAGTATGCGTTTCTGCTGGATGCGCTCAAGGATGAGCAGACGCAGGGAATCACCATCGATATGGCCCGCTGCTTTTTTAAAACAGCCGCTCGGGACTACATCATCATTGATGCTCCGGGTCATATTGAGTTTCTCAAAAACATGATTACCGGAGCATCGCGTGCCGAGTCGGCGCTGCTGGTGATTGATGCGGACGAGGGAATCAAGGAGAACTCAAAACGGCATGGCCAAATGGTTGCCATGCTTGGTGTCAAGCAGGTGACTGTGCTGGCCAACAAGATGGATCTTGTCAATTTCAGCGAGGAGGTTTTTGAAAAGCTGAAGGCCGACTACACCGCCTTTCTTGCCCAGATCAACGTGACACCGGTCAGCTTTATTCCTGTCAGCGCCCGCGAAGGCGACAATATTGCCTCCCATTCTGAACTAATGCCCTGGTATAAGGGATTTACTGTGCTTGAGCAGCTCGACCAGTTCATCAGTGACAAGGAGCTTCAGGAGAAGCCCTTTCGTTTCCCGGTTCAGGATATCTACAAGTTTACCCGCAGCAATGACGACCGGCGAATTATCGCTGGCACAGTTGCCGCTGGTTCAGTGCAAACCGGTGATGAGGTGCTCTTTCTCCCGTCCGGCAAAACATCGGTGATTCAGTCGGTCGAGTCGTTCAACACAGTGCCGAAAAAGGGAGCAACTGCCGGAGAGCCGTCAGGTTTTACCCTGACGACGCAGATTTATATACGCCCAGGGGAACTGATGGTGAAGCCCTCCGAACCACAGCCGGAGGTGGGCAGCCGCTTCAGGGTGAACATCTTCTGGCTTGGCCGTGCGCCGATGATTCGCAATAAGGAGTACAAGCTCAAGCTTGGCTCTGCTCGGGCCACCGTCAGGCTGGCGGAGATCTGCAATACGCTTGATGCCTCCGATTTGACCTCCACCAAGAGCAAACAGCAGATTGACTGCCGTGACGTCAGTGAATGCATTCTTGAAACTTCTCGCCCGATTGCGTTTGATACGACCGCTGTGAGTGAAGCGACAGGACGCTTTGTGATTGTCGATAATTACGAGATCGCCGGCGGTGGCGCAGTGGTTGAAAATCTGTCGGCAGGTGAATCCCTCTTGCAGCAACATATCCGCGATCGTGAAAGCAATTGGGAGGCTGGTCTTGTTCGTGCCGAACAGCGGGTAGAGGTGAATCGTCACCGGGCAAAATTTATCGTTTTTACCGGAGCACCGGGCAACGGCAAACGGGCGGTGGCAAAAGCACTTGAGCAGGGACTTTTTCAGAATGGTATGAGCGTCTATTACCTCGGAGTGGCCACCATCAATCGTGGGCTTGATGCCGATCTTGGTTCCCATACCGATAGCGCTGGGGAGCGGCTGAGAAGAATAGGAGAGCTTGCCCGTATTCTTACCGATGCTGGACTGATCTTTATTACCACTATTGATGATGCTGATGACTACGATATTAAGACATTGAAGCAGCTCAATGAGCCAAGTGATATTCTTGTGGTCAATATGGGTGAGAACGGCTTTTCACGATATCAGCCTGATTTGCAGGTGCCAACTCTCGTATCATTAACTGACGCCGTAAACCAAGTGGCTGATCTGCTGAAATCGTGGGAAATTATTCTGGATTACCAGATATGAGAAGGCTCACTTCCTCGAAATAAAAGAACCCTCCCGAAGTTCAGGGTATTCCAATAGCTATAGAGTGAATTACTTTGGTTGGTGAGATTGAAAATTTTTTGTAAAATGATGTGCGGTAGAGATAGAATCTTTTCTGTATTTACTGGTTGCACGACAATCAAGCTCCGAATATGTTGAGGCAAGTAATTGAACAGGAATGACAATATTGATACAGAAGATGCACACTGTCACACTTCATGATGCTAAAACCCAACTTGCCCAACTGGTTGAACAAGCTGCTCGTGGTGAAGCTTTTATTATCAGCAAATCAGGGCGACCGATGGTTAAGGTGATTCCATTTGATACATCATCCCAGAACACAACGCGGCTTGGTTTTATGGCAGGCGAGATTTCTGTCCCTGAAGATTTTGACCGTATGGGCAGTAGCGATATCGCCTCATTATTTACTGGAAGTTCGTCATGAATCTGCTGCTTGATACCCACATTCTGCTCTGGGCCGCCTGACAACCTGACCGCCTTTCGGAGAAATGCAGGGCCTTGCTGCTCAACCCATCAAATAATCTGATTTTCAGTGCAGCAAGTCTGTGGGAAATCAGCATCAAATTCAAGTTAGGGCGTTCTGATTTCAATATTGATCCTGCCCTTTTGAGGCGAATGCTTTTGCTTCATACTTATCGCGAACTTCCAGTCAATCGAGAACATGCAATAGCAGTGAGTACGCTACCCTCCTTGCACAAAGATCCTTTTGACAGGATACTGATTACTCAAGCTCGTACAGAGGGAATGTTGTTGATCACTTCAGATTCTTTAGTAGCAGCTTATGGGGATGGGGATCTGGTTGGTTGACTGATTGATAATTGGCAGCGCTTACACTGTTAGCACGCTCGCATAAATAACTTGTACGGAAGAGCGAATTTTTTACTATTATGATGTCATGGATAACATTGCAATGGTAAAGGCAAAATACCAAGTACTCTCTGAGCGACTTGATGAATCAACGC
>Ga0194060_10000051_pt1 | contig 77487 bp, 64 predicted proteins | sample SepL225m_MetaG_FD_163427 | JGI IMG/M metagenome (GOLD analysis project Ga0194060, IMG submission 163427) | Anoxic zone freshwater microbial communities from boreal shield lake in IISD Experimental Lakes Area, Ontario, Canada - Sep2016-L222-5m | ecosystem: Environmental > Aquatic > Freshwater >... | reverse complement strand
CTGCAGGGGGAATGACCACCGGCTTCTTGGGATCGGTGATGTCGAGCCAGCCACCGCCGCCCGGAAGCATGCGCTGCTTGCCGCGCGCCCAGAGGTTCATCAGCGGCTCGCCGGCGCTGATGGTGATGCCGGGAGTATAGGAAATGATCTCCATGTTGGAGATGTATTCTTTGCGATCCAGATACGTCATCGCGCCCTTGGGCAGGCGATACGGAATCGTGGAGCCGCCGGGTCTGACGCCGGTGATCTGGGCGTCGAGGCCCACGGCACCCGCGGCTAATGCGGCGGCGGCTGCCGCGCCGCCTGTGAGCAGCGAACGCCGACTGATGCCTTTAGGTTCTTCTGACGACGAGTGATCCGGAGCTTCCGTGGACTGTGGATCCCTGGGGTCCATCGACATGCGTCACCTCGCTAGTTGGCCGATTACCGAACCTTGAGGCCAACCGGCCCCAAGGCGCCGTTGCATCTCCGACCGGATGTCCCGAACTGGTAAGATCATCATACCAGTTGTGCATCGCCCGCATATTACGCCCGTTTCCACCCAAGGTAAAGAGCGATTTCGGGGGCGCCGTCAGGCCCGGACCCGCGATGCGAACAGTCCGAGCATCTGCTCCACCGGGTTCTTGTCGGTGCGCACGAAGGCGTGATCCATGGGCACACGATAGAACGCCCGCGTCAGCGCTTCCCGGTGCTTTTGCGACGCGTCGGCAAACTCGGTGCGGGCGCGTTCCCCTAATCCGACCGTCACGCCACGCCCCGATTCCAGGTCGCGCAGGCGGAGGAATCCGAGGCCCGACGGCAGCGACGACTCGGCCGGATCCTCTGGAACCACGGCAATCACGTCGTGATGCGCAGCGAGCACCGACAGATCGCCACTCGTGAGCACATCGTCATCGGTCCTGAAATCGGAGATGAGAAACACCACCGTCACGCGCTTGAGTTTCGACGCGAGCGCGCGAATGGCGGGCACCATGGCGGTCGGCCCCGGCTGCGGCGCCAGCGCCCAGAACCGTTCGAGGATCGCCCAGGCGTCGGGACGCGCACGGCGTGGCGCGCAGAAGTCGACAACCTTGTCAGCAAACGCCAGGAAACCGATGCTGATCTGATCCGACACCGCCGAGAACAGCAGCGACGCCGTGATCACCGCGAGCGCCTCCTTCTTCGAGGCGTGCGAGGTGCCCAGTTCCATCGACCGCGACACGTCGAGCGCAATCATCACATCGAGTTCGCGTTCGGCGCGAGTTTCCCGCACGTACGGCGCGTTCATTCTGGCCGTCACGCTCCAGTCGATCGTCCGCACGTCGTCGCCGGGCCGGTAGGGCCGGAGCTCCTGGAAGTCGAACCCGCTGCCGCGCAACCGGCTCGTGTGGGCGCCCACCCGCAGGTTGCGGATTTTCTTGGTGGAGTACACCTCGAGATACCGCAGTTCGCGCATGACGTGGTCGGGAATCATCGGTGTTCTCCCTGGATCAGGTCAGGTCGGTGAACTGAGGAACCGCGCACAGGGCCATCGCGAGGGCGAGGCAGATCAGCGCGGGAATGACGAACCACTGGAACACCGGCACGTCCCGGGAGTACACCTTGGTGGTGACCACGCCCTTTTCGATCCCGTCGATGATCCGCGACGCGGCGTCGAGATCGGCGACCGTGTTTGCGTCGAAGTAGCGGCCGCCGTAGCTCCGGACGGCCGCGACCAGGCGTTCCACTTCGGGCTTCTGCCTGATTCGCGCCTCGAGATCCACACCGACCACATGCACGCGGATGCGCGCGGCGTTGGACTGCGCCAGCACCTCAACCGGATCGCGGCCCCGATTGTTCTCGCCGTCGGTGAGCAGCACGACCACGCGACCGCGGGTGTCGGCGCCAACCGTCTGGCGCTCCAGCAGGTAGTTGGCCAACGCGAGGCCGTCGCCCAGGGCCGTCATCCCCTCGCCTTTGAGGATCTCGGCATCGACCATGTCGATGTAGGTCGCAAGGTACTCGTGGTCCGACGACAGTGGGCAGACGACGTACGCGTTGTCGGAAAAGACGACGAGTCCGACGCGGTCGCCGCGACGGCGCCCCACGAAGCTCTTGATGGCGTCTTTGGTGGCGTCGAGCCGGCTCTTGATCGCCGGCTGTGGGGGACGGGGGCCTTTCCCTTCCACGATGGGCCCCGACGCGCGCTGCGTCGCCTGCACACCGATGGGTTCCTGCATGCTGGACGACAGGTCGAGCACCATGACCAGGTCGAGCCCGCGCGACTTTACTTCGGCTTCGGCAAACGGCAGCACCGGCTGCATTACACCCAGGGCGGCTAACGCGAGCGCGACCAGCAGCACGGCCGACGGAATCCGGCGCAGCACGGACGCCCGGCCCTCACGGCCGATCCACTCGACCGAGGTCGATGCGGCATGGCGTCTCAGAAAACGCCACCGCAGCGCCAGCAGGAGCACCAGACCGCCCAGCAACCACTGGCCGTAGTCGGGCCGCGCAAAGTGCATCAGGAACGTCCGAGACCGATCAGTTGTTCGGTCCGATCAATGGCGGCGCGGCAGACGCTGCTCGATGGCAGTCCGTCTGGCTTGCCGTACCGCGCGTTCTCGCAACTGTCGAGGAAGGCGGTCGCTTCGGCCGAGACGTCTGTCTTGCCGGCAGCCGACAGCGCCAAGGCGATCTCGGCCGACGTCAGGCCCTCGGCATTCACCCCCCAGGCGCCCGTCACGTGCGTGCGCAGCAGGGCGCACAGGCGGTCGTAGACGTCCTTGCGTCCCGCTTCGCTCTCCACGTCGAGCGCCCGCACGTCGTCGAGTGACGCGCGCTCGTCGTGGCGCAGCTGCCGCACCGACATCCGCCTCCGTCGGTGGCTCCACTTCCGCTGAAGCGCCACCAGCCACAGCACGGCCGGTACGACCGACACGATCACAACGCCGATCCCCAGGCGTCCCATCAGGGCGAACACAGTCGCGCGCGGCACCGCCGACCGCTGGTTGCGGTACCGGGTTTCGTTGGCGTCGTCGGGCAGCAGGCTCCGCACGTACACGTTCAAGCCGGGCACGGTCACTTCTCCGGCCGGTTCGATCTCTTCGGGGCGCTGCCCCGGCCGGCGCACGTAGTAGCGGAGCCGCAACTCGCCGATCCGTTTCGACGCCGGCTCGAAGCTATAGGTGGTCAGCCGATACGTAAAGCGGTAGACGATGCGGCCATCGCCTTTGTCCTCGCGCGATTCCTCCACGCCGAGGATGTCGAGGTCGTCCATCTTGAGCCGATCGCGGGACAGATCGTCGGTCAGAATGTCGGTGCCGTGGCTGCAATCGACATCGACGATGAACGCAAAGCGATCGCCGATCCAGATGGCGCTTCGATCCACCGACGACTTCACCACCACGTAATCCCGAAGCGTGGCACCCTCGGTCGCTCTCTTCTGGCGTTCCGATGGCGAGATGGGCTTGGACGCCGGCTGCGAGGCAGCCGCGGCAGGTTTCGGCGGCGCGGCGGGCTTGGGTTGCGCGGCAGCCGCGGCAGACCAGCCGATTCCAGCCGTGATCGCGACGGCCGATACGAGCGCGACGAGGCGGCCCCGAGCCGCCCCACCAGAGTAATAGGATGTCATGGGATGGGCACCGTTCTGGCAAGTTCAAGCAGGATGTCGTCGACGTCCACGTTTTCCGCCTGCGCGCGGACCGTCCGGATGATCCGGTGTCGGGTCGCCTCGCACATGATTTCTTTGACGTCGTCTGGCAGCACGTACGTGCGGCCGTGGAGAAACGCCGTCACCCTCGCCAGCGCGAGCATGTGCTGGTACGAGCGCGGCGAAATACCCAGCAGGATCATTTCTTTCAGGTGCGGGCAACCCACCTCGGCCGGCGTCCTGGTCGCTCGCCCGATCCGGACGATGTAGTCGGCGATGCGATCGTCGACGTGGACGGTGTCGCGGATGAACTCGCGAAGCTGGACCACCTGCTCCGGCGTGACGCACGGCTGGATGGACGTCTTGGCCAGCCGGCGGCTCAGCATCTGTACTTCCTCGGCGGCCGACGGGTAGCCCACGCGCAGCATCATCGAAAAGCGGTCGAGCTGCGCCTCGGGCAGCGTGTAGACGCCTTCCTGCTCAACCGGATTCTGGGTGGCCAGCACCCAGAACGGATCGGCCAGACGATAGGTCTGATCGGCCAGCGTCACCTGACGTTCCTGCATGGCTTCGAGCAGCGCGCTCTGCGTCTTGGGCGTGCAGCGGTTGACCTCGTCGGCGAGCAGGATGTTGGTGAAGATCGGCCCCTTCTCAACCCGGAACGTGGCGGTGGCGGCCTCGTAGATCCTGGTCCCGACGATGTCGGCCGGCATCAGGTCCGGGGTGAGCTGGACGCGCTGGAATTCTGCGGCGATCGCCTGAGCGATCGTCGTCGCCAGCAACGTCTTGGCCACACCCGGCACGCCTTCGAGCAGCACGTGCCCGCATCCGGTCGCGCTGCCGGTTCGCATGGTGGCGAACGGGATGGATGCGAAGAGGGCCGTCAGCAGCCGCTTGATGAGCGCCTGCTGTCCGACGATCACCTTCCCGATTTCCTGCTCGAGGCCCGCGACGATCGCGAAGGCGCTCTCCGCGGTCATCGCCGTTGTGTTCTGGTCCTGGTCTTGTCGGTTCACGATGGTCCGTCCGCCTAGAGGATCAGCCACAGCGCTGCGCCGGCGAGCAAAGCGGCCGCCAGGCCAGCGTCGTACAAATCCCGGTAATCTGTCATGGTCTTCCACCCGACCAGCTTGCGCTCGCCTTGAACGATCGTGCTGATGGCCGCCGCCATCTCGCTTCCGGTGGACGAGCGCACGTACCGGCCGCCGGTCGAGTCGGCAATTTGCCGGAGCGTGACTTCCGAGAACCGCGTCATCATCGGGCGCTCTTCTTCGTCGAGCAGGTGGCCCGTCTGGTCGGGAAGCACCGACTCGCCGCGTGCCTGGAGCGCGGACAGCCGCGCGGCCTTCAGGCGGTCCTCCTCGTTGAGCACCGCCACCGCCCCGCTCTTGACCGGCGCCAGCGGGATGGGGACCGGTGCGTCCGATCCGATGCCCACGCAGTGCACGCGGATGCGGGCCGCGCGAAACATGTCGACCGCGGTGGCGAGTTCGGCGCCCAGGTCTTCGCCGTCGGAAATGAGCAGGACCAGTTTCTGCGTCTTCCGCGGGTCCTTTTTGACAAGCTCGAGGGCTTTGAGCAGCGCCCCGCCCATGTTGGTCCCGTAGAGCGGGGCCTCGTCGTCGTTAATCCAGTCGAGGAAGAAGAACAGGCTTCCCATGTCCGAGGTCGGGTACGACAAAACGAGCGACGAATCCGCAAAACCGACCAACGCCACGCGGTCGATCGAATCGGGACGGCGCTGGAGAAAGTTGCGGATCTCGGAGGTGGCGCGGACCAGCCTCGACGGCTCGACGTCGCGGGCGCGCATCGACACCGAGCGGTCCAGCACGACGATCAGATCCTGCCGCTCAAACTGGGGATCGCGCGAGGCCACGTTCACCTGGGGCTGGGAGAGGGCGAAGACCATGGCCCCGGCGCAGATCACCGCCGCCGCCAGCGTGGCGGCGCGGGTGCGGCCGCGGGTGCGGCGCGACAGGGCGAGGAACCGCGGCGCAATCGGAGAGGCGCGACTCACCCGACGCCGGTAGTAGTGCTGAATCATCAGGCAGGCGACGATCGCCGGCACGATGAGCAGCCACTCGAGCATGTTGGGGCGGAGAAATCTCATGGACGGCCGACTCAGCCTGCCCGCTTGGTCGGAGCCGACCCAGGCGCCGGATCCGGCCTGAGCAGTTTCATCACGTCGCCGGGAGGCGTCTGGGGCCGTCGGCGAATTTCAAAGGTGAGGCGCAAGGCCAGCTCCAGATCGTATTTGGCATCCCAATCGTCTGGCGCGGCGGCCACCGCCTTGATCAATTCCTGCTGGGCGCGGCCAAACCACAACAGTCTGGCGGCCGGGTCGTCCTCGACGCGGCCCTGCTCGAAGCTGGCGGCCGCTGCCCAGAAGTGCGGGTTGGCGCCCTCCGGCGCACGCGCCGCCTTCTCGACCGTCTCTTCGTTGCGGTCGGTGTGAAAGAGCAACTGGAGCTGATTGCCCACGACGCGATCGTATTCGGATGCCATCATCCGCTTGAGCGGCGGCAGCGCGTCGAACTGCTTTTCCGCTTCCACATATGATGCGAGCGCGCGCCCGACGTCACCAGCGGCCATTGCGGCGTCGGCATCCGCAATCGGCTGCGTCCAGCGTGCGTAGGCGATCATGGCGCAGCCGCTGACAAACAGCAGCACCATGACGAACGAACCGGCAGTCCTCACCCACGATTTCATAAAACTTTTTCCTGTTTGAAGCTCGGTTCGGATTAGAGCAGAACGTTTCGCGGCCGTCAACCGAACAGGTGTTCGCCATGTTGGTGGGGGACCACGTCTGGTGGGTTCTTAACAGAACTGCTCTTCATCATGAGCGACCCAGCCGCGTGGTCACGCTCCGGACACGCGTAGCGCGGTCCTCGCCAATTGCACGAGTGTGCCGACGGACCCACCGGTCGCGCGAGGCGCGAGCCTGAAGCCCGATGCGGTACAACGCGGACGCCGCGCGCAGGCTCGCCGCCGCGATCGATTGCCACATCAACGGGATGCCGGAGGAGCCGCGCGCCGCGATTCGCGAGGAGGTCTCACGCAAGCTCGACGCCGAGCCGGCCGCGTCCTGCGATGTCGAGAAATGCGGCTACAGCGTGATGTCGAGCTCGGCCGCGATGTCGGCCAGACGTTCTCGGGCGGCGTCGTACGAGAAGTCGCCGGTCAGTCGCACCAGGTCGCGGGCAGCGTCGCGCCGGCCGAGCGCCGCGATCCGGCTCGCGAGCCCCTCCACCACTGAGCCCGCATCCGGATCGAGGTCCGCAAGCAGCGCGTCGAGCGCGCGCAGTTCGCGTTCGAGCGCCGGCCTGTCTTCGTTTCCCGCCGGAACGTCCGCCGGTTGCTCGCCCGCTTCGTCGGAGACCTCGAGCACCGCCGCGATCCGGGTCAGCAGGCTTTCGAACTCGACGTCCATCGCCTGAAGCGCATCGGCCACGCCCTCGGACCCGCTCTGCTTCAGCGCATCCCCGACCAGCGCGGCACGCCCGGCCACGGCTCCGGCGCCGATGTTGCCCGCCCACCCTTCGACCGTCTGCGCCTCGCGGACCGCGGTATCGAGATCGCCATGCTCGATCGCCGCGGCGATACGGCCCACGACGCCGGCCTGGGTCTCGGCGAAGCGGACGATCAATTTGCGCAACAGCGCGGCATCGCCGCCGGCCCTCTCCAGCGCGCCGTCGAGATCCAGACCGGCAATGGCGGGCACGCGACGGATCGGCGCAGCGGTCGCCGCCGGGCGGACGCTGACGGCCGACTGCCGGGGTTGAATCCACCTGGCCAACGTCAGGAACAACTGCACCACGTCGATCGGCTTTGCAATGTAGTCGTTCATGCCGGCGCGCAGGCACCGTTCACGATCGCCGGCCATGGCGTTGGCCGTCATCGCCAGAACCGGGAGGGCCGCGAACCGGGCGTCCTGCCGGATGGCGCGTGTGGCCTCGAAGCCGTCCATCACCGGCATCTGGCAGTCCATCAACACGCCGTCGTAGTCGCCGTGCTCGATCTTCCGAAGCGCCTCGGCACCGTCGCTGGCGACCTCCACCCGCACACCCGCGCCGGTCAGGATCTCCAGGGCCATTTCCTGATTGACCGCGTTGTCTTCGACCAGCAGCAGGCGGGCCCCGGCGACCCGCTCCGCGGCCTGCTGGTAACTGGCTTGGTGAGCGTGCCGCCGCGAACGCCCCGTCACCTCCCTGCCGAGTGCGTTGAGAATGCTGTCGAGCAGGCTGGGCGGACTCACCGGCTTCACCAGTACCCCCTCGATCGGCACGCCCGCGGCCTGGTGCAGCAACTCGTCGCGGCTGTACGCGGTGACCATGATGAAGGCCGGCGTCTGCGACAACGCCGGGGCAGCGCGAATGCGCCGCACCGTCTCGAGCCCGTCCATCTCCGGCATCTTCCAATCCATCAGCACCAGCCCGTAGGGCCTGCCTTCGCGCTGCGCCTCGGCCAGTTCGGCCATGGCGTCGGCGCCGCTCCTGACAGCGGTCGCGCTGAACCTGAATGAGGTGAGGATGCCCTGCAGGATGCCCCTGGCGCTGGCGTTGTCGTCGACCACCAGGATGCGCAGTCCCTGCACGTCCTCGGGGCTGACCGACCGGCTCGGCTGATCGGTCTGCACGCCGAAGCGGGCCGTGAAAAAGAACGTGCTGCCGGCGCCCGGCTTGCTCACCACGCCGATCTCGCCACCCATCATCTCCACCAGGCGCTTGCAGATGATCAGGCCAAGCCCGGTGCCGCCGTACTTGCGGGTGGTGGACGCATCCAATTGGGTGAACGCGCTGAAGAGCCTGGTGCGGTGCTCCTCGGTGAGGCCAATGCCGGTATCGCGGACGTCGAAGCGCAGGCGCACACCGCCCGGCACGTCGTCGGCTTTGTGCACGCCCACCGCGACCTCGCCCTTCTCGGTGAACTTGATCGCGTTATTGACCAGGTTGATCAGCACCTGCCCGAGCCGCAACGAATCGCCTACCAGCGCGGTCGGCAGGTCGGTCCCCATGTCGAAGAGCAGCTCCAGCCCTTTTTCCTGCGCCTTGATGGCCGACAGGTCGGCGAGCAACTCCATCACGTCTTCGAGGTCGAAGTTGGCGCGCTCGAACCGCAGCTTCCCCGCCTCGATTTTGGAGAAGTCGAGGATGTCGTTGATGATGCCCAGCAGGTTCTGGGCGGCCGCATCGACCTTCCCGATGTAGTTGCGTTGCCGGGCCGTGAGGGTCGTCTCCAGCGTCAGGTGCGTCATGCCGATGATCGCATTCATGGGCGTGCGAATCTCGTGGCTCATGTTCGAGAGGAATTCGCTCTTGGCCTGGGTGGCGTCCTCCGCCCTCTGGCGTTCCAGCAGCAGGTCCTCGGTGCGTTCGGCGATCTTGGCCTCGAGCCGCCGCTTGTCGAGTTCCAACGCCCGAAGCCGCCAGCGAACCACTCCATAGACACCGGCGACCAGCAGCACGAGGTAACCTGCGTAGGCCGACCAGGTGCGGAACCACGGCGGCTGGATCCGGAAACCGTAGGACGTCTCATCGCTCAGCGTCCCGTACAGATTTCTCGCACGAACACGGAACCGGTATGTCCCCTCCCGGATATTCGAGTAGTCCCGGTAGGCCTCGGCGCTCCACGCAGACCAGTCCTTGTCAACGCCCTCCAGGAGTACGCGAAACCGGTTGGCCTCCAGGCCCTCGAAGTTCGGCGCCGCAAACTCGAAGCGCAGATCGTTGTCGGTGGGGCCGAGCACCGGCGCGTCCTCCGGGCCCGCTCCGCCGAAATACACCCTGCCACCCGGCCCCGAGACCTTCCGCAGCAGCACCCGGAGCGGTTGTTCGTAGCTTTTCGGAACACGCGGATCGAAGCGGAACAGGCCGTCGGCACCTCCGAACCACATCACGCCAGCCTCATCGCAGAGGATCGGTTCGATGGAGGCCCCGGCGAACAGTCTCAGGGGTCTGGGCTCCCAGCTATACGAACCGTCGGAGCCAGGCACAGCCGCCCCGGTCTCTTCAAGGCCCCTCGCCTGGTCGATCGAATGCATCCAGATCCAGCCCTGCGGATCTTTCGTCGCACTCGACACCCACCGTGGCCCGTCTGGAAACAGGCGCGCAAACCGCAGATCCTCGCTGAATCGCCGGCTGGCCTCGTCGAAGCGGAACACGCCCGCCCGCGTGGCGAACACCGGCGTCCCGTCCAGCGCGTTCACGCTGTTGGGTCCGACGTCGGGAAGCCCGTGGGCCTTCCCGAAACGTTCGACCCGAGGCACCAGAACTGTCGGATCGGACGGAAAACTGAGGCGTAAGACCATCGCCGAGTCGGTCCCCAGCCACAGCCGCCCATCCGGCGTCTCCAACACCGTGCGAACCTGCTCGGTCACCCCAGCGATTCTGCCCTCGTCTATCCAGCGCCCCCTCTCCCATCGCATGGAAGCCAGACCGTCCTGCAGCCCGATGAAGATCCGGAACGGACTCCGAGTGGATCGATACAAAGCCACCGAGGGTGTCGACGAAGGCCGCACGAGTTTGGGAGCGCCATCGTGCACCTCGTAAACGCCGAGTGTGTTGGCGACCAGGAGCGTCGCGCCGTTATCGAGCAACGCCCACGTTTGAGAGGTGATCTTGGGGTAGCGGACCAATCGCGCGCCCCCGCCCGGTCGCGTCTCCAATCGAGAGAGGCCCTGGCCCGTGGCCGCGAACAGGGCGCCCGCATGCCGCCGCAGCGCAAGCACCGTGGCTTCAAGGCCGTTCCGCTCGTTGAAGACGGTGATGGGAAGTCCGTGCGCGGCCCGGGCGATGCCGATCGCGAGGCCCATCCACAGTCCCCCCTGACGATCCTCGTACACGGCGTAGACACTGGAATTCGGCAGACCTTCCGCGCGCGTCAGGTGGGCTTCGACGCGCCCCCGCACATCCAACACGTACAGGCCGCCGAGACTGGTTCCCAAGGCCAGGCTCCCATTCCGCAAGCGGACGGCACCGTTCACGAGGTCCTGTTTCAGGGCCGCGTCCGCCTCCGTGGGAAACGGGCGGAAGGTAGACCCGTCGTAGAAGAAGATGCCCTTGGTCCGCGTGGCCGCGAGTACCTGGGCGCCACCATCCCAAGTCATCACCGCGGCGATCCTCTCGTCGGCGAAATCGGCTCCCCCGGGAAGCAGCCTCCACTCGTCGATGACGAGTTCGAGAAGACCGCGTCCCTCCTCGCGGGCGAAGAGGCGCTCCCCCGCCTGGAACACCCGCTGAAACGCGGTGTGCGCCTTCCACACCCTCACCGCCGATCCCACGCGGAAGATCCGGCCCGAGGTACCGAACACGACTCCGTCCTTGGTGGCAAACGTCTGGTAGACGGACGTGAAACCCCTGTCCTGGACGGGAATCCGATCCAGCCACGAGACATAGCTCATCTGCCCGAGGGCATCCGGTTCCAGGACACCCAATTCGCCGATGGCCCCGACATAGACACGACCCGAACCGTCGGTTGCCAGCGAGCGCACGGCAATCCCGTTCGCGATCCGGATCAGACGCCATCGAATGCCATCGAATTCCAACACGCCATTGACATTGGCGGCGTAGATCACTCCACGGCGATCCTGGACGATCGCGAAGTTCTGGCTCTCGGCCTTGTACTCCTTGGGGCTGAAGACGCGGAGGAACGGCAGACCGGCTTCGCGCGTGAACACGCTCGACGGGCTCGGCGCCGGAGCCGCCGCCTGCGGCGCAATCGCCGGCCCGGCACCCGATCCGGCAGGAACGGGACGAGGCCGACCGGCGGCAGACGCGGCGACAATCCAGCCGAGGAGGGCAACGGCCCCGAACGTGGGCAGCAGGCGCCGAACACACATGCGAGCAGCCATGCCTGTCACTCCCTCTGCAGGGCGACGCCCAGCGCGAGCGCGATATCGGCCAATTTTTGCTGCGCACTGTCGTAGTCGAAGTCGCCGGCCAATCTCACCAGATCGCGAGCAGCCTGCCCCTGGCCCAACACCACGAGGCGGCTGGCGAGTCCATCCGCGGCCCCGCCGGCGCCAGGATCGAGGTCCGTCAGCAAACTGTTCAGTGTGCGCAGGTCGGCCTCGAGGACGGCCCTGTCTACCGGCGCTGCCGGGAGACTTGTCGGCCGGACGGCCCCAGCGCCGGAGTCGGCGAAGGCCCCGGCAAGCCTGGTCAGCAGACTTCTCAGCTCCGCGTCCATCTCCCGAAGCGCGTGGTCGAGGCCCTCGCGTTCGGGCCGCTTCAGCAGCTCCTCGACCTGGGCAGCCCGCCTGGCCATGGCCGCGGCGCCGATATTGCCCGCCAGCCCCTTGACCATGTGTGCTTCGCGGACGGCGGCCTCGACCTCGCGGTTCTCCACCGCTGTCCGAATGCGTCCCACCACGCCGTCTTGCGTTTCGGCGAAGCGACCAAGCAGCATGCGCAGCAACGTCGCGCTGCCACCTACGCGTGCCAACGCGCCGTCGAGGTCCAATCCCGGGATGGCCGGCACGGTGTCGTTTCCGGTGTCGGCCCGACGAAGCGTGGCGCCCACGGCCGACCACTTTGGCCGGATCCACCTCGCCAAGGTCAGAAACAGCTTCTCCACATCGATCGGCTTGGAGATGTGGTCGTCCATGCCGGCGGCGAGGCACTCTTCCCGATCGCCCTGCGTGGTGTTCGCCGTCATGGCGACGATGGGCAGTTCGGAGAAGCGCGGATTTTGCCGGATCCTTCGGGTGGCCTCGAACCCGTCCATCACCGGCATCTGGCAGTCCATCAGCACGCCGTCGTAGTCGGCCTCGGCGACCTTCTCCACCGCTTCGGCACCGTTCTTGGCCACATCGACCCGCAGGCCCTCGCCCGTCAGCAGTTGCACCGCCAACGCGCGACTCACCGCGTTGTCCTCCACCAGCAGCAGCCGGGCCCCCGCCACGCGATTGGCTGCCACCTGATGGCTGACCCGTTTTTCAGGCCGGCGCGGGCGCGACGTGGCGTCCTTGCCAAGGGCGTTGAGAATGCTGTCGAGCAGATTGGGAGGGCTCACCGGTTTCGCCAGCATTCCGTCGATCTGTACGCCCGCAGCTTGCTGCAGCAACTCGTCCCGGCTGTAGGCGGTCACCATGACGAAGGCCGGCGTCGGCGCCAGCTTGCTGTTGGCGTGAATCCGCCTGACCGTCTCCAGGCCGTCCATGCCGGGCATCTGCCAGTCCATCAGGACCAGCCCGTACGGCGTGTGCTCGAGTTGCGCCTGCTCGAGTTCGGCGATCGCCTCTGCGCCGCTTCTGACCGCCGTCGTGCTGAACTTCAGGGACGTGAGGAGTCCCTGGAGGATCTCCCGGGCGCTGGCATTGTCGTCCACGACCAGAATACGCAGGCCCTCCACGTCCTCGGCGCTCACCGAGAGGGTCGGCTGCTCGGTCTGCACACCGAACCTGCCCGTGAACGAGAACGTGCTGCCGACGCCCGGTTCGCTCGCCACGGCGATCTCGCCGCCCATCATCTCCACCAGGCGCTTGCAGATGATCAGGCCGAGCCCGGTGCCGCCGTACTTCCGTGTCGTGGAGCCATCAACCTGCGCGAACGCGGCGAATAACTTCTTGCGGTGCTCCGCGGGAATCCCGATGCCGGTGTCGCGCACGTCGAAGCGCAGCCGCACCCCGTCGGGCTCGTCGGCGACCTTGTGGACGCCCACCGCGACCTCGCCCTTCTCGGTGAACTTGATGGCGTTGCTCACCAGATTGAGAATCACCTGTCCGAGTCGCAGCGGGTCGCCGACCAGGGCGGTCTGCACTTCGGTTCCCACGTCGAACAGCAGTTCCAGGCCCTTGTCCTGCGCCTTGGAAACCGACAGGTCCGCAAGGTGCTCCAGCACGTCCTCGAGGTAGAAGTCGGAACGCTCGATGGTCATCCTGCCGGCTTCGATCTTGGAGAAGTCGAGGACATCCTTGACGATGGCGAGCAGGCTCTTGGCTGCCGAATCGATCTTCTGGACGTAGTTGCGCTGCGGGGCGGTGAGGTCGGTCTCCAGCGCCAGGTGCGCCATGCCGACGATGGCGTTCATCGGCGTGCGAATCTCGTGGCTCATGTTGGACACGAAATCGCCCTTCGCTTTGACGGCATCTTCCGCCGCGATCTTCGCCTCCCGGATGGCGACCTCGGCCTGCATCAGGCGCGCGCGACTGGCCGTGAGGTCGTCGTGCTGCTGCGCCAACGACGAGCGAAGCATGTCGAGCTCGGCCTCCTGCGCCTGGACCTGCGCCCGCAACGCGTCGAGCGCCTGCGCACGCTTCCCAGGGAACAGCCGACCGACCCACGCCGCGACGCCGCGCGCCGGCATGGCGTCGTCGTCAGAGTGGCCGCCGCCCTCGCGCCTGGGCGCGCCCACCACGTCGCCCGCCGTCGGCCCGCCCCCCGGGCCTGACTCGCCTCTCAGCCGCGCCCGTTGCCTGGCTTTCTCCGCCACGTCCTGATCGGAGTCGGCAAAGCGCTCCGCAACCAACCGGAACTCTGGTTGCAATTCGACGAAGGCGTCGACCACGTCGGGGTCGAAGTGGAGCCCCCTGCCCTCGACGATGATCGCCGCAGCCTGTGCGTGCGGCATGCCGCTCTTGTAGATGCGCCGGCTGATCAGCGCGTCGTAGACGTCTGCCACCGCCATCAGGCGGGCCGAAACCGGGATCGCGTCGCCGCGCAGGCCGGCCGGATACCCCGTGCCGTCCCACTTCTCCTGGTGGCAGTAGGCAATTTCCTTGGCCAACCGGAGAAACTCCACCGTCAGCCCGAGTTGCGCTTCGGCCTGTTCGATGGCATTTCGACCCAGGGTCGTATGGGTCTTCATGATCTCGAATTCGTCGGCGGAGAGGCGCCCGGGCTTCAGAAGGATCCGATCGGGAATGCCCACCTTGCCGATGTCGTGCAGCGGGCTCGACTTGTAGAGCATCTCGATGGTGTCGGCCGACAGTGCGTCCTCGAATCGGGGATGCGTCCGAAGTTTTTCTGCCAGAAGCTTGACGTAATGCTGCGTCCGCCGGATGTGGTTGCCGGTGTCGGAATCTCGCGTCTCGGCCAGGGATGCCATCGTCAGGATAGTCACCTCCTGGATGGCGGACAACTCCCGGGTGCGCTTGCTGACCTCGGCCTCAAGGTACGCGTTGTGGCCCCGCAGCAGATCGGCGGCAGCTTTGTTCTCCAGCTGGGTCTTGACCCGCGCCATGACGATCGGCGGGGAGATCGGCTTGGTGATGTAGTCCGACGCCCCCATTTCCAGCCCCTTCTTCTCGTCCTCGGTCGCCGTCATGGCGGTCAGGAAGATCACGGGGATGTCGCGCGTCGCGGGGTTGGCCTTGAATTCGGCGATGACGTCGTACCCGGACAAGCCGGGCATCATGATGTCGAGGAGCACGAGGTCGGGCTTGGCGGCGCCCTGCACGGCCCTGATGGCCCTCTCGCCGGAGTTGACAACCTTGACCTTGTACGTGTCCTTCAGCAGGGCGGACAGCAGCATCACGTTGTCTGGCGTGTCGTCGACCACCAGGACAGTGGGCCGGTAGGCGGGGCTGGGGGCCAGCGTCATGGTTTGCCACCCTCCGGAGGCAGTGCCGCGATCCAAGCGGAATTGTAGTCGAGAACAACCGCGCGCGCCCAGCAACGGAGGTTGCCGGTCTATCTGGCGTCCGCAGTCAGCGCGGGCGGGCGCAGAGCTGATGCCATACGGGAACTGGAGGTGCGCTCAGCGTCGGTCCTTCTATCCTGCGTACCCGCGCGTACACCAGGTTCTCGACCAGTTCACGTTGAACCGCTGAAGGCCACCCTCGGGGCCCAGGTTCGCACGTCTCCGAAGGAAAGGTGGAGGCTGCCCCTTCGGCTCGCCGGCTATCGCCGCGCTCGCTCAGGGTTCAACGTGAAGGTGGAGGCGCCGGCGGGATTTGAATCGGAGAATGGAGGTTTTGCAGATATGGAGTTACTTCTTCGAAACAACCTTAAAGATATCCACCCTCATCCGCAACGAAGATCAGACGGGAGGTCCGCCCTTTCTTGATCCGAAACCCCTTCTCGTCAGGCCCGATGTAGAGTTCATTGCCTGGCCCTCACTCCAACTCGTGGCCGGCGCTCGCCGGCCCGGGCAGGAGCGATCTTACGCTGCGGACGAATTGACCAGTTCGACCGTAAGTCCCTGGGAACCCGGACTGAGAGCCACATTCAACTTCTCGAAACCGATAATACGACCGGCGGCGTCCTTCATGAACACGGTGTCATCGTCGGCTTCTTCTACGACGTACTCTGTCTCGGGATCGCCCAGCCACACCGTCAGCGTCTTGGCGAAGGCGTCGTAGTAGACCCTCACTTTGTCCATATCACGTCACCCCGCTTGATCTTGTCGGCCGGATAGGCGGTTATCAGGTACCCCGCCTGGTCGGACTTCTTCACCACACCGCACACCCACCGGGGACTGACCACCCTGTGGAACAACAGCACATCCGGGTCACGGAGGCTTCGGCGGATCTCGTCCGGTTGGCTCAAGGTCATCCGAACGTCGTCAAGCCGGTCCCGCATCGCCGGATGCTTGATGGAGACGATTCTCTCCCAGTAACCGACCGAACACCGCACGCGAAATCCCAGCGGTGTCAACTCGTCGAGAAGGAGCGCGTCTTCTGAAACCATACCATCGGGTTCGGCCTAGTATCGCACCATTCCAGCACGGGGTTACATCACCGCCCCTGTCGTTAGCCCTTCCAGAGTTGACGGTGGATACGTGAAATTGGAGGCGCCGTCCGGATTTGCCCCTTCGACTCGCCAGCTATCGCCGCGCTCGCTCAGGGTTCAAACTGAAGGTGGAGGCGCCGTCCGGATTTGCCCCTTCGACTCGCCAGCTATCGCCGCGCTCGCTCAGGGTTCAAACTGAAGGTGGAGGCGCCCTCCGAATTTGAACCGGAGAATGGAGGTTTTGCAGTTGTGCCCGGCCACCGAGTTCCAACGCACGCGCAGCCTTCTCTTAGGGCGTACGTTCGTGGCACTTTCCTGCCGAGTACCAAGGGACGCTGTTCTGTGCCGAGTTCCCTACCAATGTCCCGACCGTTGGTGACCGCAGAAAAGGGTGCTGGCTTTCGCGCCCCGGCTAGTGGATACGTACGCCAACGTCAAACCTCAAGGTGCTCGATCCAAGGCCCGTGCTGTCTCCAGGGCTTCTTGAAATCACCGTGACTCGCGCCGTTTCGACGAGATCCACTCGCTCTGACAGGCGTTGCGCGGCATCGAATCCAAGCACCGGCGCGATCGGCCTTAACTTGTCACTGCCACTGGGAAGAGACACACCGTCGACCGACCGCCGGAACGGTTGCCACTAGCAAGAAGAGGACCCAAGCCACGCCAACCGCGAATCGATGTAGCGTCGACACCGTGCCTCCTTCGAGTAGCAGCTCAAACCAGAGCGAGCAGATTCCAACCTATGCAATCGGAAAGGGAACGCTCCCTGCAACTCCGGAACTGATCACAGTTCTTCGGGGCGGAGCCCAGTCTTCTTCGAGATGCGCGCGAGCATCTTCGGACCGAGTTCCTCGTCGTCGTGAAACGCAAACACGACGTCCGGCCAGCCGAGGCGACTCAGTGTTCGATGGGAACCAGACTGACGTTTGAGTTGCCAACCAATGCGCACCAGCGCCGAGAAGACACGGCGAGCCCGAGTCGAGGGCCAATCACTCATGCCGCAAGGAACGACACGTTGAGCAGTTCGGCAGGGGCCTCGGCGTGTTCCAACCGGTCGGCAAGCACCCGAAGCGCCAGCGCCTGAACACGAGCGACGGCCTCGTCGCGGGTCGCCCCATAGCAGAGAACACCCGGCAGGTCAGAGATTTCGCCGATCCAGCGACCATCGTCCTCGCGGTCAAGATCTATGCGAAAGCTCACGCTCATCGTGTGTACTCTAGCACTTTGTCGACGGTCTGGAATCGGGCCGACCAGATCACCGCCCGGGGAAGATGGAGGCGCCGTCCGGATTTGACCCTTCGACTCGCCAGCTCTCGCCGCGCTCGCTCAGGGTTCAAACTGAAGGTGGAGGCGCCGTCCGGATTTGAACCGGAGAATGGAGGTTTTGCAGACCTCTGCCTTACCACTTGGCTACGGCGCCCTGTCTGGATGGACCGCCACGACCGACTCACGCAGGAGGGAAAGTGGAGCGGGAAACGGGATTCGAACCCGCGACTTCGACCTTGGCAAGGTCGCACTCTACCACTGAGTTATTCCCGCTCAATCCATCATCTACGGTACCACAGGGCGGCGAGGCGTTTCAACAATTCGGACCGCCCAACCGGCGAATATCAATACGTATCGCCCGCAGAGAACGCAACGGCCGGAGTCCCGGCGGCATGGCGCCTTCAATAGTGCCCCGATGGCGGCATCCGCCTCGCGCCTACCACCCATCGGCGGCGAAGGCGCCGCGAATGATCTCGATGACCGGTTCGCACCCTCGGGGCGCCAGCACGCTCACCACATCGAATCGAACCGGCCGACCCACGCACCGATGTGTCGCCATGTAGTACTTTGCCATCGTGATGATGCGTCGCTGCTTGCGCCACGTCACCGCCTCGGCCGGCACGCCGCAGCGCGTATCGCGCCGCGCCTTGACCTCGACAAACACCAGCGTGTCGCCGTCGGCCGCCACGATGTCAATTTCGCCAACTCTGGTGCGGTAGCGCGTGGCAAGAACTGCGTACTTGTTCCGCTCCAACGCGTCGCGCGCCAGGTTTTCCCCCAGTTTTCCGAAATTGACGGTCTCGATCGACCCCACGCCTCAACATCCCTGCAAATCGCTCGCCCGGATCGCGTCGGCCGCCGCACGCACCGCCATCCGCGCCCCTCACCGGGCGCATCCCGGATATAATTGCGGATCGTCGGACGCTCGCCACGCTCGTGGTGGCCGCGCCGCCGCGCTCGCGTCCCCCCTGTTTCGCCTGGCCCAACCGAATGCCGGTCCGGCGCGCACGCGTCGCGATCGGGTTCAGGACATTCCCGTTGGTCGCACTCATTCCCGGAGAGGTTCATCATGAAAGTACTGGTCTTTGGCGGCGGCGGCAAGATGGGTTCCATTGTCGCCTTCGATCTGATCCGCAACAGCGAGGTCAGTGTCGTCGGGTTGGCGGATCGGAGTCACGGGGCGCTCGAAAATGCCCGGGCCTGGCTGCGGGATCCCAAAGTGGTGACCCACCAGGTGGACGTCAGCCGCGCCGACGAACTCGCGGCGCTGATGCGGCTCTACGACGTCGGCATCAACACGCTGCCCGACCGCCGCGCCAGCTACACGGTGGTCGATGCCGCCGTGCGCAACGGCTTCAACTTCGTCGACATTCTCGAGGAGTATCACCGCCGTCCCGACACCTACGAGGTCGAAGGCCTGGTCCTGCCCAAGGGCATGACCCTCGATCAATACGGCGACTGGATCCACGAGACCGCCATCAAGAACCACGTCACCTTCGTGGACGGCATCGGCTTCGCGCCGGGCATTTCCAACGTGACCTGCGGCGAGGGCATCCGCAAGCTTGACGTGGCCACGTCGGTCATCGCCCGGGTCGGCGGGGTGCCCAACAAGGAAGCGGCGGCCCGCCATCCCTTGCGCTACATGATCACGTGGGCCTTTTCACACGTGCTTCGCGAATACGTGATCAAGGTCAACGTGCTGCAGGACGGCAAGCTGACCGAAGTGGACGCGTCGAGCGGCCGCGAGCGTTTTTCGTTCGAGAAGCTCGGCAAACACGAAGCCCTCGAATGCGCCATCACGCCGGGCATGCCGAGCTTCATCTTTACGCGATCGTCGCTCAAGGAATTCGCCGAAAAGACGGTTCGGTGGCCAGGACACTGGGACGGGGTGCAGACACTGAAAGAGTGCGGCATGCTCGACCTCGAGCCGGTCGATGTCGGCGGCGTCAAGGTCGTGCCGCGCGAAGTGCTGCTGGCGCGCATCGAGCCGTCGTTGCGGGCGCATCCGGGCGAGACCGACGTCTGCGTGATGTACAACACGGTCGACGGCATCAAGGACGGCAAGCCAACGCGCGTGTCGTACCACCTCTGGGACGAGGCCGATACGGTCAACGGCGTGTCGGCGATGGGACGCGTTACCGGGTACAGCGCGGCGATTGGCGCGGTGATGGTCGGCAAAAAAATGGTCAAGGAAACCGGCATCGTGGCGCCGGAAGACTGTTTCTACGGCGGCAATTACAGCCACTTCATGGACGAGCTGGCGAAGCGGCACATCCGCATCGTAGAGACCGTCGAGACGCTCTAACCCTCGGCGCCCTTGCTGGCGACTTTCCAGCCCGTGCCCGCGGCGGAATCCTCGAGGATCACGCCGCGGGCCGCCAGATCCTTCCGAATCCGATCGGCGGCGGCAAAATCCCGGCGGCTTCGGGCCGCCTGGCGTTCGCCAATCAGGCGGTCGATCTCCTCCGGCGCCGGCGCCGCCAGGGCGTCCTCGGCCCGCCGGATCGCCATGAATCCCAGGACCGAATCGACGTAGTCGAACGTCGCCCGAATCGCGGTCACGTCGGGCTCGCCCACCTCGCCCGCGTCGATCGCCGAATTCAACGCACGAACCAGATCGAAGACCACGCCGAGCGCGCCCGAGGTGTTGAGGTCGGCCTCCAGCATCTCCCCGAACTGCATCCTCGCCTGCTCGACCCTGGTCGCGGTCTCCGGATGGGCCGTGCCGCCGGCGACGCGGCCGAGCCGCCCCAGAAAGTCCATCAGCCGCTGCACCGCCTCTTCGGCCTGCTGCAAGCTGACCCACGAAAACTTCAATTGCTTGCGATAGTGCGTCGAAATGTAGAGATAGCGCAGCGCCGAGGGCCGGTAGCCACGCGCGACGATGTCGGCCACGTTAAACTGATTGCCCAGCGACTTCGACATCTTCTCCTCGTCGATGAGGAGATGCTCGACGTGCACCCAGAACCGCGAAAACGGGGTCTTGGTGGCGCCTTCGCTCTGGGCGATCTCGTTCTCGTGGTGCGGAAACACCAGGTCGATTCCGCCGGCGTGCAGGTCGATTGGCGCTCCATCCAGCAGACGAAGCGCCATCGCCGAACACTCGAGGTGCCATCCGGGGCGGCCAGCGCCCAACCCGAAGTCCCACGTCGGCTCCCCCGGATGCGGAGCCTTCCACAGCACGAAATCGCGGACGTCCTCCTTGGCGTAGGAATCCGAATCGACACGCGCCCCGGCCTGGATGCCGGAATGATCGAGACGCGCCAACTCGCCGTAGCCCGGAAACGTCGAAATTTTGAAGTAGATCGATCCGTCGCTGCGATAGGTGTGCCCATTGCGTTCGAGCGCCCCGACCAGATCGGCCATCGCCTGCAGGTTCACCTCGTCGGTGGCGCGCGGGTTTTCTTCGACCGGCTCCAGGCCGAGCGCGCCGGCATCCTCCCGGAACGCCGCGATGTACTGGTCCGTGTACTCGCGCAGGGGCATCCCGGCTTTCTGCGCGCCGGCGATCGTCCGGTCGTCCACGTCGGTAAAGTTCATCACGTGCCGCATCGTGTAGCCGCAGTGGTACCTGAGCACGCGCCGCAGCACGTCGAGGCACACGAATGTGCGGAAGTTGCCGATGTGTCCGCGGTTGTACACCGTCAGGCCGCACGTGTACATGCGGACCGTGTTGTCGCGGATCGGCGCAAACGGCTCTTCGCGTCGCGTCAACGTGTTGTGAAGGCGCAGCATGGACGTGGTGCCCGCTAACTGGACTGAGGTCTGGGGTGGCTAATCGCGAACAGCATCGCCGGCCCGGACGACACCGACACATCGAGCGTCGCGTCGCCCGTGCACAGGGTCACCTCGATGTCCGACCCGGCAGCGTCGCCCGTCGCACGCACGGCCGCGCCGAAGGCCGATTCGACCGACCGCCCGAGTTCGGCAGCGCCGGCCTCTCCGACGCCCGCCGCCACGGCCAGCCGACTCGCCAGTTCGCCCGCGGTCGAGGCAAAACTCGCCTCCCGCGGAAAACGCGCCGACAAGCACAGCGTGGGACGCGGGTCGGATGCAACCATGAACGTTCTGATTCTAAACCGAAATCGCGCGAAACACGGCCCGGGCCCGCTCACAATCGTCGGAAATCGCCTGCTGCAGTGCCGCGACCGTCGCAAACGCCCGTTCGTCCCGCAGGCGGCTGACAAACCCCAGCCGGACCGTCTGGCCGTAGAGTTCCCGCCCTCCGTCCAGCAGGTGCGTCTCGACCAGCACGCCCGCCGACGCGCCGAACGTCGGGTGATATCCCAGGTTAGTCACCGCAGGCCACGTTCGCCCCTGGATGCGGGCCGTGGTGGCGTATACGCCCGGCGACGGCACCAGTTGGTCTCCGACATCGAGATTGGCCGTCGGATACCCAATCTTGCGGCCGCGACCATCCCCGCGACTCACGACGCCGTCGATGGAATGAAAACGTCCAAGCAACTCGGCCGCCTCCTCGACGTGCCCCTCCGCGACAAGCCCCCGGATTCGTGTGCTGCTCACCGGCACACCGTGGTGAAGCACCGGTTCGACGTTCGCGGCCACGAACCCGTACCGCCGGCCCAACATACCAAGGGCCTCGACATCGCCGGTGCGGTCGTGGCCGAACAGGAAGTTGCCGCCCACCCAGACCTCTGAGGCCCCCAGCCAGTCGACGATCACGGTCCGCACAAACGCCTCGGGGTCCCACTGCGCCACCTCGGCGGTGAAGGTCACGACCGCGACGCCCGTCAGTCCCGACTCCGCCAGCGCTTCGATTTTACCCGCCGTCGTCATCAGCAGGCGCGGCGGCTGGTCCGGCCTGATGATTTCTCGCGGATGGGGATCGAAGGTGAGGAGCACCGGCGTGCGGTCGCCCTGTCTGGCCGCCTCGACCGCGCCGTTGATGATGCACATGTGGCCGCGGTGCAGCCCGTCGAAATTGCCGAGCGCCAGGACAGGGGCGCGCCAAGAGGCGGGCCGCCGGTCGCTCGGATAGGTGATCACGTCCACGATTCGATCATACCGGGATTCGGCCGCGCGTTGGGTCGGAGCCGTGGCGGCTCAAGCAGGCCTTCTCCCGGCTCCCTCTCGCGACGCGCCGAGGCACGCGCCGCCCCGGTGAGGTTCGACTGGTCCGCCAGCGGCCTGCACCTCGGAATCGTGAGTCCCCTGGATCCGTGATGCCGTACGGGAGTCCCGGAGCGCGGCGCCCGGATCGCCAGGCGCGACACGAGAGCATACCGTCCAGGCGACTAGTCCAGCGACGCAATCTCGAGCACCAGGCCGTCGTACGCCAGCTGCACGCCCGGCGGCAGTTGCTGGTTGGTGGCCTCGTGCGGCAGATCGTGGCAGACGTGGGTGAGAAAGGCGCGCCTCGGGGCGAGCCGTTCGATGACGGCGAGCGCCCCGGCCACGTTGAAGTGCGTGCGGTGAGGCCGATGCCGGACCGCGTCGATCACCAGGGTGTCGAGCCGATCCAGCAGCGGCCACGAATCGTCGGGAAGGCCGCTGCAGTCGGTCAGGTACGCAAAGCCGCCGACGCGGTACCCCAGAATCATCTGGGGCCCGTGCCAGATCGGAACCGGCACGATCTGGTGCCCGCCGATTTCCAGCGGCCCGGTCAGCGTCTGCAACTGGATGCGAGGCAAGCCCCCACCGTGGTCGGTGGCCTCGAACGCGTAGGAAAAAATCCGCCGCAGGTCCTTCATCGTGTCGGCATCGCCGTAGCACGCGATGGGCGCGCCGTTGCGAAGCACGTTGAACCGCCGCACGTCGTCGAGTCCCATGACGTGGTCGGCGTGACAGTGCGTGAACAGAATCGCATCGACCCGTTCGACCGCGAACCGCAGCGCCTGGGTGCGCAAATCGGGGGTGGTGTCGACCAGCACGCTGGTCCCGTCAACAAACTGGATGTAGATCGACGGCCGGCTGCGATGGTCGTGGGGATCGGTGGACAGGCACACCGGGCATCGGCACCCCACCATGGGCACGCCGTGCGACGTACCGCTGCCGAGAAACGTCACGCGGCCGATCGGCTGGCTCAAGACGCGTCGGTGTCCTTGTCGTCAGCCGGCGCGGTGTACTGCTGCGCGGCGACGAACCTCATCCGCAGGTCGTACAGCACCTGCTCGAGCATGGTCCGCTCCTGCGCAGTGAGGTTGCCGCGGGTCTTCTGCTCGAGCATCGCCAGGATCTCGATCATCTGCGCCGCGCCCTCGAGATTCAGCGGCAGTTTTTCGCCGGTCGCCGGATCGGGATAGTCGCCGAAGTGCACCGCCGCCGTCGTCATCAACGACAGCACGAACCCGGTAAATGTCACCGACAGGTCTTCGTCCGACACGCGATTCCTCCCTGATATCGGGCATCGGCCCGACCGACCTCGTCCCCCAACGGCCCCCATCGGGCCGTCGCACCGGCGGCGCCCGGCAGACGCCGGCCGGCCGGAAACCGCGACAGATCGGCATGGTAGCATACCGTCGATGGCCCCATCGACGAGCGCTGCCGACGCCTTCAACCGCCTGGTCGAGATCGTCCGCTATCTGCGCGGCCCGGACGGCTGCCCGTGGGATCGGGCCCAGACGCTCCAGACGCTGCGGGCGTTCGTGCTCGAGGAGTGTTACGAAGTGCTCGACGCGCTCGACCGGGACGACCGCGGCGCTCTGCGTGAAGAACTGGGCGACTTTGTCTTCGAGGCGGTGCTGCTGGCCCAGGTGTGCGAAGAGGCGGGCGACTTTTCGATCGCCGACTCGTTGGAAGCGATCTCGAACAAACTGGTCCGCCGCCACGTACACGTCTTCGGTCCGAAAGACGGCACGGCCGGCGGAGCGCCAGCCGAGGCCGCGCTGTCGCCCGATCAGGTTGTTCAACTCTGGGAGCGCGTCAAAGCCGGCGAAACCTCCGACACGGGCAAGCCAAAGACGACGCTCGGAGGCGTGTCGCGATCGCTGCCGGCGCTGCTTCGTGCGCACGAAATCGGGACCCGTGCCGCCGCCGTGGGCTTCGACTGGGTGCGCGCGTCCGACGTGATCGCCAAGATCGAGGAAGAAGTGGCGGAACTGCGCGCCGAGGTGGAGGCGGGCCTGGCGGCCGACCAGGCGCGCGCCGAAGAAGAAATGGGCGACCTCCTGTTCGCCATCGCCAATCTGTCGCGCAAGCTCGGCATCGAACCGGAGGCCGCCCTGCGCGAAGCCAACAATAAGTTCACCCGCCGATTCGAAGCGATGGAAGCCAGCCTGCGCGAACACGGGCGACCGCTTGCGGCGTATTCGCTCGACGAGATGGAAGCGGCCTGGGGGCGCGTCAAGCAGGCGGAGCGGACTGCGGCGTTGCCGCCATCAGCCGCTGGCGACGACCACTGACGCTGCTGATCTCGGCCGACGCGCCGTCGGTTTCGATGGTGACGGCGCCGTCCTGATCTGTCCGAAACACCGATGCCCCCATCGCCCGATAGCGCTCGACCACGGACCGGCCCGGGTGCCCGAACCGGTTGTTCCGTCCCACACTGATCACCACCACCTGCGGGGAGATGGCCTGCAAGAGCGCCGGCGAACTCGACGACGCGCTTCCGTGATGCGGCGCCTGCATGATGGCGATCGGGACCGGCGTGAGTAACCGTGCGAGGGCCTGTTCGCTGGACGCCTCGACATCGCCGGGCAGCACAATCGAGACCGATCCGTAGCGCAGTTCCACCACGACAGAATCCTCGTTGCGAACGCGCGGCCGGTCCCACTCGGGGGGCGGCGGATTCCAGACCGAGACGTCGACGCCGCCGACACTCACCCGGTCTCCCCGCTGCACACGCCGCCATCCGGAGCCCTCGCGGTTGGCGAGGTCGCGCAACTGGCGGAGCGGTTCGTGCCGTGGTACCGGAATGCCTTCCCACACCTCGTCGGGCGTCAGGTCGCGCAGAAGCGACGGCGCGCCACCGATGTGGTCGGCGTCGCCGTGCGTCAACACGAGGTGGGCGAGGTTTCGGACGCCACGCTGCCAGATGACAGGCTCGATCACGCGACGCGCCACATCGAACCGCGAACTCGCCGCTCCCCCCGCATCAATCATCCACGCCTGACCCGAGGGAAATTGTACGAGGCTGGCGTCGGCCTGACCGACATCGATCCACGTGACTCGCAGCCGCCGGTCCCCTCCCCATCGCGCGCCGGGAGCCATGATGATCCACGCCCCAATCGAGGCGACCGCCAGTGCGGCCGCCCATCGGACCCGGCGCACACACCCGGTGCGCGATGCCGCCTTGACCACGGATGGGGCCACCAGTGGGGCGCCCAGAAAGATGATCCAGCCGAGGTAGTAGGCCGCCACCGCGACCGCAGCGGGAGGCGGAAGCCTGGTGGTGAGCCACGGAACCAGATCGACGAACCTGGCACTCTCGACCAGTCCCCACGCCGAGGCGTGCGTGATGCGGCCGGCCATGTCGGCGGCCAGCGGCACCAGCGGCGCGAGCGCCAGCGTGATCATGCCGCCAACCTGCACGACCGTCATCAGCGGAATCGCGGCAAAGTTGAGCGCAAGCCCGGCGACGGTGACTCTCGCAAACACGAGCGCGGAGATGGGAAACAGCGCCAACTCCGCCGACAGCGACGCGACAAACAGCGCGAGCGCGGGGCGCCCCCAGGCCGGCAGCGAAGGCAGGAGGCCGAAGGCCAGCGGCGAACCCACGATGATGGCCAGCGTCGCGCCGTAGGTGAGCCACGCCCCGGCGTCGTAGATAATCAAAGGGTCGAGGGCGAGGCTGAGACCCGCGGCGAACGCCAGCGCGTTGACCGGGTGTCCGCGTGCGCCGAAGGCGTGTGCGGCCAGCAGCACCACGGCCATCACCGTCGCCCGGTCGACCGACGCGCCTCCGCCCACCAGCGTCGCGTACCCGATCAAACAGATCGACACGATCACTTCGCCAGCCACCGGCATTCTCGTCACCAGGCGGACCACCACGAACAGGAGGCCGGCCAGAATGGCGATGTTGCCGCCCGAGATCGCAATCACGTGATAGGTGCCCGCACGCTGGAGGCGGTCTTCGGTCTCCTCGTCGAGGCCGGTGCGGTCGCCCAGAATCACGGCGCGCGCCACGGCAGCCGACCGAGCGGCGTGACGGCCAATCGCGTTGTCGAGCACGACGCGGACCCGCGCGCGCAGCTCCGCGCAGATTTCGTCCACCGGGCTCCCCAGGCCGACGATGTCGACGAGCATGCCGCTTTTGGCCGATCCCACCAGAGTTGTGCCGCGCACGGCGAGCATCCACTCGAAGTCGGGCACGCCGGGATTCAGATAGCGAGCCGGCCGCCGCAGTTGGGCCGGCAGCCTCACGACCCGACCGCGCCGCCACGCACCCGACCGCGAGGGGGCCACCGCGCCCACCACCGTTACGATGAGGCCGCCTCCAGCGGCATACCGCCGTCCACCGATCTCGAAACTGATGGCCTCCAACGAGAGGCGGGCGCCGCCAGAGGCTGAGGGCCCCGCGTCCTCGGTCAGCCGCGCGGTCACGTCGACGATGCCACTGGGTTCGTCGGGCAACTCGGCGAGACCGTGCGCGGCCATGATGGCGGATCGGGCCTGGGTGTGAACCGCGCGCCACATCGCCAGCGAACCCGCCGCCGCGCCGCACGCGGCAAACGCCACCAGCGCCGCCGCGGCACACCAGACCGGCGCACCCACGCGCCAGACCGCAAGCGCGGCCGCCAAGACCCACGTCATCCCCGCAACGGCGGTGACAAGAAGCCCCGGCTGGAGATACGAACAGCCGATGGCGACACCGGCCAACAGAGCCAGCATCGGCGGCACACACGGACATCGCACGTATCACAACGTCGCAAACCGGATGCCAGCGGCGACCGGACCGGAATGCCAGAAAACACAGGTCTTCCAGCCCTCTGCGATCAGGGGATCGCGAATTCTGCAACCGGGATCACTCTACCGGTTGGCAGATTCTGCGTGGTAGTCCTGGAGGGCCTTGACGTCGAGCGTCTGCGTGCGGAGGGCTCGAATGGCGCTGACGGCAGCCGCCGCTCCGGTCAGCGTCGTGATGCACGGCACGCCGTGCAGCATCGCGGCGCGCCGCACCGCCCGGTCGTCGAAAAACGACGCGCGTCCGAGCGGGGTGTTGATGATGAGCTGCACCTGACCGTTGACGACCTGGTCGGCGACGTTGGGCCGGCCTTCGTTGACCTTGAACACCGAGGTCGCTTCCACGCCATGCGCGCGAAGATACGCCGCGGTTCCCCGCGTCGCCACGATGTGGAACCCGGCCGACGACAGATCGCGCGCCGTGGCGAGCACGTTGGGCTTGTCGTCGTTGTTGACGCTGATGAACACGGTGCCGGCGGCGGGCAATTCCTGGCCAACCGCGAGGTATGCCTTGGCAAACGCTTCGCCAAACGTGGCGGCGCCCCCCATCACCTCCCCGGTCGACTTCATCTCGGGCCCAAGAATCGTATCGACGCCGGGGAACCTGATAAACGGAAACACGGGCGTCTTGACGAACACGCCATCCACGGTGAGATCCCGCGTCAACCCGAGTTCGGCCAGCGTCCGCCCCGCCATCACGCGCGCCGCCACCTTGGCCAGCGGCACCCCGGTCGCCTTCGACAGGTACGGGACGGTCCGCGAGGCCCGCGGGTTCACCTCGAGCACGTACACCGTGTCGGCCTTGATGGCGTACTGCGCGTTCATCAGACCCACCACGCCCAGCGCCCGCGCGATGCGCCGCGTGTAATCGCGAATCGTTTCAAGATGACGCTCGGCCACCAGATACGGCGGGACCACGCACGAACTGTCCCCCGAGTGGATCCCCGCCTCCTCGATGTGCTCCATTACGCCGCCGATCAACACGGCACCGGTTGCATCGGCCACCGCGTCGATATCCAGTTCGAACGCATCCTCGAGGAACCGGTCGATGAGCACCGGATGGTCGGGCGACGCGTCCACCGCGGTCGTCATGTACCGATCCAGCGCGCCCGGATCGTAGACAATCGCCATCGCCCGGCCGCCCAGCACGTACGACGGCCGCACCACCACCGGATACCCGATGGAGGCGGCCACATCGCGGGCTTCGTCGCGCGAACTCGCCGTCCCGCTCTTGGGCTGCGGGATGCCCAACTGGTTGAGCAGCGCGGCGAACCGCTTCCGATTCTCCGCCAGGTCGATCGAGTCGGGTGAGGTCCCGAGAATCCGCACGCCGGCATCCTGCAGCGCCAGCGACAGCTTCAGCGGCGTCTGGCCGCCAAACTGCACGAGACACGCGACGTCGCCGCCCGCCGCCCGCTCGGTGTCGACGATGGCCAGAACGTCTTCGAGCGTCAGGGGCTCGAAGTACAGCCGGTCGGACGTGTCGTAGTCGGTCGACACGGTTTCCGGATTGCAGTTGACCATCACCGTCTCGAACCCTTCTTCGCGCAGGCCGAACACGGCGTGACAGCAGCAATAATCGAATTCGAGGCCCTGCCCGATCCGGTTGGGCCCGCTGCCCAGGATGAGCACCTTGCGCGCGGGCGTGGGCAGCGACTCGCACTCGCGCTCAAAGGTCCCGTAGAGATACGGCGTGAAGGATTCGAATTCGGCGGCGCAGGTGTCGATGCGTTTGTAGACGGGACGCACGCCCAGCGCCAGCCGGCGCTCGCGCACCTCGGCCTCGCCGCTGCCCACGGCCTGCGCGATCTGCGCGTCGCTGAAGCCGTCGCGCTTCGCCCGGCGCATCACGTCCTGGTCGATCGCCGACACCGATTGGCCCTGCAGTTCGCGACGGTGGGCCGCCAGGTCGGCGAACTGCGCCAGGAACCACGGATCGATCATCGTCAACTCGTGCAACTGGGCCAGCGGCCAGCCGCGCTCGAGCGCTTCGAACAGCGCCCAGATGCGCCGATCGTTGGGCGTCGACAGATGCTGCCGCAACCCGTCGTCATCCTCCTCGCGCGAAGCCGCGTCGTCGAACAGCAGGCTCGACCGGCCCATTTCGAGCGACCGGATGCCCTTCATGAAGGCTTCCTTGAAGGTGCGGCCAATGGCCATCGCCTCCCCCACCGACTTCATCTGCGTCATCAGCGTGCGGTCCGCCTCCGGAAACTTCTCGAAGTTCCAGCGCGGGATCTTGACGACGACATAGTCGATCGTGGGTTCGAACGAGGCGGGCGTCAGGCGGGTGATGTCGTTCGGGATTTCGTCGAGATGGTAGCCGAGCGCCAGCTTGGCTGCGATTTTCGCGATCGGGAAGCCGGTGGCCTTCGACGCGAGGGCCGACGACCGCGACACGCGCGGATTCATCTCGATGGCGACCATCCGTCCGTCCTGCGGATTGATGGCGAACTGGATGTTCGACCCGCCCGTCTCGACGCCGATCCGTGTGATGATCCGCCGGGCCGCGTCGCGCATCCGCTGGTATTCCTTGTCGGTCAGCGTAAGCGCCGGCGCCACGGTGATGCTGTCGCCGGTGTGCACGCCCATCGGATCGATGTTCTCGATCGAACAGACCACCACAAAGTTGTCGGCCGCATCGCGCATCACCTCGAGTTCGAATTCCTTCCACCCGATCACCGATTCTTCGATCAGGATTTCGTGCACCGGGCTCATGGTGAGACCGCGGCGCACCACATCGTGGAATTCCTCGATGTTGTAGGCGATGCCGGCGCCCACCCCGCCCAGGGTGAACGAGGGCCGGATGATCGACGGGAACCCGAGCGTCTTGACCAGCTCGATCGCCTCGTCGAGCGTCCGGGCGTATCCGCTTTGCGGCACCTCGATGCCGATCTCGCGCATCGCGTCGCGAAACTTCAACCGGTCCTCGGCTACGTCGATGGCCGCGATCGACGCGCCGATCAACTTCACGCCGTAGCGTTCCAGCACACCGTTCTTGGCCAGCGCCATCGCCAGGTTCAGCGCGGTCTGCCCGCCGACGGTCGGCAGCAGCGAGTCGGGACGTTCGCGGGCGATCACCGCTTCGACGATCTCGGGGGTGAGCGGCTCGACGTAGGTCCGGTCGGCCAGCTCGGGGTCGGTCATGATCGTGGCGGGGTTGCTGTTGACCAGCACCACCTCGATGCCCTCGCTGCGCAACGCCTTGCACGCCTGCGACCCCGAGTAGTCGAACTCGCAGGCCTGGCCAATGACGATGGGGCCGGCGCCGAGCACCAGGACACGCTTGATGTCGGACCGGCGGGGCATCTATCGGCGCTCCATGGCTTCGACGAACAGGCCAAACAGGTAGTCCGCGTCGTGGGGCCCGGGCGACGCCTCGGGATGGTACTGGACGCTGAAGATGGGCTTGTCGCGGTGCCGGACTCCCTCGAGCGTGCCGTCGTACAAGTTCGTGTGCGTCACCATCAGATGCGGCGGCAGGGTCTCGGCATCAACCGCAAACCCGTGGTTCTGCGAGGTGATTTCGACGCGCCCGGTCGCGAGATGTTTGACCGGGTGGTTCGATCCGCGGTGCCCGAACTTGAGCTTGAAGGTTCGCGCACCCAGCGCCAGAGCCAGCACCTGATGTCCAAGACAGATGCCGAACAGCGGCACGCCGGTCTCGGTCAGCGCCTTCACGTTGGCCACCACGTAGGGCAACGCTGCCGGGTCGCCGGGACCGTTGCTCAGGAAGACGCCATCAGGCCGGTCGGCCATCAGCACGGCCGCCGGCGTACCGGCCGGATAGACGCGAATCGCACAGCCGAACGCGGCCAGCCGCCGGAGGATGTTCCATTTCATGCCGAAGTCGTAGGCGGCCACGCGCAACGGCCGCGAGGCCGGGCGCCCGACCGGCACGAGGTACCCGCCTGTTCCGGCCGCCGCACCAACCGGCGGCCAGTCGAACGGCGCGGCCGACGTCACGCGCTGCACCAGATCGGCGCCCACCATCGAGGGCACCGCCCGCGCCCGGGCGATCAGTTCGTCGGGATCGCAGGCCGACCCGGTCGCAATCACGCCCCGCATCACGCCCGCCGAGCGCAGCCGTCGCGTCAACGCACGTGTGTCGACGTCGCCGATGGCGACCACGTTGGCGGCTATCAGGTAGTCGCGCAAGGTGCTCGTCGCCCGCCAGTTGCTGGCCACAGGAGACGGGCTCCGCATGATGAATCCGGCCACCTGCGGCGCGCGCGATTCGACGTCGTCGGTGGCCACGCCGTAGTTGCCGATTTCGGGACAGGTCATCGTCACCATCTGTCCCGCGTAGGAGGGATCGGTCAGAATTTCCTGATACCCGGTCATGCCGGTGTTGAACACGACTTCGCCCGATCCGACACCTTCGGCGCCGGCGGCCGTGCCCTGGAACCAGGAGCCATCTTCCAAGGCGAGAACGGCCTTCACCGCGATGTGTCCCTCTCGAGTGATGCGGTCACGCGCCGCGGCTTCCCGCTCGCGTCGACCGTGATGGTTGTGGTCCACCGGCGGAAGCCGGCGAGCCGCAGCTCAACGGCGTGCGCCCCAGGCGCGACTCTGTTCAGGGTGAACGGCGTAATCCCCACGTCCTTGCCGTCGAGCACGACGCGCGCGCCGGGCGGCCTAGACGCAAAGATGATACTCGACTGGGCGGATGGCGAGGGCGCGTCCGGCTTGGGGGCGGCGGTCGCCGCCGCACCCTCACTCTTGCGAAGCGTCAGCGCGAGGCGGACGGCTGGGCGCGCCGCCGTCAGCGTCACCTTCTGTTGTCGGGCGAGGTACCCGCGCAGCGTCACTCGCACCACGTGTTCGCCGAGCGGGATCTGCCGAACGACGTGGGGAGCGACGCCCACCGGTTCGCCGTCGACTGAGACGTCCGCGCCGACGGGCACCGTGACAATCGTGATCCGTGTGTCTGCGGCGGCCGACGCGGCTGCCGGCGGCGCCGGCTTGGCTGCGGCGACGCTCTCGGGCGAGGGACGCGAGGCGGAGGCTTTCGGACGCGCGGCATCACCCGGGCCGGCAGGCGAGGCACGCCCGGATGGCTGAGCGGTCGAGGCGGGTGCGGCGGTCAAATCCGAATCGCGAACCGGCACGACCGCCACCGAGGACGGCAGCGATGCGACCGGCGGCGCCGATGCCGGACCGATGGGCGCGGCCAGTTGCGCCGGGCTCACCTGCAGCGTGGGCGGCGGAGCCGGAGATGGAGGTTGCGCCGCGATGGGCGTGGCCACAGGCGTCGCCACCGGACTGGTCCCCCACCGTGCCCCGATTTCGTACCCGCCGAGCAATCCCAGCAACAGCCCGACCGCGGCGGCCACGATCACCGGGATCGTCGACCGTTCGTGCCGGGTTGGATGCACCGGTTCGGAGCGCCGTGGCGGACGGCCAAAACTTTCGGAGCCACGCGTCGGATCGATTGCGCGAGGCACCGGGAGGTCGCGCGAAAGAGGTCCGGTATCCGGCGATCGGTCAAGGACCGCAGCGGCCCCGGTCGGCCTCAACCTGGTCGGTGCGGCGTCGGCGGGCTCCGGCGGCAGCAGCGACAGCGAGAACGAATCATCCTGCGCGTCCGGTGCGGAGTGAGGCGGGCCGAGCGGCGCAACATCAGCGGCGCGTGCCGTCTCGTCCGCAAGCTGCGGGGAGTGGTCGACCCGCAGGGCGAGGGCCTCGGGAGCCGTCGTTTCCAATCCGTCTGGCGGCGCGGACTCCTGCGCCACCGGACTGGGCGGTGCCGCCACGGTCGGCACCTGCGCCGAGCTTTCGAGCGCAACGATCGCCGGGTCGTCGGCAGGCAGCGGCACGCCAGGCATCGCCGCAGGTGTTTCGAGCGCGACGACCGCCGGGTCGTCGGCCGGCAGCGGCACGCCAGGCATCGCCACAACCGGGTCGAGCGGGACGAGCGCGTCGTGTCGCGGTGTGTCGGGAACCGGCCCTTGAGGAATCAGCGGGTCGTCGAGCCCCGGCAGTTTCGGGGCTCGCGGCTTCAACTTGCGCCGGCCGCTTCCACGGTCCCCGGCGGCCTGGGCTGCGCCAGCATCCGACAGGGCCGCGGCGAACAGGCGCGCGAACGCCTCGGCTTTCTGCGGGCGGCGGCCGGGATCGGCGTCCACCGCGGCTTCGAGTGCGTCCCGGGTCGCAGCGGCGTCGGGCAGTTGCAGATCGGAGAGGCCCGCAAACGGGTTGTCGGTTCCCGGCACGGCGCGACGACCGGTCAGCACTTCGTAGGCGATCACCGCCAGCGCGAACACGTCGGCCGGCGCGCCCCACTCGCCGCCCGATTCCCTCTCCGGGGCGGCGTACGGACGACGGACCGGAGCGTGCTGCCCGATTTTCTCGAGGGCCATGGCCACGCCCAACCCCGTCACGTAGGTCTCTCCCGGCGTCACCAGGATGTCTCTCGGATGAAGCGCGCCGTGAACGATCCCGAAACGCGCGGCCGCGTCGATCGCCTGAGCCACGTGGCCGATCAGGCGCGCGGCGTCGGCGGCCGGCGCCGGCCCGTACTGCCGGATCGCCGCATCCAGCGACTCGCCGGCGACGTAGGTCTGGGCCAGATACGCGACCGACTCCTCGACACCGGCCAGCATCGGCTTGGCGATGTGCGGATGCTCCAGGTCGGCATCGGCGAGGGCCTGAAGATGGTGCGCCAACTCGATGGCGCGCTCGGGGGTGATGTCGAGGGTGAACGCCTTGACGGCGGCCAGGCGCTGCTGCTGATCGTCGTGCGTGCGGAAAACTGGCCCCAGGACGCCGGCGCCAATCTGATGCAGGAGTCTAAAACGGCCGAAGGCCGGAGGCGGCGAGTAGGAGGTACCTGGAGTCAAATCCTCACGTTGATCAGTGGCCCGATGCTAGCACGTTACTCACGCTGCTTCAATCGGCGGCACGCGCCGTGTCGAGCCGACCACGGTCGGAGACATGCGGCTGGCTTGACAGTCTCCGGAGCGTCTGAGACAGTACCCCGTTGGTGACACCACTTTCCGAATCATCTGCAGCCGGCGCCACTGGACAGGCCATCGACATGCGCCGTTACCCGGGCATCCGCCCGCTGGCGGCCGACTATGCCGAGGGCGCCGAACCCTTGCTCGAGTTTTACGCAGGCCACCCCAACGACCCTGGGGCGTGGCGACGCGTGATCGCCCAGGCGCAGGCGCATCACCGGTCCAGATCGGGCCTGTGTGACGCGTTGACGCGGCAGCAGCAGCGGCGCGCCGCGCCACCGGAAGCGCGCACCGCGGTCGATCGGCTGCGCGACGCCGATTCGGTGGTCGTCATCACGGGGCAGCAGGCAGGACTGTTCGGCGGTCCGCTCTATACGCTGCTCAAGGCCATCACCGCACTCAAGCTGGCCGCGCGCATCCGACAGGAGTTTCACGTTCCGGCCGAAGCGGTGTTCTGGATTGATTCCGAAGATCACGACTGGAACGAAGTCAATCTGTGCGAGGTCCTCGACGCCGATCTGCAGCCGTCTCGCATCAGTTTGCCCGATCCCCCGAACGCGGGCGACGTGCCGGTGGCCAGACTGACGCTCGATGCGAATGTGTCGGCGTGCGTCGATCGGCTTGCCGAGTTGCTCCCTCCCACCGAGTTCACCGGAAGCCTGCTCACCAAAATTCGGAGCGCCTACCGGCAGGGCCACGGCATGGCCGAGGCGTTCGGCCGCTGGCTGGAATTCGTCCTGGGAGAATTCGGCCTCATCGTCTACGACGCGGCCGATCCGGCAACCAAACCGCTCGCCGGGCGCATCTTCGCCCACGAGGCCGCGGTTCCGGGGCGCACGGCGGCGCTGGCCGCCGACGCGGGACAGCGTCTTGTCGCGCTCGGCTACCACGCCCAGGTGGTGCCGGGGGTCGGCCAGGTCTCGATGTTTCATCTCGACGGCGGCCGCCACGCCATCGGCCTCGACGGCGAGCGGTTCGTCATCGGCGGGCAACTGGTCGACCAGGCGTCGCTCGAGGCGATGGCCTCGACCACGCCGGAGCGTTTCAGCCCGAACGTGCTGCTGCGCCCGATCGTGCAGGACACCGTCTTCCCGACCGTCGCGTATGTGGCCGGCCCCAACGAACTGGCGTACCTCGGGCAGCTCAAGCACGTCTATGCGGAGTTCGGCGTGCCCATGCCCCTGATGTACCCACGCGCCTCGGCCACGCTGCTTGATTCGGCGGGCGTGCGCTTTCTCGCCAAGTACGAGGTGCCACTCGAAGACCTCCACGGGCACGACGAGAGCACGCTCAATCGCCTGCTCGAGTCGCAGTTGCCCCCGGCTGTCGAGCGTGCGCTGCAGGACGCCGACACCACGATCGAACAGCGCATGCAGACGCTGATTACTGCGCTGCCCGCGCTCGATCCAACGCTCGAGGCCGCGGCGCGCTCGGTGGCCGGCCGCCTGCGGCACGAACTCCAGGGCCTCCACACCAAGATCATTCACGCCGCGAAGAAACGCGACGAGACGCTGCGGCGGCAATTCGGACGCACGCAGGCCCAGGCCTTTCCAGGGGGGCACGCGCAGGAACGTTCGACCGGCTTCGTGTATTTCCTGAACCGCTACGGGCCCGCGCTCATCGATCGGCTGATGACCGACCTGCCAATCGACCCGGGTTCGCACTGGATTCTCACGATCTAGGGTTCCAGAGACGTGCCGTCAGCGACTCCACCTCCCAAGAAGCCGGCCCCGCTGCGACGGCGGCCGCGGCGCCTGCGGCGCTGGCTGGCGATCGTGGTCGGGATTCCGCTGGTGGTCGTCCTGGCGGTCACCGGTTATTACTACATCACCTTCGCACGGATGATCGACGAGCGCCTGCGCGGCGAGCGGGTGCGGACGATCCCGAAGGTCTTCGCCAGGCCCTTCGAAATCCGGCGCGGCCAATGGCTGTCGGCGCAGCAGGTGGTGGATCGGCTCAACGACCTGGGCTACGCGGAGCGTGCGAAGGCCGAGAAGCCGGGCGAGTTCGGGCGCATCGACAACCTGTTGACGTTGCTGCCCCGCGGCGGCGACCAGTCCGGCCGGACGATTCGCGCCACCTTCAGGCCGCTCAACAGCCGAGAGGCGGGACCGGTGGGCCCCGACGGCAAGATGGTGCCCACCACCGTCATCGACAAGATCGAGATCGTTGGCGGACGCCCGGTCGAGGCGGTTCGGCTCGAACAGCCGCTGATGACGGCGCTGGTGACCGCCAACCGCGAAAAACGTCGCAGCGTGTCCTTGTCGCTGCTTCCCAAGGTGATGGTCCACGCCGTGCTGGCCATCGAGGACCGCCGGTTTTACGAGCATCCGGGCATCGACCCGATTCGCATCATCGGCGCCATCATCACCAATCTGCGCGGCAACAAGCCCTATCTGGTGGGCGGCAGCACGCTCACGCAACAACTGGTCAAGAATTTCTTTCTGACGCCCGAGAAGTCGATGCGCCGGAAAGTGCAGGAACAATTCCTGGCCATGGTGCTCGAAACACGGGCGTCGAAGGACGCGATCCTCGAGCTGTACCTGAACGACGTGTACCTCGGGCAGCGGGGCTCGTTTGCCATCCATGGCGTGCCCGAGGCGGCGCGGTTGTTTTTCGGCAAAGACGTCACCAACCTGACGCTGGCAGAGGCGGCCACGATCGCGGGCGTCATCCAGGCCCCCTTCACGCATTCGCCGTTCTCGTCGACCGCACGGGCCCGGGATCGGCGCAACGTGGTGCTCCAGGCGATGGCCGACGCGGGGTACGTAGCCACCGCGGCCGCCGAGCGCGCCGGTCGCGAACCGGTCCAGGTGGTGGCCCACGCCCTCGACACGGAAGCGCCGTATTTTATCGATCTGCTCGGGCAGGAACTGGCCGAACAGTACCCGGGCCTGCTCGCCAGCACGCAACCGGTCGAGATCTACACGACGCTCGACATCAACCAGCAACGCATTGCGCAGGACGCGGTCCACGCGGGCCTGGTGCAGATCGACGACCTGCTGAGCCGGCGCAAGAACAAGACCCGTGCGCAGGTCGCCCTGATTGCCATCGACCCCCGCTCCGGCGACATCCTCGCGATGGTGGGCGGGCGCTCGTACAACCAGTCGCAGTTCAACCGTGCGCTGGCCGCCAAACGCCAGCCCGGCTCCGTCTTCAAGCCGTTTGTCTACCTCGCGGCGTTCGAATCGGCCGCCGCCGACGGCCGCACCGACATGACGCCCGCCACCGTGGTCGACGACGAAAAGACGACGTTCACGTTCGAAGACAAGGAATGGACGCCGGGCAACTACGAGGACGAGTACGACGGCTCGATCACGCTCCGGCGTGCGCTCGCCCATTCGCGCAACGTCGCCACGGTCAAGGTGGCGCAGATGACGGGCTACGACAAGATCGCCAACCTCTGGAAAGCGCTGGGCGCGACGACCGTGCCCAAGCCGTATCCGTCGATCGCGCTCGGCGTGTTCGAAGCCACGCCGTTCGAAGTGGCGTCGGCCTACACCGTGTTTCCCAACTACGGCGAACTGCGCCCCCTGCGGCCCATCAGCCGCATCGTCAACGGCGGAACCGACCTCGCGATCGTCACGCCCCCGGCCAAACGGGTCACCAGGCGGGACACCACCTATCTGGTGACCAACATGATGCGCAGCGTGCTCAATGAAGGCACGGGAGCCACATCGCGCAATTACGGCTTCGCCCTCGACGCGGCGGGAAAAACCGGCACCACCAACGACCTGCGGGACGCATGGTTCGTCGGGTTCACCCCCGAACTGCTGACGGCGGTCTGGGTGGGATTCGACGACAACCAACCGCTCGGCTTGAGCGGGGCGATTGCGGCGCTGCCGATCTGGACCCGGTTCATGATGGGGGCGCTGGCGGGCCGGCCCAGCCTGTCGTTCGCCGTTCCCGACGGCATCACGATGCGGGAGATCGACCGCGATACCGGCAGACTCGCCCAGCCCGCCTGTCCACGCCTGTTCAACGAAGCGTTCCTCATCGGCGCCGAACCGATCGATGTCTGCGGCCTGCATAAGTTCTGAGCGTCCCCGGTATAATCGGCTCGTGCAGGAAACGGTGTTTGCCGCGGTGGTCGGCGCGCTCGAGCGCGGAGAACGGGCGGCGCTGGTCACCATCGTCGCGACGCGCGGGTCCACGCCCCAGCGGGTTGGCGCGAAAATGCTGGTCTTTGACGATGGCCGCAGCGTCGGCACCATCGGCGGCGGATGCTACGAAGCGGACGCGACCGGCAAGGCCCGCGAGATCATCGGGTCGCGCAAAGCGCAAGTGGTCCGGTACGATTTAGCCGATGACGTGGCCGAAGAGCACGGGCTGATTTGCGGAGGGCAGATGGAGGTGTTCATCGAACCGCTCGATCCGTCTCCGGACGTGTACCTGATCGGCGCCGGTCACGTCAGCCAGCACGTCGCCACCTTCGCCCACGCGCTCGGCTTCCGTGTGCATGTGGTTGACGACCGGACCGCGTTCGCCAACGCCGAGCGATTTCCGGACGCGGCCCACGTCGTGGTCGAACCGATCGCCGACTGGTTGCGCCAGGCGCATCTGGCGCCGACCGCCTATGTGGTGATCGTCACACGCGGCCACGTGCACGACCTGGCCGCCATGCAGGCGCTGTCCGGCCGAACGCTGGGCTATGTCGGGATGATCGGGAGCCGCGCCAAGGTCGTGCGCATCCGGGAAGCGCTGATGCAGTCGGGGGTCGAAGCGTGGTGGCTCGACACCGTGCGCGCCCCGATCGGCCTGCGGATTGGCGCGGTCACGCCCGAGGAAATCGCCCTCAGCATCGTCGCCGAACTGGTCGCGGTCCGGCGCGGCGCGATCGCGGCCCCCGCGACGTCCGCGTTGTCGATGACGCTGCCGGCGTCGGGAGCCTGATCGGTGTCGAGTGTCCTGATTCGCGGCGGCACGGTCCTCACGATGAACGGCGCCGGCGAGATCGTCACCGGCGACGTGTCGCTGCGCGACGGACGCATTGCCGCGATTGGCGGCCGCCTTGACGATGCGCACGACAGCGTCATCGAAGCGTCGGGCGCGCTGGTGCTGCCCGGATTCGTGCAAACCCACCTCCACTTGTGTCAGACGCTGTTTCGCGGGATGGCCGACGATCTGCGCCTGATCGACTGGCTGCGGCTTCGCGTCTGGCCGCTCGAGGCGGCCCACACCCCGGCGTCGCTTCGCGCCTCGGCGCGCCTCGCGGCGGTCGAACTGCTCTCGACCGGGACGACAACGGCGCTGACCATGGAGACGGTCCACGACACCGACGTCATCTTCGACGCGGTCGCCGCGACCGGCATGAGAGCCACAATCGGCAAGTGCATGATGGATGCCGATGCGCAGGTGCCGGCGCGGCTGCTCGAGAACACCCGGACATCGATTGACGAAAGCGTCGACATCCAGCGCCGGTGGCACGGCCAGGCCAACGGCCGGATCCGCGCGGCCTTTGCGCCGCGCTTCGCCGTGTCGTGTTCGCGGGACCTGCTCGAAGCGGTCGCCGCGCTCTCGTCGAGTGGCCAGAGCCTGGTACACACGCACGCCTCCGAACAGCAGGAGGAAATCGGCATCGTCGAGCGGCTGACCGGACGGCGCAACCTCGAATATTTCGCCGACATCGGACTCACCTCGCCGCGTCTGTGCCTGGCACACTGCGTGTGGGTCGATGACGGCGAACAGGCGCTGATGGCCGAACACGGCGTCAAGGTGCTCCACTGCCCGGGGTCGAACCTCAAACTGGGGAGCGGGCTGGCGCCGATTCCGGAACTTCGCGCCCGAGGCATTTGCGTGTCGCTCGGGGCCGACGGCGCCGCATGCAACAACCGGCTCGACATGTTCGAGGAAATGCGCCTCGCGGCCGTGATCCAGGCCGTCCGCAAGGGACCCGGCGTGCTGACGGCCCGCGACGTGGTCGCCATGGCGACCCGGGGCGGTGCGCAGGCCATCGGGTTGCAGGACGACATCGGGTCGATCGAGCTCGGCAAACGCGCCGATGTGATCGTGGTCGACGTGAGCCGCCCGCACACCACCCCTGGAAGCGATCCCTACTCCACACTGGTCTACGCCGCGCGCGGCACGGATGTTCGAGCCACGATCGTCGATGGACACATTCTGGTGCGCGACTTCGTGCCCGTGCACCTGGATCCGGTCGAGATCGCCGCCGACGCGAGAGACGCCGCCAAGGCGCTGGTGTCGCGGGCCGGGATCTGAATCGGCGCCATTCCAGGCACAGCGGCCCCCGATCTGGTTCACCTCGGACACAGGGTTGGTATAATGACGACGGGCTCAGCGCCGGGCGCCTTGATCACTATGGGTATTGAACCGATCTCGCTCAACCAACGATCGCGCCGCATCCTTGCGACGCTCGTGCGGGAGCACATCGACTCGGGCGAGCCGGTGGCCTCGCAGGTGCTGGTGCGCCGGGGCGGGTTTGGCCTGTCGTCGGCGACGATTCGCAACGTGCTCGCCAGGCTGGAGAAGCTCGGCTACGTGCGGCAACCGCACACCTCGGCCGGGCGCGTGCCCACCGATGCGGGATACCGCGTCTACGTGGATAGCCTGTTGACCCGCCCGCGAGCCACACGGGCGACCTCCTCGGTGGAAGCACAGGTGTTCGAGCAGATTGGCGGCAGGCCGGACCTCGATACGATGATCTCGGCCGTGCCCCACATGCTGTCGCAGGCCTCGCACCACGTCGCGTTCGCCACGACCCCGTCGGCCGGCAACGCCGAATTCCACCGGATCGAATTCGTGCCCCTCGGCGCCTCGCGCGTGCTGGTGATCGTGGTGGCGCGCAACTCCCAGGTCAGCCACAAGGTCGTCGAACTGGACGGCGAGGTGTCGACGGCCGAGTTGGAACAGGCGGCCAACTATCTCAACATCGAGTTCTCGGGCATGTCGCTGGCCGAGGTTCGAGCCGAGATCCTCGACCGGCTCTCGCACGATCGCGTGCTCTACGACCGGCTGATGGCGCGGGCGCTGCGCATGGCACAGTCCACCTTCGAAGGGATCGAAGGCCACCAGGTGTCGCTGTTTGTCGACGGCACGTCGGCGCTGGTTGACGAAGTGTCGGCTCCGGCCAGCGGCATCACATTGGCGGCGCTGGGCGTGCTGGTCCGCCTGATCGAAGAAAAACACCGATTGGTGAGCCTGCTGACCCAGTACATCGAAACCCCGGGCGTGACCGTCATTATCGGAGCCGAACATTCGGATCCGAATCTGCGCCAGTTCAGCCTCGTAGCGTCGACGTATTCGGATGGGCGGGAGACCGGTTCGGTCGGCCTGATCGGGCCGATGCGCATGCACTACGCCAGAGCCATCTCCATGGTGGACGGCGCCGCTCAGGCCGTGTCCCGCGTGCTGAGCAACCCGTCCGATTCAAAGCCCCCGGCGAGCACCTAGCGCCGATTGCTGAAACCGATGACAGACAACATGAGCGATAACGACATGGCCGGCGCGCCGGCCGACGACGAGGCCACTCCCGCAAACGGCGCCTCCGAATCGGCGGCGGCAGATGCCGCAACACGAGAGCAGACACTTGAACGGGAACGCGATCAGTTCTACGACCTGCTGCTGCGCAAGTCTGCGGAGTTCGAGAACTACCGGCGTCGCGTCGAACGCGAGCGGCGCGAACAGGCCGACCGGACTGTCGCCGACCTGCTCACCGATATGCTGGCGGTGGTCGACGACCTCGAGCGGGCTCTCAAGGCCGAAGCGGTCGGCGAGCAGGCCGAGGTCTACCGCGCGGGCGTCGAGTTGATTTTCCGCCAGATGCTGGAGCTGCTGAAGCGGCGCGGCGTCACGCCCTTCGATGCGGTCGGCCAGGATTTCGATCCGAACCTGCATCAGGCGGTGGTGTCCGAAGAGGCACCCGACAGGCGTGACGGCGAGGTGATCGAACAGTTCAGCCGCGGCTACATGAGCGGCGATCGACTGTTCCGCCCGGCGATGGTCAAGGTGGCGCGGGCGTGAGTACTCGCGATTACTACGAGGTGCTCGGCGTGGCGCGGACCGCGTCCGACCAGGACATCAAGAGCGCGTACCGCAAGCTGGCGCTCCAGTTCCACCCCGATCGCAATCCTGGCGACAAGTCGGCCGAAGACCGGTTCAAGGAAGCCGCCGAAGCGTACGCCGTGCTCGCCGATCGGGACAAGCGCTCGGCTTACGATCGATTCGGCCACGCCGGCGTCAGCACGCAAGGCGGCGGTGGATTCGATCCGACCGTGTTCCAGGGCTTCGAAGATATCTTCGGCGGCCTGGGCGACATCTTTGGTTTCGGCGACGTGTTCGGCGGGGGCGGACGGCGGCGCGGCGGCCCGCAGCGTGGCTCGGACCTGCGTTACGACCTCGAAATCAGTTTCCTCGAAGCCGCCAAGGGCGTCGAGACCTCCATCCAGATCCCCCGACTCGAGCAGTGCGAGACCTGCCGCGGATCGGGCGCGGCGGCCGGCACGTCCGCCACGCGTTGCCCGCAATGCCAGGGCCGAGGGCAGCTGCGGTATCAGCAGGGGTTTTTCGTCGTCTCCCGGACGTGCAGCCAGTGCAGCGGATCGGGGTCGATCATCGCTCATCCCTGCGGAACGTGCCGCGGCACCGGCCAGATCAACAAGGATCGCAAACTCACCGTCAAGATTCCCGCGGGCATCTCGAGCGGCCAGCGTCTCCGCCTGTACGGCGAAGGCGAAGCCGGAACGATGGGCGGTCCGGCTGGCGACCTCTACGTGGTCATCCAGGTGCACGAGCACGACTTCTTCAAGCGCGAGGGCGACGACCTCTACTGCGAAGTCGCGGTGAACTTCTCGACGCTGGTGCTGGGCGGCGAGATCGCCGTTCCCACCATCGACGGGGATGAATCGATGAAGATCCCCGAGGGCACCGATGCGGGCACGGTGTTCCGCATCCGTGGGAAAGGCATCTCAAACGTGACGGGGCGGGGCCGGGGCGATCTCCACGTCCTGGTTCAGGCCAAGACGCCCAAGAAGCTGACCAAGGAGCAGAAGAGCGCCATTCAGCAACTGGCGAAACTGCTGCCTGCCGACAAGGTCGAAATCCGGAAGCATTCGCAGGAGTCTGACGACCGCGGTGTGTTCGGCCGGGTCAAGGATTTGTTCAGCTGATGCGGGCCTGGCCGGCGCTGATCCTGACGTTTCCCTCATCGGCGGCGTCGGGTGAGTGCACCGACGGTGGCACCGCCGCGGGCACGGGCACCGGCACCGGCACCGACGGCGCGTTCGATGACCCGATGCTCTCGTTGCCGGATCGCGTGTCGGCCGTACTGGACGGGCTCGACGTGGTGGCGATCGAAGAATCATCCGACGAGATCTGGCGCGTCAGTTTTCGAGAGCCGACCGCACGTTCGCGAGCCGCGCGCGCGCTCGACGATCTGGCTGGCAGCGGCCTGCGTTTCGACGAGGTCGACGTGCCCGACGACGACTGGGCCCGCCGAAGCCAGGCCGCGCTTGGCGCCATCCGGGTCGACGCCGTGATCGTGGCCCCGCCCTGGGACCCGACCGCGACGGTGGCCACTCCGGGCGCCCTGACCGTCATCGTCGAGCCGGGCATGGGATTCGGCAGCGGTCATCACGCCACCACTCGCCTGTGCCTGCGCGCGCTCCAGATTCTGGCGCCCCAAGGGCGGACCGTGCTCGACATCGGCACAGGATCCGGGGTGCTCGCGATCGCCGCGGCGATGCTGGGCGCCAGGTCGGTGCTGGCGATCGATGTCGATCCGGATGCCCTGGAATCGGCCCGCACCAACGCGGCGCTGAACAACCATCCCCCCGCACTCGCGCTGCGGGTGGCCGATTTTCGCACCGAGCGATTGCCCCCTGCCGATATCGTGTTCGCGAACCTCACCGGCGCCATGCTCGCCGCGTCAGCCGCGGACATTCTGGCGTGCTGTGCGCGCGGAGGGGCCGCGATCTTGAGCGGAATCACGATCGAGGAGGCCGCCGGCGTGGTCGAGACGTACGCCCTTCGCGCCGCGGTCGAATGGCAAGCGGAAGAAGACGGATGGATTGGGCTCGTCGCCAGACCGTAGCCACGATCTGCGCCAGGCCGGTCGAGGACACTTGATGAGCGTGCGTCTCTGCGACTTCCTGCCTGCCGCCCGCGACGCGTCGGGCGACGAACTTCTCGGGCGATTTCTCGACTACACCACCGACAAAGGCCTGGCACTCTACCCTGCCCAGGAAGAAGCGCTGCTGGCGCTGCTCGACGAGCAGAACGTCATCCTCAACACGCCGACCGGATCGGGCAAGTCGCTGGTCGCCTCGGGCATGCTGTTCGCCTCGCTGGCGCGCGGCCAACGGGCGGTCTACACCTGTCCGATCAAGGCACTGGTCAACGAAAAGTGGATGACGCTGTGCCGCGAATTCGGCGCCGACCGGGTGGGACTCTCGACCGGCGACGCGACGGTCAATCGCGACGCCCCGATTCTGTGCTGCACGGCCGAGGTGCTGGCCAACATCGCGCTGCGCGAGGGCGAGGCGGCCCACGTCGACCACGTCGTGATGGACGAGTTCCATTGGTACGCCGATCGCGACCGCGGCGTGGCGTGGCAGACGCCGCTCTTGACGCTGCCTCAGGTTCGTTTTCTCCTCATGTCGGCCACCCTGGGCGACACGTCGTTCTTCGAAGCGGCCCTCACCCGCCTCAACGGCAGGCCCACCGCAACGGTCAAGTCGGTCGACCGCCCCGTCCCGCTCGAATTCGCGTACCACGAAATTCCGTTGGCGCACTCGATCGAGAAACTGGCAGACGAAGGCAAGACGCCGATCTACGTCGTGCACTTCACCCAGGCCGACGCGGCCTCCAGCGCCCAGGATTTTACGAGCCTGAAGATCTGCACCCGCGAGGAAAAGAGCGCCATCGGCGAGGCGATTGCCGATTTCCAGTTCACCAGTCCGTACGGCGCCGACCTTCGCAAGTGGCTCAAGCACGGCATCGGCCTGCATCATGCGGGACTGCTGCCCAAGTACCGCGTGCTGGTCGAGCAACTGGCCCAACGCGGCATGCTGAAAGTGATCTGCGGAACCGACACGCTGGGGGTCGGCATCAACGTCCCCATCCGGACGGTGCTGTTCACGCGGTTGTGCAAGTTCGACGGCCGGGCGACCGGGATTCTGAGCGCGCGCGACTTCCACCAGATCTCGGGCCGCGCCGGCCGGCGCGGTTTCGACACCCGGGGCTTCGTCGTGGTGCAGGCGCCCGAATACGTCATCGAGAACATCAAGCTGAACGAGAAGGCGGCCCGTGACGGCAAGAAGGTCGTCAAACGCAAACCCCCCGATCGCAACTTCGTCAACTGGGATCTCAACACGTTCAAGCGCCTCATGGGGGCGACGCCCGAACAGCTCACCTCGCGCTTCCGGGTCTCGCACGGCATGCTGCTCAACGTCCTGGGCCGGCGGGGCGACGGCTGCCGGGCCATGCAGCATCTGATCCGCGACAGTCACGAATCGGCCGGCGACAGGAAGGCCCATCTCCAGCGCGCGTGGCAACTGTTTCGCGCACTGGTCGCGCGGCACATCGTCGAATTCATCCCGCGCACCGACGAGGGATCCGCCCTCCGGGTCAACATCGATCTGCAGGACGATTTCTCGATGGACCAGACCCTCTCGCTCTACCTGCTGGAGACCATCCCCCTGCTCGAACCAGACTCGCCGGACTACGCCCTGGACCTGGTGACGCTGGTCGAATCGATCCTCGAGAATCCCGAGGTGATCTTGCGGCGGCAGCTCGACAAGGTCAAAGACCGCGCCGTGGCCCAGATGAAAGCCGACGGGATGGAGTACGAACAGCGAATGGAGGAGCTCGAGAAGCTGGAGTACCCGAAACCGCTGCGCGACTTTGTCTATCAGAGTTTCAACGCGTTTGCCGACCGCCACCCGTGGGTGGGCGAAGAGAATATCCGTCCCAAGTCCATCGCCCGCGAGATGTTCGAACAGTTCCGGTCGTTCGCCGAATACGTCCTCGACTACGAACTCCAGCGGGTCGAAGGCCTGCTGCTGCGACATCTCAGCAGCGTCTACAAGGTGCTCAGCCAGACCGTGCCCGACGGGGTCAAGACCGACCAGGTGATCGAGATGGAGGTCTACCTGCGGACGCTGCTTCAGCAGGTCGATTCGAGCCTGGCCGACGAATGGGAGCGCATGCGGGATCCCAGCTACCGGCCCGACGAGATGGCCGCCGGACAGGGGCTGGATCGCCGGCCGCCTGGAGCCGCGCTGGCCGAGACCGATGTGACCCGCGATCCCAAGCGCTTTACGGCGGCCATCCGCACCAGCATCTTCACGTTCCTCCGCGCGTGGTCGATTGGCGACACCGCGGCGGCGATGGCGGGGCTCGAAGCGGTGGACGACGCCGACGGCGCGTCGTGGACCCCCGAGCGGCTGACCGCGACGCTGGAGGCCTACCGGGTGGAGCATCAGCGGCTTCGGCTGGATCCGGAAGCCCGCAATCTTCGCCACACCCATGTGGCGCCGGCTCCCGATCAGGCCAGGTGGACGATCGAACAGATGCTGGTGGACCCGGAGATGATCAACGACTGGATCGCGGTCTTCGACGTGGATGTTTTGGCCTCGCGCGCCGCCCAGCAGCCGGTGCTTCGGCTGCGCCGCCTCGGCAGTCTGGTGTGACGTGTGAGGACGCGGCCTATAAATCGCCCCACAGGAACTGCAACACCCCGAGCGCAATCAGCGGCGTAGCATCGGCTCTGAGGGTTCGCCTGCCGAGCGTGACGAGGAGGCATCCAGCGGCTTGAGCCGCCCCGACTTCGTCCGGCGTCCATCCGCCTTCGGGCCCGACCAGCACCTGCGCGATGGCGGGCGGCGGCGTCTCGCGCAGCGCTGCCACCGTCATGGTCTGGCCGGCTGCGCCCGGCTCCACCAGCATCACCCTGAGGCCGTCGTGGCCGCGCATCAGATACGGCTCCACACGGTCTGGTGCGGCCATCTCTGGCACCACCGCGCGTCCGCACTGCTTGACCGACGCGACGACGATACGGTGCCAGCGTTCGAGGCGAGCGCCGCTCGCCAAGGCCGACGCCGGCACGTCGGTCCGCGCCGTGAGCAACGGCTGGATGGCCGCCACGCCCAGCATCACGGCGTCGCGGATGATGCCGTCCATCTTGTCGCCCTTGACGATCGCCTGCGCCAGGGTGACGCGCACGGCCGGTTCGGCAGACCCAATCACGGGCGCGCCGATGGCCAGCCTCACGTCCCGCCGGACCGCGTGCACCACCCGCGCCTCGTATTCGGCGCCCCGGCCGTCGAACACGCGCACGACGGCCCCGGCCCCGAGCCTGAGCACACGCGTGAGGTGCTCGGCCTGATCGGCGGGAAGTTCGACCACGCCCGTCTCGGCGCGAAGCGCGGGCGCATAGAAGCGTGGCAGCATTCCGCAATTATAGACAAGCCGAGCTATACTCCTGTGACGTTTCCATGTTTTTCCGCGGCCAAACCATCGGAAAGTACAAGATCCTCTCGGCCCTCGGCAGTGGCGGCTTCGGGACCGTGTACCTGGCCGAGGACACGTGGATCGGCAAGAAGGTCGCCCTCAAGGTTCCGCATCGCCAGAGCGCGAACTTCGGCGAACTGCTCCGCGAGCCTCGCCTGCTCGCCAGCCTGAACCATCCGAATATCGTTGCGGTGCTGACGGCCGAGAAGCAGGACAACGTCTTCTTCATCGTGATGGAGTACGTCGCGGGCGAGACGCTCGAGAACATCATCTGCCGCGACGGCGCGCTCGATCTCACCCGCGCGCTCGACTTCACCTGTCAGATCTGCAACGCGGTCGATCACGCGCACAATCAGGGCATCATCCACCGCGACCTTCGGCCTGCCAACGTCATGGTGGCCGAGAACGGCCTGGTCAAGGTGGCCGACTTCGGGACGTCGCGGTTTCTCGAACTCGCGGCCCACGGCACCACCGTCATCGGCAGCCCGCCCTACATGGCGCCCGAACAGTTCCAGGGCCGGGCGACCTTCGCCTCCGACGTCTACTCGCTGGGCGTGACGATGTACGAGATGATGACCGGGGTGCTGCCGTATCAGACGCCCGCGCCCGCCGATCTGGACAAGCTGATGCGCGGCGATCTGGTGTCGCCGCCGCGATCGCGCAACGAGCGGCTGCCGCAGCGCCTCAACGACATCATCATGAAGGCGATGGCGCCCGAGGTGACCCAGCGGTACCAGCGGGCCGCCGACCTGCTCGAAGACCTGCTCACCGCGATCGACCGCCCAGAGCCCAAGCCGTCCGCCGCGCGGCCGGCGACCCTGCCCCCCCGGCCAGGCACGCCCGAATCGCCTGCCCGCCACCCGGGCTGGTCGCGGGCGCGGGAGACCGTGCAGCCCCGGTTCTGCTGGCACTGCCGGAAACCGCTGCACGCTCGGTCTGACCGCTGTCCGTTCTGCGGCGAAGCACAGTAGAATATTCAGCACCAAGGAGCGTGCGATGGCGTTTACCGGAACCGGGAAAATCTGGCTCAATGGATCGCTGGTCGAGTGGGCCGACGCGAACATTCATATCGCGTCGCATGTCATCCACTATGGCAGCGGGGTGTTCGAGGGCGCGCGCTGTTATCAGACCCCGAACGGATCCGCCTGCTTCAGGCTCGACACCCACATGCGCCGCCTGATCGATTCCGCGAAAATCTACCGGATGACGCCGGCCTATTCGCAGCAGCAGCTGGAACTGGCGGTGCTCGAAACGATCCGCGCCAATAGCATGAAGGCCTGCTACATCCGGCCGCTGGTCTACCGCGGGTACTCGCAGCTGGGCGTCAATCCGTTCCCGTGCCCCGTCGACGTGGCGATCATGCTCTGGGAGTGGGGCGTCTACCTGGGCAACGAAGCGCTGGAGCAGGGCGTGGACGTCAAGGTGAGTTCGTGGCGGCGCATGGCCCCCGACACGTTCCCGTCGCTGGCCAAGAGCAGCGCCAACTACGCCAATGCCCAGTTGATCAAGATGGAAGCCGTCGTCGACGGGTACGCCGAGGCCGTGGCGCTCGACAATCAGGGATTCATCAGCGAAGGCAGCGGCCAGAACATCTTTCTGGTGCGCGACGGGGTCATCTACACACCGCCTCGTTCCGCGTCGATTCTGCCGGGCATCACCCGCGACTCGGTGATCACCATTGCCCGCGAGCTCGAGTTCGACGTGCGCGAAGAAATGCTGCCGCGCGAAATGCTGTACGTCTGCGACGAGATCTTCTTTGTCGGCACGGCGGTCGAGGTCACCCCCGTCAAGTCGGTGGATCGCATCCCGGTGGGTGCCGGATCGCGGGGCCCGATTACCGAAGCGATCCAGCAGGCATTTTTCGGCATCATCAACGGCGAGCGTCCCGATCGGCACGGGTGGCTCACGTATGTGTACTGACGCACCGCCGCGGTGGCGGTGTGCGGAGGCCTGACGCATGCACGTCAACGACCTGCTGACCACGGCCGTCCAGCACGGCGCCTCAGACCTCCACATCAAGGTCGGAAGCGTGCCGATGATCCGGGTCCGCGGATCGCTGACGCCGATCCCCGACACGCAGCGGCTCAGCCACGAGGACACGGCCGCGATGGCCGCCGCCCTGATGCCCGCGCCCTTGCGCGAACGGTTCAAAGACGCGCAGGAAGTCGACCTCGCCTACACGGTGCCAGGCCTCGGGCGCTTCCGCTGCAGCATCTTCCAGCAGCGCGGCGCGATTGGCCTGGTGCTCAGGGTGATCCCGTCGGTGATTCGCGTGATCGACGAACTGAGCCTTCCGCCGGTGCTCAAGCGCATCGCCGAAGAGGAACGCGGCCTGGTGCTGGTCACCGGCACGACCGGCAGCGGCAAGAGCACCACGCTGGCGGCGCTGGTCGATCACATCAACCGCTGCCGCTGCGTCCACGTGATGACCATCGAGGACCCGATCGAGTTTCTGCACCGGGACAACAAGTCGATCATCAACCAGCGGGAAGTGAGCACTGACACGCGATCGTTTGCCAGCGCGATGCGGTCGGTGTTGCGCCAGGATCCCGACGTGATCCTGGTCGGCGAAATGCGCGACTACGAGACGGTCGAAACCGCATTGCTGGCGGCCGAAACCGGTCATCTCGTGATGTCCACCCTCCACACGCTGGACGCCACCGAGACGATCAACCGCATCATCGCCGTGTTTCCGCCGCACCAGCAGAAGCAGATCCGGCTGCAGCTGGCCACCGTGCTGCGGGCCGTCATCTCCCAGCGCCTGGTGCCGCGGGCCGACGGTCAGGGCCGCTGCCCGGCCGTCGAAGTGCTGGTGTCGACGCCGTTTATCCGCGACTGCATCGTTGACAAGGAGCGCACACACCTGATCCAGGGGGCGATCGCCGCCGGCACCTCGCAATACGGCATGCAGACGTTCGACCAGTCGCTGCTGGGCCTGCTCCGCCGGAACCTCATCTCGCTCGACGAGGCCCTGCGCTGGGCGACCAACGTCGACGAGTTCAAGCTCAAGGTGCAGGGCGTGTCCGCCGCCGGCGACGAGGCGCAGGAACAGATGGCCCGAGAGGTCATCGGTCTGGAGCCCCCCCCGCCGGCCATCACCCGGTTCAGCCGCTGAGCCGTGTTACCGAGGCGAACACGCCAGCGCGAGATTCCTTCCGATCCCGACGACGCCCGCCGTGCGGCTTACACGCTGGCGTTGCGGTGGCTGTCCGCCCGCGAACTGTCGGCCACCTCCGTTTCGTCGCGATTGATGGCCCGCGGCTTCGATTCGGATCTGGTGGCCACGGTGGTGGCTCGGCTCTCCGACCATCGTGCCGTCGATGACGAACGGGCGGTTCGCGCTTGCGCGCGGACCCTGGTGGTGGTCAAGCTTCGAGGCCGTCAGCGGGCGCAGCGGGAACTCGAGGCCATGGGCTTTGCCGCGGATCTGATCCGCCGGACCCTCGACGACCTGTTCGGCGACACCGACGAGGTCGCGCTGGCGCAACGGGTCCTGGCGTCGCGGATGCACGGTCGCCAGTCCATCACCGATCCGGCCATGTACCGTCGCCTCTTTGCCGCGCTGTTCCGCCGGGGGTTTTCCGTGTCGATCGTCCGCGGCGCGTTGAAACCCTACTGGAAGCGCGGCGGGAAGCCCGACGAGCCCGACGCAACCGGGTGAGACGACCCGCCCTCCTCGCGCGGTGAAACACGCGAAACCGCCGCTGGTCAGCCCTCCTCTGGCAATCCTGGTCCCGGAACCCGCGATCCCCTTGATAGAATGGTGGGATGACCTCGAACCAGCTGCGGCGCAGTTTCCTGGAATTTTTCGAACAACACGGCCATCGCATCGTGCAGAGCGCTCCGCTGGTGCCAGGCGACGACCCGACATTGCTGTTCACCAACGCCGGGATGAACCAGTTCAAGGACGTGTTTCTCGGAAAGGAGCGCCGCGAATACAACCGCGCCACCACGTCGCAGAAGTGCATGCGCGTCAGCGGCAAGCACAACGATCTGGAAAACGTCGGGCCTTCGCTTCGGCATCACACGTTTTTCGAGATGCTCGGGAACTTCTCGTTCGGCGACTATTTCAAGCAGGACGCCATTTCGCTGGCGTGGACGCTGCTGACCGAGGTCTGGAAACTCCCGGTCGATCGGCTCAACGCCACGATTTTCGCGGGCGACGCCAGCGTGCCCCGAGACGACGAGGCCTACGGCCACTGGCGAAAGGTGCTGCCCGTTGAGCGCATCTACGAACTGGGCGCCGCCGACAATTTCTGGGCAATGGGCGAGACCGGGCCCTGCGGCCGCTGCTCCGAGATTCACTATTACCGGGGCGACAGCGTCGCGTGCGCCGAACCGACGTGCCGCGGGCTCGAATGCTCGTGCGATCGGTACGTGGAGGTCTGGAACAACGTCTTCATGGAGTTCAACCGGCAGGCCGACGGCTCGCTGCAGCCGCTGCCCGCCCCGTCGATCGACACGGGGATGGGCCTCGAACGCATCACCGCCATTCTCCAGGGCGTACTGTCGAACTACGACACGGACCTCTTTACGCCCTTGTTCGAGGCCATTGGCGCGATGACCGGCCGCCGGCACGGCGGCACGATGGCTCCGGCCGACGTGTCGATGCGGGTGATTGCCGACCATGCGCGCGCCGCCACGTTCCTTATCGCCGACGGCGTCGTCCCGTCGAACGAGTGGCGCGGCTACGTACTCCGGAAGATCATGCGGCGGGCCATGCGCCACGGCAACAAACTGGGCCTGACCGAACCGTTCCTCTACCGGCTGATCGACGTGCTGGTCGCGCAGATGGGCGAGGCCTATCCGGAACTGCGGTCCGGCCACGATTACCTCAAGAAGATCGTCCACAGCGAAGAAGAGCGCTTCGAAGCCCTGCTGGTCAACGGTCTGCCTCGCCTCGAGGATCTGCTCGATCGGTCGGGCGCCGGCCCGGTCGCCGGCGACGACGTGTTCAAGCTCTACGATTCGTACGGACTTCCCTACGACTTTATCGACGACGTCGCGATCCAGCGGAACCTCGCCCTCGACAAGGAAGGCTTCGATCGCGCGATGGAGGCGCAAAAAACCCGCGCCCGCGCCAGCAGCGGCTTTGGCGGCGCCGCCGCGATCGCCAGTTTCGCGGCGGGCGACCAGACGCGCGCCGCACTCGAACGGGCCGGCGACGTGTTCGACGGGTACGTGTCGACCAGGCAGGCCGATATTCCGGTGATCGCGGTGTTCGATGCGGAAGGAAAGGAAACTCCGAGGCTGGCCGAAGGCGCCGCGGGATACGTCGCGTTGGCGACGACGCCGTTCTACGTCGAGTCCGGCGGACAGGTCTCCGACCTGGGATGCCTGGTCTTCGAGAAAGACGCCGGCGGCGCGACGGTCGAGGGCATGAGCCGGGGCGGCAGCCACTGGCCGCGACTGCACCGCGTCCGCGTCACCGGCGGCTCAATGGCGCCGGGCGACCGGGTCGCTGCCCAGGTCGACGTGGCGTTGCGCGATGCGACCAGACGCAATCACACCGCCACGCACCTGCTGCACGCCGCGTTACGACAGGTGCTCGGATCGCACGTCAAACAGGCCGGCTCGCTGGTCACCCCCGAGCGGCTGCGGTTCGACTTCGTGCACTTTGCGCCGGTCAGCCCGGACGAACTGGCAGAGGTCGAACGCAAGGTCGCCGCGCAGATCTGCGCCAATGTGCCGGTCGAAACAGAGTTGCGCCCGACGCAGGATGCCATGGCCGCGGGCGCCATGGCCCTGTTTGGCGAAAAATACGGCGACACGGTGCGGGTGGTCTCTGTGGCCGGTTTCAGTCTCGAACTCTGCGGCGGCACCCACGTGCAGGCCACGGGCGATATCGGCCCGTTGACCATTGTGGAGGAGGGCGGCGTCGCCGCCGGTGTCCGACGCATCGAGGCGATTACCGGCGCGGCGGCGGTGGTTCATGCCCAGGCCCAGCGCCGATCTCTGGAACAGGTCGTCGGCCAGCTCGGGGTTCCCCCGGACCACATCATCGAGACCATCGAGCGGCTTCAGATCGAGGCGAAGCGACTCGGCCGTGAGGTCAGCCAGCTCAAAATGAAGGCCGCCCTGGGTGGCGGCACCAACGACGCGGGCGACGTGGTGTCGATCGGCACCGTCAAGGTGCTGACCCGGAAGGTCGCCGACCTCGACAAAAACGCCCTCCGCGAGCTGGCTGATTCGCTCAAAGGACAACTGGGATCGGGTGTCGTCGTGCTTGGCGCGGTCGGAGACGGGCGCGTCCAGGTGGTGGTGTCGGTGACACCGGACTTGACGGCTCGAGTCCATGCGGGGAAACTGGTCAAGCAGATCTCCCCCATCGTCGGCGGCGGGGGCGGCGGTCGGTCGGAGTTCGCCGAGGCGGGAGGCAAACATCCGGAGCATTTGGATCAGTTGATGGAAGCCGCCCGGACAGCCATCGCGCAGGCGCTCGGGGCCTGAAGTCGGCGCGCGCTGGTGCCGATAGTACGTTGGAAGTCTATGACCTTACGTCGCCTCATACTGGCGCTGGTGTTCGGAATCGTGACACTGGGGGGTGTTCGTCCCGCCGGCGCCCAGATTTATATCTGGCACGACGCGAACGGCAACCCGGTGGTGGGCGACTCTCTGCCCCGCGGGACGCAGGCCTACACCACCTACGCGGTGCCAGGGACGGCCAAGCCTCTGCTGGCGACGCGGCCGCTGGCCGAGGGATTTTCGAACCAGTACGACGGCCTCATCGAGCGCTACGCGACGGCCAACCGCGTGCGAACAGATTTGATTCGCGCGGTGATCCAGGTGGAATCGGGCTTCAACCCGCGGGCGCGGTCGCCGAAAGGCGCCAGGGGCCTGATGCAGTTGATGCCGGCTACGGCGCTGGATCTCGGCGTCTCGAACGTGTACGACCCTGAGGACAACATTCGCGGAGGCGTCCGCTATCTCAAATCGCTGCTCGATCGGTACGGCAACGACGAGGCGCTGGCGCTCGCGGCGTATAATGCCGGGCCGCTGGCTGTCGAAAAATACGGCAACGCCGTGCCGCCGTACCGGGAAACGCAGGACTACGTCGAGCGCGTGCAGAACATCAGCCCTCCGGCGCCAGGTTCCCCGGGCACCAAGTCCCAGGCCCAGGCCGACGCGCCTCAGTCGCTGGTTCGCATCGTCCCACTGCCGCCCGGCGTCCGCACGCTCTACAAGACGGTTGTCTTCACGGCTGAGGGACGGCCGGTCGCCCGCTACAGCGATACCAAGCCATCTGCTGGCGAGTACGAAGTCTACAGCTACCCCCGCTAACCAGACGATCGGCGCATCCCGGCCCCTGCACGTGTGTCGCTAGCAGGAGCAAAGGGAGGATGCCGGCTGCGAAGCCCATCGCCGTGCGATCAGCTCGGGCGCCACCGCCTCGTGATCGGTGGCCCGCCGCGAGGGGCTCGATACTCCGGCAGACTCGACCGCCAGCATCGGCGCCGGCATGGCCAGCAGGCCAGTCACCGCCCAGGGGCAATGCCGCATTCCGGAGCCCCGGGCAATCAACGCCTTGGCCGCGTCGATGGTGAGCCGCTCGCGGTAGTCGCGCGAGCTGGTCAGGGCGTCGAAGCTATCCATCACATTGACGATGCGCGTGGTGAAGTGGATGTGCTCTTTGCCGACGCCGTCCGGATATCCCGACCCGTCGTAGTGCTCGTGATGCGACAGCACGATCGCACACACCTCGTCGTCGAATCCGCAGCGGTGGGCGATTTCCACGCCCAGCTCCGGATGCATCTTCAGCTCGCGCCATTCGCGGGCATTGGGCCGGCCGGGTTTGTTGAGGATCCGGAGCGGGATCAGCAGTTTGCCCACGTCATGCAGCAGCGCTCCCATCCTGATGGTCTCGATGGTGGAGGCGTCGAACCCGTACTGCGACGCGAGCCGGACCGACAATTCGGAGACACGCCTGGAGTGGGCGGCGACCTCGGGCCGCTTCTGCTCGAGCGCCACCAGCACTGAGTCGACGTGTCCGAGTTCGGTTTGCAACATATCGTGTTCGCGATTCGCCCGTGCCAGCAGTGCGACCCGGCGGTCGTGCCGGGCGCCTTCCACATCATGGGAGAGCAAAGACGATGCCGCACCGGTCGTCAGCGTCGCGCCGCACAGGGCTGCCCGCGCCCGCACGCCACTGCACAGCCGAAACGGAACGGGCCGTCGCCGTTCGCATCGGCGAGCGACAGAATCGGTAGGCCCGTCCCATCTTGTTCTGTAGCCCTTGCCTCTCACGGGGTTGGCGGAGCGGCGATTGCTGCTCGCTCCGGCTGGCGCGAAATGCTATGATTGGTGGTTCATGGGCCGGCATGGGGCCAGCCCGTGGGGTATAGAGTTTCAGAGGGTCCTGTGGCCAGTCATGCATCCGCGCTCAAAGCGCACCGTCAGAATGTCGTCCACCGCGAACACAACCGGCAACTCCGTTCCAAGCTGCGGAACGCGCTCAGAGCGATCCGCGCGTTTGTCGATGACGACGAATTCCTGAAGGCCAAGGGCGAGTTGAAGGCGACCGTTTCGCTGATCGACCGGATGGTCACCAAAGGCGTCATTCACAAGAACGCCGCCGCCCGGTACAAATCGCGCCTCCAGACCAAGATTGCCGTGGGGACAGCCGCCAAGAAGGCGTAGCCCGGGCGGAGGGCCTAGTTCCTCCGCCGGTCTCCGGCTCCGCACAGCTCGACGACGAGCCGCTCGAGCAGCACGCGCGAGTCCCCTCGCGACGTCTTCAACGCCAGGTCGGTTCGGAACATCGCGTCTACCGCTCCAGCGACCCTGGCGGACGCGAGCTTGTTCCGGACGAACCAGCCCAACTGGCCGAGCACCATCACCGGCACTTCGCCCGCATCGAACTTGAGCGCGAGTTCGCGCAAGGCGCCTCTCGCGTCGCCATCGCCAATCGCGTTGGTCATGGCCCATGGATTCTGCGTGGTCTCGCCGCTCACCACCTCGCGCACGGCCTGTTCGGTGATCAGACCCTCTCCCGACGCAAACAGCAGGGCACGTTCGAACTCGGCGCGGAGCCGTCCGATATCGGTGCCGGCCAGCCTGGCGAGCAGGCGCACGGCTCCCGGCTCGATGCGCACGCCCTCCTTGTCCGCCTCCGCCTTCACCCAGGCCGCGCCGTCGCCCGACTCCGACAGCGGGTTGCAATCGACGACGGTCGCATATTTTTCGAGCAGCAGCACCGGCTTGATCGTGCGCTTGAGGTCGGAGCCCGCCACCCATACCAGCGTCGCCTCGGCCGAAGGAGACAGCAGGTACTGCTCCAGCGCCTCGAGTTCGGCGTCGCCGGCGGCCTTCGGCGCCCCCTTCCTGCCCTTCCGGCCCGCCTTGTCGACCGTCTCGCGGGGCGCCTCGTCGTCGCTCTGCTTGAAGATCGGCATCAACCGTTCGGCCTGTGCGACGATAATCACGCGCCTGGCCGACATCATCGGCAGCGTCCGCACCAGTTGCATCACCGTCCAGAACTGCTTGCGTGCCTCGTCGCGCGCCTCGGCCGGATAGATCTTATCGACATTGAACGCGCGGAAATCCTCGTCGATGGTCTCTACCAGGCGAGCGACCAGCCGCGACTTGGCCTCGTCATCAGGGCCCGTCAGCAGATAGACGGGCTGGACGCGCCCGGCAGCCACCTGCTGCTCGAACGCCACGGGAGACAGGCGAAGCCCCGCCTTCTCGGCCATCGAGGCCTACCTCGCCGCCAGACAGGCAGGCGCCGCGCACCCTGCGCCTGCGGTCGGATGGTGAACTCCCGGAATCGGCTGGGCGCCGGCGTCGGTCATCGGCCTGTTCCCTAGAACGCTTCGAGAATGGAGCTAATCACGGTCCGGGCAAAGTCGGTCGCGACGCGCTGCAGCGCGTTCGAACTCTGGCCGAAAAAAGCGGACGGGTCGCCGGTCTGCAAATCGGACGGCAGATCGTATTCCTCGCGGAACACCATGCGCGGATTTTCCCAGACGTTCTTGTTCGTCTTGACGTCCAACAACTCGATCGACGTGGTGATCGTGATGACGAACCGCGTCGCCTGCTGCTGTTGATTGAAGTTGGCCGGCAGAATCGTCATGCTCACGATGGATCCTTTGAGCACGGCATCGACGCCGACGGCCTGCGGCAGCACCTGGTACTTGCCCCGGCCGATCAGCTCCGACCGGATCTTGTCGGTGAACAGCTGTTCCACTTCGTAGTGCGGTGTCGCGTTGGTGAACTCCGGGATGCCGACCGTCTTGATGTACGCCGGCAGGAACGAGCCCCGTCCCGCAAGCGTGTATCCGCACGCGATGACCTGCACGGCCAGTCCGAGAGCGAGCGCGATCGTGACAAAGGTGCGCACAGGACTCCTACTGCACCACGATGCTGACAAGTTTGCCTTTGGCGACGATGACCTTCTTCACCGTCTTGCCGTGAATATACGCCGCCACCGCGCTATCGGCCAGGGCCTCGGCCCGGATGTCTTCCTCGGAACAGTCGGCAGGCACCGTGATCCGGCCGCGAAGTTTGCCATTCACCTGGACGGGCACCACGACCTGATCGGCCTTGGCCACCTCCGCGTCGAACGCCGGCCACGCCGCGTGGACGATCCCGCCCGGATGCCCGAGTTGCTCCCACAGTTCTTCGGCCATGTGCGGCGTAAAGGGCGAGAGCATCAGCACCAGGGCGTTGATGGCTTCCGACACCACCGCGACGGTCTGCGGCCGTTCAGCCACGACCGGGGCATCCTCCTCCGACCGTTTGCGCGCGCATCCGCCGGCGGTGTGCTGCTCGGCAAACAGATAGAGCTCGTTGACCAGTTCCATCAGCGCCGACACCGCGGTGTTGAGATGCACGCGCGGATCGAGGTCGACGGTCACCCGGCGAATCGTGTCGTGCGTCTTGCGTCGCAAGGTCCGCTCGGCGTCGGTCAACTCGCCCGGCGCGATCGGCGAGACGGGCTGCGTCGCGGCGGCCATCGGTGCGAGCCACGCCTGCACGAACCGCCACACCCGCATCAGGAAGCGGAACGCCCCGTCGAGCCCCGCGTCGCTCCATTCGACCTCTTTCTCGGGCGGCGCCACGAACATCACGTAGAGACGCAACGCATCGGCGCCGTAGCGAGCGATCATGTCGTCGGGGTCGACCACATTGCCCTTCGACTTCGACATCACCGCGCCGTCTTTGAGCACCATCCCCTGCGTGAGCAGGCGCGCGAACGGCTCGCCGTGATCGACCATCCCGAGTTCGCGGAAGACCCGCGCGAAGAAGCGCGAGTAGATCAGGTGCAGGATGGCGTGCTCGACGCCTCCGCTGTAGAAATCGACCGGCCCCCAGTACTTGACCTTCGCCGGATCGAACGCCATCTGGTCGTTGTGCGCGTCACAGAACCGGTAGAAGTACCACGACGAGTCGACGAACGTGTCCATCGTGTCGGTTTCGCGACGCGCGGGCTTCTGACAGCGTGGACACGGCGTGTTGACAAAGTCGGGCACGTTCGCCAGCGGCGAACTCCCCTTCCCGGTGAACTCGATCACGCTGGGCAGCACGACCGGCAGTTGATCGTCGGGCACCGGCACGAGACCGCAAGCCTCACAGTAGACGATGGGAATGGGCGTGCCCCAGTAGCGCTGCCGGGAGATGCCCCAGTCCTTCAGCCTGAACTGCACGGTCCGCTGCCCAACGGCGCGGCGCTCGGCCTTGCCGGCCATCACCTCGATCGCGTCGGTCGACCAGAGTCCGTCGTACTCGCCCGAGGCCACCACTCGCCCCGGTTCGTCATACGCGGCGGTCATCGTGGCCGCGTCGAGCCTCGCCACCCCGTCGCCTTCCGGCTGGATCACGACGCGAATCGGCAGCCTGTATTTGGTGGCAAACTCGAAATCGCGCTGGTCGTGCGCGGGCACGGCCATCACCGCGCCGGTGCCATACTCACCCAGCACGAAGTTGGCCACCCAGATGGGCACGTGTTCGCCGGTAAACGGGTTGATCGCCAGCCGACCGGTGTCGAACCCTTCCTTCTCGACCGCGCCCGTAAGCCTCGCGCTCCGGTCCTGCCGACGGAACCTGTCGTTGGCGGCCCGAAACGCGGCCGGATCGGACGACTCGGCGGCCATGCGTTCCACCAGTTCGTGCTCGGGAGCCAGCAACACGAATGTCGCGCCGAAGATCGTGTCGATGCGGGTGGTAAACACTTCGATGTCGATCGATCCGCCCGGGTCCCCACGACTGACCAGCGGAAAGCGGACCCGCGTGCCAACCGACCTGCCGATCCAGTTGCGCTGCATCGTCAGGACCTTCTCGGGCCAGTTGGTCAGGCCGTCGATCGCCTGCAGCAATTCGTCGGCGAAATGCGTGATCCGCAGGAACCACTGCTCGAGGTCACGGGTGGCCACCAGCGTGGAACAACGCCAGCAGCCGCCATCCACCACCTGTTCGTTGGCCAGCACGGTCTGGCACGACGGGCACCAGTTGACCGACGAGCGCTTGCGATACGCGAGGTCGCGCTCGAACATCCGGATAAAGAGCCACTGGTTCCACTTGTAGTAGTCGGGCAGGCAGGTGGCCAGCTCGCGCTCCCAGGCATAGCTGATACCGAGGCGCCGCAACTGCCCTTTCATGTGGGCGATGTTGGCCAGGGTGGATGCTTCGGGATGAATGCCGTGCTTGATGGCCGCGTTCTCGGCCGGCAGTCCGAACGCGTCCCATCCAAACGGGTGCAGGACGTTGTAGCCGCGCATCCGCTTGGTGCGCGCCATCACGTCGCCAATCATGTAGTTGCGGACGTGGCCGACGTGCGCGTGCCCCGACGGGTACGCAAACATCTCCAGGCAGTAGAACTTCGGTTTCGACAGATCCTCGGTCACCTCGAACGCCCGGGAGTCTGCCCAGCGCTGCTGCCACTTCTGCTCGATGGTCTGCGGCTGATACTCGGTCATACGCTTGGAATTATAGTCCACGCCAGTAGGGGAACTGAGCGGCGCGGACCCGCGCGACGGCCTCGTGGCCGCGGACGGCGGATTGACCTGCTTCTCGAGGCCATGCGTGCCGGTTTCCAGCATCGGCTTCGCCCAGCACGCCCATCACCGCGTCGAGCGACTCCGACAGCGACGGCAGATGATACCCGCCCTCGGTCACCATCACCAGACGCCCGCGCGCCGACCGATCGGCCATCCCGACCAGATGCGCCGCGAGGTTGGCGTATCCGGCGGCGGTCATGCGCATCCCGCCCAACGGGTCGCGTTCGTGCGCGTCGAATCCGGCCGACACCAGAATCAGTTCGGGGCTGAACCTCTCGACCACCGGCGCCACGATGTGGTCAAACACCACGTCGTAGTCCCGGTCTGTGGCGCCGCCTTCGATGGGCACGTTGACCGTGAAGCCCTCGCCCGCCCCGTCGCCGACCTCGGAGACGCGGCCCGTTCCCGGGTAAAACGGCCACTGATGGGTCGAGATCACCAGCACGCGGGGATCGGCGTAGAAGACTCGCTGGGTCCCGTTGCCGTGATGCACGTCGAAATCGACAACCGCCACGCGGGCGACGCCTCGGGCCAGTGCCTCTGCCGCCGCGATCGCCACGTTGTTGAGCAGACAGAATCCCATCGCACGACCCGGTTCGGCGTGGTGCCCTGGAGGCCGCACCAGCGCCGCGGCATGCGTCGCGCGCCCCCCGATCACCGCGTCCACCGCGGTGAGGGCCGCGCCGGCCGCCACGGTGGCGACCTCCCACGATTCGGGAGAGGTAAACGTGTCGGCATCCAGCATCAACGCCTGGCCCGCCATGTTCGACAACCGGTCGAGGTACGCCTCGTGGTGGACCCGCGACAGCTGCGCACGCGACGCCGGCGCCGGATCGACCACCAGCACGCCCCGGTCGCGCCACCGCGCGGCGGTCGCCGACATCACGTCGTGACGTTCCGGGCTTTCGGGATGTCCAGGTGGGGTCTGATGCCACGCACAGCGGTCTGATGTCACAATCTCCAACGCCATCAGGCCTCCGAGCCCAGCAGCCCTCTGGCTCGATCGCGCAGTTGGCCCAGGCGGGCCTCGATCTGCAACCGGCAGGCTTCGATGCCGTCCGCGTCCAAATCGCGCGGCACGTCTAAGGGCTCGCCCGCGACGAACGCGACGCGGCTGAACGGCTTGGGAATCTGCGCGTGGTCCCAGCTGCGAAGCGTCCAGAACCGGTCCGCTTCGATGTGAAACGGCACGATCGGGCATCGGCTCACCATGGCCAGCCAGACGGCGCCCGCCTTGGCGACGCCCTCCGGCCCGCGCGGCCCATCGACGGTGAACGCGGTGGGATGCCCGGCGCGCATCTGGCGCACCATCTGCCGGAGCGCGCCCGACGCATTGCGCGAGCTCGATCCGCGTGCCGTCCCGAATCCGAATCGCTGGATGATGCGCGCAATCCACTCGCCGTCAAAGTTCTGGCTCGTGAGGACGACGATGCCCCGCCGTTTGAGGAAGATGGTGCCGGGAAGAATGCGGCCGTGCCACAGGCAGAGCACCGGCTGGCGGCCCCCCGACACGACGGCGTCGTAGTGTTCGTGGCCGCCGACCCGCCATCGCAGGGTCCATCCCAGCAATGCGATGAGGGGATAGCCTAGGGCAGCAATCGCCGCGACCTGGGCGCGCTTGAGCCGGGAGCCCTGCCAGGACGGCGTGTTCACGAGACGGTCTTCAGGCGTCCTTCGACAAACGTCATCAAGTCGACGAACTCGGCCGTCGAGTTGGCCGACGCCTGCGCGCCCTTCAGCATGATCGAGCAGAACGGGCAGGCCGTCACGATGGTTGTGGCGCCGGTCGACAGCAGCTGCTCGAGGCGCTCCTGACTGATCCGCCGGCCGTCTTCGTGCTCCTCGAACAGCAGGCCTCCGCCCGCGCCGCAACAGAACGGGTTGGCGCCGTGGCGAACAGGTTCGGCAACCGACGCGCCGAAGCGTTGCAGCAGCGCCCTGGGCTCCTCGGTGATGCCGCTATACCTGCCGAGGTAACACGGATCGTGGAACGTCACCGTTCCGGCGACCGGCACCGAGACGTCGCGGGTGATAGCGGCCACCAGCGCCGACGAATGGACAATCTCGACGGCGTAGCCGAACTCTTTGTAGTCCACGCCGATGGTGCGCAGGCAGTGCGGACACGACGTGAGGATCCGGGTGACGCCCGCCGCCTTGAAGTCGTCGATGTTGGCGCGCGCCAGTTCCTGAAACTGATATTCGTTCCCGGTCCGTTTGGCGACGTCGCCGGTGCACCGCTCCCGGGCCAGCACGCCAAAGGTGACGCCCCGCGAACGCAAAATTTCGAAGAGCGATCGCAGGCTCTTCTGGAAATCGGCTTCGAACGCCCCCGCACACCCGAGCCACATCAGGTACTGGTGCCTGGTCGCGTCGAAGATCTCCAGGCCCGCCGACTGCACGAACTTCTGCCGCAGGTCGGCGCCAAGGCCCCAGATGTTGCCCCGCCGCTCGAGGTGGTTGTAGACCGCGCCCAACGCGTCCGGCGCGTCACCATTCGACACGAGGCCGCGGCGGGCACCGACGACCAGCGGCAGATGCTCCACGCCAACCGGGCACTGGTTCTCGCACGCGCCGCACGTGGTGCACTGCCACAGCACCGACGCGTCGAAGACCTCCGCCAGTTTCACGTCGAGATTGCCCGCCAGCAGCGCGTCTTCGTTCTGGAGGATCAGGGTCTTCGGGTTCAGGCGCTTCCCGGTGGCGTGAGCCGGACAATTATCCTGGCACCGTCCGCACTCCACACACGTGAAGGCATCGAGCACTTGCTTGCGCTCCACATCCTTCAGTGTCTCGAGACCGACCTGCTCCCGTTCAAAGTCGAGATTGGGCACCGTGCCCAGTGTGCTCGACCGCAGGTACACGGTGAGCGGCGACACGAGCAGGTGGAAATGCTTCGACCCGGGAATCACCGCCATGAAACTGAGAATCACCAGCGCGTGCACCCACCAGTTGATGCGTGCGCCCGTGCCCTCGGCGAGCACGAAGTCGAGCAGGAAGGTCACCATCAGGGTGAGAATAAAGAACCCGATCAACACGGATTCCTTCGACAGGTGATCGCCCAGCGCAGGGGGCCGCACGAACACGCGGCGGACGATCAGGCCGGAGATCCCGACCAGCACGGCGAAGGCGAATGGCACCAGCACGAGGGCATAGGTGCCGAACCACTCTGTCCTGGTGAGGTCTGGTCCGCCCAGCCCGCGCAGAAACTCGACACCGGTGAACAGCGCGAAGGCGCAGAATCCCCAGAACACACCCAGGTGCGCCAGACCCACGAGCGGGCGTTCGGCGATGGTTCTCGACTGGAAGACGACTTCGCGCACCACGCGCCAGAGTCGGACGCCGGACTCGCCGTCGGGAACGCGAAGGTTGTTGGACGCGCGGAGAAACAACCGGAGCCGTGTGGCGATCTGGGCCGCGAAGGCTGCCGCAAACGCCAAGACGACGATCCGGAAGAGCCAGACCTCGACGGGGTGCACTAGCCCTGCAACTCCTTGATGAGCGCGGGCACGATCTCGAACAGGTCGCCGACAATCCCGTAGTCGGCGACTTCGAAGATCGGCGCCTCGGGGTCCTTGTTGATGGCCACGATAGTCCGGGCGCCCTTCATGCCGACCAGGTGCTGAATCGCGCCCGAGATGCCCAACGCGAGGTACAGCTTCGGCGCTACCGTCTGGCCCGAGCTGCCGACCTGCCGGTCCATCGGCAGCCAGCCGGCGTCGCAAATGGGGCGCGATGCTCCGAGTTCGGCTCCCATCGCGGACGCCAGCTGTCGGGCCAGCTCGATCTTGTCCTGATCCTTGATGCCGCGCCCCACCGACACGATGCGCTCGGCCTGCGTGAGATCGACGGCCTGTTTCGCCTCGCGGAACGGTGCTTCGGGCTGTTGTCGAATGGCGGAGGCGTCGATCGCGATCGTCGCGATTCGAATCGGCGCCGGCGTCGCGCCGGGCACCAGACTGTCGGCGCGCACCGCCCCGATCTGAAACGTCACCAGCGCGGCGCCGGTTGGCGCGACGTCGGCGTACAGGCGCCCCTGGAACATCGGCCGCACGGCGACAAGGGCCCCGTCCTGCCACCGCGCCGCCACGCAATCGGTCACCAGCGCCATCCCCAGCGCGACGGCCAGCGCCGGTGCGAAGTCGCGCGTCTGATACGTATGGGGCAGAAAGACGTGATCCGGCTTTTCGGCCTGCACCACCTGCACCAGCGCCGCCACGAACCCGTCGAGCGTGTAGGCCTCGAGCGCGGGCGCCTGAACCGCGATCACCTCGGACACCTTCGCCAGCGCCAGCGCCGGCGTCACCATCGACACATCCGCGCCGAGCACGGCCACCGTGACGTCTGCGCCGGTCTGCTGAGCGGCGGCTACGGTTTCGAGGCTCGACCGGTTCAGCGTGCCCTGCTGCTGTTCGGCAATGACGAGGATCATGAAATCACCCGCGCTTCGTCTCGCAGCTTCGTAATCAGTTGGCCGGCGGCCTCGGCCGCGGTGCCCGCGAGCATCTGGGTGCGCTTCTTCTTCTCCGGCACGTACAGGCTGATGATGCGCTGGCGCGAAGGCACGCCGGCGGGCGGCGCCACCTTGCGAATCTCCTTTTTCTTGGCCGACATGATGCCCTTGAGCGTCGCGTAGCGCAACTGGTTGATGCCACTCTGAATCGTGAGCACCGCGGGCAGCGGCAGCGTGACGAACTGGAACCACCCGCCCTCGAGCTCGCGTTTGACCCGCACGGCTCCGGGTCGGACATCCACCTCCATGATGATCGTCGCCGACGCGATGCCGAGCGTCCCGGCAAGCACGACGCCGGTCTGCGCGAATCCCTGGTCGTCGGACTGCAGGCCGGTCAGCACCAGGTCGAACTGCTCGTCGCGCATCGCGAAGGCGAGCGCCCCGGCCACCGCAAACGCGTCGCCCTGCGCCAGCGCGTCGTCTTCGACGTGAATCGCCCGATCAGCGCCCCGCGCCAGCGCCTCGCGCAGGGCCTGCGCCACGCGCGCCGGCCCCGCCGAGCACACCACCACCTCGCCTCCGTGTTTTTCCTTGAGGCGCAATCCCTCTTCGAGCGCGTACGCGTCGGGTTCGTTCAGTTCGAACGACGCATCCTGATCCCGCACCCACGTGCGGTCCTCGTTGGCGCGCGGCTGCCAGTCGCGCGTCGGAACCTGTTTGATGCAGACCGCGATCTTCATGCGGACATGACCTCGGAAAAATCAGCCGTCGAAGCGGCGCATCAGGATGGCGGCGTTGGTGCCGCCGAACCCGAACGAGTTCGACAGGGCGTAGGTGATCGGGGCAACGCGTGACGTCCAGGGCACGTAATCGAGATCGCACGCCGGATCCGGCGTGTCCAGGTTGATGGTGGGCGGGATGATCTGGTGGCGGATGGCCAGCGCCGTAATGCCCGCTTCCAGGCCGCCCGACGCGCCGAGCAGGTGGCCGGTCATCGACTTGGTCGACGAGACGGCAAGCTGTTTCGCATGGTCGCCGAACAGCGTCTTGATGGCGAGCGTCTCGAGCTTGTCGTTGAACGGGGTGGAGGTGCCGTGCGCGTTGATGTAATTGACTTCGGAGGGCAGGATGCCGGCCGAGCGAATCGCGGCGTCCATCGCCCGCACGGCGCCGTCGCCGTCCTCGGAGGGCGCGGTGATGTGGAATGCGTCGGCGGTCGCGCCGTACCCGACGATTTCGGCATACACGGTGGCGCCGCGGCGGCGCGCGTGCTCGAGATCTTCCACCACCAGCACGCCGGCGCCTTCGCCAATCACGAATCCGTCGCGGTCCTTGTCGAACGGGCGGCTGGCCCGCTCCGGTTCGTCGTTGCGCGTCGAGAGGGCGCGCATCGCGGCGAAGCCCCCGACGCCCATCGGCGTGATGGCCGCCTCGGATCCGCCGACAATCATCACGTCGGCCGCGCTGCGCCTGATGATTTCGTACGCGTCGCCAATGGCGTGCGCCGAGGCGGAACACGCCGTGCAGGTCGCCAGATTCGGGCCCTTGGCTCCCAGCCGGATCGACACCTGGCCGGACGCCAGGTTGATGATGGACGCGGGAATGAAAAACGGCGAGATCCGCCTCGGCCCGCCTTCGAGCATCGCTTTGTGCTCGCGCTCGATGGTGCCGAACCCGCCGATCCCGGAGGCGATGAAGACGCCCACGCGCGTCGCGTTGTCGGGCCCGATGACCAGCGCGGAATCGGTCACCGCCATTTGCGACGCCGCAATCGCGTAGTGGATGAAGGCGTCCATCTTCTTGACGTCCTTCTTCTCCACGAACTGCAACGGGTCGAACAGCTTGACTTCGTGGGCGATCTGCGCGGCGAAGGCCGTGGGATCGAACTTCGTGATGCGCCCCGCCCCGCTGCGGCCCGCGCAGAGCCCCGCCCATGTCGCCTCGGTGCCGACGCCAAGCGGCGACACCAACCCGACGCCCGTCACGACAACGCGCCTGTTCACCTGAGCCTCCGTCGGGATGCCCGACTATTTCTTTTTCGAGTGGGCTTCGATGTAATCGACGGCTTCCTTCACGCGGGTGATCTTTTCGGCGTCCTCGTCCGGGATCTCGATCCCGAACTCTTCTTCGAACGCCATCACCAACTCGACCGTGTCGAGCGAGTCGGCCCCCAGATCGTCCACGAACGACGCGTCCTGCGTCACTTCTTCTTCGTCGACACCCAACTGATCCACGATGATCTTCTTGACCTTGTCAGCAACCGCAGACATGCACCCTCCTACGTATACATCCCGCCGTTGACGGCAAGGACCTGCCCCGTAATGTACGAAGCCTCGTTCGAGGCCAGGAAACACACCGCCGACGCGATGTCGTCCGACGTCCCGAAACGCCCGAGCGGCACCGCCTTGAGCCACTCACTCTGCGTGTCGGGCGTCAGCGCCCGCGTCATATCCGTATCGATCAGGCCCGGCGCGACCACATTGACCGTGACGTGGCGCGACGCCGCTTCGCGCGCCAGCGCTTTGCTGAAGCCAATCAGCCCGGCCTTCGACGCCGCGTAGTTCGACTGCCCGGCATTGCCCATCTGGCCCACCACCGAGCTGATGCTGATGATCCGGCCGCTGCGCTGCCTCATCATCGGCCGCAGCACAGCCTGAGAACAGATGAAGGCGCCCGTCAGATTCACCGCAAGCACGCGGTCCCAGTCGTCCCGCTTCATCCGCATCAGCAGCTGATCCCGGGTAATGCCGGCGTTGTTCACCAGGATGTCGATGCGCCCGTGCCGCGCAATGATCTCGCCCACCGTCGCGTCCACACCCGCCGCATCGGTCACATCCATCAGCGCAGATTCGATCGCGCCGGATCCGCCCTCGGCCGCCGGGCCCGGCGCCGGCACCGCCAGCACGTCGGCCGCCACCACCGTCGCGCCGCAGCGCGCCAACTGCGCGGCGATGGTCTGCCCGATGCCTCTGGCGCCACCGGTCACGAGCGCGATTTTTCCGGTCAAATCAATCATCGTACGCCCCGGCTACCCCGCCAGACCCGCCACGGCCTGGTCGACGTCATCGGGACCCTCGAGGGTGAAAAAGACGCCGTCCTTCAAGATTTTCTGTCCCAAGCCCGTCAACACCGTCCCCGGACCCACTTCAACATACTTGCGGACGCCTTCGGATGCAAGCCGTCGCATCACCGCTTCCCAGCGAACCGGTGACGACACCTGCGCCACCAGCGCCTCGATCGCCGACCGGGCGTCTCGTCTCGGCTCCGCATCGACATTGGCGACGACCGGCACCGTCGGGTCCGCCGCCGCCAGCGCCCGAAGGTCTGGAGCGAGCCGATCCTGGGCCGGCTTCATCAGCGCGCAATGGAATGGCGCGCTCACCGGCAACGATATCGCCCGCCTGGCCCCTCTCGCCTTCGCCCGCACGATGGCCCGGGCAACGGCGTCTTTCGATCCGGCAATCACGATTTGGCCGGGCGCGTTCAGATTCGCCGGGCTCACCACATCGCCCTCGGCCGCCTCGGCACACGCCAGCGAGACGCCCTCGGCGTCGAGGCCGAGGATGGCCGCCATCGCTCCTTGCCCGACCGGCACAGCCTCCTGCATCAGCCGGCCCCGGCGTCGCACGATTCTGAGCGCATCGCCAAAGCCGATCGTGCCGGCCATCACGTGCGCCGAATACTCGCCGAGGCTGTGCCCCGCCACCATCGCCGGACGGATGCCCCTCGACTCGAGCAACCGGCCCATCGCCACGCTCACCGCCAGAATGGCGGGCTGGGTATTTTCGGTCAGCACCAGGCGCTGCTCGGGCCCGCGAAAGCACAACCCGCTCAAGTCTTCGCCCAGCGCCGCGTCGGCTTCGGCCATCGTCTCGCGGCACACCGGGAAGGCGTCGGCAAACGCCTGCCCCATGCCGACTTTTTGCGACCCCTGTCCGGGAAACAGAAATGCGATCACGATGCGATCCCCCGCAACACCGACAACTCCTGACCAATCCGAGGCACCAGCCCGTCGGTGGCAAATCGGTGCGCCATCACGATGGCGTTGCGCACCGCCTTCTCCGACGACCGGCCGTGCCCCACGACGCAGACGCCGGCCACGCCCAACAACGGCGCGCCGCCGTACTCCGAGTAGTCCACGCGCCTCCGGAACCGTGCGAACGCCTCGACCACCGCTGAGGGCGACGACGCCCCGCCGTCAACCGCCGCGGCCTCCTCGCAGACGCCGTCGATCATGTCGACGATGCCCTCAGACAGCTTGAGCACCACGTTGCCGGTGAACCCGTCGCACACCACGACATCGGCCGCCCCCGAGTAGACGTCGCGCGCTTCCACGTTCCCGATAAACTGCAATCGGCTGGCCTTGAGCAGCGCGTGGGCCTCGCGCGTGAGGGCGTTGCCCTTGATTTCCTCCTCGCCAATCGACAGCAGCCCGACGCGCGGGTCAGAGGTCCCGAGCCCGACCCGGGCGAATACCGCCCCCATGATGCCGAAGGTGAGCAGGTGGCGCGGCCGGCAGTTGGCGTTGGCCCCGACATCGAGCAGGACCGACGCGCCCGACCGGCTGGGCAGGGTCGCGGCCAGCGCGGGCCGTTCGGCCCCGTCGAGCAACCCCAGTGCCGTGTAGGCGGCGAGCACGGTGGCGCCAGTGTTGCCCGCGCTGAAGAGCGCGCCGGCTTCCCCGTTTGCCACCAGTTCGGCGGCGATCTTGATGGAGGCCTGAGGCTTGCGCCGGAGTGCGCGGGCGGGCGACTCGGCCATGCCGACCACGTCGGCTGCCGACACGATGCCAATATCGAGGTCCGACGCGCCGGGGTACCGTTCCAGTTCCGCGCGCAGCAACTCGAGGGGTCCGACCAGTGTCACGCCGACGCCCGCTGCGCGGACGGCGGCCACGGCCCCCTCCACGACCACGCGGGGAGCGCGGTCGCCCCCCATGGCGTCAACGGCAACCCGCATGAGGCCTAGGTTTCTTCGACCTCGCGAACCTGCCGGCCACGATAGAAGCCGCAATGCGCGCAAATCTGGTGCGGGGCCTTGGCCTCGTGGCACTGCGGGCACTGCCCGAGCGATGCCGGCTTGAGAGCGTCGTGCGTCCGGCGCTTCGCGGTCCGCTGCTTGGAGTGTCGTCGTTTCGGATTCGGCATGACTACGTGTCCTTCTTGATCGCCCGGAGAACCGCCAATCGGGGATCTTCCCAATGTTCGGCGCACGCGCACGTACTCGCATTGAGGTTCGTGCCGCACATCGAACAGAGGCCCCGACAGTCCTCGCGGCAGAGCGGCTTCATGGGTGTCACCATGAAAAACTGCTCCATCACCAACTGCCCCAAATCGATCACCTGGTCGCGATAGTACGCGGTGGACAGGTCATCATCCTCGATTTCCACCTCCCCACCCGTTTTCGCCTCGGCATGGGGCCGATAGAGCACGTCGAACCGCTCGTCCACCGGCAGTTCGAAGCCAACCAGGCACCGGCTGCACTCGAAGCCGAGCGCCGCCGTCACGGTGCCTTTCAACCGATACTGCTGCCGATCCTTGTCAACGGTAAACGTCAGGCGAACCGGTCCGCCGACCGTGAACACCTCCGCATCGTTGGCCAGCGCGTCGGCCGGCACGGCCCGCTCGATCCGGACCTGCGCCTCGCGCACCTGGCTGACATCCAGCAGCAAGTCACTCATCTGTCGCGACTTCCGGGATAGGCACAGACCTCCGATTATACCACGCACCGACGACGACGTCTGGCAATTCACCTCGGAGGCGCACACTACATGATCGCATTTATTCCACCCGGCCGTCCCACCGGCCCGCCAGTTCGACCCAGGCCTTGGGGATAAACAGGTGCTCGTACAACGCCACGGCGTACCGGTCGGTCATCCCCGCCAGAAAGTCGCGCGCCGCCGCGTCGAGCCCCTCGTGGTCCAGGGTCCGCCGCTCGAGGAACCGCAGCGGCTCGTCTCGCACCTTTTCCCACAGGCCGCCCAGAATGCCCGCCGCCTTCTTGAATTCGTTGGTCGAGATCTGATTTTCGTACACCGTTTCGAACAGAAAGCCCCGCAGGTCGAGCAGGGCCCGCAGCACCGGCTCGGTCATCCGGACGTCGGCCAGCCCCCCGTCGAGGGTGGAGGAGACGACGTCGGACACCATGCGACCGATCCGCCCGGAGTGGGTCAGGCCAAGCACGTCGACCGGCCCCGCCGGCAGCGTCTCGATCGCCAGGATGCCGGCGCGAACCGCATCGTCGATGTCATGGTTGACGTAGGCGATCAGATCCGCGACCCGTACGATCTGCCCCTCGAGCGTCGTCGCGCGAACCGGCACGTCCGGGCCGATGGGCGCGCCGCGCTTTCCCTTCGAATGCTTGGAGATCCCGTCGCGCACTTCGGTGGTCAGGTTCAAGCCGGCCCCGTCGCGCTCGAGCACGTCCACCACGCGCAAGCTCTGGTGGTAGTGTTCGAATCCCCCGGGCATCAGTCCGGCCAGCACGCGCTCGCCCTGATGGCCGAAGGGGGTGTGGCCCAAATCGTGACCGAGCGCGATCGCCTCGGTCAGTTCCTCGTGCAGCGCCAGCGACTTGGCGATCGTCCTGGCAATCTGCGACACCTCGAGGGTGTGCGTCAGCCTGGTCCGGTAATGATCGCCGGTCGGGGCGAAGAACACCTGCGTTTTGTGCTTGAGCCGGCGAAACGCCTTGCTGTGCAGAATGCGGTCGCGGTCGCGCTGAAAGGCGGGACGAATGTCGTCCTCGGGTTCGGGACGCAGCCGGCCTCGTGTCGCAGTGCTTCGGGCCGCCTGCGGGGCCAGCATGCGCGCTTCTCGCGCTTCGAGCACTTCGCGAATCGTCGGCACAGCGACTCCCTTGCCGTTACCGGCCGGTCGAGACCAGCTGGGGCAGAAAACTCAGGCCGTGCTTCAGCGGCCCCACGTCGAACACCGACGCGAGCGTCTGACCGAGGTCGGCAAACGTCTCGCGCGTCCCGAGATCGACGCCGCCCCGCACGCCTGCGCCGTACGCCAGCACCGGGACGTATTCGCGAGCGTGATCGGTGCTGACCGTAGTCGGATCGTTGCCGTGGTCCGCCGTGATGATCAAGACGTCGTCGGCGCGCAGGCGCGGCAACAGCGATCCGAGGCGCTGGTCGAATCGCTCGAGGTTCGCGGCGTACCCCGCCGTATCGTTGCGATGCCCGTACTGCGTGTCGAAATCCACGAGGTTGGCAAAAATCAAACCGTCTGCCGCCGACGCTACCGCGCGATCGACCTGGTCCATGCCATCGGTATCTGACCGGGTGTGGATCGACTCGGTGATGCCGTGCCCGGCAAACAAATCGCGGATCTTGCCGATGGCCAGCACCGGGATGCCGCGTTGGGACACGTAATCCAGCAACGTGGGTTCGCGCGGCGGCACCGCATAGTCGTGGCGATTCGGCGTGCGGGCGAAATGCCCTGGTGCCCCGACGAACGGCCGCGCGATGACACGCCCCACGCCCATGCCCTCGCAGAACATCTGGTACCCGATTTCGCAGATGCGGTACAACTCGGGCACCGGAATCACATCTTCGTGCGCCGCCACCTGGAACACGCTGTCGGCCGACGTGTAGACGATGGGTCGGCCCGTCCGGATGTGTTCGGGGCCGAGGTCGTCGAGGATCTGCGTGCCCGAGGCGACGGTGTTCCCCAGGGTCAGACGGCCGATGCGCCGCTCGAACTCGCGCACCGCGTCGGAAGGAAACCCAAGCGGAAACGTGGGGAACGGCCGATCCAGCACGATCCCCATCAACTCCCAGTGGCCGGTGACCGAGTCCTTGCCCGGCGATCGCTCGGCCATGCGGCCGTAGGCCGCCTCGGGCGACGCGGGGCGGGCGTGTCCCGCCAGAGGAACGATGCATGACAGGCCGAGGCGAATCAGGTGCGGGATCTGGAGCGGATATCGCTCGGCGATGTGACCGAGCGTGTTGCTGCCAACATCGCCGTAGGCGTCGGCATCGGGCAATTCGCCGACACCCACGCTGTCGATGACGATCACCACGGCACGACGAAACGGTTGGAAGGACATGGATCTGACCGTGTGCGTGATGGAGCCGGCCCGGCCGACGCGATCAGCTCTCGGCGGGCGCCTCGGTCGCGCTGGTCGCCCGCGGCGCGCGAATCGACGCGATCGCGTGCTTGAAGATCATCGTGTCGGCGCCGTCGTGCTCGACGATCACGGCAAACCGATCGTAGTTCTTGACCCGCGCGTCGATGGCGGTGCCGTCCATCAGGAGAAACCGCACCGTGACGCGGCTGCGCCGCGCGATGTTGAGAAAGCCGTCCTGTACATCAGGAACCGCCTGCGCCTTCGTCTCGGCAAACTGGGTCATGCGTGGCCTGCTCGGCAAGCGGACCGGAGGTCGAGAAGGGTCCGAGCCGCGCCTTGAGCGCGCGCTCGGCGTCGTCGATTGACTCGTCTCGCTCCCCAGCCCTGTGAATCCACACTAGATTAGGCTCTTTACGAAACCAGATCAACTGCCGTCGCGCATAGTGACGATTCTCGCGCACGATCAACTCGCGTGTCGAGGCCTCGTCGCGCTCGTCACGGACGTGTTCGAGCACACGCCGATAGACGTAGCCGGTGAACGGCCGCGCGGTCTCGGGCACCCCGTCGGCCAGCGCCTGCCGCACTTCGGCCACGATGCCGCGCGCGAACTGATCGTCGACCCGGTGCGCAATCCGATCGGTGATCTGGTTCCACGGCGGAGCCACGGCCACACCCGCCACCATCCACCCGTCGAGCGGGGCGCGCGTGTCGGCGAAGTGGTCGGTGAGCGATCGTCCGCTCTTGAGGTACACCTCGAGCGCGCGAATCACCCGAACCAGATCGCGCGCCTGGATGCGGACCGCCGATGGCGGATCGATGCGCGCCAGCCAGCGGTGCAGGCGTTCGACGCCGCGCGAGCCGGCGATGCGCTCGAGTCGCGCTCGGATGTCCGGATCGCGCGCCGGCCCTGGAAACAGGCCGCGCACCAGCGCCCGATAGTAGAACCCCGTGCCGCCCACCAGAATCGGCAGGCGCCCCCGGTCCCGAATCTGTTCGATCGCCTGCATGGCGTCCCGGGCAAAGTCGGCCGCGGTGTATTCGAAGGTCGGGGCCACCACGCCGATCAGGTGATGGGGCACGCCCTGCTGATCGGATGGACGGACCTTGTCGGTGCCAATGTCGAAACCCTGATACACGGCGGTGGAATCGCAGTTGATGATCTCGCCATCGAACCGCTTCGCCAGCGCGATGCCGAGCGCGCTCTTGCCGCTGGCGGTCGGACCCAGCACCGCCGCCACGATGCGTCCCGTTCCGGCGGCACCGCGACTCACAGCCAGCCGAACGCGCGGAGCAGGACGCACGCGACCAGAAGGGTCAGCAGCACGATCCATCCGAGCTGTTGGGTTCGAGTCGGCAGCGCCATCAGCGGTCCGGCGGCGGTTCGTTGTAATAGAAGGTAATCGTGAAGCGCGCCTTCTCGTCGGGGTATTCCGGCGGCAACGGCTGGGTGGGGTTCGAGGACGCGATCGCGTTGAACGACGAATTATTGAACGCATCCACCCCGCTCGGCGCTGCCACGCCCAACTCGGTGATGCTGCCGTCTTTGTGCACCACGAAGGTGACGACCACATGCCCCTTGAGCGCCATCGCCGCGTACGGAATAAACCAGTTCCGTTTGATCTGCGCGATAAACCGTCGCACCCACGGTCCGAATTCGACCCCTTTGGTATCGAACTGCAGCGCCGAACCGAACTGGCCCCCGCCCTGCGAATTGTCGAAGATCTGGGGCGGTGCGTACCGCTGGGCGTTGCGGATGGCGTCGCCAAGCCGATCGCCCTCCGTGCCTCCAGCCCCGGCCCTGGGAAGCGGCTCGGGCCCGGTGAGCCCACGCAACACCGAGTCGTCCTGCACCTTCGGTCCAGGTGGCCCCGGCGCCGGCTGCCCCGGACTGCTCGGATCCGGCGCGGCCTGCGACTGCGAGGTCGGCGGCGCGGGCTGGTCGATCCGTTCCTGCGTGTTGCCCTTCGAGAACGGCTGCAGGTTCATCGGATTCGGCGCGCGCTCCGGCGACTGCGTGGCGCGATCCCGATCGGATAAATCCATGCCCTTGGGTTTCTGTTTCGCGTTGAACTCGGCGCGCGGCTGGACGAACACGAACCGGCGGGCGTCGTTCTCGCGCTGACGCATCAGCGCCATCTTCTGTTCGACTTCGCTGGCATCGGGTTTCCCCACCGGAAACAACTGCGGCGCCAGCAGCAGCAGAATGGTGCCCGCCAGATGCAGCACGAGCGACAACAGGACTCCCTCGCGCCACGACATGGCGCGATCCATGCCGGAAACATCGGGGTGTCTGTCGTCGAAATTGAAATGCATCAGTGACTTACGTCGATTATAACATCCGGGGGCGAGGCCCTTGGGCACGGCCCGCTAAGGCAGGACCGACACGGTTCTAGCGATCAAGGCGCTTCGCGGCGCTGTACAGATAGACGACGCCCATGGTCAATTGGACGGCTCTCACGTCAATAAATCCTTCGCGCTCCAAAGCGGCCCTCATCACCGCGGGTTCCGGAAACGTGCTCACCGAGGCCGGCAGGTAACTGTACGCCGAGGTATGCCCGGAGAGCAGCCGGCCCACTCGCGGCAGCACGTGCCGGAAATACGCCATGTACACCTGGCGGATGATGGCCCTCGGCGGCAGCGCGAACTCCAGAATCGCAAACCGCCCGCCCGGGCGCAGTACCCGCAACACATCTTGAAATACGACGGCCGGCGATTCGACGTTTCGAATGCCGAACGCGACGGTCGCCGCGTCGATGGAATCGGACCGGATCGGCAACCGCATCGCGTCGGCCTGCGTCAGCCATATCTGCTTGGCCAGCCCACGACGCTCGAGTTTGCGCGCGCCGTAGCGAAGCATGCCGCTCGAAAAGTCCAGCCCCACCACCCGCGCCGCACCGCGCGGCCCCCGCATGGCCGCGATCGCCAGGTCCGCGGTCCCGGAACACAGGTCGAGCACGGTCTCGCCACCGCACAGGCCGAGCGCGGCGATCGCTTTCCAGCGCCAGTACGCATCGCATCCGCCACTCAGGACGTGATTGAGCAGATCGTAGCGATGCGCGATCGCGTCGAACATCCCGCTGATGCGCGCGGGCGCCTTGTCCAGGCCCAGATCGGGCGCATCCGGACTCACCGCTCGACCTGGCCCGACCACAAGGGATAGAGCTGATGCTCCACGCCCAGCAGCGACAGGATCTTGCCGGCCATGAAGTCGGCCAGATCATCCAGCGTCTTGGGTCCTTGATAGAAGGCGGGCATCGCCGGCACCAGCACCGCGCCGGCCTCGGCGCACAGCACCATGTTGCGCAACTGGGGCAGACTCATCGGGGTTTCGCGCGGCACCAGCAGCAGCGGCTTTCGTTCCTTCAGCATCACGTCGGCCGCCCGTTCGACCAGTGTGCGCGACAGGCCGTTGGCCACGCCGGCCAGCGTCTTCATCGAGCACGGCACGATCACCATGCCGTCGGTGGTCCGGCTGCCGCTGGCAATGGTCGCGCCTAGATCGCGGTTGCTGTGCAGCGTGTACCGGCCTCGCCTCACCTGCTCGCCGTACTTCGCCTCCAGAAACGGCATCAGCGTCTCGACCGCGGCGTCAACGCCGAGTTCGTCGCGCAGCAGGCGCCGGCCGAAATCGGTGACCACCAGGTCGAGCTGGCACCCTTGCTCCAGAAGCGCCGCCACCGTCCGGGCGGCATAACAGGCCCCGCTGGCGCCCGAGATGGCAACCACGAAGCTTCGCGGGCGGCTGTGCGCGTCAATGGACATAGATGGCCGTGGCCGTGGTGATGAAATACAGGATGCCGACGTACCCGTTCATGTCGAACGCCAATTTGACACGCGACAAATCGCTCGCCGACACGAGCGACTGCTCGTAGGCCAGCAGCGCCGCCACTCCGGCCACCCCGCCCAGATAGAGCGCCCCCAGCGGCACCACCCACGCGAGCCCGGCCAGGCAGCCCACCGTGACCACGTGCAGCCAGCGCGAGATCGTCAGCGACGCGGCGATCCCAAACCGTTCCGGCACCGAGCGAAGCCCGTGCTCGCGGTCGAACTCGAGATCCTGACACGCGTAGAGCACGTCGAATCCTCCCACCCATGTCCCAATCGCCACGGCGAGCAGCCAGGGCTCCCACCC